>Ga0066685_10000343_pt1 | contig 15340 bp, 9 predicted proteins | sample GraSoiAngelo_134_FD_62305 | JGI IMG/M metagenome (GOLD analysis project Ga0066685, IMG submission 62305) | Grasslands soil microbial communities from the Angelo Coastal Reserve, California, USA - 14_0929_05_30cm | ecosystem: Environmental > Terrestrial > Soil > Grasslands | place: USA...
CGCGTCCAGAGGAGACCGAGGAGGACGGCGGCGGGCCGGTAAAGACATTTCTCGAACATCTCGAGGACCTCCGCTGGATGCTGATCAAAAGCGGGGCCGCGCTGCTGGTCGGCATGATTGTTTGCCTGTACGCAACCCATCAGGTCGTAACGATTCTAAAAAGGCCGCTTCAACACGCAGCTTTGATCCAGGTGGGACACACGCAAAAGGTACTGCTCCGCCTGGGAACAAATACTTTGGCCACCCTTGAGTCGCCCACCAATCGAATCGGCTCGCTCGATCTGGGGACAAACCGGCTCGTGATCATCACGGTCGAACCCCTGGAAAGCGGCACCAACATTATGGTCTCGCTGCGCGTGGACAAAAATCCGCCGTTGGAAGAGTTGCTCGCCAGCGGGACCGACCTGGTTTATTTGGATCCATCCGCCCCGTTCCTGTCTTCATTGCACCTCGCGTTTTTCGCCGGTATTCTTCTGGCGGCACCGTTCATCATTTATTTCGTAGCGCAGTTTGTGTTGCCCGCTTTGAAGATCAGGGAGAAAAAATATGTCTTCCGCGCGTTTGCGGTCGGCGTCGGCCTTTTCCTGGTCGGTGTCTGCTTCTGCTATTTCTTCGTGTTGGCTCGCGCACTGAAGTTCGCCGAGTTATTCGCCTTGTGGATGGGTGTGAAGGTGCCGGTGTGGCGCGCGGAAACCTACTTCAGTTTCGTCACCAAATTCATGCTGGGCATGGGACTGGGCTTCGAGCTACCCGTCGTGCTGCTGGCGCTCGTGAAGATGGGCATTCTCGATTATCAGAAACTTAAAGCCATGCGACGTTACATGGTTGTCATCAACCTGATTCTTGGCGCCCTGTTGACGACGCCGGAAGTATTCACCCAGGTGGTGATGGCCATAGTGCTCCAAATGCTTTTTGAAGTCAGCGTCGGGATCGCGTGGTACTGGGAGCGCAGGGAGAAGAAGCGGGAGGCCCAGGCAGGCGTGTCCAGCGATTAAGCGACGCCTTCACCCGAAAACCGCGTATCTTGGCTCTACTATCCCGGAAACTTCATAGTCGTATCCGAACGGGCCCTGGTAAAACGCGCTTTACAAGCTCGCGTGCTGAGCTAACCTAGCATCAATAAGACAACGATCTATGCGCAACTCAATCACCTTTTTGGCGACGGCGACGGTTCTGGCCCTTTTTGCAAGCGGCTGTGCCAGTACGGATCAGGGGTTTTCCTTCGAACAAAAGTTCGGACGCGGGCTACGAAACGTCACAGAATTTGTGCGCTGCGGCGAGATTCGCCGTTCGATGGAGCAGACCGCCCTGCTTGACGGCCCGGACATGGCGTACACCACCGGGTTCATTCGCGGCTTCAACAGGAGCCTGGCGCGGACCGGCATCGGTATTTATGAAATGGTCACTGCGCCGTTCCCGCCCTACGATCCCGTGTTCACCGACTACCTGACGGTCAACCCGGTTTTTCCGGAAAGTTACAAGCCGCATTTGCTGGCTGATCCGACGTTCGGTCCTGACACCGCACTTGGATTCAGCGGCGGCGATATTGCCCCGATCTTCCCGGGCAGCCGTTTCCGTATTTTCGACAACTGATCCGTCCGACTTCCACGGCGCCGACATTTGGATGTTGGCGCCTTTTTTATTGATGACGCTGACCAGACAATCGCCCTGCAAGGTCAATCTGCTGCTCAACATCCTGGGCAAACGCGCCGACGGTTTTCACGAGTTGGAGAGCGTGATGCAACCGGTGTCTTTGTGCGATGAGCTCGAATTCAAACGAGGGGGCAAAGAAATCAGACTGACCTGCAGCGATCCGGCGTTGCCCGCGGACTCGACGAACCTGGTCCACCGTGCGGCTGTTGGCTTTTTGCGGACGGCGCGAATTACCGAGGGTGTGGGCATTCATCTGGAGAAACGGATTCCACTGGCCGCGGGGCTCGGCGGCGGCAGCGGCGACGCAGCCAACACGTTGGCAGGTTTGAACCAGCTTTTCGGCCAACCGTTGACGGCCAGCCAACTCAACGAGATTGCCCAGGCACTCGGTTCGGACGTTCCGTTTTTTCTTCAGGACAGGCCGGCATTGGCCACCGGCCGGGGCGAAAGGATTGTGCCGCTCGATAATTTTCCGGCGTTGCGGGGCGTTTTCGTCCTGCTGGTTCATCCCGGTTTTGGAATCTCCACGGCGTGGGCTTATCAGACTCTGACGAAATACCCGGAAGCGCTGACCGGGCGAGCCGGTCGCGCACGAAAACTCATTTCCCTGTTGCAGACTGCGGACCTGGCGGCCGCGGCGCGGGAATTCTACAATTCTCTGGAAGCACCCGTGCTGAACAAATATCCGCTCCTGGCGCTGTTCCAGGAGGTTTTGAAGGCCAACGAAGCTGCGGCGACGCTGATGTCCGGCAGCGGCTCGACGACGTTTGCGCTCGTGAAAGGCCAAAACACCGCTGGACAGTTGCAGGAAAAATTCAAGGCGAAGTTCGGGGAAGATTACTGGACGGCGGTCGTGGCACTGTGACGGACGGACGGGAGAAAGTTTGCTTCCTGCCTCAGCAGCCCGCTCCTCTGGCCGGGTTTCGGGAGTGGATTTTATGCTCCAGTCTCGGCTGCCGGAAGCCAGGTCTCGATTTCCTGGTACACGCTGGAAGCGGTCTGGTGTGCTTGCGTGGCCAGGCCGACGATTTCCTTGAGTTCCAGCCGCGAATAGTCCGTCGTGATAAGCCCGGTTGCTTCCAGGATCTGTTTCAAGGGACGCAGCAATCCGCCGAGTGAACCGGACCTGGTCGCGGCTTGTTGTTCGACTGACTCGGTTCGCACCGGATCGTCTGGCGTTTGTCTTCTTCCCAGACATTCGTCAATCGTTGTGGCGAGCCTCGTGGGCGAGAATGGTTTTGCCAGAAAAGCGTCAGCCCCCTTTTCGCTGGCGTGGGGAGCGACCTCCATGATCGCGAAACCCGACATCAAAACGAATGGGATTGAAGCGATCTTCGGGTCGCGGCGGACGGCATACAGGACAAGGTTGCCTCCCACGCCTTGCAACTCGACGTCGCAGAGGATCAGGTTCGGCTCCTCGGTTCGGGCGATCTGAACGCCCTGCGCGCCGGTGGAGGCTTGCAGAACTTCAAATCCTTGCTCCTCAAGCGTCGCCACTAAAGTAGCCCGGAAGCTCTCGTCGTCTTCGATAACCAATATCTTGTTCACATCCATGTCACTCTTAGAGTTGACATGGCGTTGTTATAGCAAAAGACTTGCCGTGTTGGCCGCTCTGGACGGAGTCGCAACTACTTGAAAACGAGGTCTCCAACGCGCCATCGGCCTGGATTCGCGCGGGGTGCCAGGAATCAAGGGAAAGATTCACGCAGTTGAAAAGGAAGGGTGGTGATATTTGCGCGTTTTCAAGCCTGACAGTGCGATTGTCCACGATTTTGCAGCACGAAGTCTCCGGACCTGATTTCCGCAGATTGCTCTATCTATGCCGGTCGCGGGGCAGTGTCTCAATTTGGATTTGGTGCTACTGCCGCGGCGCACAGCGGCCCAACAGCACCGCCACCACCAAATCAAGGACGGTAACAGTCGCGGCATCCCCTTGCATCTCGCCGCCGGTTTGGTTAAAAGTCAGCCGGTTGCCGGGAGGAATGATTCAGTGGGATTTTCTGCGGGTTTGGCAGGCTTTGCTGTCCGATGGTGTAACGGTAGCACAGAGGTCTTTGGAGCCTTTAGTCGTGGTTCGAATCCACGTCGGACAGCCAATTGAGGATCAGCGGCAAACCCCGTCAATCGGAGCGGTCCGGTCGAACTCAATCAGAGCAGAGGTCCAAGCGGATTCCCGATGGCTTCAAGCTGACGGACAATCAGAAGATTCGGCGACAGACTTTGGTCAGCGACAGAACGACGGCTGCATTTTTGTGATGCTTTCTTTTGACTCGCCCAGGCCATTGACCTAGTTTACGCGATGTCGCAAGGATGCGAGGATCACGAAGGATTTGAGACCGTTAAGGGATGCCGTATGTCTGCTCAATCAATGAGTCCGCTCTTGCGGATTCTTCATCTGGAAGACAATCCCACCGACGCGGAACTGGTGCGGGGGATGCTGGAAGCCGCCGGCGTGGATTGCGCCATCCGGCGCGTGGAGACACGGGAGGCATTTCAATCGGCGTTGGAGCGGGAGCAGTTTGATCTGGTTATCTCGGACTTCACGCTTCCGTCCTTTGATGGGCTTTCGGCCTTGACCATCTGCCGCCACAAGAAACCTGAACTGCCGTTCATTTTTGTCTCCGGCACCATTGGCGAAGACGCGGCGGTGGAATCGCTCAAACGCGGGGCCACGGATTATGTAATCAAAGATCGGTTGTCCAGGCTGGCGGCGTCGGTGGAACGGGCCGTGCAGGAGGCGCAGTCGCGGGCCGAGCGACTACAGGCCGATGAAAAAATTCGTGAGCAAGCGGCCCTGCTCGACAAGGCTCGCGACGCCATTTGTGTCATGGATATGGAGTTCACTATTCTCTACTGGAATCACGGGGCGGAGCGATTGTACGGTTGGAGCGTCGAGGAAGCCGTGGGTCAGAGCGCCCACGATTTGCTCTTTCGTGGAAACGTGTCTCTCCTTTTGGAAGCCGTTAAACAGCTAATCCGACAAAACGAGTGGCAAGGGGAATTGCGCAAGAACAGCAAGGATGGCCGGGAAAACGTGGTCGAAAGCCGTTGGACACTCCTGCGGGATGCGCTGGGGCGGCCCAAGTCGATTCTGCTGATTGACAGCGACATCACCGAGAAGAAGCAGATCGAGGAGCAGTTGTTCCGCACGCAGCGAGTGCAGAGCATCGGAGCGGTGGCAGGCGGGATTGCCCACGACCTGAATAACATGCTGGCTCCGATTCTCATGGTGACGGAGTTGTTGCGGGATGAGTTGACCAGCGAGCAGAGCCGCAAGATGCTGGACACGGCCAAAGCCAGCGCCCAACGGGGTGCGGAGATGGTGAAACAGATTCTGGCCTTCGCTCGCGGTGCTGGCGGCGAACCGAAAACCATTCAACTCAAACATCTGGTCAATGAGATGGTGCGATTGATAGGAGACACCTTCCCGCGCTCAATCCAGGTCGAGAGCAGAGTGGACAAAGAACTGTGTCCGATTTTAGGAGACGCCGCGCAATTCAATCAGGTCCTGTTGAATCTCTGTGTCAATGCGCGCGATGCCATGCCCGGCGGCGGCACGTTGCAGATTGGCGCGGACAATGCCGTTTTGGAGGGAAAACGGACGCCGATGTTGCCGGAGCCGGTGTCAGGAAAGTTTGTGGTGCTGAGCGTCGTGGATACCGGTTGTGGCATCCCACCGGAGCTGCTGGGAAGAATTTTTGAGCCGTTTTTCACCACCAAGGAACCGGGCAAAGGCACGGGGTTGGGGCTGTCCACGGTTCTAAGTATCGTGAAGGCCCACCACGGATTTGTGGAAGTCGTCAGTGAAGTCGGCAAAGGGACAATTTTCGAGGTCTATTTGCCCGCGACCACCAAGGCCGACAGCGAAGTCATCAAGAGCGCGGCGCCAGTGATGCAAATGGGCCGGGGTGAAATCATTCTCCTGGTGGATGACGAGGCGGCGGTGCTCGAAATCACCAAGACGACCCTGGAAGCCTTCAACTATCGGGTTATCACGGCCAAAGACGGAGCCGAGGCGCTGATCCTTTACCAGCAGCGTGTCGGGGAAATCGACGTCGTTATTACGGACATGGAGATGCCTGTCATGGACGGAGAAGCGTTGGTCAGGGAAATACGAAAGACCGCGCCCAATGCGAAGGTAGTTTGCATCAGCGGGCTGGAAGCGGAAGCCAAAGGGATGGACATGTCCCACTTGAAACCGCAAGCGTTTTTGACCAAACCCTACTCAACTGAAACACTCCTGACCGCCCTTCATCAAGTTGTGACAAGCTGATTCAATCGCGCTGGTTCGTATCCGGAATAATACCAAAATCGGTTCGATTCCACGTCGCAGAGTCAATTCACCGCCACCCTCCCGGAGCCCACACCCAGCCGTGGCGACGATGCACCCAATGGCCTCTCACCCACACCGCGCGAGCGTGGGGACGAACGAGCCAACGTCCTGGCTCCCAAACCCAACGTCCATGCCAGACCCAGTAACCTTCAACCCAGGCGTATCCTGGCCCTGGCGCCGGGGGCACAACCTCAGCCTGCGGCTGCGGCGGCGCTTCGGTGACGACGGCTTCGCGCGGACGTTCCCGCACAACCAGGCAGCCGTTGATCAACAAAAAGCCAACACTGACCAACAGCATCGGCAACCAGCTTTTTAATTTCATAAGAATTTCGAGCGCGCCGAGATTGCCCCGCTACAACCGCGCCTTGTTCCCGCCGGACCATTTTTCGCAATGGGAGGTTACAGGCGCGGTCAATCTTCCGAGAACAAATATTCCAGATCGTCCTTCGACAGGCTCCGGGCAAACCCTTCCTCGCCCAGGACGTCGCTTATGGTTTGGGCCTTGCGTTGCTGCAATTCCCAGATTTTCTCTTCGACCGTCCCTGGCGCGATGAGCCGATAGGCGTTGACCGTGCGGGTCTGGCCGATTCGATGCGAGCGGTCAACCGCCTGCGCTTCGACGGCCGGGTTCCACCAGGGATCGTAAAGCACCACATAACTTGCAGTGGTCAGGTTCAACCCTGTGCCGGCTGCGCGAAGACTGAGCAGGAACACGGCGGCGTTTGAATCGTTCTGAAACGCGTTCACCACTTCCTGCCGGGCTTTGGTCTCACCGGTCAAAATGTGGGTTGGGATCTGGCGTTGCCGGCATTCTTTCTCGAGGATCTGCAGCATCTGAACAAATTGGCTGAAGACGAGGACCTTTTGTCCTTCGTCCAGCAATGGCTCCAGGAGTTCGAACAATGTTTCAGTCTTGCCGGACGCCGAATCGTTGCCGACGAGGTCCGGGTGGCAGCAAATCTGGCGCAGACGCGTGAGGGCCGCGAGGACGTGCATTTTACTTTTGGCGACGCCCTTTTCGGCCATAGTTTGCATGACCCTCTCGCGGCTGCGACGCAGTTCGGCCAGGTAAAGTTTACGCTGCGATTCACCGAGTTCGCAATCGCGCCGCTCCTCGATGCGGTCGGGCAAATCCTGCGCGACCTGCCGTTTAAGCCGTCGCAGCATGAGCGGGCGAAGTCTCGCGGCCAGACGGCGGCGCGCGATTTTTTGTCCCCAGGCCGCGTCTTCGCCGCCACGAGGTTCGTAAGTCTCGGTGAAATGGTTTTGCGAACCGAGGTAACCCGGCTGAATGAAGTCCACGATACTCCAAAGGTCGAGCAAACGGTTTTCCAGCGGCGTGCCGGTCAGTGCGAGGCGCTGGTCCGCGCGAAGCTGTTTCACTGATTGCGTCACTTGTGCCGACGGATTTTTGATGAACTGCGCTTCGTCGAGGATGATGGCGCGGAACTCGAATTTCTGCAGCGCTTCCAGGTCGCGCCGCAGCAGGGCGTAGTTGGTGACGATCAAATCGTGCTGTGGAATCTGTTTCCGCAAATTGTGACGCGCAGCGCCGCTTTCCAGAACGAGCACTTTGAGGTGCGGAGTGAACCGGTTCGATTCGCGTCGCCAGTTGTGCAGCACTGATGCCGGGCAAATCACCAGTGCCGGCTTCGGCTTTCTTGCGTTCTGCCCGCGCAACCACGCCAGCCAGGACAGCGTCTGTAGTGTTTTGCCCAGACCCATGTCGTCGGCCAGAATGCCACCCAGCTTCAAGCCGGTGAGATGGCAAAGAAAATCGAAACCGGCCTTTTGATACGGGCGCAGTTCGGCTTTGACCGAATCCGGCAACGAGGTGTGGTCGACTCCGTCGAAATCCGTGATCCGCTGGCGCAGCTTCGCAGCCTGCTGGTCGCCGAAACGCTGCAAAGAGGTGTCGTCGAGTTGCGCGGCGTGGAGCATCGCGACTTTTTGCGGCGCCGTGCTGAGGCCGTCGAGACCAAGGTCGGCCATCGTTTCGTGCGCGGCTTGCACGGCGGTGGCGTCCAATTGAATCCAGCCGGTATCCGGCAGTTTCACAAATCGTCCCGTGGCCGTCTGCAAACGGTGCAAATCCGCTGAAGTCAGTTTCATTCCTTCCTGCTCCCATTCAGCGGAAACCGAAAGCCAGTCAATGCCGCTTCCATGAACAGTCAGTTTGGGACGCAGTTGCCGCGGCGAAAGGAACAATCGTTGAAATGCGGGATTACCCAGATATTCGGCGGCGGGCCGGTCCGGCCAGGCAACGGCGAGCGTGTTCAAAAAGCTTTCGTTCGAGTCGCCAACCCAAAGCCCCGGCTCCGGCGTGAACCAATCGAGTCGTCGCAGCCATTGCGCGGCCGGTTCGAGTCGCGGATCATCGAGGATTTCGGGCTTCTCCGCCTGGCGTTTGACGCTGCCTGTCAACTGCCACTCGTGACCGTTCCACTGCCAGACGGTTTGGTCGCGCTCGCTTTCGGCGAGCAGGCGGAGCCGGACGCTGTCATCGCTCAATTCAAAAATGAACCGCGGAACAGCGGTGTGCGCCACGCAAAGCTGTTCCCAGTCGGCTCCTTTGCTCGACCCGTTTTTGCGCAGGTGCGTCAGCAGGCGGTGGCTCAATTTTTTGACGGGCAGAGACGGTCTTTGCGCCCAGTGAATCAGCAAATCGTGTGGCGGCGGATCGCGCAAAAGGTAAAAAGTATGGCCGAGAAGCGCCAGGGAAGGCGGCCCGGCAAAGAATTGCGCCCGATCAAGCGAGTGATATTTGCCGTCGAACAGCTTCAGACGGTGAGTGAACACGAGTTCTGAATCTGCGGTTTCGAGATGGGGCGCCAGCTCAGCGAGTTCGCCATGAAACGCCAGTTTTGTGCCGTCGGCGTTCAGCTCCAGGCGCGCGTGGTTTCCCCAGCGCGCCAGCCATTGCAGCAGTTCGCTGCCGGTCAAAAGCAGAGGCTCGCCATTCACTTTCCGTCCGTCGTAGATCTCCGCCAGCCATTGGATGAATTGCCAGTCTTCCGGAGGAAAGAGCTCTTGTTCGTGAGCAGACCGCGCCGTCAGTTCGACGATTTCGCCCAGCGACTTGTTCTTTTCGCCGGTGCGCGGACGCGACAGGGCAAACTGGACCCCGAGTCCATGCAAGTGGAGCTGGCTTTCGAGCGGTCGGACCTCACATTGGACCCGCAGACCCGCGCGTGGCGCGTCCAGGTGCGCGTGCGCTGGTGGCAACAGCCAGTTTTCCAATTGCTGAACAAATTTCTGTTCCTGCTCGGCCTGTGCGATTTCAGCAAAGCGTTCGAGATTGGCGTGCGGCAGCAATTCAGTGGGCAACGGACGATTCGCGCGCAGGAAGAGCAGGGCGGTCTCCTCCAGCCGCGCCTTGCCCTGGGTCCCCATCAGGCGCGGCCACCAGTCCTCGCCGGCAAAATCCTTGCGCGAGAGCGAGAGCCGCTCGAAGTAATCCTCCAACAACAGCCAGGCCCGCTGTGGATCGGTGCAGTTGGCAAAGTTTTGCAGCCGTTCAGTGCGTTCGGCGACAGCGGCCTTGGAATCGGCGAGCTCGCGTCGCAGATCAGCAAAAGCGCCGTAGGTTTTTTCGAGCACGATGTTGTTGGCATCGTACTTGGTGGTGGTAACCGAACGCGGAGCGTGTCCGTTTTTGTGTGAGGCTCGTGCCATGTGCCAAACTGCCCGATCAAGGCCTATTATCTCGACATTAAATGGGCATTGCGGTCAATCAGAAATCAACGTGCATCGGCAGTCGGTTGCGTCGGTTCAATCAGGCAAACGCCCCGACAACAAATGGTCCGGCGCATCGCGGACTTACACTTTTCCAATCCATTTGCGGCCTTCCCAAACCGCTTTCAACGAGGTCAGGTTGCGGCGGTCGCAGAGGTTCCTGGCGGCGGCGCTGAATCGACCCTGCTTCAGATTATTCCAGGCGTCGCTGGCGCTGACGGCGACGAATTGCAGCACACTCGGATCGCGGTAGCAGTCGATCATGCAACGCGTGCAGCCGTCGCGAATCCGTTTCGATTCGTTCCATTCGTACACGTTGCACATCGGTGTCTCCCAAAAGTGGCAGCGGTAAAGGTTCAGGTTCCAATCCAGGTAAAAATATTTATGACCGCCCAGGCAGCCGAATTTCTCCGGCTCCTTCCGCAGATGCCGTTGCATCTCGGTGAGCGACTCGGTCGGGTTCACGACCGGATAACCGCTCCGCTTCTTCATCTGTTTGATCTTCTCGAAAACCTGGATCAACTCATCCGTCTTGTAGTTGACGAGGTTTGAGTCGCTGAAGCTCAAGTAGCTCGAGGCGAGTGAGGTCAGCGGATAACTGAAAGTGCAACTCTTGAAACCCAGCTCGCTCAGAAATCCCGGCAGCATTTCGTAGTCGTCGATCAACTTGCTGGCCGTGACGCTGGCCGTGGTCTGAATGCCGAGATCGTGGAAGACTTCGTTCGCGCGCTTGATTTTCCGGCACACCTCCGGCAGACCGCGGTTTTTTTCATGCCTTGCCACGTCGTGCGAGTCAATCGACATGATGACGCTGCTGAGCCCTTCGTGGGCGAGCCCCCGCATGTTCTCATCCGTCCAAAGCGAGCCGTTGGTGCAAATCATTGGATGAATGCCACGCTCGGCCGCGTAGCGCACCATCGCCCGGACTTCCTTGTGCACGAGCGGTTCGCCGCCCACAAACAGCAGATAGCCGATGTGATTTTTCAGCGCGATGTCGATGACATCCCGGGCTTCCCTGAGTGTCACGCTGCGGCGCTGCTTCGGATCGAACCGGTCCACCGCGAATCCGCAGAAGTCGCACTTCGCATTGCAGATATTCGTGATGGCGAACTGGAGATAACCCGGACCGCCGTGCTGGAGCACCTCACCGACCAGTTTGAAAACACTTTTCTTCGGCCGGGCGACGGGTCGGGAGAAATCGGCGGCAGGCCTGGTCGTTTCCGCAGCCGGCGGGTTGGCAGTCAAGGCGGCGATACTCATTCGATAATCAGCCCGTATGGTGACGGGAAAAATTGGATCGTGGCAATCATTTCTTTTCGTTTCTAGGGGGATGCGGGGCGATTTGTCTGACGTCCGGCGCTCGAAAATTTTAGTGCGTCAGGGCGTGGCTGTGGCTTATTGTCAGGCAGATATGCCGGCCAAGACCACACCCGCACGTCAACCTGAAGCTGTGACTCAGTTCTCCGTATTCACGCCGAACCGCCTGGGTCGTTTGCACGATCTGGTCGGCACGCTCGCCGCCAACGGCGTGCATGTGCTCGCGCTGACCGTGCTGGATACCACCGATAGCGCGGTCATCCGGTTCGTCGTCGACGATCCTGAGCGGGCGCGGGGTCTGCTGATCCAGCACGGCTTTCCCTTTACCGAGAGTCAGTTGCTGGCCGTTGAGGTCAATTCCGCCACGGAGTTGAACCGGCTTATGACGGCGTTTCTCGAAGCCGAACTCAACATCAACTATCTTTACTCCTTTATCCCTCATCCGCAGGGGAAATCCATTCTGGGCTTGAGCATGGAGGACAACGAAATGGCCGAAGAGGTTTTGCAACGGCACCAGTTCCGGGTGCTCCGGCAAACGGATATTTCGCGCTGAAAGGCACAAAGAAGTCTTGTTCCTTCCAGTCGGTTCGGATTCCCTGTCAAATCGTCGCCAATGAAAAGAAGTTGGTCTTTGGCTTTGCCGGTTTTGTTCCACCTCGTTTGCGGCCGCCACCGAGTCGGCCGGCGGTTGGCGATTTGGAGCGTGGCGCTTTCCTGCGGCTTGGGCCTTGGAGCCTGGAGTTTCCGCGCTTGCGCCGCGGACCAGCCGCAGTGGGGCCAGGCCTGGTCGCGCAACATGGTTTCGGATGAGAAGGGCCTGCCCGCTTCCTTCGATCCTAAGACCGGCAGGAACATCAAGTGGGTTGCCCGGCTCGGAACGGAAACGCATTCCACGCCCATCGCCGCGGGCGGCCAGCTCTACGTCGGAACGAACAACGGCCAGCCGCGCGACCCGAAGCACCAGGGCGACCGCGGGGTTTTGATGTGCTTCGACGAGAAGACAGGAAAATTTCTCTGGCAACTCGTGGTGCCCAAACGCGAGGAAGACCCTTATTTCGACTGGCCCAACACCGGAATATCCTCTCCGGTCACGGTGGAGGGTGACCACGTCTATCTCACGGACAATCGCGGCGAAGTGGTGTGCCTGGACGCGCGCGGAATGGCCAACGGCAATGACGGGCCTTTTCGCGAGGAAAGCGCGCACATGACGCCGCCGAAAGGTTCAGGTTCACCTCCCAAACCTGTGGCCGGCGCGGAGATATTTCCTGAGCCATTGCGTCCACCCGCCGAAGGGAATTTGCTTCAAACAGGTCCACTCGACGCCGACATCATCTGGGTTTTCGATCTGGCCTCTGGCGCTGGCATTTGGCCGCATGACGGCGCCCACAGCTCGATTTTGATCCATGGGGACTACCTTTACCTCAACACCGCCACCGGCGTGGACAACACCCACAAACGCATCCGCGCGCCGGACGCGCCCAGCCTCGTCGTGCTCGACAAAAGGACAGGGCGATTTGTGGCGCGCGACGACGAACACATCGCGCCGGACATTTTTCATTGCACCTGGTCGTCCCCGTCGCTGGGCGAGGTGAATGGCCGGTCGTTGATTTTTTTCGCTGGCGGCAACGGCGTGATTTACGCATTTGATGAATTATCGCACCCCTCACCCGGCCTTCGGCCACTCTCTCCCCTCGCTGAGGGGAGAGGGCAGGGTGAGGGGAGTGCATCGGCGTCTGCCAACGCGTCCGCTGCGCGCGGTGTTCGGAAGCTGAAAAAAGTCTGGCAGTTCGACTTCGATCCCGCCGCGCCGAAGGGAGACATTCACCAATACCTCAGCAACCGCCGCGAAGGACCGAGTAACATTTATGGCATGCCCGTCTTTTACCACAATCGCGTCTATGTGGCGGGCGGTGGCGACAACTTTTGGGGCAAGAACGAGGCGTGGCTGAAGTGCATCGACGCGACGACCCTCGCCCGGCCTGCCGGCCACCCTCTCCCATCCGATGGGAGAGGGGCTGGGGGTGAGGGTTTGGTGTGGTCCTATCCGCTGCAAAAGCATGTGATGTCCACGCCCGCGATTTACGACGGCCTGGTGTTCATCGCGGATTGCGGACGCGCGTTTGATTGTCTGGATGCCGACACCGGCCGGCCGTATTGGACCGAAGAAATCAAAGGTGAAGCGTGGGGGTCGCCGCTGGTTGCCGATGGCAAAGTTTACCTCGGCACACGGAGCGGCAGCTTTTATGTGTTCGCCGCGAGCAAGGAAAAGAAAATTCTCAGCACCGCCGAACTTGGCGACCCGATCAGCGCCACGGCGACGGCGGCCAATGGCGTGCTCTATGTCACGACCCTGAGACGCCTCTACGCCGTGCAGAAAGGCGCGCATTGGGACGGAGACGGAAAATGAGAGTATCGAGTAATTTCCGAGGAGAGGTTGGTTTGAAACCGGGCTTACCAGCGTGGACTCCGGCGAAGCGGCGTAAACGCTGCGCTCCGGAGCGCGGGCTTCAGCCCGCTTCAACGCGGAGTTTGGAACCACTTCTGGCAATCATTATAGACACGTTGCTTCGTTCAAAAAATAGATTCCGCATGAAAATCAGATCAGCCTGTCGGCCATTGGACAACCTTTCGACGATCGCGTGCAGATTCCTCGCGATTTTTGCGGTCGCTTTGGCCCCTGTGTGCCTTGCCATTGGCACAGATGACAATCCTTACGCGAAATGGCCGAAAGGGCCGCCGTCCGATCCCGGATTCTTTCCTCTTGCCGTGTGGCTTCAAGCGCCGTCGAACGCGCAGCGCTATCGCGAAGCGGGCTTGAACACCTACGTCGCTCTGTGGAAGGGACCGACCGAAGAACAATTGGCTACGCTAAAGAAAGCCGGAATGCGCGTCATCTGCCACCAAAACGATTTCGCGCTTCGGCATCTGGATGATCCGGCGATCGTCGGCTGGATTCGCTTTGCCCTCGGCTATTCATCTTTCGGGCTTGCAGCCCTGTCTAACCGCGAACGGACGCAAATGGGCGCGAATGGCGGCCAGTGGCGGTCTTAGATTCTGAATTCGCGTTCATTGGCGTTGATTCGCGGTTATTCATGTTTCTGGTTTCATGATTTCTCCAACCGGCGTGTTAAAAGTTTTCGCGTGTTTTGCGTGGTTCACGGTTTTCAATTGAACCGAGAGGGGCGGGACGCGCTGTCCTACCTTTTGCGTTCTGTGCGTTCTCTCGCGGCAGATAAATCCGTGTCCATCGGTGTTCATCCGTGGTTGAGAGAAAATGTGTCTGGCGAGTCGAACGATGAAGCGGCGTAAACGCCGCGCTCCGGCACGGTTGCAATCAGTGGCAGTATCAGGGGTACACCCGACGCGGGCTGAACTTCAGTTTGTCCTTTCTCAAGACGTGCGATCGCGCACAGACTCCTGTCGAACATGCAGCAGGCGCAAGCTCAAGGATTGCTGAGGCAAATGCTTGGCAGCCCGGCGGACTTTCGCGACGGCCAATGGACAGCCATCGACCTCGTGGTCAACCACCGCCGGCGCGTGCTCGTGGTTCAACGCACAGGCTGGGGCAAAAGCATCGTTTATTTCCTCGCGACGAGAATCCTGCGTGACACGGGCGGCGGACCGACGCTGCTCATCAGTCCGCTGCTCTCGCTCATGCGCAACCAAATCCTCGCTACGGAAAAACTCGCCGTGCGCGCGGCGACGATTCACAGCGAGAACGTCGCGGCTTGGGGTGAGGTCGAAGCCGCGCTGAGCGCCAATCACCTCGACCTGCTCATGGTTTCACCCGAACGGCTGGCGAATCCACAGTTCATGCAAAAGCTGCTGCCGCCGCTGCAAGGTCGTGTCGGGCTGTTCGTCGTGGACGAGGCGCACTGTATCTCGGATTGGGGACACGATTTCCGCCCGGACTACCGCCGCATCGTGCAAGTGATGAAACTGTTGCCAGCCGGTGTGCCTGTGCTCTGCACCACCGCGACCGCCAACGACCGCGTCGTGCGCGATATCGAGACGCAGATTCCGCAACTCCACGTCCTGCGCGGGCCGCTCGTGCGCTCGTCGCTCCGGCTGTACAACATCCGCCTCGCCCATCAATCCGACCGCCTGGCGTGGCTCGCGCACTTCCTCCCGCAACTGCCTGGCAACGGCATCGTTTATTGCCTGACCATTCAAGACGCGCGCCGGGTCGCCGCGTGGCTGCAACGAAACAGCATCTCCGCCCGCGCTTATCACGCGAACCTCGAAGGCGTCGAGCGCGTCGAGATCGAAGAGCAATTGCTCCGCAACGAAGTCAAGGCGCTC
>Ga0066685_10000345_pt1 | contig 15333 bp, 8 predicted proteins | sample GraSoiAngelo_134_FD_62305 | JGI IMG/M metagenome (GOLD analysis project Ga0066685, IMG submission 62305) | Grasslands soil microbial communities from the Angelo Coastal Reserve, California, USA - 14_0929_05_30cm | ecosystem: Environmental > Terrestrial > Soil > Grasslands | place: USA...
CCTCCTTCGCGGAAACGTTCCAGTTCATCAAAAACTCACCATGACTGCGGCTTTGGCGGTAGTCGGGTTGTTTCGACGGCATCCGCAGCACCCTTTCAATCAGCGCGAGATCGGAGTTCAACAGAAACGATCCATGAAACAGGACGGCTCGCCGGCGCCGCCGCTGCGCGTTGCCGGAGAATTTGCGGTTGTCGAACACGAGGTCGGTGTGGCCGCGCACGGCGATTTCGGATTTCGGATTTCGGATTTCGGATTTGAAAGACAGAGCCTCCTTACGTCGGCTGCTACGAGTCAACAAGGGTTCCAACGCCGCGCGGTTGCGTTCCATCACGAATCGGTTCGTGCCGGTCACGGTTTGCAGCGCTGGATCGGAATCAATCCTCAGGATGAGCGAGTAACTCAGGCAGCCGGGGCCTTGGAGCACGGTCCCGCCGCCGCTGCAGCGGCGCAGAATCGGAATACCGAATTGCTGGCACGCTGCGACGTTGACCTCGCGCTCGACGCGATTCGAGCAGCCGACCACGACGAAGTGTTGTTGCGGTTCCCAGAAGCGGAGCACTTCCGGACCGTCTCCCGCGTCGCACCAGTCGAGCAGCGCCTCGTCACAGGCGAGGTTTTCTTCCGGCGTCGGAAATGTCAGGTCGAGGTATTTCACGCGCGTTTACAATGGCCGCCCAGGTGAGCCGGCGGTTGCCCCGCATTGGTAGGGACGCCGCGCTGCGGGCGTCCAGTCGGCGCAGCGCGCCGACCCTACCTTGCCTCTTTCTATTTGCGTCCGGTTCCGGTCATCTTCAAATTGTCCGTCTGCGGCGACTCGTTCGCGCCGCCGGAAAGCCAAGTGCCCGGTTGACTGAAAGTGAAATCGAAATTGCACGAGACCAGCAGCAAAGCCGACGCCGCCCGAAAAAAGTGGCTGGAGTCGCTCGAATTCGTCGTCGAGCAGGTGTTCAAGGCCCAGGGCTCCGAACAGGCACCCTTCTTCCTCGACAACCTGGTGGACCGCCTGCGCGCGGCGGGCGTCAAGGCGCCTTATCCTGTCAGCACCCCTTACGTCAACACGATTCCTGTTGAACAACAACCGCGGTTTCCGGGCGATTGGCAGACTGAAGTCCGCATCAAGAGTTACATCCGCTGGAACGCGATGGCGATGGTCGTGAACGCCAACCGCAAGCACAACGGTCTCGGCGGTCACATCTCCACTTACGCCTCGCTCGCGACGCTCTACGAGGTCGGTTACAATCATTTCTTCCACGCGGGCGACGCCGGTCGGCCTGCCGACATGGTTTTCTTCCAGGGCCACGCCACGCCGGGTAATTACGCGCGCGCATTTCTGGAGCGCCGGCTGGATGAGCGACACCTCCAGAATTTCCGCCAGGAACTGGCCGAGGGCGGCGGGCTGTCGTCGTATCCACACCCCTATTTGATGCCGGATTTCTGGCAGTTCCCCACGGTCTCCATGGGTCTCGGCCCGATCATCTCGATTTATCAGGCGCGGTTCAATCGCTACCTGCAAGCGCGCGGGCTGGTGAAGTGGACGCAGGAACCGAAGGTCTGGGCGTTCGTGGGCGACGGCGAATCGGACGAACCGGAAACACTTGGCGCGCTCACGCTCGCGTCGCGCGAGAATCTCGACAACCTGGTCTGGGTCGTGAATTGCAATTTGCAGCGACTCGACGGCCCGGTGCGCGGCAACGGCAAGATCATTCAGGAACTCGAAGCCGCCTTCCGCGGCGCGGGCTGGAATGTCATCAAGGTCATCTGGGGCTCGGATTGGGACGAACTGCTTGCCAAGGACACGAAGGGCCTTTTGCTGAAGCGCATGGAGGAGGCGGTGGACGGCGATTATCAGAAATACTCGGTCGAGCCGGGAAGCCATACGCGCAAACATTTCTTTGGCAAATACCCCGAATTGCTCAAGCTGGTGAATCATCTGTCCGACGACCAGATTCGCAAGCTGCTCCGCGGCGGCCACGACACGCGCAAGGTGTACGCCGCCTACAAAGCCGCGGTGGAACACGAGGGTCAGCCCACGGTCATTCTCGCCAAGACCGTCAAAGGCTACGGCCTGGGCGAGGCGGGCGAGGGCCGCAACATTTCGCACCAGCAGAAAAAGCTCAACGAAAAGGAGCTTCGCGAATTCCGCGCGCGGTTCAACATCCCGATCAGCGACGAGGAGATTGTCGATACGCCGTTTTACCGTCCCGCGCTTGACAGCCCGGAAACAAAATATTTGCTCGAACGGCGTGAGGCTCTCCGCGGTTTCCTGCCAAAACGCGAAGTCAAAGCCGAGCCGTTGAAAGCACCGCCGCTTTCCAGCTTCGCTGAATTTCTCAAAGGCTCCGGCCGCAGCGAAGCTTCCACCACGATGGCCTTCGTGCGTCTGCTGAGTCATTTGTTGCGCGACAAAAACATCGGCAAACGCATCGTGCCGATCATTCCCGACGAAGCCCGCACGTTTGGTCTGGACGCTCTGTTCCGCGAGATCGGCATCTACGCGCACGACGGCCAGCTCTATCAGCCGGTGGACAGCGAATCGCTGCTTTACTATCATGAAGCGAAAGACGGCCAGATTCTCGAGGAAGGCATCACCGAAGCCGGCTCGATGTCGTCATTCATCGCGGCGGGCACCGCTTACGCCAGCCACGCCGTCAACATGATCCCGTTCTTTATCTATTATTCCATGTTCGGCTTCCAGCGCATCGGCGACCTGATGTGGCTGGCGGGCGACATCCAGGCGAAGGGATTTCTGCTGGGCGCCACGGCAGGCCGCACGACATTGAACGGCGAAGGCTTGCAACACGAGGACGGACACAGCCTGTTGCTCGCGAGCGCCATTCCAACCTTGCTCGCTTACGATCCAGCCTTCGCATTCGAGATTGCTGTCATTATCCAGGACGGTATTCGCCGGATGTACCAGGACGGTGAAGACATCTTTTATTATCTCACACTCTACAACGAGAATTACGCGATGCCGCCGATGCCGCAGGGCGCCGAGGAAGGCATTCTCAGGGGCCTCTACAAATTCAAGCCCGGCCCGGCAATCCCTCACCCGGCCTCCGGCCACCCTCTCCACGAACCCGAGCGCCCCCTCACCCCTTCCCTCTCCCCCGCTCGGAGCGGGAGAGAGGGTGTCCGAAGGACGGGTGAGGGGCGCTCGGCGAAAGGGACTCACTTGAAAGCGCACATCTTCGCGAGTGGCCCGATCATTCGCTCGGCGTTGAAGGCCCAGGAAATCCTCGCTGAACGCTTCGAGGTCTCCGCCGATGTCTGGAGCGCGACGAATTACAAGCAGCTCCGCACGGAAGCGCTGCGTTGCAAACGTTGTAATATGCTGCACCCGATCGAGCCGCCGAAGAAATCCTACCTGGAAACCGCGCTGGAAAAGGAACAGGGCGTGTTTGTTGCGGTGTCCGATTTCATGAAAATCGTGCCCGAGCAAATCGCGCCGTGGGTTCCGGGCGGCTTGATGACGCTGGGCACGGACGGTTTCGGCCGCAGCGACACACGCGAACGGTTGCGCCGCTTTTTTGAAGTGGACGCCGAATGCACCGTCATCGCCACGCTTTACGCGCTGGCTGAAAAGGGACTGGTGGAGAGAAAAATTGTGGCAAAGGCGATGAAAGACCTTGGCGTTGATCCAGAGAAAGCGTTTCCTTACTGTGTTTAAGGGAATTGAAGGCTTGTCTGGCCGTTCAAGTGTTTGAGAGCGCCTTGTCGAGCCTTGTTCCCTTACGCACTGCCCGCTTGAGATTCCCAAGGCGACTGGACGGCGAGTTTCCGGGGATGTAACGAAATCTCCATGTTGTCGTTACTAGGCGCATGAAACTGAAACGCTATCTGAAAATCTACGGCGCGCTTTGGAAGAACTCCGTGGTGCGCGAGATGGGTTTCAAAACGAACTTCCTCCTTTGGATCGTCGTGGAGATGCTCTGGTTCGCTCTGCAACTGTCATTCTTCGCGGTCATCTACACGCACACCGATCGGATTGGCACCTGGTCGAAGTGGCAGGTGGTGATGCTGCTGGGCGCGAGTCATTTCATTCAACAGATTTTCACGGCCATCTTTCTGACCAACTGCACTCAGCTTTCCGAATTGATCCGCACCGGCAAACTCGATTTCATGCTGCTGTTGCCGGTGAACACGCGCTTCATGATTTCATTCCGTCAGGTGGACCTCGGCGGCTTCGTCAACGCCGCCTCCGCCGTGGCGGTTATGCTTTACGCAGGCAGACAACTGCACCTGTCGCCGGGCTGGGAACAGATTGTTGGTTTTGTCCTGCTGGCAGCGGTGGGCATTCTGATTCACTATTCGTTGATGTTTCTGCTGGCGAGTGTCAGCTTCTGGACCGTGCGCGCGCAGGGCATCGTCTGGGGTTACTACAATCTGTTCAACATCGCGCGGCTGCCCGATGAAGCGTTTCACGGATTGTTCAAGGCCTTCTTCACCTTCGCCCTGCCCATGCTGCTCATCGCGAACGTGCCGGCAAGATTGCTTGTGCGGAAACTCGGTTCGCCTTTCGAGATGCTCCTGCTCCTGGGCATGGCCGTTATCTGCCTGCTGGTTTCGGAGGGCATCTGGCGGCTCTCCGTCCGGCATTACACCAGCGCCAGTTCGTAATGACGGGGAATGGTCGCGCCTGAAAACCTCTTCATGCCTGCCACCAGGTTCGCCAGCGGCGTCTGCATGAACCGCCCCTTCGTCCTCCTCCTCGTTCTCGTCCTCGATTCGCCCTCTTGGTTTTGAGGACAAGGACGAGCACGAGAACGATTGGGATCATGTTCCCAAGGCGCGATTCTGGAATCGTGGCTTTCCATGAATCTGCCCCCCTCACCCCTTCCCTCACTCCCAATGGGGGAGAGGGTGGGCAGAGGTCGTGAGGGGGTGGTTCATGGCGCCACCAGGTCGCGTAACAACAAATTGTTGCCAAACAAGTCTCACTATGTGCTAGTCAATATAATGTCTTGGCAGTCATGTTGCGGCCACTTTTGTGAAGTCATGTCATGGTGCGCTGCGTTGCGGCTGCTAATAGTCGTTCGACCGTCCAAGGTTCATCAGCCAATCCAGCCCCATGCGCAGGTGTAGTTCCCGTCGTCGAATGAACCTTGCAGAAGTTGTAGGTAGCCACGAATAACGCGATTGCATGGCGGTGGTTTTCCAACTTACGGGACCAGCCAAGGCCAAGACGCGCGAACCGTTTGTTGAAATGCCGCACGCTAAGGTTTGAGCGTTCGACAAAGCTGGTGCAAATGCGCTTGCGGATTGGATTTCCGGCTCGGACCTGGATGGTAATTCCGACGAATGGAGCCGGGGAATACCGGCGCTTGGCTTCGATTTCCGCTGGCGGAGTATCATAGTTCTTTTGCATCACAGCGTAATCTAGCCTGTCCAACAAGTATTTTCGGATCGTGTCCGGGTATGCTGCCCAACCGTCTGTTGTAACCTGGACGCGACCAACGACGCGGGAAGCAAGGTCTTTTGCAAATTGGTCTGTGCTCTCATAATCGCGTTTGCCGGTGAACTGAGAGACAATCAGCTTGGATCGGGCGCAGAGACCAAGGAACGTGTAAAAATCGCCCCTCTGCGTGTCCTCTGGTGTTGTGCGCGATTGGCGGATTGCGACCCGAGCCCACAGCTCGTCAACTTGAAGACCCCAAGGAGCGGTGATGTTGCGAACTGTCCGGTCAAGGAAACTGGACAATTTCCCACCAACCGTTTCCAACACGGACAGGATAGTGTGAGTATGACAGCCGGTTAGACGGGCGATTGCTCGCACTCCGATGCCCTCAGAAAACAATTTGGTGATCTGGATAACCTTTGAATGCTCCACCCTGAGAGCGCCTAAAGGCTGAGATTCACTGAACGTTTTCGCACAACGCACACAGCGGTATCGTTGCACGACGCGGTTTTTGTTTCGGAAATGGCCGAATCTTTTCGTTGGTCCTGAACAGCAAAGACAGCGCAAGCTTGCCTTTCTTGCAAGGCCCGCTACGATCTAGCTGTATCTGCGAAGATATGCAGCCGTCGCAGCTACCCTGCGTTGGTTGCGCCCCTTGAGTGTTATCAGCACTCTTGGGGCTTGGTTTTCGGTCTAGGTGAGTCCGGGTAGGGTGAGGCATCGTTGGCTTATGGGACCAACTGAGACCCAACCAACACCCGCCCGGACAGGCACAGGCGGACAAGATGGCTGCGGGCGACAGGGTTGTCGCTGGGTCCTCATCCATCTTACCGCCAAATTCTTCATAATTTATGCCCCATCTTAGGTGGTTTTGCCGTGCAGTAAAGGTAAATCGTAAGATTTAACGGCTGGAGCGTTAGTGGTGTATTTTTACCTGCCAGTTAGCTGTTGACTGTGGCCGGTTTAGATGGTCTAGTTCTGCCATGCAAGACGAAAAGTCAAAGAGAACGAGAAGCCCTGCTTACCCTTACATCGACTTGGAGGAAGCCGTTGCGAAGGTCGCCGTTCTTTGGAAGCAAGCCAACCGACACAGTGTACCGATTGATGTCGCGGCTAAATATTGGGGCTACGACGGCAAAAGCAGCGTGACCTACTCAGTGGCGTCTGCTCTGTTGAAATTCGGTCTGGTAACCGATGAAGGCACTGGCGAACAACGCCAGTTGAAGCTTTCCGAAAGTGCAATAAAGCTAGTTTACGAACCAGATACAACTGACCCGGCCTATATTAAAGAACTCAGAGACGCTGCTCTCAGGCCAAAGATACATTCCGAAATTTGGGAAAACTATGGGGGCAAGTTGCCCGACGATGCTGTAATCAGGAGATTTCTGGTTTTAGATCGGAAGTTCAACGATCAATATGTCGATGTTTTTATTTCAGAATTCAGAAGGACAATTGAGTTTGCAAAGCTTACGGACGCTGTTAAAGTTCCGAACAAAAGCACAGATGAAGGCTTTCAGCGTTCACAGAAAGATTCCCAAAAGTCGTGCGAAACTAAGGTGCAGAATCAAAGCATCGGACAATCCGATAAAAATGTGCTTGCTCAATACTCCATACCGCTAGGAGCTAGCGAAGCTACCTTGATATTCACAGGCGAAAGCCTGTCAGGGGAAGACTTCGACGCGCTTGCCGAGTTTGTTTTATTTGCAAAAAAACAACACGCCCGTCGATTGAAACTGACGGGCTCGAAAAATGTAATTGGCAGCATCGAACATACTTTTCAGAAGGAGAGTTAATAAATTAGCGTCGCGTCGGTTTTAGAAACAATCCAGTGTTACTCGACCCGCCACCAGAGTAGCCGTATTTTGGCCTTGCATTTGCGCGCCGTTTTTCTACACTGGTCTCTCACCTTCACACCATGGCATCGCACGCGCGTCTCCAATTTTTGCGGGCAGGGCTGTTCGCCTGTGTCTGGCTTGTTTGCGGCGCATGGAGCGGTCGTTCCGCTGATTCTCTTTCGCCCGGCGCGACCAACGTGTCCGGCGCTGAACCCGCGCCGGTTGGCGCTCCTACTTTTCAGGAACAGCAGGACGTGATCCAACAGGCCATCGAGCAGACGCGGCGCGAAGTCGAAGCCGCCGCCATGCGCAACGTCGAGGCACTGACCCAGCGGCTCACCCTCATCCAGCAGTCGCTTGAGACACAGCACCAGCGCGAGGTGGAAGCGGTGCAACGTTCAAACCGGACGGCGCTAATGGTCGCGGGCGCTTTGGCTGCAACGGGTCTTTTGGGCATGTTCTGTCTGGCGTTTTTTTTGATGCGCGCAACGAATCGGCTTACGGAGGTGGCCGTGACCGTCCCGTTAAGCCACGCGCTGGGGACGGGCTATGCGCCCAACGTTTTGACGGCCGGCGATTCACATCTCGCCGTCGGCAATCCGGCCGAGCTGGCCAGCGCGCGCTTTCTCGGCGCGATCGAGCAACTGGAAAAGCGTCTGCGCGAACTGGAACAGACGGCGCAGGAGGCTCCGTCCGTCGGAGCCAGCAATCACGCCAACAGCCAACCCAACCCTGAAACGGCCAAAGCAGAGGCGAATTCGGACACGAAAGCCGCCGCCAGCACGACCCGGCACGAATCCGAGAAGGACCAGTCCGCCTGGCAGGAACCCGCCTCTGACTCCAGTCACCCACCGCACGTCGCTTTGCTGCTGGCCAAGGGCCAGACCTTGTTGAGCCTCGACAAACCTGCCGAGGCGTTGGCTTGCCTGGAGGAAGTGATTTCGCTCGACCCCCGGAACGCCGAGGCGCTCATTAAGCGGGGAAACGCGCTGGAAAGACTGCGGCGAACGGAGGAAGCGCTCGAGTGTTACGATCGCGCCATCGCCGTGGATAGCTCGCTGACGACGGCTTATCTGTACAAGGGCGGGGTGTTCAACCGTCTGCAACGATTCGAGGAAGCATTGAAATGTTACGAGCAGGCGCTGCAGACCGAGCAGAAAACGCTCGCTTCATGATTCCACCGGCGCCTGTGATTTCACGGCCTCCAGGGTTTGTTTGACCATCTGGATTCGCGCGGCCAGTAGCTCGCGATTGGCCTGATCCTTGTTCGAGACCTCTTTTTCGAGTTCGGCAATGCGTCGTTCGTAGGCCGTGAGGCGGCCTTGAAGTTGTGACTGAATTTTCACCAGTCGCTGTTCCAACTCCGTCACCTGCGCGGCGCCGGCCTGCTGCATCTTGAGCAGATGCGCGCGCTGAGAGGCCACCCCATAAAACAGCGTGTCTTTCATCAGCCGGGCGAGATGCGGGATCAAACCCTTGCGCACCAGTTCGGTCGCTCGCTCGGCCCGTTGTTCGGCGGCCAGCGCGCGCTTTTTGAGGGACTGAATTTGTGACTGAGCCGGGCTGGTCGCTGTATCCTGCTCAAGGTTGGAAACGGTCGTCCCTTTTTCTTCCGGGAACTCGAGGGCAGCAAGCTGGTTCTTCCCATCAGCTGGAGACGAAAGCAGTCCTCTGGGGTTGGAATCTGCGACCGGCGCCGGAGAAAAGAACTTCTTCCGACTCGCAAACCACCACCCGACGGAAACAAGCAGCAGCGCGGCGATCATCAGCGGATTGACCGACGGCGTTTTGGGAACGGACGCCGTCAACTTGACCACCAGGTCGCACGTCACGGGGAGATGGCCAGAGAGCTGCGACGCCAGGATGTTGGGGTTGACCAGAAAATTCGCGCGTTTTGCAAAAACGTAATCCACCGTCGCGGCGGCATACTGCCCGGTGCCGCGGCGCGTAACGCGGTTTTCCAGCGGCGCGCCGTCGAAGGCACTTTTGAATCCGGCCTGTTCGAGGAGTCGCAGCGTATTTTCGCTGACGAACTGCGACTCTTCCGGATTGGTGTTGAGGCTGCCGGCAATGATGATGGCCGCCGCCAGACTGGTCAGTCGCGCTTCGATGGAACGGGCGTGTTGAAGGAGTTGCGCCGCGGAGAGTTCGCGTTTGAGAATGTTGATTTGCGTGTCCCGTTCGAGATCGCCGCTCGTCGCGTTGTTCTTCAACTGGACGGAGTAAACGATAACCAGGCCTGTATCGTGGCGAATCGCGGCGAAAGCCAGGCCGCCCGGCGGCGCAATCAACCCCTCCGGCTTCCACGGCTCGGTCCAGGCCGCGGCCACCGGCTTTCTGGTGAGAACGGCGACTTGCGGGAGATCGTGGCCGGAAAGATCCGTGAAGGCCGAACAGGTTGCCGTCTGGTAGCGGGAAGGCTTCAGCAACGCGGCCAGCCGTTCGCAGGTCCGCCGGTCCGGCACTTCCTGCAACAGGATCACGTCGGCCTTCAGCGAGTTCAGGACCGAAGCGATATTCGCCAGCCGCTTTTCGTCGGGCTCCGACGCCGGCGCCTGGGGACTGAAGTTCAGGTTCCAGGTGGTGACGCGAAGCGGTTCCGCGTGAATCTGCGAAACGCCGAGGAGGAACAGAAGCGCGATCAGCCGCCGCATAGTTTGCACGGTTTGCCTTCGTCCGGACTGCAAAGCCGCCGGAAATCTGGGGGATGGCAGAAAAACTTTGAAAGTCTTCGAGTTCACAAACCGGCTCAGCTTACCAGCATAAGGCTAGTTTTTTCCTTCGCCGGTGTAAAGCGCCAAAGACAGGGGGTGCGTACGGTCAAGGCCTGCGAGATGACGCGTCCGGCGGGAGTTTCTTCAACGGACGCAGCTCCGGTCGGTGTCTCACCATTTGGCTCTTGCAGAGCAGCCACGGATCAAACAGTTCGTGCCGTGCCTGGCTGGTGCGCACCCCTTTGACCTTTTGTACACGGCGCTTTCAGGATGTGATAGACCGGAGAACCGGGTGCCAGATTGCCAGATACCCGAATCCGTTTTCGGCTTGTCCCAAGGGGACCCCAAAGCGCAACCTGTTGCCAAACCCAGAGGGTCAACATTGATAAGCCATGAATCCACACCGCTTGATGTCGCTGCTGACACTCCTTTCCCTGTTGGCCGGATGCGGACGCAAGTCTTCGGGAGACGTTGATCAAGCATCTCCACGCAGGGCTGAAACGGCCGCTGGGGAGTGGCCCTCCTCGAACGCAGTCCCCGCCGAACGCCTGGAGTGGAATCGCCGTACCCTTGTGAACGCGTACAACGAGTTCGGCCAGCATGATCAGCGTTGGGACGCTGCAGCGCAAGAGGCGCTCGAAGCAGTTGCCCGCGTTCGGTCCAGTGGCGATACCAACGCGTTGGCCCGTTTGAAGCCGCTGCTGGAACGCGCCCGGGATGCGGGCTGCAACGACCCGCTCATTCGTTACTTCAACCTCCGTCTTAGCTACGGCGACGCTTCCGACGCGAACGCGACCGGTGCGGACGCGTACCGCGAGATCGGCGACGCCCTGATGCATTCGGGTTATCCCGACATTCGGAAATCCTACGCCGCAATCCGCGCGGCGCAGGCCTGGAAGAGCGCGCACGGCAGCAGTTCCAACGCCAACCAGGTATTGAGCCAATTCCGGCGCGGTGCGTTCTTTCACCTGCAGCCCGTCCTCCGTGCACCGGACACCCCCTTTGTCGAGGCTTACGAGGCTGCTGACGAACTTCGTCGCACGATTCTTTCCAACCCGAAGCAGGAGGATGATATGTTGCCGGTCCTGATCGACTGCTTCCAAACGCGCTGGCCGCAGGAGGCCCGTGCCCTGACCCTCCGCGGCCGGGCCAATGTGCGGCTGGCCTGGAACCGTCGCGGCTCCGGCTACGCCGGCGGCGTCACCGACCAGGGCTGGAGGGAGTTTGGTCGATACCTCGCCGAAGCCGAGCGGCTGCTCGAGCGGTCCTGGGCGACGGATCCCTCGATCAGCGATACCGCCGTGGCGATGATGGAGGTTGAGCTTGGACAAGGCCGCGGCCGCGGCCGGATGGAGATGTGGTTTCGCCGGGCGATGGAGATCGACCCCGCGGACTATGATGCCGCCTACGAAAAGGCGTGGTATCTTCAGCCCAAGTGGTACGGATCAGCGCAGGATGCCATCTCTTTCGGACGGGAGTGCGTTGAATCGAAGGTATGGAGAGGACGTGTGCCGCTGATGCTTTGGGAAGCACACCGGATGCTGGCTAACGATCGCGCCTCCGGACTGAAGGATGCCCACTGGAAACAGACTGGCGTATGGGAGGATGTTCGCGACAGTTTCGATCGGTTCTTCGAACTGAACCCTGATGCGATCGGCTGGCGCCACGACTATGCGCTCTACGCGTACAAGTGCGAGCGATTTGACAAGTTCCTCGATCTTCTCCCCCAGATGGGTTGGGTGAACTATCCTTACTTCGGCGGTGAACAACGCTTTGCCGAGATGGTCGCCGACGCCGAGCAGAAAACCGGCCGCAAGGCAAAGCTGCCAAAGTGAAAGTTTACGGCGACCGGATAGTGTAAAAGCGCTGCCCGCCGTCCGTCGCTTGCGGGTCGGTGAATTGGAACTGGCCGGGCGAGATTTCCGTCACGCCGCCCAGCGCTGTCCAGTTGGTCAACGGCCACGCCACATTCGTGGTCGTCAGAACGCCGAAAATCACTCCCACACTGTTGGTGAAGGCGAACTGGAACGAACCGTTGGTCAGTGTTTTGGCGTCGATCAGCTTCGGCGCTGTTGGAATCGGGACACTGACATTGACGACACTGCTCGTGCTCGGAATGCCGTTGACGAACACCGTTACCAGCGCGTAGCCGGGCGGGAAACGGTTGATCGGCGTCGAAGCGAATGAATTTGCGGACCAGTTCGTGGGTGACAGGAAAAGGGTCTGCCCGCTTTCCAGACTGCGCAATTGCACCACCGGATAATCCGTCGGTGAATCCTGAGAATTGCCGCCCGAACCTCCGGAGACACCCCGGAATTGCGAGCCGGTGATTGCCAGGCTGTCCCCGAGCTTGAGCGGCGAAGTAACCGTGCCAATCTGCGGCTGCCAGGACGCGTCGAAGCCCAGGCCGACATCGTAAAGCTCCACGCCTGAGAGAACGATGGTGTTGGTAGCGCCTCCGGCGACGAGCACCTTTCCGTTGGGAAGCAACGTCGCCGTGTGACTAAGGCGTGAGTTCGTCATCGAGCTGGTCGCCGTCCATTTCCGCGTGGCAGGATCATACAGTTCGGCACTGGAATAAAAGGCGCCGATGTTCCCGCCGCCCGCAACGAGCACCTTGCCGTTTGGCAGTAACGTCGCCGCATGGTTGTAGCGTGGCGCGGTCATCGCGTTGGTCGACGACCACGTCCCGGTGACCGGATCGTACACCTCCGAGTTGGAAAGGCTGGGGTTGCTCTTGCCCTGACCGTCCGCGACTAACACCTTCCCATCAGGCAGCAAAGTCGTGGTGTGTTGCCTCCGCGCGAGATTGAGCGCGCCGGTCGGCGTCCAGATCCCGGTGGCCGGATCGTATATTTCAGCGTTGGTCAGAGTGCCGCTGTTAAAGCCACCTGCGACGAGGACTGTTCCATTGTACAGCAAGGTGGCCGTATGGGCGTAGCGCGCGTTGTTGAGCGGGCCAGTCGTCGTCCAAGTTCGGGTGGTTGCATCGTACAGCTCTGCACTCAAAAGAGCGACGCCGCTGCTGTTTGTTGTCCCACCCGTGACCAGCACCTTTGCGTTGGGCAGCAAGGTGGCCGTGTGACGAATTCGCGGCGTAGCTGGCGAACCGGTATCTCTCCAGGTTCCGTTGGTCGGATCGTACAACTCGGCGCTGGAAAGATAACTGAGCCCATTATAGCCACCCACAGCCAAAACCTCTCCACTGGGCAGCAAAGTCGCCGTGTGACCATAGCGCGCGGCGTTGAGTGGGCCAGTCGTCTTCCACGTGACGGAGGCCGGGTCGTACAGCTCCGCACTGGAAAGAGAGTTGGCGCCGCTGGCTCGGCCGCCGGCGACCAGCACCGTTCCATCGGCCAGCAAGGTAGCGGTGTGTTCTGTGCGGTTGGTTGAAAGTGAAGTGGTGTTCGTCCACGACCCGAGGGCGTACTCGTACAGCTCCGTGCTGGAAAGATCGACGACGGGAGTGGTGTTGTTCCTATTGCCACCCGCAACCAGCACTTTCCCGTTTGCCAGTAACGTCGCTGTGTGAACAACGCGTTTGGTGTTCAACGCGCCCGTCACTGTCCATGTCCCGGTGGCCGGATTGTAGAGCTCCGAACTGTTAGTGATACCACCTGCACTGTCGCCTCCGGCCACAAGCACCTGGCCATTGGGCAGCAGGTTCGCCGTGTGATACGAACGTGTGACCGTCAGCGGTTTACCCGTTGCCCACATGCCATTCGCTGGATCGTACAGCTCCGCACTGTTGGTGATACCATTGCTGCTCGACCCACCAGTGATCAGTACTTGCCCGTTTGGTAACAATGTCGCCGCGTGACTCTGCCGTCCAACGGTCATCGCGTTGGTCGTCGTCCAAGTCCCGGCGACCGGATCGTATAATTCCACGCTGGCAAGACCGGCGTTCGTGATGACACCATCCCACCCCCCCGCGACAAAAACCCGCCCATTGCGTAGCAACGTCGCCGTGTGATTTCCCCGCGGGGTGCTCATCGCGTTGGTCGCGGTCCACTTCCCCGTGGCAGGATCATAAAGCTCCGCGCTCGAAAGAACATTTCCGCCGTAACCCCCGGCGACCAGCACTTGTCCGTTGAGCAGCAGGGTGGCACTGTGAAAATAGCGGGCGAAGTTCAGCGGCCCGGTCTTCGTCCATGTTCCCGTGGCTGGGTCGAACAACTCAGTGCTCGAAAGAGTGACGCCACCTGTTTTGCCTCCGGCGACCAGTACCTTTCCGTTGGGGAGCAAGGTTGCCGTGTGATAATACCGGTTTGTGGTCATAAGGCCAGCACTTGTCCACACTCCAGTGGCTGGATCATAAACCTCCGCGCTGGCGACAGCGTTGGTGCCGTTATACCCGCCCGCGACCAGCACCTTGTCGTCCGGCAGCAAGGTTGCGGTATGGTTCTGGCGCGCGGTGGTCATCGGACTGGTGGTGACCCAGGAAGCGGCTTCAGTCGGTTGAGCAAAATATGAATTGAGCGCCAGCGCGGCGAACGCCAGCGCGAATCGGACAAAGTGTCCGTGGCTGATTTTCATTGCGCGGTCTGGGCTAGCTGCGAACTGCATTTTGATCGAGGAGCATGTCGAATCAAGGAATGACCTCATGTGTTGACGATTGCGAATTACGACACAAGAGCATGACAAAATTCGTGCCTGTTGACAAGAATTCCCTCTGAAAATCCGGTCGAGCGACCTTTAGATTGAATCGCGACTTTCGCCCGTAGCCACCGAGGTAACGAATGGATCGGACATTCCGCCTCCTACTCGGAAAATGGGATTGGAGGAAACGCTCGCCCTCACCCCGCCTTCGCGGGCCGAAGCCAATCCGGTCATCTTCAGCACGCCCCAGTTGACTTCGCCGCCACCGGCAGTAACGATTCGAGCACGCGCTGTCAGTTTTCTGGACCGACACATACATTGATGAGCGTAAAAAAGTCAAAGGCCGATTTGTGGTGGAGCGTCCGACGGGCTCCGTGGGCCGGGTTCACCTTAATCGAATTGCTGGTCGTCATTGCGATCATCGCCATCCTGGCCGGGCTGCTTCTGCCGGCGCTGGTCCGGGCGAAGACGCAGGCGCAGTCCACTCTCTGCAAAAGCAATCTCAAACAAATGGGAGTGGCCACGCACCTCTATGCCGACGACAACACCGACAAATTGCCCTACGCCTGGGCGACGGGGAATGACCCCAATCGAAACAACTTCGAAACGCTGCTGGTGAAATACATTAAACCCTCTGCCTTCAACTCCAGCACCAATACGGCGACGAGTGATTTCGCCGTCAGCGTGTTTCGCTGTCCTATCCGCATGCTGGAGAACCATTGGAAGAACTACAAAACTTATGCGCGCGACGGGAACCCGTGGAAAATCAGCTATGGGATGAACCAATACA
>Ga0066685_10000352_pt1 | contig 15221 bp, 23 predicted proteins | sample GraSoiAngelo_134_FD_62305 | JGI IMG/M metagenome (GOLD analysis project Ga0066685, IMG submission 62305) | Grasslands soil microbial communities from the Angelo Coastal Reserve, California, USA - 14_0929_05_30cm | ecosystem: Environmental > Terrestrial > Soil > Grasslands | place: USA...
AATGTTCGCGGCATGAGCACGGTGACGATTGAAAGAGCAAACCACAACCGGCAGCTTCCGGAAGGCTGGCGGTGGGTGGCGCTAGGGGAGGTGTGCCAAATCATCGCTGGCCAGTCTCCGGTTAGCGAAACTTATCGAAAGACTCCTGGTGGTCTGCCGTTCTTTCAAGGCAAGGCAGATTTTGGAAATCGGCATCCAGTCGCCAGAACATGGTGTATCGAGCCAACAAAAGTCGCTCAGGCAGGCGACATTCTGATTTCAGTCCGTGCTCCGGTTGGCCCTACGAACGTCGCGGATGTCGAATGTGGCATCGGTCGTGGCCTAGCAGCCATCCGGACGGGAATTCATGCTGATCGTGACTTCGTTCTCGCAGCGTTGCGGCTCTACGAAGACACACTAGCAGAACTTGGTAGCGGCAGCACATTCGAAGCCATCAAGCGTGACGACCTTGAATCACTCGAAATCCCGCTCCCTCCACTGGCCGAGCAGAAACGTATTGTGGCGATCCTGAATGAGCAGATGGCTGCAATGGCGCGGGCGCGGGTCGCCGCCGAGGTACAGTTGGAAGCCACCAAGGCCCTCCCTGCCGCCTACCTCCTGGCGGTCTTCAACAGCCACGAAGCCCAACAGTGGCCGAAGAAGCGGCTAGGGGAACTCGCAGCTATTGGCCCAGATAACGGTGTGTTCAAGCGCCGCCATGAATTCGGACGAGGCGTACCAATTGTGAACGTATCAGACCTCTATCGGTCGCTGGCAGTTGATCTTAACTCCGTGGAGCGCGTGGAGGCATCGGATTATGAACAGCGTCGTTACGCCATCGCATCGGGCGATTTGTTCTTCTGTCGCTCTTCATTAAAACGCGAGGGTATCGGTTGGTGCTGCTATGTAAGCGAAGTTTCAGAACCTGCCATCTTCGATTGCCATGTGATGCGCGTTCGTCTCGATCCCGAGAAAGCATGTTCCGAATATGTCGCCCACTATTGGGCGCATCCAGCAGTTCGTGAAAGAGTGATAGGTAACTCGAGAACCGCGACTATGACGACAATGAATCAGGATGATTTAGCAGAAGTGAATATCCCTTTACCACCACTCTCAGAACAGCGCCGAATCGCTGCTCGCCTCTCCGAGCAGATGGCCTCCGTGGAACAGACCCGTAAGGCGCTCGAAGACCAACTCACCACGATCAACAAACTTCCTGCGGCACTCCTGCGCCAAGCGTTCAACGGAGCACTGTGAAATGGCAATGAACCCGATCGGCAGACTTGAGATCGAGTCCATCCGCAAGGCGTTCCCCAAAGAGGCGGGGGATTTCACGAGATACCTCGAATCCCATATTGAAGGGCTTGCGGATCGCGTGGGAATCAAACTGACTCTTGTCCAGCGCGAACAGGCAGTAGGCGATTTCAATGTTGACCTGCTTTGCGAGGATGCCGATGGAAGGCCGGTCATCATTGAGAACCAGTTGCAGAAGACCGACCACGATCATCTAGGAAAGCTGCTAACCTATCTTGTAAATCTCGCCGCAAGCACGGCGATATGGGTAACTACTGAACCTCGTCTTGAGCATCAAAAGGTGATTGATTGGCTTAACGAATCGACCCCTGCGGATCTATCGTTTTATCTCGTCAAGGTTGAGGCCGCTCGGATTGGAGACTCTCCGTTAGCCCCTCTTTTCACAGTCTTGGCCGGGCCTGACAAGCAGACAAAGGAAGTAGGGGAAAAGAAAAAGGAGTGGGCTGAAAGACACTTCAAACGGGTTGAGTTTTGGAAAGGCTTGCTTGAAAACAGCAAGGAAAAGACAAAACTGTTCTCTAACATCTCGCCTGGGCGATCCAATTGGATTGGGACCGGTGCTGGCAAATCTGGAGTGTCCTTTACCTACGTCATCTCGATGGATTGGGCTGGCGCTGAACTGTATATCGACTACGACCATGATACGGGGGAAAAGAACAAGGCAATATTCGATGCTCTTTATGCGCAGAAGGATGCGATTGAGAAGGAATTTGGGGGACCCTTGGATTGGGAACGGTTGGATGATAAGCGAGCATCACGGATTCGGAAGCGGTTCACTGATGGCGGACTGACTTCACCGGATACTTGGCCTGGCCTCCAAGAGGAAATGATTGATGCCATGATTCGGCTTGATAAGGCTCTGCGCCCGCGCCTGGCAAAGGTTGAAGTGTGAACCCAATATGGCCAAATCCCGGAAAAACGGCAACGGTAAACGTCTCGTAACTCAGTCATCCGTCAACGGCGCGATCAAGTCCATCTGCGACATCATGCGCCGGTCGAACTGCGCCGGCGCGCTGCAATACGTCCCAGAACTCACCTGGATTCTCTTTCTGCGTATCTTGGATGAACGGGAGACTCGCGAAGCGGAACAGTCCGAGGCAGTGGGCGCAGACTACATGCCGTCGCTTGCCAAGCCGTATAGCTGGCAGGACTGGGCTGCGCCAAACGGGCCGAAGCGGAAGGAATTGCAAGATGGGTCAATGGGGGCGTTCTTCGCCTTCGTTAATAGCGACTTGATCCCCCGCTTAAAGAAACTCCGTGAACAGCCTAACGCCACCTCGCGCCAGAAGGTCATCAGTGAAATCTTCTCCGGCATTGAGAAGACTCGCATCGATACTGAGCGCAACTTCCTGGATGTTTTGGATAAGGTTCATGAGATCAGCGCTGAGACCGTGGACCCCACGCATGTCTTTACTCTTTCGCAGGTGTACGAGGGGCTACTTCTCAAGATGGGCGAGAAGGGCAACGATGGGGGCCAGTTCTTTACCCCCCGCGAGATTATCAGGGCGATGGTAAAGGTGATTGATCCAAAAATCGGCGAGACCGTGTACGATCCTGGGTGTGGGACGGGGGGCTTTCTAGCACAGTCTTATGAATACATGCGCGACCGTTTGGGTGACAAGGCGACTGCTCCGGAGATTGAAACCCTTAAGCAACGAACTTTCTACGGACGCGAGAAGGATAATGCCGTCTATCCCATCGGCTTGGCCAACTTGGTCCTGCACGATATTGACGAGCCACACATCTGGCACGGCAACAGCTTGACCGGTGCGGAGACATACGGCGGTCTGTTCATGGGTGCGCCCGCTCTCTATGACGTGGTCCTTATGAATCCGCCCTTCGGTGGCAAAGAGGGCAAGGATGCACAAACGCGCTTCGCCTACAAGACCGGCGCAACGCAAGTGCTGTTTCTCCAGCACGTGATTGACAGCCTAAAACCAGGTGGGCGCTGCGGGATCGTCCTTGACGAAGGGGTCCTGTTCCGCACCAACGAGACCGCCTTCGTCCAGACCAAGCGCAAGTTGCTGGACGATTGCGACCTCTGGTGCATCGTGAGCATGCCTGGCGGAGTGTTCACAGCCGCAGGGGCGGGGGTGAAGACGAACCTGCTCTTCTTCACGAAGGGCAAGCCCACGGAGAAGATTTGGTACTATGACCTCTCTGACATCAAGGTAGGTAAGAAAACTCCATTCACACTGGATAAGTTCGAGGAGTTTTTCCGTTTGCTTCCAACCCGTGCTGACAGTGAGCGAAGCTGGACGGTTTCGCGCAAGGCGATCGAGGAAAAGAATTACGATCTCAAGGCGGTCAACCCAAACGCCAAAAGCACTGAAGACACTCGCACCCCAGAGGATCTCTTGGACCTGATCGAAGCCAAAGGTCGCGAAGTAGTCGAAGCCTTGGCCGCGCTCCGCACCACGAACATTAAAAAATGATCTCCCTTCTTTCTCCTACAATTTCAGCGGGTTATCCATACGGATTGTTCACTAATTCTACTTGTTCACGATTCGTGAACGTGGTATATTGGCGAACGATATGAGAGAAATTGGGCAGGAATCTCTGATAGTTAACTCCGCGCTGGAGCGGCTGAAGGCTGTTCAGCCTGTCCAGGTGATAAACCTGCGCCGAGAGGCGGAGGTGGGAGACCGGCGATGGGATGGCGAGGTGACGTTGAAAACCCAGCGTGGGAAGTTCCGTTACGTCTTCGAGGTCAAGCGTCACCTGCGTCCGCAGACTATTCAGCATCTGCTGATTCAGGCAGAGCACTCTCGTAAGCGGTGGGGGAAGGCAACAGAACTATTGCTGCTGGCGGACTACGTCAATCCCTCCTTGGGAGATCAGCTCAAAGACGCCGGCATCAATTTCATCGACACGGCAGGGAACTTGTTCTTGAAGCGGGAGCCGGGGCTGTATCTCTACGTCGAAGGGAAGAAGTCACCCGCCTCCACGAAGGAAAAGCCGACAAGGCTGTTTCAACCGAGTGGTCTTACCTTGCTCTTTGGCTTTCTGGTGGAACCCGAATCCATTAATCGTCCTTACCGCCAATTATCTGAGGCAAATGGCGTTGCACTCGGAACGGTGGGGTGGGTCAAGCGAGACTTACGAGAACAGGGCTACCTAGAACCTATCGGTAAGGACCGTTTCCGTCTCATCCGGAAGAAAGATCTCCTGGATCGCTGGGTGCATGGCTATGCGAGCCGTCTACGGCCCAAGGTGTTTCTTGGGGAGTATCGGGAGTTCGCGAACGATCTCGATGCCGTAGTGAAAGCCTTCCAGCAGTATGCGCTTAAGCAAAGACTGTCGTGGGGGCTATCGGGGGGATTCGGTGCCGATGAGCTCGTGCACCATTATCGAGGGAGCACCCTCACGCTCTTCGTCGAATTCTGGAGACACAATGAAGCTCTAAAAGAGTTGAAATGGTTGCCTGCCAGCGGAGGCCCTATCACTATCCTGAAAGGCTTCTCTCCGCGTGTCTTCCAGTCTTCAGGCAGTCAGATGCACCATCCTGTTGTGCATCCGCTCCTGCTCTATGCTGAGTTGCTCCATCGGGAGAGTGAGCGCGAGTTAGAAACCGCCCGCTTGATCTATCAGGATTTCCTGGAACCTTCCCTTGCCAAGGATTGAAGGCGATCTGGCGGAGGCGTTGAGACTACTCCGCGACTATTTTGAGCGGAAAGAGATACCTTTCGCGCTTGTGGGCGCGCTTGTGCCGGCCCTTTTGCTGTCATCTGATGTCGGGGCCCGAGAAACACGCGATGCCGATCATGTGATCAAACTAGCTTCGTGGACAGAGTGGGAAGCTGTGATCGCCGATCTCGTCAAATTAGGATTCAAGCAAGACCGTGGCGAACATGAACACCACTTGTATTACCGGAATGCCGAGATAGACTTGATTCCTTTCGGAGTCACAAACGGTCCCGAGGAAGTTCTGGTTTGGCGTAAGTCCGGAAACAAAATGAATATGGCCGGGTTGTCTGATGGATTCCGACATGCCAAACCGATAGAGGTTTCGCAGGGACTGACTATTCCGGTTGTGCCGCTTTGGGTGTTCGCGGTCTTGAAGGTGATTGCCTACCTGGATCGGAAGTTCTCTCGGGATCTATACGATTTGATCTACGTGTTAGAGCATTATGAAACATCGGGAGAAGAGTCTCGTCGCTTTGAGGTGGCAGGTGGCGTTGATGGTGTGACGTATGAAACCTCCAGGGCGTATCTCCTGGGATGCGATGTTGGAAAGAATGCCTCAGAAAAGGCCTTGGAATTGGTCAAAGGATTTGTCGCTCCGATCACGGATGAGCATCACAAAGTGATCAATACAATTCTTCGAGAGGAAAATCACCTGTATTCTGAGGACAGAAGGCAGTTTGTGTATCTGTTGATCAAAATCTTTCGAAAAGGATTAGCCTGAATGTGAAGAAGAAGGGACACGCTTGCTTTTTGAAGGTCCTTCGCACGGCAGCCATCTGCTGGATGCCTTTTTCTTTCCCTCCTCCCCCGCGCCTCCCGCGGAGAACTCGACATGACACAGCTGCCCTATGAGATTCTTGAAGCAATGATCCAATGCTTTGGACGCTGCTTTCACTTCAAGGATCGGATGGCCGCTTTTCTCAATAACTGCGAGGTGCCGCGTCCACTCACCGATAAGTACCGCCAAGAATTCAAGTTTACCTGGGCGCGCAAGCTTCTGACTGAGCTAGGTGAGACTGAAAACGGATGCTTTCTGCAGCGCAAGATTCTCACCGCGCTTTGCCAGTTTCGAACCCCCCCAGACGACAAGGTTCCCGACCGTGACGCCAGTCTCAACGCTCTACGTACGCTCAAAGAACTAGCGATACAGCATGACTTGATTGCGCACGAGGAGATGGATAAGAGCAAGGCAAAAAAGCGGCTCGCCCAGGAGCAGAGCAATATTGTGCGAGAACGAGGGGCGAAGCTGGAAGCTCTGCGCAAATCCTTCAACGCCGCCGTCATGTCGTCCAATCGGCAAAGCGCTGGTTACTCGCTTGAAGACCTCTTGCGCGATCTTTTCGCCTTGTTTGAGATCGAGTATCGTAAATCGTTCCGCACCGAGACCCAGCAAATTGACGGGCATTTCAATTTCCTTGGCTTTGACTATCTCGTCGAGGCCAAGTGGCGCCAAGACCAACCCACAGAGCAAGAACTTGGTGCGTTCAAACATAAGGTAGATGGCAAACTCGAAAGCACACGCGGAATCTTTATTTCGATACCAGGATTCAGACAGGAGGTTGTCGCCCAGTTCAACGGGCGCGGACCGAATTTGATCCTTCTGGACGGCCAAGACTTAATTCACGTTCTCGAAGGTCGGATAGATTTGCGCGACGGCCTCAAAAAGAAAATTGAAAAGGCGGCACAGGAAGGGATCGTTTTCGTTACGTTATATCAACCCTGATTGCTCATCTGGTGATGAGCGGCACTGGCTGCTAATATTAGCATGCGAGAGTCAGAGGTCGAAACGCGAGTTCGCAAATACCTGGCAGAGAACGGGTATCAGGTACTCCCTCGCTACGAGCGTACTGGACCAGACATCGTTGCAAAGAAGGACGACCGTAAGCTGCTTGTTGAGGTCAAGGGAGACAGACCTGGACATAAGAGCAGCCCAGGTACAATCAATGTGGACGTTATGACTTTGCTGGGGCAGCTCGTGTTGAGAAAGGGACACGGCCAAGCTGACGACTACGCAATTGCGATTCGCCCTGTTCACCAAAGATTGATCGAGCAGGCGCTGCCAGCACTGAGGCAATTTTCCGTCAGGGTGTTCTTGGTTGGCGATACCGAGATCAGCGAAGTAGCCTAGTGATCGACATGGAATTCAGGTTGTTCTATAGAGGACCGCTCAGGGCCAACGGAGACAAGGTCCACAAACATGACCTGCGTCTTAAATTCCATCCTCAACTCAAACAATTGTGGGATGTAACTCCGCTTTCGGATAACTACCCCGTGTTTCCCATAGAAGAGCATATGCGACCCAACCATAAATTGGGCAATGTAATTTTCGTGCCCTTAATAACAGAGAAATTGAACCTGATTGGCCAGATCGAGATCCTCATGCTTCGACCTGAAGAACCTGGATCCATCATCACGAAGGGGGGCGATCTGGACAATCGTCTCAAAACTCTTTTTGACGCTCTTCGAAAGCCCAAGGACCTGAACGAGCTACCTGACAAGTATCCGACAGCATCACCAGAAGAACTGATCTATTGTCTGCTTGAGGATGATGCGCTAATTACAGGCGTGGCCATGATTACCGATCGACTCCTGGAATATTCCAGTGAAGACGAGGTTGTTCTTCTGATACATGTACGAGTGCGCGGAGCCAAAGTCACAATAGACAACATGTCCCTTATCGGCTAGACACGGTCACTGAATGCTGGCTAGTCTGTTAGATTCTCTCAAGACAGGCGATTACTTCCGCCTCCCCTGCGCCCTTTCCATGTGTGATTCGTGCGTCACAAGCCGTCCATCGAACAGAACTCTCTCCCCCTTCCCGACCTGCGCGCGGTGAAGTTTAAAACGGTGCTGGGAACAGTTTTTTTTCCCTCTTCCCCCGCGCCTGCCGTGGAGAACTCTAAGCCAGCGGGTGACTACGATGTGCGGTGAAGTTGTGGTAAGCTAACCGCCGTTAGAGGTCCGGTCGGACTTCTGGAGGCCAAGCCACTCACGGAGAGTTTTGACATGACGATCACGGATCGGATTGAGATCAACCCAAAGGTGATGATGGGCAAACCGGTCATACGCGGGACTCGTGTCCCTGTCGAGCTCATCCTTCGCAAACTGAGCGAAGGTGCGACTGAGAACAACTTGCTTGAGGCCTATCCCCGTCTGACCCGTGCGGACATCCAGGCTGCCATCGGCTACGCGGCCGACAGACAAGACTTATGATAGGATTGAGCGGATGCTCTACGAGGTTCTCTTATGAACGAAGTGATCTTTGTGGTCGAGGAAGCTCCTGAAGGAGGCTACACGGCCCGGGCCTTGGAAGCCTCGATTTTTACCGAAGCAGACACAATGGCTGAGCTCCACGCCAAAGTGCGTGATGCCGTTCGGTGTCATTTCGATGAGGGTAAACACCCAAAGGTCATCCGACTCCACCACGTTCGCGAGGAAGTTATCGCCGTATGAGCTTCCCCGCGACCTGTCGGGAAGCGATCTTGCGCAGGCTCCCCGTAAGCTCGGCTATCGCGTCACCCGTCAAACTGGTAGCCACCTCCGCCTCACCACGACCGAACATGGGGAACATCACCTCCCTATTCCCCAACACAACCCTCTCCGCATTGGCACCCTGTCCGCTATCCTCGGAGACGTTGCTGCGCACATTGAACTAAGCCGCGACAAGCTCATTGAAAAGCTCTTTGGGTTGAAAGGCTGAGAGGGGACTCTGATCTATCGCTACCACCCCAACGCGGACTTCCGACCTTTGAACCACTCCCTCGCCCGCCGCCGCTAAACGAGCCCTTCCACTCTCTCCTTCCCCCCGCTCCCCTTGACACCTTCCCCGCGGACGGCCTAGCCTTGCCCCCACACGAACGCGACGCTGAGCAGAAATGTTCATCCTCGGATCCCTGATCTCCCTGATCATTGTCGGGGCCACGGTGGCGTTGATCCTGGGCGTGCCCATCCCGGAAGTCACCTTCTGGCTGACTATCCTCGGGCTCCTCATAGCGCTGGCCTGCTTCTACCTCACCATGGCGGCGTGGCTCGATCGGCACACAAACCGCGATCGTATGGAATCGGAGTAGGGGCCCTGCTCCCTACGGCGGATCTCTTTGAGTCCTTCCTCCCCCGCGCCTTTTGGTGAGCATTGTGATAGTCTCCCCCCGTTCATAGCCATGCTCGGGATCACTGATTAGTGAAGACAACGCGGTATTTTGAAGAGCGGGTTTTACGGAAGCGTCCTTACATCAGGCGTGAGTGGTGTGAGAAGGCTTTGCGTCAGCCGCTGCGGCGGGAAGTCCAGCCAGATGGGCGGGTTCGTTATTGGATTTTAGTTGCGGAGCGCGCACAATACTTGCGCGTCGTGACGCTAGAGGATAGTATTACTGTGCACAACGCGTTTTTTGACCGGAACTTCAAGGGGTGACGGAATGAAGTTTCATTATTACCCTGACACAGACTCGCTCTACATTGACCTCTCTGAGAAGGTCGGCGCCGAGGTTCGAGAAGTCGCGCCCGGCGTCGCGATCGATTTCGATGCCGAGGGACACATTGTCGGCATTGATATTGACCATGCCAGCCAGTTTGTTGACCTTTCTCGCATAGAAACGGAATCTCTCCCTCTCGTCAATCCGCGCGGCTAAATCGCTTTTCGGGTACGGCGGAGGAAGAAGTCATGAAAAGGCAGAGCAGATTCCCTCCAGGATGGGATGAAGAGAGAGTCCGTCGGATCCTTGCTCACTACGAAGAACAAACGGAAGCAGAAGCCGTTGCTGAGGACGAGGCTGCCTTGGAGGACAAATCCCAGACCCTTATGGAGGTCCCCAACGAGTTAGTGCCCACGGTCCGGGAACTTATTGCAAAACGGCATAAGTAAGCCACACGGTATCAGAACCCTTTCTTCCCCTCCTCCCCCGCGCCTTTCGCTGCAAACTCTGACTCTTCAGCGATGTGGACCTTGAGGTCCTTCTGAACTATAATTGCTCCAACGCACTTGAGGGGAACCGTCTTATGACGCTCGTCATTGGAGAGAAGGAACTGAGGGAGCTTCCGATCACGATCGATCCGGACATCCTCAGCGGAACGCCTGTGTTCCGTGGCACGAGGGTGCCTGTTGACGCGCTCATTAGTAATCTGGAAGCGGGACTCACGGTGGATGAGTTTCTTGAAAACTTTCCTACCGTCACGCGCCAGCAGGCGTTACAAGTTCTCGAATTTTCCAAGACGACGCTTCTGAAGCTGGGCCAGTCCGCTTGACCATCCTGCGGATGAATCCGTCGGTTGAATGGAATTGTTTCTTTTCTCCTCCTCCCCCGCGCCTTCCGTGGCCAGTTCTGAACGCCTCTTTTGAGGGCGTGACTCATAACTTGACTGATGCTTGACTTATATCAGCGGTATTACATGGGCCAGGCTCCCCACGCTCATTTCGGCAGAACCGCATACTAGAGCGAAGATAGTCTATAATCAGTACCAAAGAAGGAGGCATCACCATGGGAATGCAACCGTTACAGGATTGGGTACTGATCGAACCGTCGGAGGCCAAGGAAAAGACCGCCGGGGGGTTGGTCATCCCCGACACAGCCAAGGAGAAACCGGTAGAAGGAAAGGTCCTGGCCGTGGGGACGGGACGCTGGGAAACACCGGAAAAGAAGTCGGGAAGGACGCCCAAAGGGAAAGAGGACAAGGTCTTCAAGCCCACGGTCCTCAAACCGGGCGACCAGGTCCTTTACGAGAAATACGGAACGACCCCCATCGAGCTGGACGATAAGAAACTCGTTCTCGTCCGCGAGTCCGACGTCCTGGGCTGGAACAACTAACGCAGGCTCAGGTCTTGCGATCACACGCGGTCCCGTACTCGCGCCGTGGAACACTCCTTCACCTGTCCCTTTTGCGGGGGAGAGATTTCGATGGTCCTGGACCTCTCGGTTCGCCGTCATACCTACGTCGAAGACTGTGAGGTCTGCTGCAACCCCCTCGAGATCAGCTATACCGTCGAAGACGATGCCCTCGCTCACTTCGAGGCCAAGAATCTCGAATAGCTGAGGGAGGAGACGGGGCCATTCTCCATTTCGCCGCGCTGACACCCCTGCGAAGAGAAGAAAAGGGGAGCTCAAAACCGGTGGCCTCGCGTTGGATCACTTCAAAAGGGAGCGACGCTGTGAAACAGGGCTATCGTTTGATCCTGGTGGACAAAGACGGTGTACTCGTCTCTGAATTCCAACTGACTGAGCACGATCTGACTGACCCGGCGGCGTTCGTCGCGGCGCTCACGCAGTCGATCGAGGACGTCGAAGAGGAGGAACACTAGGGAACGTAGGAAGGTGGGAACGGAACACGGCGTCAAGAACCGTTTTCTCCCTCCTCCCCCCGCTCCCCTTGACACCTCCCCACGGACGGCCTCGCCTTGCGGCTATCTGGGGATGTACCGGGCATTCTGTTGAGCGAAAGGGCATCCTGCCGAAGGGGAAGTCCGGCTCGAGGTCGATGATGAGGACTAGAACACGAGGAGGGGAGAGAAAGGGCTCAGATGTCAGCCAATGAAGGCCACAGGGAGATTCCCGTTCTTCGCCCGGCAGATGTACGCAAGTCCGTGTGGGAATGCCCGAGTTGTCACGTGAGGTATATTACAGAGAAGGCACCAGAGAAGTGCCCGTTTTGCCTGCGACCGATTCGGGGATGATGCAACAGTCTGGCCCCGACTCCTTCATTCCTTACTTCCGCCAGTGCTTGCCAAGAGCACCCTGACACCTCTCCATGGAGCCCCTCGCCTTCAAGCGGCACACGACAAGACCACGGATCAGATGAGTGCCACACACCGATGGAGGTGCGACCCTTCTCTTCGCCGCGATCTTCAGGACGCCATGCACATGACAGCACCCGTCGCATCGTGCCTGTATCATTGAACTATCCAGGTCCCAAATAATATTGCTTGACTCCAGTACCCTTTGCGCCTAGGGTAAGGCTGTTAGGTGTGAAGTTCCGCTGACTGTCCTATCCTCGCGCTTCCTGATCCTTCCCTAGCGTGACCGATTCTCCAGTCTCCGTCGCTTTTGCGCCAGCGTCTCTCTGACTCGCTGCCTGTCTGGTGTCATGGCCTCCTGATGGAGGCGGCCAGGACTCCAGCGATGCTCCAGAGGACTGTTCGACTCACGCCCGCAATCCATAGAGAGGAGTGAGCCATGCTCTACTACGCACTGGTGTTGCTGGTGGTCGGCTTGATTGCCGGCGCCCTGAATCTCGCCGGGGTGTCCACGATCGCGGTCCAGATTTCCTGGATTCTGTTCTTGTTCGGGAGCGTGTTAGTCGCGATCCATGTGGTCAGGGGGCGCACCGCTCGGGTGACGTGACTGGGGGATGTCGGGCTGTCCGACAGTGTCCCGGCGTGATGCCCTGACACCAACGTGACGCTGAGGTCTCGATATCTCACACAGGAGGGAGATCCGATGAACGCTGAACAACTCAAGGGGAAATGGATGCAGTTCAAAGGCGAACTGAAACAGAAGTGGGGCAAGTTTACCGATAATGACTTGGAGCAGATCGCAGGGAACTACGACAGGTTTATCGGCAAAGTCCAGGAACGGTATGGCGATAAAAAGAGTGAGCTGATGAAGTGGGCGGACCAGTGGTATCACAAGTCTCAGCCGGATGCGAGGGGGGGTAAGACTCAGTGACGGGAATCGATCAATGCAAGATGTCTCACTATACAATTTCACAACTCGGTTAAGGAGGAGCTCATGAACACACGCTATGTCCTGACACTTTGCACGGCTCTGGTTATCGGTGGGGCACTCATCACCGGATCGGCGAACGCGGTTGGCAAGGCCGACGCGAAGACTCCGATCAATGACACGTCCCTGACGGCGAAGACCAAGATTGCGCTGTTTGCCGATGCGCGGGTCAAAGGGAGTGAGATCAAGGTCGAGACCACACAGGGCGCGGTGTTGATCCGTGGCAAGGTCGATTCCGACGCGGCGAAGCAGGCGGCGGAAGGGATTGCCAAAGGGATCAACGGCGTCAAGAGTGTGAAGAACGATTTGCAGGTGGTGGCCCCGGCCCAACGCGAGGCGATCGATGACAAGGATGCTGCGATTACGACACGGGTCAATGAGCAGTTCGCGAAAGACTCCTCTCTGAAGAAGGCCGGTATTCATGCTCAGACGAATGCGGGAGTCGTCTCGCTGAGCGGCGAGGTTCAGGACCTCAAGACCAGTGCCCAAGCGTCCTGGATTGCCTGGCAGGTCCCCGGCGTGAAGTCTGTGAAGAACGACCTCACGGTGAAGGAGAAGGCCTAAGGTTTTACTCGCACGACACGTACGCTCTCCGTCCGCCGAGAACCGACCACAGTGGTATCGGCGGACGACAGGGTCCATTAAACGGTGTCAGGAATTGTTTTCTCCCTCCTCCCCCGCGTCACTCCTCGAACTCACGACTTGCGGCCAAGGTGCGCCGTCACATCTTCATAAATCCGACGCCGGTGCCCGACTGCGACAATCTTGAGGTGTTTGTGCGGCCGATCCACTGCCTAGACGATCCGAAATCGTCGCACCCGGTACTTCCAGAATCCATCCAGCTCCCTCGTCAGCGGCGTCCCGCTGTCAGGGGCATGACTGAGCGTGCGAATGGCGGTTTTGATGCTGCGTTTGAGGTCCGGCGGGAGGTGGCGGATGACTGCGGCGACGTGGGACGGAATGTCCGGTTGAAAGGCCGCTCTCACCGAGGGCGCGCCCGTGGCGGCGTCAGGGGCTCTCCAAAGACGTCTTCAAACGACAGACCTCTGGCGCCTCCGGCGTAGAACTTCTTGCTCCGGCGCACCTGCCGCATCAGGTGGGGATCGGTCAGCACGTCGAGCGTTTCCTTCAACCGTTCATACTCGGCATAGTTGAGGAGTATGGCGGCCGGTTTCCCGTTCCTGGTGACGACTACCTCTTCTTCGCGCTCGGCGACACCGGTCACCAGCTCAGGCAATCGTGCTTTCACTTCTGAGATGGGAAGAGTCTTGGGCATCCTCAAGGGGTTCCTAAGGTGGACCAGAATTCTGGTCCACCTTACGGCATGGATGGAGCCTCTGTCAACTGCAGGGAGAAGTTCTTATCGGCAAGCTGTTGGACTGACTTGAGTGTAAAACGGTGTCAGGAACAGTTGTTTCTCCCTCCTCCCCCGCGCCTTCCCCATAGGCGACTCGCGATCTGGAGGCGCTGACGTGAATCAGAAACGACTCAAAGATGTTGCCGCTTCTGTCCGCCAGCGCCTGACTGACAGGTGAAGCCTCGATGGGCAGCCAATTCACGTCAACTCGTCTGGAACGGTTTTCAACAGCGATGTAAACCTTGACTTGTCGGTGCACTTCTCGTACGCCTCCTCGGGGCTGATCCATTTCTTGTTCAGGAGCTCAAGGATCGCATCATCCAGCGTCTGCATCCCGGCCCGTTTGCCCGTCTGCATCACGGACGGGATTTGAAAGGTCTTGCCCTCACGGATCAGATTCGCGACGGGTGTGTTGCAGACCATGATCTCCAACGCGGCACAGCGGCCTTTCTTGTCTATCCGTTTAAACAAGTTTTGGGCCACCACGACTTTGAGGCTGGTGGACAGGGTGGCACGGATCTGAGCTTGTTCCTCGTGCGGGAAGACTTCGATCACACGGTCCACGGTCTTGGCAGCATTGGTCGTATGCAGAGTCCCGAAGACGAGATGCCCGGTGGCTGCCGCTTCGACGGCGAGGCGAATCGTCTCCAGATCCCGCATTTCGCCGACCAGGATGATGTTCGGGTCTTCTCTGAGGGCCCCCTTGAGGGCTGCGGCGAAGGTGCGGGTATGAAACCCGACTTCCCGATGATTGACGATACAGCCCTGGTTCTGGTGGACGAACTCAATGGGATCTTCGATGGTAATGATGTGATCCTTCCGGTTCTTGTTGGCGTAATCGATCATGGCCGCGAGGGTCGTCGACTTCCCACTTCCCGTCGGGCCCGTGACCAACACGAGGCCTTTGTGCAACATGGCCACACGGGAGAGGATCGGCGGCAGCCCCAGCGCTTCTGCCGACACGATCTTGGTCGGGATCCGCCGGAAGACGGCTCCATGCCCGTGTTTCTGCTGGAAGAAATTGGCCCGGAAGCGAGCCAGTCCCGGGAGCTCGTACGCGAAGTCGAGATCGCCGGTCCGTTCAAACGTTTCTTTTTTATCGTTGGGAGTGATCTCGTACAGCATCGTTCGTAATTCGTCATCGTCAAGCACGTTGTGACTCTGCATCCGCT
>Ga0066685_10000355_pt1 | contig 15168 bp, 11 predicted proteins | sample GraSoiAngelo_134_FD_62305 | JGI IMG/M metagenome (GOLD analysis project Ga0066685, IMG submission 62305) | Grasslands soil microbial communities from the Angelo Coastal Reserve, California, USA - 14_0929_05_30cm | ecosystem: Environmental > Terrestrial > Soil > Grasslands | place: USA...
TACATAATGACGCAGTATGCGTACGTCAGCAACCATTGACGCTCTGTTTCCCAAAACTCGGCAGGCGATTCTCGCAGCCACGTTTGGCGAACCTCGACGCTGGTGGTACATGAGGGAGCTAGCCCGACACTTGCGCCTCACACCGTCGAGCCTCCAACGCGAATTGGCGTCCCTGGTCCGGGGCGGAATCCTCGTTCAAAAGCGTGACGGCAAGCATGTTTACTTTCAGGCCGCTACGGAGTCGCCCATCTTCCAGGAGCTTCAAGGGCTTATCTTGAAGACGGCAGGATTGGCGGATGTCATACGCGACGCGCTAAAGCCTCTGGCAAACCGCATACAATGGGCTTTCGTCTACGGCTCGGTGGCGAGATCCCAGGAGCATTCTGCCAGCGATGTGGACCTGATGATTATCGGCCACGTTGGGCTCGCCGACGTGTCAGGCCCGCTTCGCAAAGCCGAGCAACGGCTGAACCGAGCCGTAAATCCGACCACGTACAGGGCCGATGAATTTACCACCAAGGTGAACTCAAACCACCACTTCATCAGCACGGTGATGCGTTCGAAGAAGCTGTTTATCCTCGGAGACCACCGTGAGTTTGACCGCACTTTTGGCGAGCAAGTGCATTGAGCGCCATTTGACCAGCTCGAACGAACTCGCGGGGCTGCGCAAGCTCATTGCTCGAGACCTGGGCGACGCTGCCGTCCCCGGCCTATCCGCCGACCGCACGTTCGCGACCGCGTACAATGCCGTCCTGCAACTCTCCAAGAGGGCTCTCGTCTGTGCTGGCTATCGCGTCTCCGCCACGCTTCCGGGCCACCACCAGACGACTTTCGAAGTGGCGGGCCTCGTCCTAGGCGCCGCAGCTCGGCAACTGAACGAGTATTTCGAGACGTGCCGACGCAAGAGAAACGTGATCGATTATGACTCCGCTGATGTGACATGTTAACGACCGGGCAACAGCACGAAGCACGCTGCATTTCTCCTTTGAGGCCGCCTACAGCATTAGACAGTGAGGTCGGCACACTCCTCTCCGCCTGGTCGAAACCGCCTTCCTGTTGCCCCCGCCCGCCGCCCCGCGCACCGGGGACACGATGCCGCCGGACGGAGTTGAACCGCCGACGCCAGCCTTTTCAGGGCTGGCGAAATCGGCTAAGTCAGTGATTTCAAGTAGTGCCAAGGAGTGCAAAGGAACACCAGGGAACGCTCAGGAACCGCTATTGTTCCTTCGCAACAAAGCACGGGAATTCATAAATCTACTTCGTGGATGGATTGGCTACCGTGCTTCCAAGGCCAAGGGTTGAGTTCGAGATTTCTCGTTCAGAGTGGAAAGCCCGATATCATTCGCGCGCCGGTTCGCCTCGATCTCACCGATGGCGACCATTGACCAGTCCCGGACGCAGCGGTCAAACTTTTGGAGACTGAAGTCGAGATAAGCCGGACTCAAATACACGGAACCATAAGCACCGTCGGGGAAAGCCCCCACGGCGCGCAGCACGCGATCGTTCTCCTCGCGGAACTGGTCGGGCGTGGGATGCATTTGGGCAGAATAGCCCTGCGAAAGCAGGAGCAGCTCGATCCCCAGGCGGTCGATGCAGCGGACCAGCACCTCCATGCGTTTTTCGGGGGTGTCGCCGGGTACGGAGCCAAGGTGACTATGGATGTCCCAGATTCGAAAGCGCCCGCCGGCCTCCTGTACACTCGACCTTGAAACCTTGGGATGGGCGAGTGCCCAGACTCCGCCCGCACAGCGATTTGAGTGCGGATCTCCGGTTAAGCAGTTTTCTTCTCCCTCTCTCTGCCCAACTGTGGCCAGGAACCGGGTAACCCTCCCCCTACTCCGGCGCCTCACACCTTCGGCAGCGCGTAGGGCTTGCGATATTCCTTTTTCGAATAGGCGTTGGCCTGCTTATCGCTCCCGAAGGTCTCGGTTTTTGGGTCGAAGACGATGTCGCGACCGAGATGAGTGCAAATGTTTCCCAGGTGGCACAGAGTCGTTGATAGGCGGCCGATTTCCACATCGGCGTTCGGTCTCTGGCGGGTCTTGATGCATTCGAGGAAATTCTTCTCGTGCAGACCGTTCTCGCGTTCGTCGTTAGCTTCTTCGCCAGGCCCTGTGCTTCCATCCTTGGGGTAGACCTTCCATCCTCGGTGGTTCAACACGAGGGTCGCTTCGTTCCCAATAAACTGGATGCCTTCCCTCGTCCCATCTACAGGACGCTGCTTGGCGAAGCTGCGCAGTTCCCAGGTCAGAACAAAGTCGCCGAAATCATAAGTGAGGATTTGGGTGTCGGGGACTTCTTTCGCATCTTTCAGCCAGTGAATTCCGGAATGGCCGGAGACGCGGGTGGGAAGGCAGTTGTTCAGTCCACGCAGCGTCTGTATGCCCCACATGGCTACGTCGAGCATATGGACCCCCTGATTGCCCAGCTCGCTGTTTCCGTAGTCCCAGAAAAATCGCCACGTGTAATGAAAGCGGTTGATGTTGAAGGGACGCTTGGGCGCCGGCCCCAACCAAACGTCATAGTCCACCGTGGCCGGCGGATCGGCGTCCGGCGGATTGCCGATGCTTTCGCGCACTTGGCATTCCCAGGTGGTGACTTCGCAGACTTTCCCTAATTTGCCCGTTTTCAAATACTCGATGCCATTGCGAAAGTGGTCGGCGCTCCTGTTTTGCGTCCCCATTTGGACAACCCGGTTGTACTTGCGCGCCGCGTCGCGAATCAGTTGGCCTTCGTGGATGGTCTGCGAAAGCGGCTTTTCGATGTAAATGTCTTTCCCCGCCTGGCAGGCCAGGAGGGTGATGTGGGTGTGCCAATGATCGGGGGTGGCGACAATGACGCCCTCGATATCCTTGTCGTCCAGCAAGTTCCGGAACTCCTTGGTTGTGCCGGGCGCCTTGCCCTGCGCTTTTTCCAAGTCCGGATTGACCTTGTCGAGGATCGCTTGGTCGAGATCGCAGAAGGTCTTGATCTCGGCGCCGCCCTGGATGGCTCGCAGGGCATCACCGCGGCCTTGATTGCGGCCTCCAATCAATCCCAGTACCACTCGCTCATTGGCCCCAACAGCGCGCGGGTTCCAGTTAAAGAATCCGCCGGCGGCAAGTGCGGAAGCCACCCCTATTTTCTTCACAAACGACCGGCGTGTTTCGCCGTGCATGAATGCCTCCTCCTGCGAAGATCGAATCCATTCACTACCTCTTGCTTTCAACCTAAGGCCGCCCAGGGTGCCATTTTACCCGGTCGGAAAACCCGCGCAGCATCAGACCTGGCGAGCCGGAAACGGCCGCAATAAGAGAAACAGGAGGAGCAGGCCCAGCGGATAGGTCATACCGCTCGCAATCCACACAGGGGTGTACGAGTGGTGCGACACCACATATCCTGTCGAAGCGGTAAAGAGAATGCCCCCCAGAGCTCCCATAAACCCGGCGAATCCTGTTACGCGGCCCACCTGCTCGGGGGGAAGGAGGTCCGTCGGGAGGGTATCCAAGTTGGCTCCCCAGAACTGCAGGGCATACGCTCCCATACAGATTACGACCATGACCCACAAAATGCTGTGCAGATAAACCGACAAGACACCAATGGCCACCATAACACAAGCCAGGAGCATCGCCTTTTCGCGCGCTTTAATGGCGGGAGATCCTCTTCGCACGAGCCAACTGGAAGCGACGCCGCCCGTGAGTCCTCCCAGCAATGAAGCGAGGTAAGGTATCCAGGCTAGTTCCCCGATCAGCTTGAGGCTCAGGCCTTTGGAATCGGCCATGTATTTCGGCAGCCAAAACAGGTAGAAGTACCAGATCGGGTCGCTGAAGAATCGCGCGATTCCCACGGCCCACGCCTTGCGAGAGGCAAAGAGGTCCGCCCAAGGCAGGGGAGCCAAAGACCTTTGGGGTTGCGAGGCGGCATCTTCCGCATCAGGAAGGGCATTCGGCGCTCTGTAAAACACCAACCAGGGAATAGCCCAGATCAAGCCCAGTATCCCGGTCCAAACGAACGCTTGCCGCCATCCCGAGTGCAGTGTTATCCAAACGACCAGTGGGGGAGCGAGGAGCGGCCCAATGCTCAGGCCCATCTCGAATACCCCAATGGCCACTCCGCGGTCCTTGGCCTTGAACCATTCTGCGACGGCTTTCACTCCGCTCGGGATGATGGCAGCTTCACCGATAGCCAGCAGGCCTCGCAGAAGGCACAAAGATTTGAATCCCGTCACCGACCCGTGCAGAATCTCAGCCACCGACCACCAGACGACCGCTATCCCCAGACCGAAGCGGGTGCCGACAAAGTCCACGCCCCGCCCCATCAAGAGGTACATGACCGAATACATGACGAGAAAGGAATTTACGACGTAGGAGTACTCCTGAGTGGAGAGGTGTAGTTCGTTCTGGAGGACGGGCGCCAGCACGGACAACGTCTGGCGATCGATGTAGTTGATCGTCGTCGCCGCCAGCAGAAGGAGCACGACGTCGGAACGTCCACAAGTCCAGCGGCGAGTCATGAATTCACAGCGGCGATGTGCCGTTCCAGAATTTCCCGCGCCTCGCGATAGGCTTTATCGACCTCGTCACTCGGCATCCCATACAGCTCCACGTCCAAAATCCCTTTGAAGTTAATTTCGTCGAGGGCCTTCATCATGTTGCGGCTTGGGGGATCGTCGAGCAGGGGCACATGCTGCAGCACGCCTCCATCGCTACCACAAACCTGGACGATTCCCAAGCGGTCGCCGAGCTTCTTGATTGCCACAGGCATGTCCTCCCGATGATAGGCGCTGTGCATCACGTCGAGGACACAAACGAAATTCCTGGAACCCAGCTCGTCCCACGCCCGCAGAAAGCCGTCCACGTTTGCCACCAGGCTGTTCGCTCGGGGTTCATATCCCATCCGCACCTGATTCTTCTCCGCGATTTCCAAGCAACTCGCCAGCGCTCCCAGGTGGTCGCACCAGATACGATCGTATGCTTCGCGCGATGGAACCCGGAACTCCTCAGCGGGAGCGTGAGCATAAGCCCCGCTGTAACTGGAAACCCATTCGGGAGGCCAATCCGAAGCGATGGTGACCAACGAAATCCCCAACCGCTTGGCGATTTCCACTCCCTCCCCAAACTGTTTCACACCCAACTTCCGGCGCTCCTTTTCGGCGCTGCTCAAGTTGGTGACGCAATGGTAAGGGATGAAACTCGAAAAACTCACGCCTTTCTCCTTGCCCTTATTCAGAAGGCGCTTGGTATTCTCCGGCCCGTAGATGGCCGCATGCGGCGCCTCCAAGATTTCGAGTGAGAATTGCCGATAACCCAGTTCGCTGAGCCTTTCGATGCTCCAAAGAAACCGGTCCAGGGACGAGTCCAAGGCCCAGTAAGCGAACGTATAACCGGCCGAGGCTCCTATTTGGTTGATCATCATTCTGGTTTCTACTCCGAATTAAAATAAACTCCCGGATCTTTCCAACCATTCGTTTCCATTAGTTACGGCTCGCGGTGGCGGATCCACGGAGTGCGCTCACCAGGTCGCGACTCAGAACTGTTGGACAGTAGTTTTGCTCGATGTACTCGATGACCAACTCTGTCCCCGCTTCGTGCGAAACGTGGGGCGCATCTTTGGGATTATAAAGACTGTCCGTTAGATCACGGACGAGGATGCACCGGATTCCCCGCTCCGTCATGTGCCGGATCGCAAAGGTCCGGTTCAGTATGCACATGTTCGTATGAACGCCCATGACGAAGAGGTTTTTGATTCCTCGCTGCTGGAGCAAGCTGTACACTTCGTTCCCGTCATCCGATATGAAGTCGCCATCATGAATGGAGATTATCGAGTTCTCGTGTTTCCAGGCTGTGTGCTCCGTGTCGGGAGGAGTGGTGTCACACCCTCCATCCGAGTCGTCAATCGGCAACGGCGGCCGAGCTATGTTCACAATAGGTGGGGGATCCACCTTCGGAATTTCGAGCATCCGTTTCCTTTGCGCGAAGTCTTTGTAAAAATCCATGGTTTCGGAAGGGGCGTGAATAATCACAATGCCATGGCCCCGGGCCGCATCCAGTACAGGCACCATTTTCTTTGCAAGGACGACAACGCGCTTGGCTGCGCCGGCGCACCAGTGATTGTCCCACATGTCACAAATAATGATGGCTGCTTCGTTGGTTGAAATGTCCTCCCGCAGGGTTGCTTCCTGCCATTCCGTGCCGGCCTTAAGGGGCTGAAGTCGCGTCCGAAGGGTCAAGTGCATCGCCTGCCCGGACCGAGGGGCATCCTTCGCGAAGTATGCCGGGATCAACCCGAGTTCGCCGATCAGCAGCGCCGCCGCAACTTTCGCCCGCCACGAGGAAAAGACCATAAGGTAAGTCTCCTTTCTCAGACTCTATCGGGGACGTTCCAGGGAGTTCGGCTAGCTCGCCGAACGTACTGGTTTGCCTGTTCATCGCTCACGAAACGCTCGCCCGTTCCATCGTATATCACTCGCCGTCCTCCCAGCCGGTAGGAAATGTTCCCCAAATGGGCGAGCACTGTACTGAGGTGACCACTCTCGATGTCGGCGTTGGGTTGCTGCCGGGATTTGACACAGGCGAAGAAGTTATCGATGTGCGCCGGCACAGGATCCTTGCCCTTGTTCTCCGCCGCCACTTTTCCGTCCGCGCCGTACACTTGCCAGCCGTCGCCCTGGCGGCCGAACATCATTAATCCTTTGGTCCCGTACACCTCGACCCGCGTCGAATTGAACATCCAGGCAGGGAAGACGTCTCCATTCCTCTCCGCATCCGTCGTCTTTTTCTCATACGGTGTCCACAAAGCACATTCGAAGACCATCGTGAGGTTCTTGAAGGCATATTGTACCGACTGCGTGTCGGGAGTCTCCTGGTCATCATCAAACGTCTTCATTCCGGTGCAAACCGCAGAGTCGGGGTAATCCTGTCCAACTACCCATCGCGCCAGGTCAATCTGATGGATTCCGTCATTGATGATGTCCCCACCCGAGTAGTCCCAGAACCAGTGCCAAGCGTAGTGAAATCGGTTGGGATTGAACGGCCGCGCCGGGGCTTGACCGAGCCACATGTCGTAGTCCACGCCCGCCGGAACGGGGCCGTCCGGCTTGTGGCCGATACTGGGGCGCAGCTTCATATTCAAAACGCGAACCAAGTGGACGTCGCCAAGTTTTCCTGAGCGGATGTATTCGATCCCCGCCTGAGCGTACGGCGCACTGCGGGTTTGATCGCCCATTTGCACGATGCTTCGATACTTCCTGGAGGCTTCCACCATTTTGCGGCCTTCCCAGATGCAGGAGGAGGCGGGCTTTTCGACGTATACGTCTTTTCCGGCCTGACAGGCCAGGATCGTGGGTAGTGCGTGCCAATGGTCGGGCGTAGCATTAAACAGGACATCAACGCTTTTGTCGTCGAGGATTTTTCGAAAGTCGCCGATGTTTTTGGGTGTCTTGCCCAAGCCCTCCGAAGCCACCTTGGAGGATTCTCCAAACACGTTCGAATCCACATCGCAGAGGTACGCGATCTCGACATCTCGGCGCTTTACCAACTGTTGGACGAGTTCAACACCTCGCCCCCGTACTCCCATGAGCCCGACGACGAATTTCTCATTCGCAGCGACGGCGCGCGTACCCGGTCGCAGCACCGTTGCGCCGGCGGCAATGCCTAAGGCTGTCCGCCCCGTTTTCGTCAGAAACTGGCGCCGGTCCATGGGTTCAACGGTCTTGCTTTGACGCATTGTGTTGCCTCCTCAAATTCTGGGATTTCTGGTCGGCGCGCTTTCCGTCGCTCAAGTGAGTCCCTAGGGCAGGGAACTGCGCTCCGAAGCCCCTGCCGGCCGCACCCACTTATCCAGGAATTGAAAAGTAAGGACCCCATGAATCTCATGAGGTCCGTTGAAACGATCCAGCACGATCCGATCGCTGGCGTCCCAGGCGCGCGCAAAATCTTCCACCTGTGCCCAGGCGCGGGCGTGCCATTCGGCTGTCGTTGTAATGTCTTGTTCGCCAAACTCAATGCAAACTGCTCGCGGCCACATTGCGGCGATGAGTTCCAAGTGGGTAAAGCGGTTGAGCACGTTCCAGTTGTACATGTCATCGTTCGAATGGAACAGGAAGCTCCTTCGATTTGCCTCATCTGTGATCTTGGTTCGCCAATCGTTGAAGTACCCCGAAATGATCACCGCTGTGAGGCGCGGTTCCAGCGGGGCCATCCAGATGGCTGAATAACCACCGTACGACAGGCCGTAGTAACCAATTCGGGTTGGATCCACAAAAGGCTGCGACTGCAAGAAATCGACAATGCGATGGAGCTTCACGAGTTCGACACTGGTGCGCATTCTTCCCAGCGCGGCCGCTTGGCGCACCAGGATATCCAACAGGTCAGGGGAAGTGGCGCTGTCGTCTCCCTCGGGAACGGCCACGTAGGGCGCGAAGGTCACATAGCCTCGCTCGGCCAGTCGCGCCGCAAATTCGTGATAGACCTGCGGCTTCGGGTCGCATCCAACCCCGGTAACGGAGCATGGCTGCCCGCCGATTCCGTGCTGGCAAATCACAGCCGGCGCCGGGCTTCGCACGTTCCGCGGAACTAACAACTGGCCATAAACCTCGACTCCGGGAAGGGCATCGAGCAAGACATCGTAGGCCGCGAAACTGTCGGTCACCTTAATCAAAGACGTGCGAGGATTTAGAGGGAGCTTCCGTGATGGTATTACTCCCATCAAATCGCTCAGGTCTTTTTGAAGGGATTCGACTTTACTGGCGCGCTCCTCCGGCGTCGTTTTCAAGAGATTCCAGCGGTTCTCCCTCACCTTGTCACTTTGCGCATCGAGCCGGCAAAGATAACGATGCAGCGATTCAAACTGGTCATTGCGCGCCTGGATTGCGCGATCATGGGGCACCCGGAGCGGGATAGCCGGTTCTCTGCCTGCTCCTCCGCCCGCGCCGAGAATATCTGCCGACTTCATGGCCCCGGTGAGGAGACCTTCGGACCCGTCGTCAGGGCCGTACACGAGATTCCCTGATTTATCCAGCCCCTGGTAGAAGCGCTGCGCCCGCACCAACTCTTTCAGCGCACTTGCCGCGAAGACAGGTGAGTTGGGCGTGCGTTGAACAATCAAGGGGCGGGGGGCGATTAACGCCGCAACCTCCGCATCTCCAAATTCGTTGAGCTGGCTAAAGAGCATCCGGTCAATCGGTTCCGTCCAGCAGCGTTCGTGTTGATCGAAGTAATCGACGACCGCCGCGCCGGCCAACTTTTCGTCTACCGCTGCGGCGTACAATGCGGTCATCCCTCCCTGTTCTTCACCCAAGACACCGACGCGGCCGGCATCAATCTCGGGCTGAGAGGCCAGGAAGGTGTGAAGGGCAATGACTTGCTCAACGTCCAGTCCCACCATCGTCCGCCCGACGATGAAGCCCAGCCGGAAGAGAATCTTCCGGAGGTCTTTAGGTGCAAGATCCGGCGGATCGCCCTGAAGCTGCCTGGAAAGGGGGTAATCGGTTGTGCGGGTCACCATGGAGGGAATCGCGACCGCCACGCCGCGGCCGAGGAGGGCGGTAAGCCATCTCGCAGGGGTGATTCCTTCGACCACACCTGCGAACTCCTCCCGGGTTTCTGCGGCGGATGGAATCGCAATGATGACAGGTTCCGGCCGTTCGCTTCGAGGCAGGAAAAGCAGGGCGCGGGCGTGGAACTCCTTGTCGAGGGGTATGGAGACTTCCTTGATACTCAATGCTTCGTTGGTTGCAAGCGTGGTGATTTCCGCCTTCCCTGGGTGCAATTGAACCAGGCCCAGCATCCTGCGGAGGCTCTCCCGGTGTCCGTCCAGGGACTCACGGTATGCGGAAATCGTGGAGTAGTCGGGACGCCACAACTCATCTCGCCGAGAGGGCGAGGTCGCAATCTCCCGCAAGAAATAGTCATAAATCTGGAGGTATTGCTGATCGATGATGTTATCCGGCCGCTTGAAGGGCGCGGTGCCCTCGAGGACTTGGCCTCCACTATGCGGTGCCGCAAGCTTCAGAGGCAGAAGACTTGGTCCCCGGGACGCGCCCTCCGGGGATTCCAATGCAATCAGAACGGCAACCCAGACGATTAGGTTGAGCGCGCAACGTTGGCGTTTCATTTCAAACCACATGGCCTTCCCGGGCCAGTCTCACGCAAGTTTCCAATGGACGAGCTCCGCGATGTGCACGGTTGGAATTGAGGCCACGGCGTATTTACCATCCACCTTGAAAGGAATGCCCCGCTTTGCGCGAATCAACTCCACTGACCTCGCCTGCCGGCCTTCCGGGACCAGGACCCGAACCTCGACGTCGTGCACCGGCAGAAAATCTTGCCGCATGCGGCCGATTGAAGCGTCCTTGAAACCTACATTCGCCAGTACCCAAAGCGCCAGATCTCCATTCGCGGACTCTCGGAGTACTCCATAAACCCCCCGGGGAGCCGACATTTGGAATGGCACGGGCGCGTCTCCTGCCAAGTATCGGATGATGGATACAAGCATTTTTTGAAGTGAAGCGACTCGACTGGAGGGGTAGTGAGCTTCCAGACTTCCGCTGATGTAAATCGTTCGCCCTTTGCCAAGGGTTTTGGCGACGATCGCCGGTCCTCGAACCTGCTCCATTTGGAGATTCCAACAATCTGCAAGGAGGGTTGCCCCATCCCGAACCTCCACGGGCGCCAGCCGCGCATCGCCCATCACCACGGAGCTTTTGCCATATTCGCCGAGCGCCGGGTGATCAGCCTTGACCCGATAGAAGCAATCGGCCTGCCCTTCCGGCGGCTCGCCTTTCATCTCCACGTCGAGCAAATCCTTTAAGGCGCCTCCATCTTTCCGCGGTTCACCGTGCGCCGTATAAAGGCCTGAGTCGTAGGTTGCCAACAAACCTCCACCTGCGCTAACCCAGTCAGCCAACAGGCGGACGTCCTCATCCTTCAGCGCCGATGCGCCACAGAGCGCAACCACTCGCTGACGTTGCAGCCAGTCGGCAGTCATTTCGGTATTGGGATTGACATCAAAACTGATGTGGCTATCCAGCAACACCAGCGCGAGGCTTTCGGTCATCATCATGTTCCAACTTCTTCGCCGGGTCCGCCAAAGTTGAAGCGCTTCCCAGGTCGGCACGATCCCCACATAGGGAACGGGGACGCTGTCTTTTAGAATCGGTTCTGCGCGGCGCACGACCCTGAAGACTTCCTGGGCAGCCTCGGCGCTGCCGCTTCCAATTCCGAAATAGAGGCGGTTGGCGCAGGCATAGATTGGAATGCTGCCTCCCGCCAGATTCGCAAACCCTTCCATTCGGATCTCGTCGCTGTCCTCGATGTCGGCCATGTGCACTGCCCAGGGCTTGCTATGGGATGGCTGGTCGTCGGTGGAGACATCGTAGCTTCCCATGTACGCCATGGCCAGCTTCCGAGCGGGGCGTGCCATAGAGGCCCCCATCAGAGCTCCTACCAGGCGTTGATAAGTCTGGTCGTGGTACTCAACCATGAAACCTTCAGGAATACGGTATTGCAAGGGGAGTGAAGCACCTCGCCACGTTGCGCCGTTGTGACAGAGCATGAATTTCCCGGCGCCGTGGATGATCTTGCGGAAATCCAGCAAGTCCTCCTTGGTCAGCTTGTTGGCCCATTCGAACCAGGCCACCAGGGCTGCCATATCGACGTCGCGCGGAAGGCTGTAGACATCAAGGACGTTGCCCAGGCGCTCCAGGTCCATGCCGCTGAACTTCTTAAAATTGGTCCGGCACGAGTCACAGAAACAGACTCCGCGGTAGTTGCTCGGGCAATCAAAATACACGCCGTCCGTGTCGTGCTCGCAGAGTTCCCGGACCGTCGTGCGCATGGCTTGACGATAAGCGTCGCCGGTAATGCAGATTTTGTAGGAATACTTCACACCGTACTCGGTCTCTACTCCATAAGGCTCGCCATGGATATCCCGCAGTACCCAATCGGAGAATTCGGGGTGTTGCTGAATCAGGTCCAGGTCCATAATGATCATGCCGTAGCCGGTGTAGCAGTAAAGGTGCAAACCCGCTTTCCGACACTCCTGCGAGACTTCGTTAATCAGGTCCCGATTGCCCAATTCGGAAAAGACAGGGAACGCCTTGCTTGGAAAGTACGCCCGGTACCCGATGGGTTGAAATCTCAAAGTGTCTCCACCCAATTTCAGCGTGATGTCGACAAGGCGCTTCGCATGGAAGTGTTTGATGGAAGGATAAAGGGGGGCAGTATAGCCGTCGAAATACACGGGGCGAATGTACCGAAGCCAATCTGGAGGCCGGTAACCATCGGCTGGCAGATTCATGTCACGGCCGGTTTCCACAGCTGCGGATACTGTCTGCCTATGTCCAGTTCCGAGCCGCATTCCCGCCCCCGCCACCATACCTGTCAACGTCCCTTTAAGGAATACTCTTCTTTTCATATGGCAGGCACCTCAGTCACTGCTCAACGTTCTTCCTGCCCCGCCCGCGCAGCACATGGCCGGGCATGGCACCAGTATGCTTGCCTTGGTCGATCACCACTGTGCCGTTTACGATGACGTACGGGATTCCCACGGGGTATTGCATGGGGTTCTCGAACGTGGCCCTATCGATCACCGTCTGGGGATCGAAAAGAGTAATATCAGCGGCCATCCCCGGCCGGAGCAGACCGCGATCGTTGAGGCCGGTAACAGCCGCCGACAGCGCGGTCATTTTGCGAACTGCGTCGGGCAGCGTCAGCACATGTTTCTCGCGCACATAAACTCCCAATACCCGCGGAAAAGTTCCGTAGAAGCGCGGGTGGGGCCTACCCAAAAAGGTCATTTCCGGGGAAGCCGCCCCGCCGTCTGAGCCGATTCCGACCCACGGTTGCTTCATCGCCGATTCCACGTCCTGGTCACTCATATTGAAGTAGATGGCCTCCCCCTCGCCACCTTCTGAAACCAACAGATCGCACACCGCGTCCACAGGATCCTTGCCCATCAGCTTGGCAACTTCATCCATGCGCTTGCCTTCATATTTCTTGTTTTCCGGCTTCAGCATAGCCGCCACCATGACTCCGTGCCATCCCCCCACGCTCTTCACCTGGTTTACTTCCCAGCCGGGCAGTCCCGTCGCGATGGCTTGGCGAATCTCTGCTCGCACTTCGGGATCTTGCAAACGTTTCACTTCATCCGCCGGACTGCCGGCCAGATACTTGGGTGGAAGACAAGTCTCAAGATCGGTCATGGAGGCGATATAGGGATATTGATTCGCAGTGATGTCCGCACCGCGGTCGCGCGCCGCCTGAATCTCCTTCACCTGCTCCGTCATCTGCCCCCAGTTTGGTTTGCCATCTATCTTGAGGTGCAGGATGTGAGCGGGCAGTCCGGCTTTTTCGCTGATCTCAATAACTTCATCGACGGATTTCTTCCAGTGGGCGCCCTCGCCCCGCATATGCGTGGTGTAAATCCCACCGTACTTCGCGGCCACCTTGGCCAACTCAATCAGCTCATCGGTTTGGGCGTAAGCGTTGGGCAGGTAGATCAATCCGGAGGCGAGCCCGATCGCGCCCTCGCGCATCGCCTGATCCACCAGCGACTTCATTTTCTCAAGCTCGGCCGGATTCGGTGCGCGGTTGGCCTCACCCAGCACGACTTCGCGTACTTGCCCGCTGCCCACGTAGGAAGCGATGTTCACGGAGATACCCTGGCGCTCGAGGCGCGCAAAGTACTCGCCCAGCGTCGTCCAGTCACGGATCAATCCGTACTGTTTCAGGTTTTTTCCCGCACCGGGTGGAACCGGTGCGGCGGAGTGGTCCTCGCCCAGAATCTCGGTGGTCACGCCTTGACGAATCTTGCTCTGCGCTTTCCCGTCGGCCAGCAGAGTGCGATCCGAATGGCTGTGCAGGTCAATAAAACCGGGAGCGACCACCAACCCCTTCGCATCGATCACCCGGCTGGCCGTGGCATTGACCAGCCGTCCCACGTCCGCGATCTTACCGTCTTTTACAGCTACGCTGCCCTCAAACCACGGGCTTCCGCTGCCATCGATGATGTGCCCGCCGACGATGAGAAGGTCATACTGCGGTTCCTGTGCGAGGAGTGTATGTATGCGCAGCGCGATGGTGGCCGTGACCACTGCCAGAACGATGGACAACACGCGCTTTTGAATGCTCCACCGGCAGAGAGTTTCGAGGAGCGTGGCAAACCTCCGATATGGGAAATTCATTATGATCCCTTCGGCAAGCGCCCAGCTAGGTTAGGTAGTCAGGACGGCCGCGCACAAAAGAATCGGGAGAGCACAGCGCGGCAGAGCCGCAACCAAACAGCACCAAGAAAATTTGTGCCAGCCGCAAACATTTTGGTTGTTAGTAGTACAGGGAAGGATTGCGAGAGTTCGCAGCCACTCCCCTCCCGTCGAGAACTCATGGATGAGCGTCGGTGACCGCCGCCCACATGCATCTGACCAAGCCGGCGCCGAAGGCCAGATGGTCCTCAGCGGTGGGGATACGCCCAAGCTTTGAGTCGAATTCGACAGTCTGCTCCATCCCCGTAGCAGGAATCTTGAAGTCATGAAACAACCCCTGGTTTACCGTCATCCGGCCCGGCATACCGGGTGTGGTTGAAAGACCAGCGTCGCGCAGTGGTCCGTTGAACGATGTGTTTGCGACCAGAAGGTCGAAGAAGCGTTTTACTAACTCTTGAATCTGTGGACTGCCGGCAGAAAGAGGTCCCTCCAAGAACTCCCCATCGGTGTTGTGCATGGTGAGGAACAGATCAATTCGCCGTCCTCCAGCGATCCAATCCAGCATGGCCTTGTGTTGTGCTGCGATTTCAGGCATCAGCTTCGGATCGACAGCGTCCCAATTTCGATTCAAATCGAAACCATGGACGTTGAATCGGACGCCGCCGCGGGCTACACCATCAGGATCGGCCATGGGAAAGATCTTGAAGACGGCCTCGTTGCGAATACGGCCAGCCTTCGGGTCGGAGGAAAGCAAGAAGCGAAGCGCGCCTTCAGCCACCCAGGAGGTGCTGGCTTCCCAGGCATGCTGCCGGGCCATCAGCCATAAGACTTTCTTATTCGCATCCGACACGGAGGGGTTGGTGACCGTGAGCAGGATCATGTCCCTCCCCTCAGCCGTCTTGCCGACGACTTCTGCATGAAGATAGGGGCTGCCGCCAGAAGCGGCCAACAGGCGCGCGAGATCGCGGGTGGTGTAAGGGGGCACGTGC
>Ga0066685_10000361_pt1 | contig 15129 bp, 12 predicted proteins | sample GraSoiAngelo_134_FD_62305 | JGI IMG/M metagenome (GOLD analysis project Ga0066685, IMG submission 62305) | Grasslands soil microbial communities from the Angelo Coastal Reserve, California, USA - 14_0929_05_30cm | ecosystem: Environmental > Terrestrial > Soil > Grasslands | place: USA...
CCAGCAGGTCCGCCGACGGCCCCGCCTGGTGAGGCGCGCGGGCGAGAAAGAGCGCAGGGTGCGTACGCGCAACCGAGTGGCGCGCCACGCGGTGCATCTCCCGCAGAAACTGCCGGTGGACACGGGAAACCAGAGCGGGGAAAGAAGAAAGGCGAGGAAAGCCCGCCGCCTGGCCCTCGTTGAAAACCGAAATTAATTCCGTTCAAAAGCGGCCCCAGTAATTCGGGGCCGCTTTGCTGTACTAGATCGACAATCTTGCCTCAAGCCGGACGAGTCTGTTGTCTTACAATAATTCTGCGATTTGCACAGCGTTCAACGCTGCGCCTTTGAGGAGTTGATCGCCGGCCACCCAAAATGAAAGCCCATTCTCAAATGCACAATCCACGCGTACCCGGCCGACTTGGCAGTTGTCCTTTCCAGTAACGCTGATCGGCATCGGATAACGGTGATTTTGTGGTTCATCGACCAGCTCCAGTCCCGGCGCTTTGGCTAGAGCTTCGCGGGCTCGTTCTAACGAAACCGGTTTCTCGAACTCGGCGCTCACCGCCACAGAATGCGCCCGATACACTGGCACACGCACACAAGTCACCGACGCCCGAAATTGTGGCAGATGCATGATCTTGCTGGCTTCGTTTTGGACTTTTATTTCTTCCTTAGTGTAACCATTTTGGAGAAATGAATCGACGTGCGGCAACAAATTGAATGCGATGGGATGTGGATAAACTTCCGGTTTTGGCTGTCGATCCTGTGCAGCCATTTCGACTTGCCGTTTTAATTCCTCGATCGCACGGGCGCCGCTGCCGGAAACAGCTTGATAACTGGCGGCGAAAATTCGGCGCACACTAAAGGCGCGGTGCAGGGGATAAAGCGCCATCAGTATAATCGCTGTGGTGCAATTTGGATTTGCGATGAGGCCGCGGTGCCCTCGCACATCATCTACGTTGATCTCTGGGATCACAAGGGGCACATGCGCTTCCATCCGGAAAGCAGACGAGTTATCGATAACGATGGCGTCTGCCTGGCACGCAATAGGCACGTATTTTCGCGAGATTTCGCTACCCGCGCTGAAAAAAGCCACGTCGATTTTGTCGAATAAATGCTCCTTGAGTTCTTGCACGGGAACTGATTCATCCTGAAATCGAACCGATTTGCCGACTGATCGTAGAGAAGCAATCGGCCGCAGGCTCGCTACTGAAAAATTTCGCCGCTCCAGCACGCGTAACAGCTCTTGACCAACTGCGCCAGTCGCGCCGACAACGGCGATGTGATAGCCTTGCATTTACGGCGGGAGTTTATCGGCCGGGTGATACGATGCAAACTTCGCGAAACGTCCACATATCGATCCGAGATCAGAAGCTAACATTGAAGGAAGGTGACACGCCGATTCGCACCTACCCGGTTTCGACTTCATTCTTCGGAATCGGAACACAAGAAGGCAGCTTGAAAACACCTATCGGGCGGTTCCGTGTCGCAGAAAAAATCGGCGCGGGCATGCCGAGCGATACGGTTTTTCGAAGCCGGGTCCCGCTTGGGCCCAACGATCCGCTGCCGCCGACGGAGGATTTCGTAATGTCGCGCATACTTTGGCTCGACGGCTTGGACGAGCACAATGCCAACACGCGTGGTCGCTTCATTTATATTCATGGTACCAAACACGAGGACAAGATTGGCACGCTGGCCAGTCGCGGTTGCGTGCGAATGCGCAACGCCGACGTCATCGATTTATTTGATCGCGTAGAGGAAGGCACCCCAGTCGTCATTGAGGAATAGTCCGAAGCGTTGACTGCGCGACAAAATTCCTGCGGCGGATATACATCCAAAGTGGCGTAGAAAAACGTTGCTTCCGTGTGATCCCGTGCCTAAACAGGCAGAGCAACTTGCGGCGAAAGGAGGCGATATAAATTGAAATTTGTAAAAGTGATGATGATTGTGGCCTTGCTGGCCACTGCTTTGGGATTGGGCGCTTGCGCGCAGCACAAGGAGGCAGTGACCACAGGTGCGGCTACCACCGGCTACGCGAAATAGAGCCGGCGCCCAAGTTACTGTCTGCGATCGGGCTTTGCGCAAGGAGGCCAGGTCATATTTCGACCTGGCCTCCTTCTTTTTCACATTTGACCCGTCGGTATGCGATTTCACCCCGCTCCTTCCCATCTTGTCCTTTTCAAATTAAATTGGAGAAATGGAGCTAAGCGGCGACCAAATTTCTCTCCGTCAAATCGCGGCAATTGCCTTCGGAGACGAGCCGGTTCAAAGCTCGGCAGTTGCACGTCCGCGCATTCTTGCTTCGCATAAGGTGATCGAAAATATCATCGCGCGCGACGAACTTGTCTACGGCGTTACGACCGGCTTTGGCAAACTCTCCGATGTCCGGATTCCTCGCGATGCTCTGGTAGAACTCCAGCTCAATCTTGTTCGCAGTCACGCATGCGGAATTGGCAATCCGCTCTCAGAGCCCGAAGTGCGAGCGATGATGTTGCTGCGCGCGAACGTGCTGGCCCTCGGTTTCAGCGGAGTCCGGCTGGAACTTATCGAAGCGCTTTGTGAACTGCTGAATCGCCGCGTATGCCCGGTAATTCCAGAGAAAGGGTCTGTCGGCGCCAGTGGCGATCTCGCTCCGCTTGCGCATTTGGCATTAACTCTGATCGGGGAAGGCGAAGCGTTTTTTGAAGGCGAACGAATGCCGAGCGCCGATGCGTTAGACCGGGCGAAAATGAAACCGGTACAGCTCGAGCCTAAGGAAGGGCTCGCACTGCTCAATGGCACGCAGGGAATGCACGCAGTGGGCGGGCTCGCGCTTCTTCGCGCCAAACGCCTCGCGTGCGTCGCTGATGTTTGCGGTGCGATGAGTCTCGAAGCGCTTTTGGGCACGTCCGCCGCTTTCGATTTGCGGTTGCAAAATGCCCGGCCGCATCCCGGGCAGAAAGCTGCTGCGGAACATCTCTTGTCGATCCTCGAACGGAGTGAAATTCGCGAGTCGCATCTCGAGAACGATCCGCGCGTGCAGGATGCGTACAGCTTGCGTTGCATGCCGCAAGTACACGGCGCAGTGCGCGGCGCGCTGTCGCACTGCGAGAATGTGCTCCTCATCGAATCCGCTTCAGCCACAGATAATCCGCTCGTGTTTTCGGAAAGCAGCGACGTGATTTCGGGTGGTAACTTTCACGGAGCACCCCTGGCTCTCGCGCTCGACTATGCAGCAATTGCTCTCACCAGTCTTATGAGCATCAGCGAACGCCGGATCGATCGCTTGAATAACCCAGACAAGAATGAAGGGCTTCCGGCGTTTCTGGCGCATCAACCCGGCTTGCAATCTGGCTTCATGATCGCTCACGTCGCCGCTGCTTCATTGCTCAATGAAGCGCGCGTGCTAGCGCATCCGGCCAGCATTGACAACATCACCACCTCTGGTGGAAAAGAAGATCACGTTTCAATGGGAATGACTTCCGCATTGAAGCTGCGTTCAATTGTCGATCTTGCCGAAAATTTGCTGGCCATCGAATTGCTTGCCGCGGCTGAGGGTTTGGAACATCGTCGTCCATTGAAAGCCGGCGTTGCGCTCGAGGGCGCATTCGCTGCCGTGCGCAGAATCGCGCCGCCGCTCACACAGGATCGTGCGCTATCGGGTGACATCGCGCGTCTTGCCGAAGCGATTCACCGGGGCGATTTTGATAGCGAACGCGAAAAAGTATGAGCGGAAGACGAATCATCCACGCGCCACACGGTAGCGAACGCAGTTGTAAGGGCTGGCATCAGGAAGCCGCCATGCGGATGTTGATGAACAACCTAGATCCTTCGGTCGCTGAAAATCCGGATCAACTCGTCGTGTATGGTGGAACGGGTCGTGCCGCGAGAAGTTGGGAAGCCTTCGATGCGATCGTGCGTTCGCTGCGGGAGCTCGAAAACGACGAGACACTTCTCGTGCAATCTGGAAAACCGGTCGGCAAATTCCCGACGCACGACGAAGCGCCGCGCGTCTTGATCGCGAATTCCAATCTCGTCGGTCAGTGGAACAACTACGCCGAGTTCAATCGATTCGAGCGAATGGGGCTGACCATGTATGGCCAGATGACTGCCGGTTCGTGGATTTACATCGGCAGCCAGGGAATTGTCCAGGGCACGTTCGAAACTTTCGCTGCTGCCGGGCGCAAACGTTTTGGCGGATCGCTTGATGGAAAATTTGTTTTGACCGGCGGACTCGGCGGCATGGGCGGCGCCCAACCACTGGCCGCCACCATGAATGGCGCGGTCTTTCTAGGCGTGGAAGTCGATCCGGCGCGCATTGAGAAACGACTGAAAAGCGGTTACTGCGACAAAATCGCGTGGTCGCTCGATGAAGCGCTTCAGTTGATCGATCAAGCGCGCAAGGATCAAAAATCGCTTTCCGTGGGACTCGTCGGTAATTGCGCCGATGTTCTGCCCGAAATTGTGAAACGCGGCATTGTTCCCGATGTGCTCACTGATCAAACCAGCGCGCACGACGCGTTAAACGGCTACGTTCCGCATGGGATGTCGCTCGAAGACGCGCTCCTCTTACGCCGGAAAAAGCCCGACGAGTACATCGAACGTGCAATGCAATCGATGGCCGTGCATCTCGAAGCGATGCTGGCGCTACAAAAAAAAGGCGCGGTCACGTTCGATTATGGAAACAATATTCGCGCCCAGGCGAAAAAAGCCGGAGTCAAAAATGCGTTTGATATTCGCGGGTTCGTTTTCGAATACATTCGTCCATTGTTTTGCGAAGGTCGCGGGCCGTTTCGATGGGTCGCATTGAGCGGCGATCCCGCTGACATCGCGCGCACGGACAAACTCGCACTCGAGCTTTTTCCGAAAAATCAAACGCTCGCGCGCTGGATGAAGCTCGCGAAAGAGCGAATTCAATATCAGGGATTGCCTGCGCGCATTTGCTGGCTGGGCTACGGCGAGCGCGCTGAGTTTGGTGTGGCGATGAACGAGTTGGTGAAATGCGGCGAAATCAAAGCGCCTATCGTGATTGGTCGCGATCATCTCGACGCTGGCTCTGTCGCATCGCCCAATCGTGAAACCGAAGGCATGCTCGATGGCAGCGACGCCATTGCCGATTGGCCATTGCTCAATGCCCTCGTCAATACCGCGGCCGGCGCATCATGGGTGTCGATCCATAACGGCGGTGGCGTTGGCATCGGTTTTTCGCAGCATGCCGGCATGGTCGTCGTCGCTGACGGCACTGAAAATTCCAAGCGTCGACTCCAGCGCGTTCTCACCAGCGATCCCGGTACCGGCATCCTGCGTCACGTCGATGCCGGCTACTCCCGAGCGATTGAATTCGCTGCCACACACAAAATCGAGCTCCCGATGGAGCCGCGAGCGCGCGATTGAAGTTGTAGCCGGCAGCAATGATGCCGGTCGCAAAACAGAGCAAGGCCGGGATCACCGATCCCGGCTACAAACGCACGCATGAGAGGCAGGGATATCTTTGCAGCAATCTGCGTGTCGGCTTAGTAATCAGAGGAAACCGCATGAAAAAACTGATTGAGTGCGTGCCGAATTTTTCTGAAGGCCGGGATCCGGATGTAATTCGCCAGATCACTGATGCGATTGAGACGGTAGATGGCGTCTCGCTGCTGGATGTCGATCCCGGAGCGAGCACAAATAGGACGGTGGTCACATTTGTCGGGAATCCGGAGGCCGCGGTGAAAGCGGCGTTTCGCGCAATTGAAAAGGCCGCAGAGCTCATCGATATGCGCAAACACAAGGGTGCGCACCCGCGCATGGGCGCGACTGATGTTTGCCCATTCATTCCTGTGAGCAATGTCAGCTGGGAAGAAGCGATCGATTGCGCAAATCGCTTGGGAAAACGCGTCGGCGAGGAGTTGAAAATACCGGTCTATCTTTACGAAAGAGCGGCCAAGGAGAAATCACGTTCGAACCTTTCAGTAATTCGCGCTGGCGAATACGAAGGATTCTTCGAAAAAATAAGACAACCCGAATGGAAACCGGATTTCGGTCCAGCGGCGTTCAACGGGAAATCGGGCGCGACGGTGATTGGCGTCCGCGATTTTCTCGTTGCTTACAATGTGAACCTGAACACCAAATCGGTGCGGCGCGCGAATTCGGTTGCGTTTGATGTTCGAGAACAAGGGAGGGTGAAGACGGAAGACGGCACGCCGTGGGGGAAACCGGTTTTGGACACAAATGGCGAACCGCTCCACGAGCCCGGAACGTTGAAGCACGTCAAGGCCATCGGCTGGTTTGTGAAAGAATACGGCATCGCGCAGGTGTCGATGAATCTGACGAACATCGAGGAGACGCCCTTGCACGTGGCGTTTGACGCGTGTGTTGAAGCCGCGGCGAAGCGCGGGTTGCGTGTGACCGGCTCGGAGATTGTCGGCATGGTGCCGAAGAAATCTTTGGTTGACGCCGGCCGTTATTTTCTTCGCAAGCAACGTTGGTCCGAAGGCGTTTCAGAGGAAGAATTGATCGACATCGCAATTCGCTCCATGGGCTTGAGCGAACTGAAACGTTTCGAGCCGCAGGAAAAAGTGATTGAATTAAAGATTGAATCCACTGCGCCGAAGAGATCGCTTCTGAAAATGGATGTACGGGAATTTTGCAATGAAACCTTGAGCGATTCGCCCGCGCCAGGCGGCGGTTCTGTGGCGGCATTGATGGGTGCGCTGGGCGCGTCGTTAGGCGGAATGGTCGCGAATCTTTCGGCTGGGAAACGCGGTTGGGACGACAAGCTCGATTATTTCAGCGATTGGGCAGTCAAAGCGCAACAACTGAAAGACGAATTGCTCTCGCTGGTGGACGAGGATACCGCCGCTTTCAATAAAGTGATGGAGACATTCGCGCTGCCAAAGGAATCGCGGGACGAAAAAGCAGCACGTTCAGCCGCAGTTGAAGGAGCCACCAAATACGCGGCTGAGGTTCCGTTGAGAGTAATGGAGACTTCCCTCAAGTCCTATGAGTTGCTTTGCGAAATGGCTGAGAAGGGAAACCCGGCTTCCATTTCAGACGTCGGCGTCGGAGCTGTCGCTACGCGTGCTTGCATCGAAGGAGCGGCGTTAAACGTCAGGATCAACCTTTGCCAGCTAAAGGACGAGAAATTCAAAACGAGCCTTAACGAGAAATTGCGAAAACTCCGCGCCGATTGCGAGTCTCGATTCAAAGCGATCAGCCAAGTTGTCGAAGGCAAGCTAGGCAAATCGTGAAGTCACTGGCTGTTCTTCACGCTTCGCAATTGATCACGCTGTCCGGTCCAAAGCGGCCGCGCGTCGGTGCGGAGATGTCCGAGCTCGCGATTATTCGCGATGGCGGGATGCTTATTCGGAACAATAGGATAGAGCTCGTCGGACCGAGCGATGCGATCGAGAGGAAGGCCGGCAATGCGGAAATTATCGATGCGCGCGGACACGTCGTTCTCCCTGGATTTATTGATGCGCACACGCACTTGGTTTTTGCAGGAAATCGGATCGATGATTTTGAACGACGGGCACGTGGCGAAACCTACGAGCAGATCGCCAAAGCCGGTGGAGGCATTTGGTCGACTGTGGAAAAAACGCGTGCGGCCAGCGATCTCGATCTTCTGGCGCAAGCAAAGAAATACGCAAAATGGTTCTTGCGCTGCGGGACGACGACTGTTGAAGCTAAATCTGGTTATGGGCTGACGGTTGATGATGAGCTGAAGATTTTGCGAGTGCTGCGGCAGCTCATTCAAGAAGCGCCGCTGGAAGTTGTGCCGACATTTCTTGGTGCGCACGCTGTGCCACGGGGCATTTCACCAGATGAATATGTCGATCTTGTGACGAGCGAAATGCTACCGCGAGTCGCTCAACAAAAGCTGGCCGAGTTTTGCGATGTGTTTTGCGAGCCCGGCTATTTCGACATCGTACAATCCCGGAAAATTTTAAGTGGAGCGAAAAAATTTGGACTCAAGCTTCGGATTCATGCTGATCAGCTAAGCAACTCGGGCGGGGCGAAACTGGCTGCTGAACTAGAAGCCACAACAGCGGATCATCTAGAGCAAACAGATGAGCACGGAATTGCGGCAATGAAATCTGCCGGTGTTCAGCCGGTTCTCCTGCCGGGGTCGGTTTATGCTCTCGGATCGAGCGGTTATCCGCACGCGCGCGAAATGATCGCGGCTGGCCTCGCTGTCGCGATCGCGACAGATTTCAATCCCGGCTCGTCACCAACGCCGAGCATGCCCATGATTTTGGCGCTCGCGTGCACGCAAATGAAAATGTCGCCAGCAGAAGCTATTACCGCATCGACACTAAACGCCGCCTACAGCCTTAATCGCGGCGATAAGATCGGTTCGCTCGAAGCCGACAAGCTCGCGAACTTCGCGATTTTCGACTGCGAAGATTATCGCGAGCTGGCGTATTGGTTCGGGATTCCGCAAACGCACTCGGTTTACGTGAAAGGCGAACGCGTCGTGTAATTATAGGGCAGGCGCATTGCCCAGCGAACAGCAGCCGGAGCGGTTGCCCTACATAAGCGCGCAGCGTAGCGTGGTTTTTTATGAAGGTTGAAGTGGAAAGGCAACCGGGCTTCGTGTCGAAACTACGGATTGAATTGCCATCCGACGAAGTATCAAAAGAGTGGGATGCGATTGCGAACAGTTTCGCGCGGTTGGCCAAAATCCCGGGCTATCGGCCGGGTAAGGCCCCGCGCGCCGTGGTCGACAAGAGATTTCGCAAAGAGATTCAGGAGGAGCTCACTAAAAAGCTCGTCTCGAAAAGTTATCACGAAGCAATCGAACAGGAGCAATTGCGCGTGGCTTCACTGACCAACATCGAAGACATCCAATTCGGCGAGGACAAGTCGATGCGGTTTCGCGCAACCGTGGTGACCGCGCCAGAGTTCGACCTTCCGGATTACAAGAACATCCCGGTGCAATTGCCGGACACGAAAGTTTCTGATGCCGAAGTCGAAGCGGCGCTGGAACGGCTGCGCGATCAAGCGGCAGACTTTGTGGATGTGACCGGGCGCGGACTGCAAATGAGCGATTTTGCGGTGCTCGATTTTGAGGGTTCGATTGACACCAAACCGATCAGTGAAATCGCGCCTGAAACCAGCAAGAATTTGCAAGGCGGCAAGAAATTCTGGTTGCATATGGCCCCTGACAACTTTCTGCCGAAATTTTGTCAGCAGTTAGTCGCACAAGAGCCGGGCGAAACGCGGCTCGTGATCGTCAATTTCCCAGACGACTTTCCAGTTAAACAATTGGCGGGCAAAAAAGCGGATTACGCGGTTACATTGCGTGAGATCAAGGAGAAGATTTTGGCACCGGTTGATGACGTGCTTGCGGCCAAGCTGATTCCCGGGAAAACGCTTGTCGAGCTTCGCCAGATGATTGAGCATGATGTCGAGCACGCGAAGGAGCACGACGTCGAGCGGGCGAAGGAATCGCAGATCATGAAATATTTGCACGAGCGGATTCAATTCGAGGTGCCTCCTGCGCTCCTGCAAAATGAAACTCGCCGCGCGCTGGCGGAGTTAGTGCAGCGCAATCGCGAGCGCGGCATCACGGATGAGATGCTAAAGGAAAAAGAGAAGGAGCTGATCGATGGCGCGGCGGGCCTGGCGGCGCATCGCTTGAAAACAAACTTCATTCTGCATCGAGTCGCTGAGCGCGAAAAAATTCAGGTGACGAAGGAAGATGTCGATCGTCAAATCAGACAGGAGGCGGCGCGTTACGACGTTTCGCCGGAAAAAATGCGTAAGGAGCTGCGTCAACAGGATGCCCTGGATGACATTGCCGACCAGATTCTACTCGGCAAGACTCTTGATTTCCTGAAGGCGAATGTTAGCGTCGAACAGTCAGAAAAGCCAGTCAGTGTGGAAGAAAAATTATGAGCGAGTCCAAGGAAAATGTATCGCAGTCGGTGTTGATCCCGATGGTGGTGGAGCAGACTGGCCGCGGTGAGCGCAGCTACGATATTTACTCACGGCTGCTCAAGGATCGGATCGTTTTTATCGGAACACCGATGGACGATCACATTGCCAATCTGGTCATTGCGCAGTTGTTGTTCCTCCAGATGGAGGATTCGAAAAAGGACATCAACATCTATATCAATTCGCCAGGCGGCTCGGTCACCGCAGGTCTCGCCGTTTATGATACGATGCAGTTCCTTACGTGCGATGTGACGACTTACTGTCTTGGAATGGCTGCAAGCATGGCGGCAGTTTTGCTGTGCGCGGGCACGAAGGGTAAGCGATTCGCGCTCCCGAATTCCGACATTATGATCCACCAGGTTTCCGGCGGCGCGCAAGGCGCGGCGAGCGACGTCGAGCGCCAGGTAGATTACATGTTCAAGCTCAAAAAGCGTCTCATCAGAATCATGGCGCAGCACACTGGCAAATCTGAGGAGCAAGTGCGGGTCGATTCAGACCGCGATTATTACATGTCCGCAGAAGAGGCGAAAGCGTACGGACTTGTCGATGAAGTCATCAAGTCTCGCAAGGAAGTGAAGTTGCTCGACGGCGCAAAGCCCCCGTCCGGGAACCGATCAGTCGAAGTGGCCGAAGCGGCTTTGCCGCGCAAGGCTGCAGGATAACATCTCCTTTCCCCTCAAAAGCACATATGGCCCGCGCTTCTAACCTCACTATGTGCTCGTTTTGTGGCAAGAGCCATGCCGAGGTGCGCAAATTAATTGCCGGGCCCGGCGTTTATATCTGTGATAGTTGCATCAACGTTTGCAAAAGCATCCTTGATAAGGAACTCAGCGAAGACGCTCGACGTCAGTCGTCCAATATGCGGGTGCCCAAGCCCGCAGAGATCCGGCGTCTGCTTGATCAATACGTGATTGGCCAGGACATCGCCAAAAAGACATTGTCCGTGGCGGTGCACAATCACTACAAACGGGTGCTGCAAACTTCACCACCGGCGGATCCCTCTCCAGTGTTTCAGCCCGACCCCTTTGCCGACGTTGAGATCGAGAAAAGCAATATCTTGCTCATCGGCCCGACTGGTTCCGGGAAGACCCTGCTTGCGAAAACATTGGCCAAGATCCTCGATGTCCCTTTTTGCATCGCGGATGCGACGACATTGACCGAAGCTGGCTATGTTGGCGAAGATGTCGAAAACATCATCCTGCGCCTGCTACAGAACGCCGATTACGATGTGAAACGCGCGGAGATTGGCATCGTTTACATCGACGAAATCGACAAGATTGGTCGCAAGACGGACAACGTTAGTATCACCCGCGATGTTTCCGGCGAGGGGGTTCAGCAGGCACTTTTAAAAATTTTGGAAGGAAGCACCTGCAATGTCCCGCCGCAGGGCGGCCGCAAGCATCCGCACCAGGAATACATTCAAGTCAATACGGAGAAAATTCTCTTTATTTGCGGCGGCGCGTTCATCGGGCTCGAGAAAATTATTCAAAAACGAATCGGTCAGAAGGTAATGGGCTTCGGTAGTCCAACCCTCGAGGTGGAGGAAGCCTTGCGGAAGGAAGCAGTCCGTCACGTCGAACCGGAAGACCTCCTGGCTTTCGGAATGATTCCTGAATTCATCGGCAGGTTACCGGTAGTGAGCTCGCTTGATGCACTTACCAAGGAAGAAATGGTGGCGATATTGACGGAGACAAAAAATGCGATGGTCAAGCAGTACACAAAGCTTTTCTCGATGGAAGGCGTGCGTCTGACAGTGACAAAAGACGCCTTGCGGGCACTTGCCGCGCAAGCAGTCACGAAAGGAACAGGGGCACGCGCTCTACGATCGATGCTCGAGCGGATTATGCTCGACATCATGTACGACGTCCCAAGCCGTGAGGACATCGCCGAGGTGACGATCAATCGCGCGGTTGTGGAAGGCAAAAAGCTCCCCCTGATTCGTAAAAAGCAGGACAAAGACGCGGCGTGACTGTAGCCGCTTCTCCGTGCGAAAACGTGGCGCGAGGCTTGGGAAGCACCAGCCTGGCTTAACCGTCAATCGGTTTCTCGACGCTGGACGACGAGCGTCTGGCGTTTTATGTCGATCTCATGATGCGCGTTGCACTGATCAATACAGGCACGGAGTTGTTGCTCGGAGACGTGCACGATGCGCATCTGGCTTTCATCGCACGCGAGATTTTTCCGTTGGGTTTGCGCATCGGGGAGCGACGCACCGTTCCGGACGGTGAAGCAATTCGTGGCGCGCTCACGGATTTATTTCTGCGCTGTGAGATTCTATTCGTGACCGGGGGCCTCGGCCCCACGAGCGACGATGTCACACGCGACATCGTTGCAGATTTGTTAGGCTTGGAACTTCAGAGGGATTCGGAGCTGCTTGCTTCCCTTAAGGATAGGCTCAAAGAACGCAGGATCAGATGGACTTCGAGCATCGCGCGGCAGGCTGACGTTCCCGCCGGCGCGCAGATCCTCCCAAACAAAAGCGGCAGTGCGTCCGGGCTATATTTAAAACCAAACATCAATCCGCAGATTGCCTCGCCACATATTTTTGTTCTTCCGGGGCCGTCACGTGAATTGCAACCGATGGTTCACGTGTCGGTAATGCCGATCTTGCACTCGATCGTGCAGACACGAGCCGGAATCGAGCGGCGGCTGTACAAGATCGTGGGCATAGGTGAATCAACGGTTGAGGAACTAATTGGCGAAAAAGTTCTGGCCATTCCAGGGATCGAGCTTGGTTATTGTGCGCGTCCGGGAGAAGTTGATGTTCGTATCGTAGGCGAATCTGACGCCCTTACGCGCGCAGACGCCGTTATCAAGAACGCGCTGGGATTGTCGATCTTTTCGGTGAGCGACGAAACGCTTGAGGAGTTAATCGTAAAGCTCCTGACCAAAAGAAACGCGACGCTTGCCATCAGCGAATCCTGTACAGGCGGGCTCCTTGCGCATCGTATCACGAACGTCCCGGGCGCCTCGAATGTTTTTGTTGCCGGCTATGTTTGTTATGCGAACGAGGCCAAGATTAACATGCTGGATGTAGATCCAGATTTAATCGCAAAGCATGGCGCTGTCAGCGAACTTGTCGCGCGTATGATGGCAGACGGCGCACGGGGACATGCAAGATCGACATATGCTGTTGCCACAACCGGAATCGCCGGACCAACCGGCGATTCGCCGGATAAGCCGGTGGGAACGGTTTACATTGCGCTCGCAAGTTCAAACGAAACCACAGCGAAGAAATTATTTTTCCCAAGCGATCGCGAAACATTTAAGCAGCTTACGGCGCAAGCTGCGTTTGATTTGTTGCGGCGAAAACTGATTGAAGATCAGTAGTCGCCGCCCACGTCGACGGGCGTGCCCACTTTCACGTTGTCGTAAAATAATTTCGCTCCATCGGCCGACTCGCGGATGCAACCATGCGAAGCGGGGTACCCGGGCAAAATCCCGATGTGCATGCCCACGCCTTCTTCGGTCAAACGCAAGAACCATTTCATCGGCGCGCCGGCGAAGTGCGTGCCGCTCGGAGCCGAATCGATGTGGGCACTGACTCCGGCGCGCACTACACGACCCGAAGCATCTACAAAGTTGCCGTAGAGATTGGAATAGTGATTCGGGTCTTTCTCAAGCACGCGCATGTGGCCCGTGGGCGACTCGTGTCCACGTCTGCCAGACGAGATCGGGCCATCGGCCACGATTTGGTCGCCGATCATGAGGTAACCTCGCTGCTTTGGAATCGAGACGACGATGTGCGTGTTGTCCAGCGTAGCCTGTTTGAGTAGAGATTGGTTCACCTTCAATGGCTCCTGCTTGCGGATGAACTCCGACGCTTTGCGCACTGGTTGTGGTGTTGGCCGTGGTCCAAAGAGCCGTATTTGCCCCGTGATTGAACAGGTAAGAACAGTCAGCAAAAACGCGCAAAGCAGTATGGAAAGTTTTGCCGGCATAAAAATCAGTCGCCACTGTAACTGCGGACCCGGTTAAACCAACCTGGTAACCATCGAGCTTCCTTGCGTTCGGGGGGAGAGTTCGCGACTCTCCGCTTTAGCACTACCACTGCTGCGCGCGAAAATTCCTTCAGCGCGTCACGCTCATTGGCTGGCATTTCCTCGAGCACCTGAAGCAGGCCCCATCCCTGCCCTTGATAGCGCTCAGTGTGCAAAACGCCTTCCCCCTTGAAGTTCACATAATCGACAAGCGCGTAACAGCCTTGCGGCGTTCTTGCCACGCGTTCAAATTGCCGCTCAATGTTCGGACGATTAGTAGGCGCAGCTTCCGCAAGCATTTTCGGAAGCGAACTCTGCAGGCGGGCGATCAGAAATTCAGTCTGAAAATCAACCGTATCAGCAAGAAACTGACGCAACTGTTTCATCTCTTCTGAACGTTGGGCGCGACGAAATTCCTCGCGCGAGCTCCACGGACACGGCTGTTCGCCCGCGCGAGCCACCAGCACTGGTAATGTGACGCCCCGGGTTGTCATAAATCCCACCAGCTTTGGAAAGCTCTCCTCGAATGGACCGCGCTGCCCTTTCGGATACCAGATGAAGTGACCGATGCCGAGCGACGCGAAATTTTCGCCTTCATTCCACGAGGTCAACCCGGCGATAGTTCCGTTGCATTCGTTTTGCCAGATTCTTTTTCCAATCTTCAGTGCGTCGCTGCGCGAAAGCGTGATAGCGAGCGCATGGCGCGTGCCGATGGCAATCCATATTGCAATGGCCAGGCTTACCAGAAACTGCATTCGACCCCGTTGGCGGTCGCACTGCGTTCTTGACGAGTCAGGTTTATCCATTAGCATGCCAGTTCCTGCGGCGTTCCATGTAAAGCAGACGCGCGTGGAGAATTCCATATTATGAAACGTCTCACCATCATTTTCGGCGTATTCGCGCTTGTGCTACCCGTATTCGGACAGGAGAAATCACCGCCACTCAAGGATCAGAAAGACAAGTTCAGTTACAGCATTGGTCTCAATATCGGGTCCAACCTCAGCAAGCAGAAAATAGAGATTAATCCCGACATGGTGACCGCAGGTATAAAGGATGCAATCGCTGGAAAACCACAGCTCACCCAGGATCAGGTCAAGGAAGTGATGGCAACATTTGAAAAAGATATGGAACAAAAGCAGAAAGCAGTAGGGGAGAAGAACGCCGCGGAAGGCGCGAAGTTTCTTGAGGAGAACAAAAAGAAGGAGGGCGTGAAAACAACCGCGAGCGGCCTCCAATACAAGATGATTAAAGAAGGGAATGGTCCACAGCC
>Ga0066685_10000364_pt1 | contig 15075 bp, 12 predicted proteins | sample GraSoiAngelo_134_FD_62305 | JGI IMG/M metagenome (GOLD analysis project Ga0066685, IMG submission 62305) | Grasslands soil microbial communities from the Angelo Coastal Reserve, California, USA - 14_0929_05_30cm | ecosystem: Environmental > Terrestrial > Soil > Grasslands | place: USA...
GTGCGGAAGAGAGTTCATCCCCCGCGAATAAATTTCGCCAGGGACCGCGATAGTCGCATCGAAACTGGTGGTCGCATGAATACTCCGCGAGAGCGCCCAAATACTGGGGGAGGGCAAGGCTCGGCGCCGGCTCGGCGCCGGCATTTCCGCGGTCTTGCTCTGCGGAACGAACTTGACATCTGATAAAAGTCCAGCATCCACGGAGGAGGACGCGGATCAGGTCTCGCGAAGATGGGAAAGGAAGGCGAGGTGCGCCCGGGTGAGAGAGCGGCCGCGAAGGAGGACGGCGCCGATGGTGCGAATCGCTTGGTCATCCGCAATGCGGATGTATCGGCATGGAGATTTTTTCTCGATGGCCATTTCGGGAACGATGGAAACGCCCATGCCCGCGCCGACCATGCTGAGAAGGCTGCTGAACTGGCCGCTTTCGAAAACGATCTGCGGGTGGAGACGCGCGCGGTCGCAGGCGGCAACGGCGGTATCGCGGAAACAATGGCCGTCGCGCAGGAGCAGGAAAGGTTCGGCGCGAAGATCTTTGAGGGCAAGAGACCGGCGCGAATTGAGTTTGTGTTTCTTGGGGAGCGCGGCGAAGAGCCGCTCGGTCAATAGCGGAAAAGCGTCGAATTCTCGGCCACGGATGGGGAGCGCCAGGAGGGCGACGTCAATGGTGCTGGATCGGAGACGGTCGAGAAGGACAGGGGTAATCTCTTCGACGACGGTAAGTCGAACCTGGGAAAATTTGCGCGTGAAGGTAGTAAGACGCGGCGGGAGGAAGTAAGGGGAAACGGTGGGAATAACGCCGACGGTGATGGGGCCGCCGATGAACTCTTTGCCTTCGACGACGTCGCCTTTGGCGGCTTCCAGTTCGCGTAGGACGGCGCGCGCGCGTGGGAGAAACGTCTTGCCAAGCTCGGTAAGCCGAACAGAGCGACCGAGGCGGTCGAAGAGGCGCGCGCCAAGCTCATCTTCCAGCTTGAGGATCTGCTGGGAAAGTGAAGGCTGGGAAACGTGAGATTGTTCCGCTGCCCGGCTGAACGAACCGGTTTCCACCACGGCACAAAAGTAACGGAGCTGGTGAAGTTCCATAGGCTATGCCTATCCATCGTATCCGAACTATATATTGGAAGTATAGGCCGGCACTCTCTAGGATTCGAGATGCGATAGCGGGGTCGTGCTTCGCGCTGCCCTGCCATTGAATTGAGGAGGATCCATGGCGGAAGAAAAAAAGAAAATCATGACGACGGACGCGGGCCGTCCGGTGGGCGACAACCAGAATTCGCTCACGGTGGGGCCGCGCGGACCGGTGGTCTTCGAAGACTTTCTACTCTTCGAAAAAATGGCGCACTTCAACCGGGAAAGAATCCCGGAGCGCGTAGTGCACGCCAAAGGCTCGGGCGCATATGGTCATTTCGTGTGCACCAGCGCCGAGATCACCAAATACACGACAGCAAGACTTTTTGGCGCCGTGGGCAAGAAGACGCCGACTTTCATTCGGTTTTCGACGGTGGGTGGTGAAAAGGGTTCGGCGGACACGGCGCGCGATCCACGCGGTTTTGCGCTGAAGTTTTACACCGAAGAAGGCAACTGGGATATGACGGGAAATAACACGCCCGTTTTCTTTATTCGCGATCCGTTAAAGTTCGGCGATTTCATCCATACACAAAAGCGCGATCCGGAGACCAACCTGAAATCGCCGACGATGATGTGGGATTTCTGGTCGCTCTCTCCGGAATCGCTGCACCAGGTGACGATTCTCTTCTCCGACCGCGGGACTCCGGACGGCTATCGGCACATGAACGGTTACAGCAGCCACACGTTCAGCCTGTTCAATGCTAAGAATGAGCTCTTCTACGTGAAATGGCACTTCAAGACCAAGCAAGGGATCAAGAACTTTTTCCGCGAGCAGGCAGGCGCGCTCGAAGGAACGGACCCAGACTACTCGCAGCGCGATCTTTTTCACGCCATCAAAACAGGTAACTTCCCGAAATGGCGCGTATGCGTGCAGATCATGCCGGAGAAGGATGCGGAGACGTATCATATCAATCCGTTTGACCTGACGAAGGTGTGGCCGCACAAGGACTACCCTCTCGTGGAAGTCGGCGAGTTGGAATTGAACCGCAATCCGGAAAATTATTTTGCGGAAGTGGAGCAGGCGGCGTTCGAGCCTCGCAACGTCGTACCGGGCATGGGTTTTTCGCCGGACAAAATGCTGCAGGCACGCTTGATTTCCTATCCCGATGCGCACCGCTACCGGCTGGGCGTCAACTACGATTCCCTACCGGTGAACAAACCGCAGTGCCCGTTCCGCACCTACAACAAGGACGGGGCAATGCGCTTCGACGGAAACGGCCGGGCGGCAGTGAACTATGAGCCAAACAGCTTCGGCGGCCCGACGCAAGACCATTCCTACGTCGAACGCCCACATGCCGTCAGCGGAACCGTCGCGCGGCACGATCACCGCACCGACAGTGATTACTACACACAGCCGGGGAACCTATTCAGGTTGCTGCCTGCAGACGCGAAGCAGCGGCTGATGGACAACATCGTCTCCAGCTTGGGCAATGGCGTGCCGCAGCGCATTCAGGAGCTGCAAATCCAGCACTTCTTCAAGGCCGATCCAGCGTATGGAACCGGAGTGGCGAAGGGGCTGGGGCTGAACATCGCATCGATCGTCGCGAAGAGGCAGGCCAGCGCGGCGGATTGATCCAAATGTGAAGGGGCGCCGGCAGCGGCGGGCACCCCCTTCACATTTCACCACTTTGTCGCGAACAGCCTCAGCGCTGCACGAGCGCCGCACTTCTGGTATCGGTCGTAAGCTTGGGCGGCGCGTCGCCGAATCGCTTGGTCGTCTTCGTGGGCGATCCAACCATCGATAGCAGCCTTCAACGTGTAGGCCTCCGGAGCCATGAGGCCCGTCGTCCATAACAGAGGCTCCGCGCCAGTTTGACGGATATAGGGACCGAAAAAGGACTTGCTGGCACACGCGAGGACAATCGTTTGCCGGAGCTTGTCGTCTCCGGCCCCGGGGGATCTGAAAATCCATGAAAGCGTCATGCCCGACATAAACAACCAGATCCGCATCGCCCGCGATGGCGATGGAAACCTCCCCTGAGCGCGTCTTGAGTGAAAGTCTTTGTTTGGCGATACCTGCAGCCGCGGAAAGAAAATCCGTTACGGCCAACTTGATTTGACTGCCTTCATAGGCGTCAGCGACCAGATACACATCATTCTTGCTGCTCTTGAAAACGCAACGTTCCAGAATCGCGTCTTGCGCGCCCCGACCTGACCAGGCGAGTCCCCAGTCCTCACTGGCCTTGAAGTACGTCTTAACACCATAGGCCGCACCCCAATAAAGATTGCGCTGAGGATCCCGCCCATTCCCAAGAGCAGGTGGAACGGGAATGATGCCCTGATGCTGATTGTCGGCAAGAGCGACAAAGACGTGGACGACCCTGGGGGGAGGATTCCGCGACGCTGGGGATCGCCTACGAAGAAAGGGGGAACAGCGCCAGCGCGATCCATCGTGACTGGATTGTGTTTGTTTTGGAAAGCATCGTCGTTTTGGCGATTCTAACTCCTGCGAAACGGGTTGTCTGGTAAGGATGTTCGTTTAGAATACGGGCCTATGGCAAAACTCACTTTTCTGGGCGCGGCGGGATGCGTTACGGGTTCTAAATATCTGGTCGAAGCGGCGGGCAAGCGGCTGCTGGTGGACTGCGGAATTTTCCAAGGCTCGCAGGAACTGCAGGACCGAAATTACCAGCCGCTGCCGGTCGACCCTAAGACGATCGACTACCTCGTGCTCACACACGCGCACCTGGACCACACTGGATGGCTGCCGGTGCTGGTGAAATCGGGCTATCGCGGGCCGATTTTTGCAAATCCAGCGACGATCGAGCTAACAACCATATTGCTGAAGGACTCCGCGCATCTCCAGCAAGAGGACACGCTGCACGCACGGATTCACAAGGACAGTCGTCACGCCAATCCCGAGCCGCTTTACACGGCGGAGGATGTTGATCCCACATTGAAGCAGATCAAGAGCATGCCACGCGGCGGCAGCCTCGATATCAGTTCGGAGTTTCGCGTTGCTTCTTATGACGCGGGGCACATCCTTGGATCCTCCAGCCTGGAGCTGACCCTCACCGAGGGCAACAGAAAGACGGTTGCGTTGTTCTCTGGCGATATCGGGCGATACAACCAGCCGATTCTGAAAGATCCGACAACGCCGCCGTCGAAGGCGGATGTGCTGGTCTGCGAATCGACCTATGGTAATCGCGAGCATCCGGACGGTGATCCCGCGGAATTACTTGCGCAGATCGTGAACCGCGTGGCGAAGCGCGGAGGATCCATCGTGATTCCCTCGTTTGCCATCGGACGGACACAGACGTTCATGTACTACCTGCGGCAACTCGAGGACCAGCAGCGAATCCCGCGCTTGCCCGTCTACGTGGACAGCCCGATGGCGCTGAGCGCAACGGATTTGTACCTGAAGCATAGAGAGGACCACGATCTGGAGTATGCGCGGGAAGAAGGCAGCGGCGGAAAAGGCGATCCTTTGAACGTTCATGAATTTCATCTAACCCGGTCGGTCGAGGAATCCAAGGCGATCAATAACGTCAAGACACCCTGCATCATCATTTCGGCCAGCGGGATGGTCAGCGGTGGCCGAGTGTTGCATCACCTCGTGCGGCGGCTGCCGGATGCACGCAATGCTGTGATCCTGGCGGGGTTCCAGGCCGAAGGCACGCGGGGGAGAGCCTTGCAGGAGGGCGCGAAGTCGCTAAGCCTTTATGGACAAGTCGTGCCGGTGTGCGCCGAGATCGCGGAGATGGGGCAGTTCTCCGCACATGCAGGAAAGAGCGAGTTGTTGCGCTGGCTCACAGCATTGCCCGCACCTCCCAAGCAGACGTATCTGACCCACGGTGAACCGGTGGCGGCGCAGGCTCTGCAGGCAGCCATCTCGCAAAAGTTTCAGTGGAGAGCAGCGGTGGCAAGATATCTGGATACCGTGCCGGTAAGTGAATAGGGTCTGGAAGGGACACAAACTATTTTGATGAAGTCAGGAAACTATTTGGGGCCTCACATCGTCTATACAAGCAAGACCACTCGCGGGGTAGGGGACTAACCACCACAGGGCAACCGACCGTCAGTCTCCTACCCCTAAAAAGCCCTGAATCACCTGAAACTACATAATTTATATAAAATTTAGAATCTGGCGATTTGATCCTCGTGGTCGTGGGGCTTCCCTGCCCAAGCCAAAGTCCAGCCAGGCGAGTTACTTGGTGGCGAGCGCTATCCGTGTTGTGGGGGTCTCTCGGGACATTGGCGGTATCTCCCCGAGCTCCAGGCCGGCTACAAACATAGGGGTCGGCGCCACCCGGCCCCAGCGGTTCAATTCCCAACGAGCACGAATGAATTTTATCTCCGGACGAAGCGAGAGATCGAGGATCATCTTGGTCGTCCCGCGATAGAACTGCTGCGGCAGCTTGAGGAGCGGCCTCTTCGTCCACGTCTCACCCTCGGCAGAACCCCAAATCGACACATCGAGCGATTCCTGTTCAATTTGATCCGTGACCGTTAGACAGCAGAGAAACGTGCGCGTAGGGCTCCGAGAAATGTCAAACGCGGGGCCATCGCCGTTGGCATTCATGAGAGAATTCGCGGGAATAAGATCCAGGTTCGCAGGTAAGGTGTTCATCAGACGGGGATTCTAGCACAGAGTTTCCGCGTCTGAATGCCGATGTTGCCCCGGGTGACTCGAGATCGACGGAGAAAATGTCTAGGCATAGAGGTTTGCCAAGCGTCCTTCAGCCGCAGCAAGGGTTTCTTCTTTCTTGCAGAACGTGAAGCGCACCTGGGAGGCGCCGTCCTGTGCGTTGTTGTAGAAGCTGGAACCGGGTACGACGGCGACTCCGATGGTTTCGACGAGAAACTTGGCGAAGCGCGCGTCTTTCGTATCGGCCTGGAATCGAACAGGATCGGGATCCGCAAAGCGCGCGATGTCCGTCATAATGTAGTACGCCCCGCGAGGCTTAAAGACGGTGAAGCCACTGCTTGTGAGAATTTTCAGCAACCGTTCGCGTTTGGCTGTGTAAGAAGCCGCGAGCTTGTCATAGTAGGCCTGGGGAAAGTGAAGAGCACTGGCGCCTGCTTGCTGGAGCGGTGCGGCAGCGCCAACGGTCAGGAAATCATGGACCTTGCGGATCGGTTGCGTCGGTTCCGGCGGAGCCAGCACCCAGCCCACGCGCCATCCTGTAACGCTGTAAGTTTTCGACAGACCATTGATGACAATGGTGCGGTCGCGCATGCCATCGATGCGCGCCATGGATATGTGTTCAGCGCCGTCGTAAAGGATGTGCTCGTAGATTTCGTCGGTAATGCAGTAGGCGTTCCACCGGACGCAGAGGTCGCGGATGAATTCGAGCTCGGCTCGCGTGAAGACTTTGCCAGTCGGATTATTGGGCGTGTTCAGAATGATTGCTTTGGTATGCGGGCCAAAAGCGGCGGCGAGTTCCTTTTCGTCGAAGGACCAATCGGGAGTGCGCAGCTTGACGAAGTGCGGTGTGGCGCCGCTCAGAATCGCATCTGGTCCATAGTTTTCATAGAAAGGCTCGAAGACGACAATTTCGTCACCGGGATTGATGATTGCCATCATGGCGGACATCATCGCTTCGGTCGAGCCACAGCAGATGGTGACCTCGCGCTCGGCGTCGTACTTCACGCCCTGGGTGCGCTCAAATTTTTTGACAATGGCGTCGCGCAGCGGCTTCGCGCCCCAGGTTATGGCGTACTGGTTGATGTCATCGGCGATGGCTCGGCGCGCGGCTTCCTTGATTTCCTCCGGCGCGGCAAAGTCGGGAAACCCCTGGGACAGATTGACGGCCCCATGCTTCAAGGCCAGGCGTGTCATTTCCCGGATAACGGATTCCGTGAATTGTTCGGCCTTGGCCGAAAGCATGCGGCGGGAGATTTTTGCCATCGAGAAGTCGGAAGCAGTCATTGCACCTTCTCAGAACCATGAAATCGTAGCCTTAGGGGCGCCCGCCGCAGCAGGCTACACTCCGATAGGCAAAGCTCAATGTATACGGACGGTTCGTCAGCGGGCGTGGCCACTGGCGGTCTGCGTGGCTACGCTTGGCTGCCCATAAATCATCCGGTAGACTTCCGTGTTGCGCAAGACGACTTGCACATATTCGCGGGTTTCCGTAAACGGAATGGATTCGACGAGCTCGGGGATCTCCTCGTAGTTGCGCTCGGCTCTCCAGGCGGCGATGCGGTCTTCTCCGGCGTTATAAGCAGCAGCCGCGTATTCCAGGGCACCCGTTTGACGCACTAGGCCCGCAATGTAAACCATGCCAAGTTCAATGTTGTAGTCCGGCTCGAAAAGTTTGTTCTTCGTGTAGCGGACTTTGAGCTGCTTGGCAAGGAGTTTCCCTGTCTTCGGAAGAACCTGCATCAACCCGATCGCGTTGGCGTGCGAGACAGCGTCTGCCTGAAAAGTGGATTCCTGGCGAATGAGGCCAGCAGCAAACATGGGATCGAAATCGTTCTTGGCGGCTTCGCGGCGTAACGCAGCTTCGTAGGGGAGCGGATAGAGCGCCTTCCATGCGGCGACGGGCAGATCGCTGATCTTCCGGGAATCGAAATTGGGCACGAAGATGCGGGCGTAGGCCATGCCGGCCCCGTAGTGGCCTTGATCGAAAGCCGCCTGTGCGGCTTCCAGCAGGAGGCGCGGCGAAGAGGTCGCGAAGTATGCGTTCTTCAACTCCTGTTCGGCGGAGGAATCGAAAGCGATGGCGCGGAGAGCCTGGGCACGCGCCCAGCGGTCCGCGGCCGCAACCGGGATCGGTTCATCAAAGGAGCGAAGCGAGGGTGGTGGCGGGATTTTCTCCAGAAGCTCCGCGAGATCTTCTTCGCCGGGACCAAGCTTGGCAAGGCGGGCGGCCGCGGCATTGCCGAAGTACGTTTGCGGGAACCGCTCGACAGCCTTGCTGTAAAAGCTTCGCGCGTGGGTAGGGTTGCCACCGCGCTCGGCGTTGCGCCCAAGCCAATAGAGGGCGTCGACGGAGTTGGCCGACACTGGATATTTCAAGAGAAAGGTGGTGAGCCGGTCATCGGCGTCAGGCTGCCGATTCAAGTAGGCGACCCAGGCGATGCGCCATTCGCAGCTGAAGGCGTATTTTCCGTTTGGAAAGGAGTCCAGGACGTGCTGGTATGCGATGATCGCTTTTTCGCGTTCGAGCTCCACCCAATGGTAATTCCCTGCCGCCATCAGTCCTTCTTCGTTCCATTTGCTCATGGGATAGTTCTTCGCCAGCATGTTCAGCGCCGAAAACATCTCCGCTTCCATTTTCGCGAAACGGTAGGCCTGGGACAAGGCGTAGAGCCGCTCGGCATCCACTTCGAGGTCCGGAGTCTTCACGGCGGCGATCAAGGAAGGTGAACCTTTCAACTGAACGCGGCATTCCGCGACGCGAAGCTGCGCGCGCTGGCGCGCGGGATTCGCTGGATCTTTGAGCATGGTGAGAAGCTTTTCGAATTCAGTGCGCGCTTCCTTCCATTTGTGTGCGTCATAAAAGACCTGGGCGCGCTGCTCCTGTAATTCCACACCGGGATAAACGTACTCTTTTCCCAGGGCGTGCATCAGCTGCGACAAAGCGGAACCGGCGGGCTTGGCTTCGTCTGCCAGAGGGAATCTGTAGAAGACGGTCTGATAATCCTTTGCGGCGCGAGGAAGCTGGCGCGCGGCCTGATAAGCATGGGCGCGTTCGTAAAGAAGGGTCGGCTTTGATGTGGTAGCAGAATAGGCGTCGAGCACATCGATGGCTTCCTGTGCGTGTCCGAGCTGGACCGCGGTGGACGCGAAGGCCTCCAGCAGTTGCTCGCGCATGGCGGTATTGGGGTAATCGTGCTGGATGGTTTGCAGCACTTTGTAGGCGTCCGCACTGCGGCCCAGGGCACGCTGCGTCTGAGCGGTCCAGAACAAAGCGTATTCGCGGAGTAGCGCGTCGCTCTGCGCCTTGATTAGCCACCCGAGACCCCGCGCAGCTCGGTTCTTCGAATAGTCGTCGTAGCCAAGAGCAAGCGCGGCACGGGCGCCCCAGACGTTGGTGGTGTTCTTGACAGCGAAGCTCGAGAGTTTTTCGTTTGAAGTGGGCGCGCCATTGTGGAGCGCGCGGGCGAGATCGGAAAGTTCTTTTTGCGCGGCCTCGTCGTCCGGCGTATCGGCGGCAACTTGAGGCGCGGATGTGTCTGGTTTGCAGCCCGTTCGGCAAGGGGGCGACTTAGGCTTTTTCGACTTGTGTTGGTGCTTGGAGGACTGCGCAAAGGTGTCAAACGCAACGCCAAAGGACAAGCCGACAATGAGTATCAGCGCTAGGAGAGATCGTGACATACAAACACAGGATAATACGGCATCTTGGGTAGCGCTACAAAAGTGAGCAGCCGGCGTTCGATTAGTGATGGCGTGCAGGCATGGCGTAGGGGTAGTCGCCGAGGGCGTGCGCGTCCCCTTCGGCAAGGATCTCCACCATCCAACGATAAAAATAATCGACTGGATGATCCATGATTGGTTTGAAGCGGCGGTCGTATTCTCGATGAGCTTTTTCAATGTCGTCTTTCAATCGGATGCAGAGATCTTTGTTTTGGCGGCCGAGGCGTACCTGCTCTGGTCGGAGCATTTTAATGTCCTGCATCGAAACCTTGGCTACCCGGTTTGCGCGGCGGTGCAATTCCTGTTCTTCGGAGGTGAGACGGTTGACGTCAAACTCACCTTCGGACTCGGGCTCGGAGGCGACCGCAGCAGCGGTCGGCTCCATTAGCGGGAGTGTTTCCGGCTCGGTGGGCAACTCAAACTCGCTCGTGACTGGCTCTTCAACAGCGGGCTGGACGTCAACCGTCGAGGCCATGGGCTCGGGTGGCGCAGGCTGTGGACGTTGCGGTGCGGCAGGCGGCTCGGCCGAAAACTTGCCGACCAAGTCAGCAATTTGAGATTCGAGCGGCGAGTGCGACCCGGTCTGCAAAGAACCGGTGATGAATCTTAATAACACTTCGAAGGAGGCCTCAAGAGCGGCCGCCGAAGTTTGCGCACGGAGCAGCGGCGGGAGCGCGTTGCTGGGCTTGTTGCTGGAGCAGGCGGAAACAACGTCGTTAACGGCGTGATGCAGCTCGTCAGACGTGCGCTGGATGCGCTCCAGATTGTCCCGAAGCGCGCGGACGATCGCTTGTTCTACGGCGCTGGATTCTTGTGCCATACCGGTTTTCGGCGTGCCTGTACCCATGAATTCCCTATCTTGGCATTTTGGAAGGTAGGTGGTCGCGAGTCAACGGGCTGCGGGTACCGGTGTGCCCAATTGTTGCTTAACCAGCAGTAGCAGTAGGCGGCATTCGGCTTTCAGAGGAAGCGGGCCAGGGCGTCCCGATGGGCAATTCTTCCGGGAGACTGACTACTGAAAACTGACGACCCTCCCGCCTCTTGGCCCAGGTGGTAGAATAGAAGAGTCTGTGGGGGCGACACGGTTTCGACGGAAGCTGTCGCGGCCCGAAGGCATGCCGGGACCCACCTGCCCGTAACTTGGTGGAAACTAGAAATGCCAACAACAACTTGGCACTTGCTGCTTAATTAATTAAGCGCACGCTTCCCCGGGCTTCGCTCATGGGCCCGGTCAGGGGCGTCACACAGTGAGCTGGCCTGAGCCTTTCGGTCCGTAAGGCTCGGGCGAGAACCATCGGACTAGCCGGTTGCGTTTCTTGCTCATTCTGAGCGTGGCGGGCGAACCAAATGGAATTGAGCTAAGCATGTAGGCTTCGGTTCGTAGCGCTTTTCGGACGGGGGTTCGACTCCCCCCGCCTCCACCATTCTAAGTGTCTCATTCGCACTCGCCGACCGCGGACAGCCGGCTGACCGTTTGAGAGGCGGAGCTGTAGCCCTCCCACGGCGTCGCTACAAAGACGTTCATGGCGACATAAAGCAGCGAAGATGAGGATACCGCAGAGAAGCAAGGCCTTTCGTGCCATCCTTTACCTCCGGCCTGGCTTTACTCAGGCTTCGCGCCCTGGGCCTTGGGTTGTGAAATGCGTTCCCTGTCGTCCACGGAGAAGAGCAAGTAGTTTTTGAAACTGTGACGGCGATGAGTGCGACGACCCCTCCAATCGTAAAAGACCTCCGCTATTTGAGGCAGCCACATATCTTGGCTGCGGGAGCGGAAGTGCACGGGACCATATTCGATGGCGGCGTGATCCGCAGCGAGGCGGATTTGCGGCAGAGAGGCGACGAGATCCGTTTCCAACTGTACGATCTGAAAGCTGTCCGCGGCGATCCAGGCGCGCCCCTTAAGTGGGACCGAGTAAACCGGGCCTTGGGTTCCCAACTGATAGGTGCGAATGGTATTGGGTCGATCGGTCCTTTGGTGAAAATGGATTTGCCAAGCTGGCGCGCCGTGCGACCGCGCCAGTCCCTCACAGGTAAGGGCAAAGTTTTGAAGGTTAGAAGGATGAAAAATGAGTACCAGGGCGGGCAGCCCTGTGGTGGCGATACCATCGGGAAATTGGGCCGCCGAATAATGAGAGTCCCTATACTCCTCCACATTCAGCAGGCCGAGCCGGTTCTTCTTAATGGAAACAACATAGTTGAACTCGAACTTGATGGGACGAGAAGGAAATCCCCACTTGTTGATAGATACGTGGGTCACTGCCTCGGTTGCCGTGAATTGGTCCACATTGGCAATAAATTCCTGGATGCGGTTGCCGGACTTTGCGATGACCTCTTCCAGGTTGCATGCGACGCCGGATTCGACCGGCGGCACTTTTTCATCAATATCGGGGGGCAACCAATTAGAAGGCAAGAGGGCTGAGGTTGCCAGCATAGGCTGAGGCGGGGAGGTCGATACCGTGCCGGACGGAAATTCCGTTGCTGCTTCGAAGGGAGTCTGCAAATTCTCGAGCTGTTTCGCGGCGGCGGCGTCCGAAGCATTTTCCCGGAGATACGCTTGTAGAACCCGGATGGCACGCTCGCGATCGCCGTGTAGATTGAGGGCCCGCGCCAGGAGCGGCTGAACAATTCCCGCCTGGCCATGACCCAATTCGAGTGCGCGCTCTGCTTGATTGATGGATTCCTCTAGCCGGCCCTGCCGGAGGTAAGCGTCCGCGAGGACCGCGTGGGCACGCCAGGAGGTGGGCTCGGCTTCGACAGCCCGGTTGAGGTACTGAGCTGCTTCATTCGGCTTGCTTTCCCGCATGAGGGCACCACCCAAGGACAACAGGGCTCCCAGGTGGTTTGGATAGAGGGCCAACACTTTTTCCCAGTAATTCCTAGCGTGCACCCAGTCGTTCATCTGTGAGGAATAAACGCCAAAAAGGAAGTTTGCGTCCGCGTCACCAGGAGCAGACCGATAAACTGCATCCAAGTGGTGGCGCGCGTCGGCAGGTTTGTTGGCCCGCAACGCTTCCAGGGCTTTTCCCAGTTCCTTCTGTAACTTGAAACCCAAGATCGGATGGTCTTCCCCAGGCGGGAGAGATGAGTATTGCGCGAATAGGCAGGGAGCAAGGACGAAGAAAAGGATGAGAACGGGGAAGGCGCGACGCGGCACGCACAAAAACATGCGGACTCCAACCAGCGAATTACCGAAGGAAAGGACCCGAACTTGGAGGTATCTTATACCCAAATGCGGGAAAACCCAACTGGAGCCTTTGGCGGAGGGCTAACGGTGGCCTTTGTGTTTGAATTCACGTAAGCAAGACTGCCTTTATCACCTGTTTAGAGGTCGTTTTCGGTAGCAAGATTGGTTTTCCGGGCGAATGACGAAGGTGCCTTAGATGCCTGCTGCGAATGGTGAAGGACCGTACGATGATGAGGAGTTGCCTGGTGCATAGGGCGGCGCAGATATTTGCGTTTGCATTCCTTTTTGCACACGCGTGCCCGGCTCAGCAGAAAACCTCCAACGCAGAACAACTGTTATTCGATTCCGTGAATCGCGAACGTTTGGCAAGGCATCTGCCAATTCTGAAATGGGATGAGGGCCTGGCACGCGCGGCGCGCAAGCATGCCGAACAGATGGCAGAACAGGATTTATTTGAGCACCAAGTGCCCGGTGAAGCGGACCTGGCGACGCGGGCGCGAGAGGCAGGAGCAAGATTTAGCCATATTACAGAGAATATTGCCATGGGGGCGTCCGCCGACGAGTTCCATGACGGCTGGATGCATTCCCCCGGGCACCGGGCGAATATCCTTGACGCCATCGCTGATTCGATTGGGGTTGCGGTAGTCGAGGGCAGCGTGGATTTATACGCCGTAGAGGACTTTGCGCATGCCGTCGCGGTCCTCTCGATCGAGGAGCAGGAAAAACGCGTCGGGGAACTTCTCGCTGCGCGCGGATTACGCTTGCTCAAAATTGGGGACGATGCGCGGAAGAGCTGCGAACTCGACGGAGACTATGTGGGAAACAGCAAGGCAAAGTACATCGCGCACTATGAGACGCCCGACATCTCCCGATTCCCAGGAACTATGGAAAAGGAGATTCAATCCCGCCGCTACAAGTCTGCAGCAGTGGGCGCCTGCCCTGGGAAAGGGGCCTCAGGGTTTACGCGCTTCCGCATCGTCGTGCTGCTCTATTGATGCTGGGGGCGCAGAAACGCAGAGATATATTTGACAGCAAGAACTACGAACTTGACGTGGACTTCCTTGATGCACCTGAAGAGCAACTTTACAGCGAACACCACGAACTCTGCTTCATTGCTGGCAGTGCTAGAACATCATTCCGCAATCAGCATACCCCGCGAGGTGACTCGCCTCTCGACTGCACGCGCTCCAATCAACACGTAGCGTGACCCGCGGGCCACGCCGGCACTGCGCAAGGCACTGCGAGCTTGTCAAAAGCAGCGTGCGCTCCGAAGCCGCATTACAGGAATCACCCTCCTTGCCGTTCGCCGAGCTGAGTCTGGGCGAAATTCTCGTGTGCCCGATGCGTGCCCACATTCGGGATTTACAGCATTTTGAAGTTTTTTTGTGACTTCGCAGAATCAGTAACTTAACTTACGCTGGCACAACCTCCGACAGGCTTCCGACTCCCCCCGCGTTGTGGATGGCAAGCTGACGACTGCAGTCATAGACTTCGCGGGTCATCCCTTAACAGAATTTCTAGGTCATCAGGATGTGTAGCGCATAGCAAAGCGTCCTCCCGCTCGATGTGCCCCTGATTGATCAGGCTAAGTAGCGAATCTTCGAGACTGAAAGAGCCCTTTTTCTTTGTAATCGCGATTTCCTGGTGTAGGTGCTGGAGCATATTTCTCCGAATGTGCTGCCTAGCACCATAGCCAACCATTAAGAGTTCAGCTGCGGGAAAACGACCGCCTCGCTTGCTGGGGAGTAGGATTTGAGTTAGAACTGCTGCCAATCCGATCGCGAGCTCCTGCCTTATGGTGTTCTGGCGTTCCGGAGCAAAGCTATCAGAGATTCTGGCAACTGTAGTTGCAACGTCTGTCGTGTGGAGCGTCGACAAGACTAGGTGTCCGGTTTCTGCAGCTGCCACAGCAATTCTCATACTCTCGGCATCACGCATTTCTCCCACCACGATCACATCCGGCGCCTGCCTAACTGCGGCCCGCAATGCCGTCGGAAAATCTGGAGCATCCGTGCCAATCTCCACTTGCTCAACAATGCTGCGAAGGTGGCGGTGCTCGTATTCCATAGGGTCTTCGACGATGACGATGTGCCGCGCATCATTTTGGTTAATCTCGTTAACTAGAGCGGCCAATGTCGTGGATTTTCCTGACCCTGCTGGTCCCCCGACTAGAAGCAAGCCTCGAGGCAACCGGGCAAGGGAACGAACGGAAGCTGGAAGATGCAAGGCGTCCAAGGTGGGTACGGATGAGGGCAGAGCGCGGATAGCGGCGGCAGGATTGCCCCGCTCTTTATGTAAATTTATTCTAAATCTACCCAATCCATTGACTCGATACGAGGAATCCGCAATTCCAATGGCACGATAATTCTTCAGCGCGTGCGGTGTTAAGGCAGGGAGGACAGTTGCTTCAATCTCTGTTCCGTTCAAAACGCGCTCTTCGAGCCTCTTTACCCGA
>Ga0066685_10000372_pt1 | contig 15013 bp, 14 predicted proteins | sample GraSoiAngelo_134_FD_62305 | JGI IMG/M metagenome (GOLD analysis project Ga0066685, IMG submission 62305) | Grasslands soil microbial communities from the Angelo Coastal Reserve, California, USA - 14_0929_05_30cm | ecosystem: Environmental > Terrestrial > Soil > Grasslands | place: USA...
TGCCACTAGAGGAGGTCCATCACCCAACGCCATTTTTCGCTGTGCCCGCCCGGTGTGCCTCGCGCACGCGCTCCAGGATCACGTCCGCGATGTGCGGCTCACTGCCGACAGCGGAGGTGTACCACACGAATTTTCCTTTTTTTTCAGTCGGATTGCGCCAGGTGGGCTGGCCGCTTTTGAGCCGGCGCTGCACCGTTTCTTGCGGCTCGCCGAGCATCACCGGAATGTCCTCGTAGGAATGCAGCCCGTTGCTGATGAAGAAGGGAACCAGGACAATGTTCCGAGCGCGCGCCAGGCGGTAGCAATCCCCGATGCGAGGTTCTTCTTCCATGAAAACCGCGTGGACCTCGGCGTAAAGATTCTGCGCGCCGATGAGTTCGACCTGGCGCTCGATGGCTTGACGGGAGTTTTCGTTGCTGCCCGTGCCGTGGCCAGCGATGAACAGCGCGGTCTGATTCGGTTTCGGCGCGCGAGGGACCGGATATTTCTCGACGATTTCTCTCGCGCGCGCGAGCAGCACATTCGTCATGCTGTCGTGCGTGCCGACGGGACCGCAGTAATAAATCGTCTGCGTACCGCGCTGTTGCACGCGGGGAAAATCGGGTTGGTCGTTCCTGCACAGGCCGAGTTCACGGGGGATGACTTCTTCGGTGAAGTAACCTTCGCTGATGAACAGCGGAACGACGAAGACACGCGGCGCAAAAACGCCACGGAGCGCACCGCAGATCGAGGGCTCCAATTTCCAGAAACATTCGAGCACCTGCGCGAAAAGGTTGCGACGGCGCAGTTCATCCGCGTGCTGATAGGTCGGCGCAGCCGAATCGGCATTCAGCGTCGAGCCATGGCCGACCAGCACGAGCGCGGCGTCGGAGAAATCGCCGGTTGACACGGCACAATGGTTAACCGACGGAACCTCAATTCGCAAGGCAGCGTAGGAGCTCAAACTACTCCAGGACTATCGGCATGAGCGAAGCTAGGATGTTCCGTTCCGTCGAGTTTTTAGTCCGGGCTTAAACCCACCACACATCGCGCCCCAAAGAGTTTCGGCCAGCGCGAGAGCTGCCGGTCCAAAACTTGCAGGCACTTCAAACAAACCGCGGGGTAGAGCGCCGGTTTGCTGAATCCGCCGGAGAGCAGGTAACTGAAACTGGCGAACGCTTCCGCGTGAAACACTTCCCAGCCCGCCGGCCAGGCCGGCTTTTCGCGCCGAAAAAACAATCGGGTCGTGTTGCCCTGCGCCGCGTAGTAATCGCGAGGGCGCGGCAGCGCCTCGGTTAGGTTGATCGGCGCCCGCCAGGCGATCGGCTCGTGGTGCAGCAAACCGTAAACCGGGAAGCTGAACCAACTGATGTACGGCTCGAACAGAATCAGCCTCCCGCCTTCGGTCAACACCCGCCGAGCTTCGCGCAAGAAGGCATTCGGAGCGCGCAAATGATGGAAGACATCGAACAAAATCAGATGCGAAAGACTGCCCTCGAGGAATGGCAGTTCATAACCGTCACAAGCAAGATCGAGCCACGGGTTCGGGAATAGATCAGTACTGATCGCCTGAGGCAAATGCGATTTCAGATTGCCGACGCCGGAGCCGATCTCGACGATTCGTCCAGGCAGCCTTAAGTCGAGCAGCACGACGATCCGTTCGTAAAATGCCGCATAGATTTGGCGGAGCAACGGTTTGTCCTGCCAGGCATCCAAATTGTGCTGGATTTCCCACAGATGTCGGGTGAGCGGTGCGCTCATGCGGGGCGTCGGTCTGGATCGATCATGGGGAGCTCATGACAACCACCCGGCGACACGTCGAACTCATGGAATAAATTTCAGACGCAAGGCGGCAAAGGCGGTCATCCGCAGCAGCAGCCAGCCGTGGCGCCAGCGCTGGATGTTCGTCTCGCCGTACGCGCGGGCCTGATAACGAATCGGCAGATCCATGATGCGCAAATTGAGCTTGGCCGCCCCGAACAACAGGTCGAAGTCGCCAAATGGATCAAAATCACCGAAGTAAGAGCGGTTGTGCGCAATCGCTTCGTAGTCTTCTTTAAAAAGCGCTTTAGTGCCGCAAAGAGTGTCCTTGATGGGCTGGCCGAGGAGCCAGGTGAAAGCAAGGCCAAAGAATTTGTTGGCCACCATGTTGAGAAACCGCATCGCCTCGTTCTCCATGGGATAAACCAGACGCACGCCGTTGACAAACTCCGCTGTGCCGGACCGGGCCACTTCGTAGAATTTCGGCAGCTGTTCTGGCGGCACCGTCAGGTCAGCGTCGAGAACGAACAACACGTCGCCCGTGGCCGCGGCGAAACCCTCCCGCACCGCGCCGCCCTTGCCCTGGCTGTGTTGCTTGAGCGCCTTGATACGGCGTTGGGGATACTTGAGCTTGACTCGCTGGATTTGGTCCCACGTGTCATCCTTGGAGCCGCCTTCGATGAAGATGATCTCTGTGCCCAGACCCATTTCGGGAATTCGTTGCACGGCCGCCTCGATGTTGCCCGCTTCGTTTCGCGCGGGGACAACCACGGTGCAGCTATGATGCCTGTCCGGCGGCGTTCGATGCGGTGGCCGGGCCACCAAAAAAATCGTCAGGCAAAACGGCCGCAACAATGGCGCGAGCCAGCGATTTAGCAACGGTTCCAACAACGGCGTGCGGACCGGCCAAAGAACGCGCGGGTCCGTTTTGATCACCTCCCAGCCCGTCAGATGCAGCAGGTTCTTCATATCCTGGGTCGAAAGCCAGTTTTGCGGCGGCGTGGGCGCCTTGACGCCGATGGCTTCCGCGATGGCCAGCACGGGCCGCCAAAGGTTGTTAAAGAAGTTCATGACCAGCCGGGTGCGTGGATGCGTGAACTGATGCAGGCGACTGAGCAATGCCTGCACGTCGGGCAGATCATTAACGAGATCGGACAACAGAATGTAATCGAACTTTTCATCGCACGAAAACTCCAGTGCGTCGGTTGCGTGGAACTCCAGTTCCGGATGACGCCGGCGCGCCAGGTCGATGATCGCCGGGCTGAAATCCACGCCGACGCCGCGCGCAGGCCTGACTGCAGCCAGAAGGTCGCCCAGACTGCAGCCGAACTCCAGGACGCGTAGCGCGGCAGGAACCAGAAAACTGAAGCGGCGTTTCAACAATTCGTGATAGTAACGCTGCCCCTCCCTGACTCGTAAGGCGGCTCGGCGACCGTAAAAGGATCGGCGGTCGGTCATGCCGTCTGTTGTTACCGAGAGAATGCATTTTTGGCGAGCCTCAAACACGGGAGAAGCCCGGAAAATTTTCTGGTTTATGTTGCGATTTCGCGTTACAGAACAAGCCGTTTGAGTTGGTCAACAAGCAAACGGACCGTGGCTTCACACAGAGACTTTAGAACGCATGCGGTTTAAAAATCTTTCTCTGTTTCCGTCGTCGTCTCATCTGGAATCGGCGGATGCCTGGTTCACTCCGGGAAGGTTTGCGGCTGTGCTGGCGTTGCTCATCTTCATCTTTTTCCCGGACGTTATACTTGGGACACGCACCTTCATCTTCCGGGACTTTGGTGCTTTCGGCTATCCGATAGCATTCTACCATCGGCAAAGCTTCTGGCGCGGGGAAGTGCCGCTGTTGAATCCGTTGAACAACTGCGGCCTGCCCTTCCTGGCACAGTGGAACACGATAGTGTTATACCCGGGGTCGCTGTTCTACCTTCTCTTCCCGTTATCCTGGTCGCTGGGAGTTTTCTGCCTCGTTCATCTCTTTTTAGCAGGACTAGGCATGTACTTTTTGGCCCATCGCTGGACTGGAAACCGGCTCGCCGCTTCGGTCGCAGGTCTGGCATTTGCCTTTAACGGCTTCACGCTGAGTTGCTTGATATGGCCGCATTGCATGGCGTCGCTGGGGTGGATGCCGTTTGTGGTGCTGACGGCTGAGTCTGCCTGGCAGAAGGGAGGCCGGTTTGTGGTTGCAGCCGCGGTGATAGGGGCCTTGCAAATGTTGGCCGGGCCGCCAGAGTTCATCCTGAGCACCTGGTTGGTTGTCGGGAGTCTTCGGCTTGGCCACTGTGCGTTTGGAAAATTGCCCGTCTGGGACTCCCTTAAGAGGATGGGTTTCGTAGTTCTGACGATCACCGCGTTGTCCGGCGCCCAGTTATTTCCCTTCTTTGAACTCCTGGAGCATTCCCAACGCGGCAGCAGCTACGGCACCGGCGAGTGGTCCATGCCTCCGACCGGTTGGGCCAACCTGCTGGTGCCGCTGTTCTATTGCTTCAAGACTCCTGCCGGTCCGTACGTGCAACACGATCAATACATGGTCTCATCCTATTACCTGGGTGTCAGTGTGCTGGCGCTGGCGCTGTTCGCCGTCTGCCAATTGCGCGAATGGAGGGTTTGGCTGTTGGGCGGAATAGCCGCGTTGAGTCTGATTCTGGCGTTGGGGAATGCGGGATACTTGTTCGGATGGTTGCGCCGAATTCTCCCTCTACTGGGGTTCATGCGCTTTCCGGTCAAATTCGTGATGCTGACGGCCTTCACTATTCCGCTACTCGCGGCTTGTGGCGCGCGGAAGCTGTTATGCCCGACCGGCGAAGAGCAGGCCCGAAGCTGGCGGTTTTTGGCTGTTCTATGGCTGACGATGACCAGCCTGGTTTTTCTCATTCTCTGGTTTGCGCGCGATTATCCGGAAGGTGCGGAACCTTGGGCCGATACCGCTCGAAACGGTTTGGAGCGGGTGGCATTTCTATCGCTGACAGTGGGAGTGCTTTACCGCCTCAGCCGTGCCCGCGATGCGCTCAAACAAGTCGTCCTGGGCGTTGGATTGCTGGCGCTGCTGTGGCTGGATGTTGTGACTCACGCCCCTCCACAGAATCCCACGGTCCCGCGCTCCGTTTACGAGCCGGGGCTGCAACCGGTGCAGCAGTTGAAGCCCCGACCGACCTTGGGCGAATCCAGAGCAGCCTTGAGTTTTAGCGCCGTCTGGCAATTTCATTCCACCATGCTATCCGATCCGTTCAAAACCTATTTGGGGGATCGTCTCGGGCTGTTCTCCAACTGCAACCTGCTTGAACTCTTGCCGAAAGTGGACGGGTTTTACTCTCTTTACGTGGAGGAGGAATTTGAGGCGCGCACGCTTTTATACCTTTCTGCGGACGCTTTTATCCCCGAGCACCGGACGGATGAATATTTGTCCCGGGAATACCGCCGTGTTTCAACCAACAACTTCGCCACCAACCTCGCGGATTTTCTGGGTGTTTGCCAAATGACGGCACCGGGAGAGCTTTTTCAGTGGAGGGCTCGCCCGAGCTGCCTGCCGCTGCTGACGGCCAGTCAACGTCCAGTCTTCGTGGTGGCCACAAATTCCCTGCGCGCCCTGTTGGACTTCAACCCGCGCCAAGTGGTCTATCTGCCGTTGGATGCCAAACCGTTCATCACCGTGAGCAACGAAACTCAGGCGCGCATTGTTTCCCGTCAATTTTCCGCGCATCGCGTCAGGCTGGAAGTCGAGGCGGAGCAGCCCAGCATGGTCGTGGCGGCCCAGACCTTCTACCCATGCTGGCGGGCTTACGTGGACGACCATCCCGTTCGGTTGTGGCGCGCCAACTACGCGTTCCAGGCGTTGCAGGTTCCCGTGGGTTCTCACAAGGTGCAATTGGTATTTCAGGATCGAACCTTTTTTGCGGGCCTGGCCATTTCCGTGGCGACTTTGCTCGCCTGTATCGCCGGCATGGTCCGGCGGCAAAGAATCAGCGGTTTTTGTCCGCACGCCGCTCGCCTATGAAGGACCCGGCGCGCTCACGGACCGGCACTCTCATGAACAGGGCAAGGTTGAATCGGCCCCGGATCAAAAGCGCAGTCAGGTTCGGAGGGCTCGTGCTTTTGGCTATTCTGACGGTCAGCGGCTTGCTTGCTGCCGGCCAGAAAACAGAAACCATCATGGTGGATGCCCAACATGAGGGACGAACCTTCGAAGGCATCGGCGCAGTGAGCGCGGGTGCCTCCTCGCGTTTGCTCATAGATTATGCCGAGCCACAACGCAGCGAGATTTTGGACTATCTCTTCAAGCCGAACTTCGGCGCGGGCTTTCAACATCTTAAGGTGGAAATCGGCGGGGACGTGAACTCGGCCGACGGCTGCGAGCCCAGCCACATGCATACACACGAGGAAGAGAACTACACGCGCGGCTACGAGTGGTGGCTCATGAAGGAGGCGAAACAACGGAATCCGGGCATTCTTCTGGATTGTTTGGCCTGGGGTGCGCCGTATTGGGTCGGCGGCGGCGAATTCTATTCGCAGGATATGGCGGACTACATCGCGAAATTCATTCAGGGCGCCAAACGCGTCCACGGGTTGGACATTGATTACACCGGCGTCTGGAACGAGGTCGCCCCTGACCTCACGTGGATCAAACTCCTTCGCCGCACGCTCGATACGGGCGGGCTCAAGCGCGTAAAAATCGTGGCAGCCGATGAAACGCACCGACGAGGATGGGTCATCGCGAGCGAAATGCTCAAAGACCACGACCTCAGCGAGGCCATTCATGCTGTCGGCGCGCATTATCCGAAGTTCGAGAGCACGCCCGAGGCGAAGGGCTTGGGAAAACCCCTCTGGTCGAGTGAAGACGGCCCATGGCACGCCAACTGGACGAGCGCGATGGAGTTGGCGCGCATCTGCAATCGCAACTATGTGATCGGGAAGATCACGAAGACCGAGATTTGGAGCGCGGTCACTTCTTATTACGACAACCTGCCCGTTCCCGGCTCAGGAATCATGCGCGCCAACACGCCCTGGTCGGGGCGCTACGAAGTCCCGCCGACTGTCTGGATCACGGCGCACACGACTCAATTCGCGCAGCCGGGTTGGAAATATCTTGATCGTGCGTGCGTGCTGATCGACGGGGGCAGTATGGTGTCACTGATATCGCCGGGTGGCGAGGACTACAGCGTGGTCATCGAAACGATGGATGCCGAAAATCCGCAGACGCTCTCTTTCCAGGTGGAGGGCGTTTTAGGGAGCAAACCGCTGCACGTCTGGCGCACGAATGCGAAGCAGCAGTTCGCCGAACTCGAGGTGATTCGGCCGCGGAAAGGGGTGTTCGAGATCGGCGCAGACGCGCAGAGCATTTACTCGCTGACGACGACCACCGGACAGCGCAAAGGCGCCTCGATGGCGCCACCGGCGAAACCATTTCCATTTCCTTATCGGGAGGATTTCGAGAGCTGCGAAGCGGGCGCGTCGCCGCGTTATTTTGCCGACCAGGCAGGCATTTTCGAAGTCGTGAAGCGCGCCGACGGACTGGGCAACGCGCTGCGGCAAGTGATACCGCAGAAGGGCATCGAATGGCCCGGCCACTTCAACCCCGCACCGGAGACTTTCCTGGGCGCATCGAACTGGACGGACTACGAAGTCAGTGTGGACAGCCTGATTGAGAAAGCAGGGTTTGTTTCGCTGTTTGGTCGCGTGGGGAGAATTCCTCAGTCGTTGCATCCACCAAACGGGTACTGGCTGAAGGTGAGCGAGAACGGCGAATGGCAACTGGACCTGGTCAGGAACATCAAAGGGAATAGCCAGGATCCAAAAACAATCATCGGTTCGGGAAAGGCCTCCTTTTCGCCGAACCAATGGCACCGGGTCGCGCTGAAATTTTCCGCCGAAGTCATCCGCGTGCTGATCGACAACAAGCAAGTTGCCAAAATTCAAGACGCGACATTCAGGTCCGGTATGGTCGGGATTGGCTGCGGCTGGCACGGCGCACAATTCGACAATCTCGATGTCTCCAGCGTCGATGACGTTAAACCCTGATCGCCGCCAGATTTCCGCAAGGTAATGCCGAGCTGTTTCCTGGCCGCGTGCTGCGACGACAGGAACCGGGGCAAAGCCTTGTTGAAAAGGCGATGATGACCGGCTTCCCGCCGAGTGATTAGCGTTTGCCGGCTTGAGGCGATACGGAGTTATTCGGCACAGAAGGCGCGACCGCTTTCCGCTTCAGCTCCTCGATGTGTTGTTGGATCACATTGGGGTGGGGAGAGAAGGCTTTCAGCTTCTCAAGATAGGCGATGGCTTTTTCCCAATAACCTTCCCGCTCCTCCAGTTGAGCCAGATGAGTGAGGATTTGCTCGAGGATGAAATCGTCCTGCTTGCCGTTCCGGGCGGAACGCTCGTGCCATTTGCGCAGGGCCAGTTCCCAGACGTTGCGCGCGCGCTGGGAGTCGCGGCGGTTTTCGTCAAAAACCCGGCCCAACTCGAACAGGATTTCGTAACTGTCCGGATTAGCCCGCCAGCCTGCGCGGAGGAACTGTTCCGCTTCATCCACTTTGTTGAGGTGCTGCCGCAGCCAGTAGGCGGCGACGGTGTAAGTTTCGACTTTGTGTGGGTCGAGGTCGGCGGCGATGCGCAGCCAGGGAAGAATTTCGCGCGCCTCCCCCGGGCTGTCCAAATGCGAATGGCGCGACGGGTACAAATTGCGGCTGAACCTGTCGATCCAATCGCGCGGCCGCCCCAGGAACCCGGTTTCTTCAGCATGTTCGGGCCCGTGTTCAGTCGCTGCGTCTTTGGCGGCGGTCATGTGCGGAGCGCCGCCAATTGCCTGATCAAAGACCGAAGGATAATAACCACTGTGAAAATAAACGTCGGCTTTGGTAAAAAAATGGTTGGCAAAAAGCTGCTGGCTATCACCCATTACGATGTCAAGCAAACTGCTTGATTGAGCGCGGCCGCCCGCCCAACTCTGGTGCCAGGGCTGCAACCAGGTCGCGAGCGTAAAACAAACGACAAACAGCAGCGCCAGGATGAGGGACGGTGCAGGCATGACAATTTCAGACCAGCGGTTGTCGGCGGAAAACCAGCCAGGCAGCGAACAGGAAAAAAACCGCATAGGCCGCGGCGTAGAACGTTGCGCCGACGCAGATCAGCCAGTTAATCGGGTCCCAATTGTGAACGACCAGATCGCGGACATCAAACAGTTCCAGGTGTGGAACAGCAAAGTAAACGACGTACACGACAGTACTCATCGGTTCGGCCAGTTGGACGGCCACCTTGTTCAGGTGCCGGCCCAATAACAAAATGCCCAATATCAGGAGCAGGCAAATGGTGGCGTTGGACGATGGCGCAGCAAACAACACCGACCCCAGCAGCGCCATAGCGACAACCACGCCCAGCATCCACCAGTGCAGCCAAAGCGCCTGAAAGTAGCTCGCCATCGGCAATTGATGTTCCCGCGACACACTGATGACTCCGAAGAAAAGGTAGAACACGATCAATGCCAGCCCGCACGCCAGCCAGCAGCCGAGAAATTTGCCGGCAATCAGTTGGCCGCGGGTAATCGGCTTGGCGAGCAGCGGAAAGACAGTCCGGTTCTCCCGCTCGGAAGGGATTTGCCGCGCGGAAGTGCCAACGGCAATGACCAACGCCGAAATCCAGATCAGCAACAGGCAGATTTCCTTCAGATAACGAACGATTTTGTCGTCGTTGAAAAAATTCAACGCGCCCATCAGCAGCGTGATGACCGCCGTCAGCACAAAGAGGACGTAAAAATCCTTCCGCCGGTAAAGCTCCTTGACGACCACGGACGCGACCGCCAGGGCGTTGTTCATCGGCAGCCTCCCTGGCTATTCAGCCACGCCCTGCGGCTGGGGCGAGCCGCGCTCCGTTCCAGGGCGCGAGTCTCCCGAAGCACGGCCGTTGCGCTCCACACCAACTGGTTCATCGCTCGGAATTGTACCCAACTACTTTCAGAAACGCTTGCTCGAGATTGCATTCGTATTTTTCCACCAGTTCGGAGACCCGTCCGATGGCCTTGAGTTCGCCCTGATACAGGATGGCCACCCGATCGCAAACGGTCTCCACTTCGCCCAACTCGTGCGATGAAAAGAAAACGGTTTTCCCGGTCTGCTTCAACCGCTGAATGATCTCGCGCACTTTCATGCGTCCGATGGGATCCAGGCCGCTGGTCGGTTCGTCGAGAATCAGCAGGTCGGGATTGTTGATCAGCGCCTGCGCCAGGCCAACCCGCTGCTGCATTCCCTTGGAATAGGTTTTGATCGGACGTTTGCGGGCGGCATCCAGCTCCACCAGTTTCAACACCTCGTCAACGCGCGGGCCGACTTCGGCGCGGGGAATGCGAAAAATTCGCGCATAAAAGCGGAGCAATTCCTCCGCCGTAAGAAATTTGTAGTAATAGGTCAGTTCGGGAAGGTACCCAATCCTCTGGCGAGCGATCGGATCGCGCACATTCACATTAAAAACATAAGCCGCGCCGCGCGTGGCCGGGACAAACCCCAGGAGCACATTCATGGTGGTGGTTTTGCCCGCGCCGTTGGGGCCCAAAAAGCCGAAAACCTCTCCGGGAAAGACCTCCAGACTCAGGCGATTGACCGCAATTCTCACTCTCTGGCCGAACTCGCGGGTTCGATACTCCACAACCAGGTCTTCGATCTTCAAGATAGGCTCCATGCCAAACAGATTCGCTTGGTCCATTTGCCAGCAGGGCAATGCCCAGGACCCGATAGGACATGACGCTTTAACGAAAGCGTTTGTTCGGATAGAATACGAGGTCTCAATTGTTTGGCGAGCCAATTCGTGGGAGCATCTCTGGAATCGTCGAGCCTTCAATGCACGAAATTTTTCGGGGAACTCTCTCCTGGAAGAACCATCCGCGTTTCATCTGCGTTCATCTGCGTTCTTAAGGCTCATTCTTTTCGAACGAAATGAAGAGCACCCCCGGCGCGAATTCGGCGAGGAAGCGATTCAAAACAAAAAAGGCTTGGGAGAAGTTCCCAAGCCTTTGTCGTTAAACCGGAGCAGTCGTTACTGCAGCGCGTGAGTGGTCAGGACCTTGCACTGAGGAGCCGTACTCACCGGATTGATGGTATAGCTGTTGGCGAAGTTCGTCGAGTTAGCGCCGTTTGCGGGACAGCCCATACCCGCCGTGTTGCCCGCCCTGCCCAGATACGGACCAATATCGGTCTCCACTGGGGTGGCGTTGGTCGCCTGGCGGGTCTCCAGCGCCCATTGCTGTTTGGCGCTGTCAATCTGTCGCAGGTTGTTGATACAGGCATTTTGCTGGGCGGTCGTGCGCGCTTTCACGAAATTGGGAATCGCGATCGCCGCCAACAGCCCGATGATGGCCACCACGATCATGATTTCCACGAGCGTGAAGCCCAACTTCAGGTTTTTCTTGATTTGCATATACTGTCTTTCTGTCGAACGCGCGGCGTGAACAACGCAAAAGGCGGGTTTAGTTAATACTGCTGTTTTTGTTCACTGATTGCCTTCTGCAAACCGCACAGGTAATCTTAGCAGACCAAATGCCATGCTTAATTTCGATAAAATTCTCCAGGTGTAATTCGGATCATACCGGGGATTGTCCCAAACATAGCCATTTGGTGTCCTATTACTGACTTGGGTTCTGAATCTGGTAATGGGGTATCAGTGTGTTGATGTGGGGAATTACTGGCTGAATACAGGCAGTTTAGCTTCTTGGTCTCCTGCCTTGTAACGGCGCAATAGCTCAAATTCGATTTCCTCTTTTTCTTTGATTCGATCACTACGGGAAGGGCCGCGAAACCAAATCGGCTTTATCCATTCGATATCCGGCTGGCCTTTCTCGCCTTCGAGAGCCTGGCTCAATTGAGAATGTCTAAGTTTCAATTCAGCCGAGCTGGTATTTGCGTATTTCTTTTCGGGTGTGGTAGCACAACCCACGGCCAGCAAAAGGGCAATAGAGCAAAGCAGGGATTTCATTAAGGCAGTTTGGCCGATAGAGCAGTTTTGACAAGCCCATGATTTCTGGTACAAACAAAGGTGCCCCCGGCGGGATTCCAACCCGCGCAAAGGCGATTAGTAATCGCCCGCTCTATGCCTCTGAGCTACGGGGGCATCTCTATTAAAGCCCAACCGCTCCAAGCCGTCAACAAATCATTAGACGACCATTGCCCAACGTTGATTGCAGACCATCCAACGTTGGGAAAAAATCATCCAAAATAGGCTTGCATTAGTTTTGCCCGATTGTAGTGTATTCCTATGAAAATGATCAAATTGGAGGTTTCTCCATCAACGGCTAAAAGTTTTCTCGGAAGACTTGACGCAGAGTTGAGGGAAAAAAATAGAGCATTGGCAGAGTTACAAGCACAAGTCCGCCAGTTAGAAATTGAGATGAACGAAGTACGTAGTCAGCTCAATGGCGAGCTGCTTCCGAACACAGAACGAAATGTCAAAGGCTCTAATCGGGATAAAATCTCTGATTACCTAAATAAATTACCCACTAATCGCGGAGCGGGCATAAGCGAAATATCAAAGGCTACTGGTGTGCCTATATCCTCGGTCAGCTTTGTGCTCAAAAAAGGTCCGGACGTATTTGCTTACGACAAGGCAGCAAGAAAATGGCGGATGAAACAATCACAACTTGAACAACGTTAAGAAATTTTCGGGCAGGGGCCTCTATAGTCGGGGGCGCTAAAAAACCGTCAATCGCGTCTCATAAGCGTGAGACACCCCGCCCGAAAACCTAAAAGAACAACAGAAACAAATGCCCCATGAGTGCTTGTAACACTCGTGGGGCGCAACCCGTAGGCCATAGACCTAACGGACTGCATATCCGTGAAGATACAGTCACACGTTAGAGCTTTGGCCCAAGAAAGGCAAGGCTCAAGTGACTTGTCACAACTGTCTGGTGGAAATGGTGAAATTCGGTTTCTTCGGTAAGGAGCGGTTTCAACGGTATCGTTGTAAGCAATGCGGCAAAACGTTCTCATACGTTCCTGAGCGGCCTTTGGACGATTTGCGCGTGCCAATGGACAAGGCTTTGCAAGTCCTTCACTTGCTCGTTGAAGGCGTCGGAATCCGCGCTTGCGAGCGTTTAACGGGCATCAACAAAAAGACTGTCCTGGCAATTCTGGAAGTGGCTGGCCGGAAGTGCGCCCGATTGCTCGACAGGAAAGTGCGCGACGTAAGCGTTGAATTCGTCCAACTGGACGAGCTTTGGTCTTTCGTGAATGCAAAGCAGATCAACGCCAAACACCCCGAACATGGCGACGCCTACACGTTCCTTGCGATTGACCGAAAGTCGAAACTCATCATCAGCCATTTTGTCGGCAAGCGTGATGCCTTCGGCGCTTACTCGGTAATGGCCAGCTTACACAAGCGGATTGCCACGCATTGCCAGATCACAACGGACGGGTTTGCCGCCTACATTCCAGCCGTCTTTTCTCATTTCCGCTCACGCGTGGACTTCGCGCAGTTGATCAAGCAATACGGCCAACCGGATTGGAGTCTCACTGAACGGCGCTATTCACCGGGCAAGTGTATCGGTGCGCGTGTCGGCTTTAGAACAGGATATCCGGTCGAGCAGGAGATTTGCACCAGCCATGTTGAGCGAACCAACTTGTCGGTTCGCTTGTTCACTCGCCGGTTCACCCGGCTCACGCTCGGGTACTCAAAAAAACTCGCCAATCTCAAACACGCCGTCGTTTTGTTCGTGGCTCACTTCAACTTCTGCCGTAAGCATAGCGCACACGGATTCACGCCAGCGATGGAAGCAGGGCTGACCGATCACACTTGGACAATCCAAGAGCTATTGTCCGCATCCTAAGAGCATTGACCTGTGTCTTGGGCGGCGGTACAATCTTGGCGAAAGCCAGTTTATGATTCTGCCCGCCCAACAAATCGTTTCTCATTACAAAAAGGGAGACATCGTAATTGCTCCTTTCGATGAGGAGCAGGTTCAAGCGGCTTCCTACGATTTGCGCGTAGGCGAGCAAGGGGCTACTACCACCGCTAAGAAACTAATTAACATCAAAGAAACTGGCTATTTGGCATTACAGCCGGGTGATTTCGCTATTCTCGTTACATTGGAAGAATTGCGACTCGGTCCTCAGTTCTCTGCTAGAATCGGACTTCGATCAAAATACGCTCGCAAGGGGGTAATTGCTACTACCGGCCCACAAATTGACCCAGGTTATCATGGACGCCTCATTGTTGGGCTTACCAACTTGACCCCAAAACCTGTAACGCTGCCCTATAAAGACGATTTCATTACGCTTGAATTTCATAAACTTGATGAGGCAACTACAAAACCCTATGATGGACCATATCAAGGAAAGATGGAACTTGGAGCCGAAGAAATCGAAGCCATTACACAGAGCGAAGGAATGGCGTTGTCAGAAATGATTACAACGCTTCGATCTCTTAGCGCCAATGTGGGAGAATTATCAGCCGATATGAGAGTATTGAAATGGGTTTTGGGTATTGGAGTCGGGATAATTGCCATCGGTGTCACTATGATCGGCATCCTCGTTGCGCTAAGACCTTAGCCCACATCAACACACTGATACCCCATTACCCTGAATCTGGTAATGTCCCTTAAGACATCACCCTGAATCTGCTCTTGACGTTGGCGATCTTCAGCACGTGCCGGCAGTTCAGTTCATGGGCAGTACATGAACAGATGGGACAACTAAACAAGTAGGTGGATTGGTAACCGCATTGATGGAATAGCTGGTGGCAAAGTTTGTGGCCGTTGCGCCGCCCGCCGGACAGACAGGCATGCGGCCCGCATTACCCCGAACCAAATAAGGCTGCAGCTCTGTTTCCTCTGGAATGACATCGCCAGTTCGCCGGTTTTCCAACGCCCATTGCTGTTTGACGCCATCAATCTGGCGGAGGTTGTTGATGCACGTTTTGTCTTGGCTCGTTTCCCGCGACTTCATGAAGTTGGGGATCGCTATGGCCGCCAAAATCCCGATGATGGCCACCACGATCATGATTTCCACCAGCGTGAAGCCTCGTCGCCGGATTAGTCTAAATCTCATAATGCGCTCATTTCTCTTTGAAGAGCGGCGCCTGCGGAGTGAACCGCTCCCGCCATTGGCAGGCCAAGATTCTCCCGCAGGCGACCTACGATGTTGGTTGGGCCTTTCTCTGACAACAGAGAGCTTGAGCAAACCACTCAAGATGTGGCCGAACACCGTACTCTATTGCAGCGCGTGAGTGGTTAGGACCTTGCACTGAGGAGCCGTACTCACCGGATTGATGGTATAGCTGTTGGCGAAGTTCGTCGAGT
>Ga0066685_10000375_pt1 | contig 14958 bp, 18 predicted proteins | sample GraSoiAngelo_134_FD_62305 | JGI IMG/M metagenome (GOLD analysis project Ga0066685, IMG submission 62305) | Grasslands soil microbial communities from the Angelo Coastal Reserve, California, USA - 14_0929_05_30cm | ecosystem: Environmental > Terrestrial > Soil > Grasslands | place: USA...
TTTCCTTCATCTCTCCCCTTCTTCTCCCCCCAAGCAGAAACCGAGAAATTCATGTCTGTAAGTCAGAGGGCGAGAAGAAGGGTCCAGTTCACCGCGAAACGCTATTGTGGGAAATGTGGTAGTACTACTGACCAGGTCTATTCTGCGGGTAGGATTGAGCCTGGTTCGAGGCCGGATGAGACGTTCGTCAAGGTTGAGTCTTGGTGTTGCGAGAGTTGTGAGACAGTGGTGGAGAATCGGAGGGAGGAGTCCTGGCCGACGGACAAGTCGAAAGCTGTTAGACGGCTGTTGAGGCTGAGCACCGACTATGATCAGGTGAGAGAGTCAAGCTTGCGTGTCGAAGGCGAGATGGTTACCTTGAAGCTCAGATTCTACCCCTGGGCAGTCATGAAAGCCTCTAAACGCGTCGAGGAAGCCGAACACCACGGATTCTACCATCTCAGCGACCTACTCCTATTGGAGCAGCATGGGCTCTTGAAAGAACAACTGAGAGAGAACGTTCGAATACTAGGAAGAGAATAGAATTCAGATTATCGGGTGGCACTAGTCCGATCCGGGGCGGTTGTGAATGTGTCTGACTAGTGTCCGCACCACAAAATTGGCGGCGACCTGGTAACCCTGGTCCAAGAAGATAGCTCCTGTTAGCGCCTCGTAGATCTTCGCGAGGACTAATTGGGAGTTCAAAACGTCTCTGCTTCCCGACCCGTGTATGTACTCTCGCAGGTTAAGGGTCTCAGCTACCTTCTCTAGAACCAGATTCGTTACAAGTTCCTCGCGCTTATTGTGGAGGGATTCTACATTCCCGTTGGAGCTTTTGTAGAGTTCCTCGGACGTAACGAGTCGGATAACAGCGTCTCCCAAGAACTCCAGTCGTCTATAGCTCTCAGCTTCTCCGAGTTCAGGATTTCCCTTTACGGAGGGATGAGTGAAGGCGATCTCAAGCAACTTCTCGTCCGCGAAGGTTACTCCAATCCGTTCTTGGAGATCCTTGAGGTGATTTTTCTCCATGTGATCCGCAGGAATTCCAACCCGATAAAAGTGTGCTTCCAAAAGGGAGTGGGAACGCCCCGCACGCTTAGGTTTCCTATGCCTTTCTGTTCCGGTTGGACTACGGACCGAATTCTTGGATCCGAGTTCTGATGGGAGAGTGTGAGGCCTCTCTTTTATTCTTAGATGTAATCTGGTGAAAAGGAGTAAAATGGAGAAAATAGCTCCCGAGTCCCCTTTCGAGGATTTGCCTGAAGCCCTTGTCGAGGAGATGCTCTCGCATTACAAGAAACTGGGCGAGCAGCTCTCGGCCTCTTTGGATGAAATACAATCCCATAGAGAGAAGATAAGGGAATCACTGGCATCTCAGAATCTTCTTAGATCTGACTCCGCGATTATCCGCTCCCACGCGTATCCGACCACATGTGGTGTCGACGGCTCCTACGCGATAGAGAGATTGTTGTCGACTGACATAGCCGCGATGGCAGGAGTGGCAGTAGAAGGACTGACTCCTCCCAGCGAGAAAAGACATTGGCCCCATCCACATCATCTGTGCGACGTTTCCACCGTCGCCCATAGGGATGCAACTGCTCTGATCATACGGGCGGTTATGGTTACGATGGAATTGGAGTTGGCAGCGCTTGCCCCCCATGATGTTGTATTTCTTGATGGGTCCCTCACGACTCCGTTAATTCATCTCAACCAAGCGCTTGCAAGACTCAGTGAGGTTCCTGAAGAGCTGTCGCGGGTCTTACTGGGTCGGATTGGGTCCGCTTTGGACCATTATGCGGAGATTCTCGCCTCTAAGAGAACAGACAAGATCTTTGCAGGCGTTCCAAAATACACAAGCCGAAACGAGATTTCGTCGGCGCTCGGATTATCCAAGCACGAAGATCGCTCTTTACTTTCATACATTTTGAGAGGGGGCGAGCTGATAGGTCCCAGTGACATGATTAAGCCGGAAGAGGATTGGCATTTTAGTAGCCTGCCAGGTGCAATGAAAGACAAGGCGAAGGATATCATCTCCTCTATCCACGAGTTGAGCGTCCTTTACTACAGACCCTACGACTATTTTCCGGCGCTTCGAGTTGAAGTTTCTCCCTCCGTTGCAAAGAATCAGAACCGGTTATCAATACTTCTTGAATCGTTCCAGCTGCAATGTGGAGCTCCAGGAATTGTCGAACCTTATCCATTGTACCTGGCTGACAGGATGGTGAAGCATCTGAGCACAGCTCTACCGGCCATACGAAAGGCAACAACGATGGAAATGGCGTCGGGACCGACACAGGATGTTGGAAGCATCTTCCTAGCCATGCAAGGTTATCGGACCGAATATTGAGAGGCGAGAGACAACGCCCACTGATCCTCTGAAAAATTCGTTCGACCATGCTGAAAGAATAGGTGTAATCGGGTCCCCATCTTCAACCAACAGCCTCGTTCTTGATGTACTTGGTACTGCAGCGGACAAGAAACTGGTCGGAAGCCTGAGCATGTTCAACTTCACACAAGAGGCCAGCGACCATTATGCGCTCGGTCAGATCACAGAGATCAGACTGAGGAATGTTTGGAGCGAGGATCCTACCATGAGAGGACTGATTCGTCAGAAAGGAAGAGTGGACCCGATCACTGAAAGACAGGATACTCACAATGCGACGATGTTGGTTAGCTCGGTCTTTGGAAAGACTGCTAATGGCTTCGAACCCAGCATGCTAGGCACGGTGCCCGCCACAGGCACCTCCATCAAGTTGGTCAACGAGCAGATTATGCATGACCTACTTGCAGATTATGCTTACGAACTCTTCTACCTCGGAAAGGCATACGGTTCTACCGTTCTTCTACCCATGTGGTTCAAGCATTTCGGGTTTGAAGAAGGAGGAGCAGGAGAAGCGTACCACATCGGGGTCTTTGGCAAGACAGGATCAGGAAAATCCGTTCTGTCAAAGATGCTGATGCTCGGTTATTCAAGACACAAAGAGATGACGATGTTCGTCCTGGACCCCCAAGGGGAGTTCGCGAAGCTTCGGACTGACCCCCAGGTCAGCGAGATTCTCGCTCAGAAGCTTTCGAAAGAGGTCAAAGTTTACGACCTCCACAACCTCGTTCTAACTGGGAACGCCCTCTTTAGAAAAGTTCTAACTCTATCTGGATTTTTCGACCGACTTGGGATATATCTCGACGAGAACCAAGCGAGAGCAGCCGATCAAATAGAATCAATCCTCTCAGGAAAACGGCCGGGTCTCTCAGGGATAACCGGGGCAACAAAGCCTTGGGACTACCACAAGCGTGAGACCTTCGACGCAGTCCACAGAGCGTTACTAAGCGAGGACGTTCTTCAGAACATTTACACAAGCAAGGAACTCCGTGAACGGGTGAGATCCGCGCTCAGCATTGCCAACACCGACGACCTTTATGACCGCTGGGCAAAGGTCGCGAACTTGTTTGCCTACGAGGGTAGGAAAGAATACATCAAGATTAAGGATCTGACTGAAAGTGTAACTGCAGGAGCCAAGGGCCAGATAATCATAATCAACCTGTCGGAAACTGACATCCCTTCAAACATCCTCTGGAACGACGATATCAGAATGATAGTGATCAACGAATTCATTAGATCACTGACCTCTGAGGCACAGAATACGTTCAAACAAGGAAAGGCGCTAAACACGTTGGTCGTCTTGGATGAGGCCCACCGACTGGCTCCACGAGAAAAACAGGAAAACCCTGAATTCGAACTTGTCAAGAGCACGCTAAAGGACGCGGTAAGGACGACCAGAAAATACGGGCTAGGATGGATGTTTGTAAGTCAAACACTATCCAGCCTTGACAGGGAAATAATCAACCAGATCAGAGTCTACATATTCGGCTTCGGATTGGCTTATGGGATCGAACTCCAGGCATTGAGAGATATTATCGGAGGAAACGAGGAAGCCATAAGGCTCTACCAGCTCTTCAAAGACCCCCAGAGCACTCCCAGACAAAAAGAATACTCGTTCATGACTGTAGGACCAATTTCACCTCTCTCATTTTCAGGAATACCACTCTTCTTCCAAGCACTGCAATACCCCGACCAGTTCTCTCAAGCGAATATTTTCGACCCTAAACTGTAGGACTGTCCATGCCTCTACCCTCGAGAGAAAACATTCAGTTACCACTTCTCAAGGTTCTCGCGGACGCTGGCGGAATCCTCACTGCACGAGAAGCCACCGAGCGGGTCAAGAAATACTATCCAAAGCCTGGCCAGAAGATTTGGCTAGCAGGCTCGATTCCGGCGGTAATCGGCTCTACAATAGAATAGCCTGGGCGAGAAAAGATCTTGTCTTCACCGGGGAGATTGATGGCGCAACGATCGGTGTCTGGCGAATCACCGAGAAAGGAAAGCAACGCCTGGATAAGGATTGGGCTTCTTGGAAGCCAGAATACAAACCGATCCCAGCCGACCAGGGAAAACTTGAGGTCCGACCGATGGTAACACCTGAAGCGGCCACATCCTCAGCTATCGATCCAGAGGAGGCGCTTGAAGAGGCTCGGAGAGGAATAGTTGCCACGACAGAAACAGAGCTTCTACAGCGACTTCAAGCTGTCGATCCCTCGATCTTCGAGACAATTGTGGCTCAGCTCCTGGAGAAGCTTGAGTACGGCAATCTGTCTGACAATACAATCCGCGTCACTGGGCGATCAGGCGATAGTGGAATCGACGGAGAGTGCACCACAGATAGACTCGGATTGTTCAAGGTCAAGTTCCAGGCAAAACGGTGGCAAAATCCAGTGAGCGTTCACGAAATACGAGACTTCGTGGGCGCGGTCCACACCGAAGGAGCTGACCACGGGATCTTCGTTACGACCTCTGAATTCACCCAAGATACAATCGCGACAGCGCGAAAGTCTGGCAAAGTCAGACTCGTTAATGGAAAAGAGCTCGCGCGGATCATGACAGAAGTAGGACTGGGTGTGAGGAAGAAGACCGTCGATATACCCCGATTAGACGAAGAATACTTTAGCGGTCTTGCTTAGACGCCGAGGGAGGGAGCTACTTGCCTGACTATTGGATTTTCGTAGCGACGAACCATCGGATCGATGGCCAGGTTCTAGACGCAAAGGAAACCTACGCTACGGGAATGAAGGACCGCTTTTGGGGATCGGAAAAAGAACTCCGAACAGAAAGCGTTTGAAAAAGGGAGACCAGGTCCCTTTTTACATTGGCGGCCAGGAACGTGGATTCTTTGCTGGGCAAAGCGTGCTAGCGAGCGGCCTCTACTCGCCTGAACCACAGAGGAAGATAGCATTGAGTCATGGCTTGGATTTTTACAAGGCTGACTCAGGAGTCGACCTCACCGATGTCGAGACCTAGGGTGAACCGCGTTTCTTGGATGTCGAACTGACGGCTAAGCTAGATTTCAGTGCAAACAAGGAAAAATGGATGGTTCACTTGATGGGAGGGGTCCGAGCCATATCCAAAAATGATTTCGAGACAATCCTCTATCCCGCAAAGCAAGCTAGAGAGGCAGAGATGGAGAGTGTCGCGGAGTTTCACCTGGAAAAGTACCTCCATGAGTTCATCGTTTCGAACTTCGACAAAATCAATTTCGGCCAAAAGTTGGAAATTTACGCTACCGAGGACGGGGAGAGAGGAATCGAGTACCCAACATCCGCCGGTTACATCGACATTCTGTGCCGGGGAGAAGGCAAGCGGTGACTTTGTAGTTATCGAACTTAAGAAGGGATGGACTACCGACAAAGTAATTGGCCAAACTCTTCGCTACATTGGCTGGGTTCGCGAGAATCTCGTGAAGGTGGAAATGTTCGGGGAATCATAATCGCACGAGATTGTGACGATAAGTTACGGTACTCCCTCCCAAAGGACCCAAGGGTCGACGTAAAAACATACGAATTCGACTTCAAATTACGTGATCCCCAACTAGCTCGCCGTTGACAACATCGCAACCCGTAAGAAGATCGTCAGTTAGATATTCGATGGCGGCACTAGACGACCTCGTCATTCAATTCGATCTTTCTTGAGGATATTATGCCGCGCGCAAAGCAACTGAATGTTTGCGGCAACAAGTGAGGAACCCCCTTTTGAGAACGGGATGATATGATCGAAGTGGAGGTTGTCTCTGCTTCCGCATCTTATGCAGCGTCCACGATCTCTCTTCCAAACTTCCAGCTTAATCGCGGTCGGAATGAGTCTATTGTGCTCGAGGTCATCTGCGTAGGAGTCTTGTCCCGAAGGCTTGTCCGAGAGTTCCAAGCGGAACTTGAAAACTTGTCGGCCACCCGAGGCCTCTCGCCAAGCATCGACCAGACTGAACCATCCGTTGTAGACCCATACTCCACTTCGAATTTTCTCATAAACTCTGACATGTTCAGTCGAGGAAGCATCGGCTCCGCGTCGATGCGAAGCTTCAAAGAAGCGACCGTTCTGAGACAGTGTTCCACCTTCATTGTGCATTGGCTGATCTAGAAGTTTTGGATTTACACCTGCTCGATGGAGTACGTCATGACCCTCGTAAATGAGCACTCTTCCGTCGTCCTCAATTCTATCGACATAAGGTGCATCCGGTCGCTGACTCATCAGAACGACCGTTCTCACGCCGTGTAGCCGGAAGTACATTCCACGCTGAAGGTTCGCTCCCTCCTCTTTGCACATATCCAAATAAGAGATGACATCGCCCGGTCTCAACGTGTATTTCGTTCTGACAAAAAGAGCCCCTGCAGATATCTTCGCTGTCGAGAAGAAAGATAGAAAACGGCGAGATTACCCGCAATATGAAAAGATGTGTGTTCCCCCAAGGAGAAACAAACGTGCCCACGGAAGCTTTGCGAGGGTAAATTCTCCAGAAGGATAGAAATTCAGGTATTACTGATTATAGACATCTCCCCACTCAGGCATACGAGCCTATTTCTTGAAAATCAGAACATTCTCAAAGTGAATCTTTCCGCCTCTGTCACCGCGCGGAAATGCCATTATCCTATTTCGGATCAAGTAGCTGAACCGTTTTTCGAGGCGCCAACCCATTTTCGAAGCGAGGCCTAGATACGCATCGGTTGTCGGTATAGAGGTCCCGTGTGTAGAGCTGTCCCCAATTACAACTCCTGCATATCCTTCTTTCTTGAGTGCCCAATCCATCCTTTCAAAAGCCGTACCCATGTCGCTGAAGTACTTCGATAGTATCCCGGCTCGTCGTTTGTCCGACTTTCTGACGGTGTCGATAATGGCATCCAGTTCGGGGACATTATGGGTGTTGACTGTGGGGTCTCGAGGTCCTGGACCGTACGCTCCAAAGTATCGTTTCGAAAGTTCTCTGACATCGTCGAAGTCCTTCAGAAGATCCAACCACACGAGTTCAAGCTTGTGTCTTCGATAGTATTCGATAGCGCTGAAATAGGGAGGAGATGTGACAAGGAGATCCGCAGAGCTTTCCTCAAGGCGGTTGGCCGCAAAGTCTTGCTCTAGGTTCCTGATATCTTCCCCTACAACACGTGCTTCTACGCGGGTGGCGCCCCTCTTTCGGCATTCTTGATAGAAACTGTCCATTTGCGGGAGTCTCTTCACCACACTTCGTCTGAAGAGATCAAACGGGTCTACTAGCCGTCCACGTTCATCTCTTTCCCGCATAATTCTCGTGTATTCGAGACCGCTCACCGCTGAGGGGTCAGCGTTTGAGCTTCTACGAATGATCGCCGCAAAACATGCCAGAAAGAATTGAAGGGCCTCTTGTTGTTGCTCCGCGGTCTCGTAGATTGCTTTCTTTATTCTGCCCAGGTCTACGAACACGTAGTGTCTAAACCAGTATGGAGGCGAATTATCAACGCGCGGAAGGTATTTTTCAAGTCCACCTCGAGTTACTTCTGCGGTTCTCGTCTCATCGGTGATATCTTGATGAGCTAGATCTTTGGGGTCATAGGGCCTCTCTCTTCTTTCCATCTCGAGCCTAAGCTCAAGTTTGCTCCAAAGGGAGTGAAGCTTGCCTGTTTCGATGGGAGTTGTTTTTACTTTTGTCAGAAAGCGCCCAAGCGGATCGATGTCAATCCCGACAGATCTTCGACAGGCAAGTTTCGCCTCTACCAATGCACCTCCTGATCCGCAAAAGGGATCTAACACCAAATCATCTATCCGACTGTACTGCTGTATTAGCCATCTCGGGACAAGAGGAAAGAACCGTGCGGGAAACTTGAACAGAGAATGAGTGTAATAGTCCAGGTCGGATGGGTTCATTGCGAAGTAGAACTTGGTTCCACTTGCAATGTCGTCTGGAATATTATCGGTCACTGCAATGTTATGTTTCTCAAAAACTTCGGCAATCGATCGATCTATTCTGATTGACTTAGATGAAAGCTTCTCTCGTCCTTGTTCAAAGTAGAAGTCATCAAGTCTGGTGGCGCGCTTCTCACTTCCCAAATTCAAACCTTCTTCTAGGAACGGGCAATCTCGAAGCTACGGCCCTTTTTGCTCACTCTCTTATCAAAGTAGACCGGTTTCAACTTAGCCATTCCTTCTTTCGTAGGTGCAGAATTGGGCGTTCGCTTGCTTGTGGGTCCTCTGGGCATGATCTTCCAATCTTTCTCCAGCAAGTAGCCTACATCCACTCGGAAAATCTTGAGAGCGAAGTTAGGATCCAGAGTCATGCTTCGGTCGATAATGTATCGCCAAATAATGAACCAGCCTTCTTCTTGATTATGGGCATTCGGTGCATTGAACGCGAAATTTCCTTTGCATTCAAGCGGAATCCCCTCATCGTTTCTCAAGTCGGGAAATCGAGTTTGTGCTCTTGAACGATTGGCATCCTGATGGTATGGGCCAAGCCTGTTCAGCGCTGCCGAGCCGAGACCGCTAACAAGGTTGCTCAACAAGTTTAGTTGTTGATCCCCAATGGCATCTAGCACCTTGTTTGCTATGCTCTCAATCTCGTCGACAGCTTTCTTGATGTGACCAATAGTTAGGCCTGGGGGAAGAGAGACCTTCTCGTCGACGAGAGAGTTTGATGCCACAACCTTCGGGTCTGTGTGGTGTTATCATAGGACTCTCGTGTCACCGGGTCCATTTTAATGTAGTCGTCGACAACCAATTGTTACATCTCTCCGTGATTCCGACTTGATCGTGGAATTGAACGTCCCTCTGGGAGACCGGAGGCTTGGGTTGGTCTCTAGGGCGCTGTCCCATAAGCTAAGATTACGAATTCTCGAATATCTCGTCGGACACGATGCTACAGTGAAGGAGGTGTACAAAAGTCTTGGAGATGTCAAATATCGCGACACCGTTTTTCGCCACCTTGAAATCCTCAAGGAGGCAGGTCTCGTAATCAAGTTCTACGATGATGAGGCTAAGGCGTTGAAATACAAGATTGCGGTTCGAGCGGTTAGAATCGGATTAGGAAAATGAAGAAGGGTTTTTCGCGGTTCTACTCTCTTCCTTAAGAGGGTGGAGCGACACATCTCTCCATTTCCCTAGGTCACCAAGATTGAGCGAACAAACCCAACAACCAGGCAGGATTGATGCATCTTTCAGGAAAGCGGGTGCGACCCCCGAAGCTGAGGTTGAAGTCAACATAAGCTATGACATTATTCGACATGTTTCGGCGCAACTCTATACAAATCCGCGAAAGGCAATCGAAGAGCTAGTGTGCAACAGTTACGATGCGGGCGCGGGGGAATGTTGGGTCACTCTTCCCAGGAACCCCGAAGAACCCTTGCTCATATTGGACAATGGAATGTCAATGGACGTTGCAGGTCTGAAGAACCTGTGGAAAGTTGCCTGGAGCCCAAAGGTGAAGAATGGGGAACCAAGAGTCGAAAACAATCGGTTACAGATCGGAAAGTTTGGTGTCGGAAAACTCGCGGCCTTTGCCTTGGGGGGGCGTCTCACCCACGTAGCCTGTGTAAATGAAAAGGTCCGTGTCGTCTCGGTAGGTCAATCTGAGATAAAAGAACAGAAGGGTGGAGCGCGACCGACCTTTGCGGTCTATATGATGCCTCTCGAGAAGGCAAAACAACTCCTGGCGCCTCTCCTGGCGAACCTTCCCAAGCCGTGGGAAAGGAGTTGGAAGACTTGGACCCTGGCTCTCATCGAGGAAATAGAAACTCAGGTCGTAGGGCGTGCCCTCAAGGTTGGATTCCTAAAACAAATGATCGCATCAGCTTTGCCTGTCTCCTCTGACTTCAAGGTGTTTCTTGAGAGAGAGCTGGTTCCCAAGAGAGAGATCACCCCTGAACAAATCGAGGTTAAGATCGATGTAACTGATCCTCAGCTTCAAGAAAGAATCGAAGAGACTCTACAGGCATATGGGCAACGAATTCTTGGCAAGGAAAAAATCGAAGATGTCCCACCAAGTTATTACAAACTTAGAGTTGAAGAAGTACCTAACCCACAACGAGTTTCGGAAACCATCAGCGCACTAGTCATCCCGAAACTCGGACCTGTGATAGGGTCCGCCATCATAGCAAAAGAATCCTTAACGACTCATAAGCTTGAGGAGCGTGGATATTCCAATAACGGTTTCGCAATCTATTCTCATGGAAAACTTGTCAATCCTGAAGATGAACTTTTTGGAGTCACGCAACGGGCGCTCGGTTTCTGGACCAGATTTCTAGCCAGACTCGAAATGCCCGATCTCGATGAGGTTCTCCTAGTCCAGAGAAATCAGGTTTCCGAAAACTCAGACCAGGCTCAGATTGCCCGAGAAGTGATTCGCACAATCTTCAACTTTGCGCGAAACAAAGCAGAAGAGCTAGAAGGAAAAGAGGCATATGAGCCTGAGAATTTTGGCGCCCGCTTGAGAATGCTGGCACCCATACTAGCACCATTAGCACTCCGCGGGCTTGCTAAGGAGGGTTTTCCGAAAGACGGTCTCAATTCCTTGTCCGTGGGTTTTGCAACGTTAGGAGAAAACGGCCCGGTAGCCAGATACGCTCCCGAAGAGAGAAAGATCTTGGTCAACGAAGATCATCCTCTGATCGCTGCTCTCGACGACATAGGCCCAAAATCAAAACCTCTCCGTCACGTAATCGGTGAAGTCATCGCAGGAACCCAAATGGCAAAAGGATACCTTGAAGCAAGTGGAATTAGTGAAGCGATTGTTCAGGAAACGATAGAGATCCTTGAGGTCGCTCTTCTAAGCGCCGCGAGTTTTGTTCGAGATGAAGTTGAGGAATACATTAAGGAAATTAGGGAAGCGTCCTACGAAGGTGGTGCTCCTTTTGAAAATGCTGTCGTAAGAGGGTTCAGAGGTCTTCGGCTTGCTGCCACACATCTAGGTGACGCCGGTGAGCCTGATGGAATAATATCAATTCCCAGATCTGGACAACCAGTTCTTCGCATATCGGTTGAGGCAAAAGGAAGCAAAGGGATCATTACACACAAACAGCTGAGCGAAGCGACAGTCTCACGTCACAGAAGAGATCAAGGGTGTACAAACGCGATTGCCATTGCCCGAGAGTATCAGACAGAAGGAAGAAGGGGCGACGATAGCGCTCTGTTGGCCGAAACACGGGACAAGGTTCCTCTGATCACAGTTGAAGGCATTGAGAAGATGTTGAGGCTTCATAGGAAACGGCCTTTTACGTATGATGCGATTGTGAAGATTCTGACAACTTGGAAGAGTCCCACAGAGCTTGTCGCCTTCGTTGACCAGACTTGGCGAGAACTGCCTGATCTTGGACTGATGAAATTGATTCTAACTGTCGCTCATGAGCTGATACAACGCGACGAGGTGAATTATCCCGATCCAGGTATGATTCTTGCGGACTTGCGCGTTCAGAAGCGAAAGGTGCAGCGAAGCCAAGTGATCAGCGTCTTGCAAGCGATACAAGTGACAACTCAAATGATCATAATCCGAAACACTCAAGACTACCAGTTTGAGCTACTCGCGCCGCCAGACACAATCATTGAAGCTCTATCATTTCCACCTGAGGATAACACATAAGTCTCCTGAATGCTGCGACCGGGCAGGTGGGGAGCATGACCCATCTAGGCATACAATCCGCGCCTAGCCTTAACCACCCCGTCAACCCCCAGATCCGATCCAAATGGTAAGTTCTTGGATTGTTCTTGAGTTCACAGTGGCTACAAGTTTCGGTATGGTTAGCTTCGGGTTTCCATAACACTAATTTCCCTGGGTTCAGGTTTCTCTCCTTTTATAGTGAGCACGTTTGACTGAACAGCTTGAGGCTGAGGCGGTTTTTCTTGATCTTATTGTTGCTTCTTTTGGGCCGTTGACTTCTGGTAGTGGTGGGGGGAGTGTTGTTGGGGAAGAAGGAGAAGCTTGCTACGTCATCTGTCCGGGTTATGGTGTTCTCAGATACTGCGGGGGCAGGATTTCAAGGGATTGTTCACGTTAGGCCTGTGACCCGGCAGGCGGAGGAGCATGATCCCGCTGAAGCCCAGCAATGTATCTCTTGCCCCTATACCATCCCTGTCAACCCGTCCGCGGTTCTCGCGGTCGAGTGGCACGGCAAGCCCCCCACGAAACGAACACGCTGCGAGAAGTAGCACTCCGCCTATCACCGCTTATAATCGGGAGACGCTGGGAAGGAGGCTGTGCCGTCCCCGCAGGATGTCTCTCATAATCCGGATGACGAGAAGATTCTGAAATATGCAGTTGAGCTGTTCCGAAAGCTTGGAATAACCAGGCCTGAGCCGGACACACTTGTCTGGGAGGACCACATGGACCCTAATACAGCAACTGTCCGGTTTGGGGAAGTAAAGTTGCCACGGAGCATGATGGGCCAACTGACAGCCGAAGATTGGAGGCCATTGTTAGCACCAGCAATAATCTACGGCTATTTGTTGCTCCGTGATGAGCATCGTGATTCCGCGCTACGTCTGATTCTGCCGCTGGGACTGGGAAGTGTCGCTAGCGTGTATTCCACACTTCAGATAATACGTCTCTATCAGCTGGCCTATTTTAGAGAACTTGTGTTCGCCAACCTCATTCTCTTCCTTGCTTACGCCGCTTCTGTAATCGTTCTCTACAACAAAAGACGTTGGAGAAGCCTCCCCTATGGCGCAGACCGGCGCGCATCTGGTATTGTTGGAAGAGAAGTGCTTCTAGCAGCTCTTGCGAAGTATGGAGAGACACTCTCAGCTACGGGATACCCCTTGAAACGTCTGCACCTCTGGCCCACGTTAGGTCAGAGAATTGAACGCCTCAACAAAGCTGCGGTGGACAGTTAGGTCGGACTACGTTAGTTGATTGTTCACCAGATTCTCTTGACACCGCGGAGCTCGTCGAATACTCTATCCGTGGATACTACTGTTCCGTCGAGGGCTTTGGCCTCAGCTGCTACCCCTGCGTCGAAATAGTCTATTCTCTGCGTCCCTTCGATATCCACGGCCAGATAGAGAGTAGTGGGTGAAAGTGCTCTCACCCTTGAGGTAGACGCTGGATAGTCCCGGGCCAACAGCCCGTGCTTCAACATTCTATCTTTGAGAGAGAAGCCTCGGCTCTTCATGACGATGTCAAACTCAAACAGTGCGAAACCGGCTACGTAATAGCCGGGCTCCGTGAGCCGGGCAAGGTACTCCGCGGATTTCTTGTGGTACGGATCCTTAGGGTTCGCTGCCCCGAAGAGAACAACAGTGTCCAGAACTGGCAAAAGGGCTAGTTCTTCTTGAAGAGGTACCTGGAGGCTTCGTGCGATTCCTCTCTATACTTGAAGCCCGAGAGGGATGTCTTGAATTTTCGGCCCTTGAGAGAAGCTATGAGGACTCCCTCGGAGTAGGGGATAGCTAGGACCTCATCTCCCGGTTCGACCTTCAAGAGTTCCCGAACCTCCCTGTCGAGAAGAACCCGGTAGCGATCATCCACTTTGAGAACAGCCAAGACTCGTTTCCCACAAAAACCAGGTTCTTCCCACAGTTAAAGATTTCTTCCCCCAGCTTCTCTTGCGTCCCGCCCATCCGGGATTGTTCAAGCCAAGCCTAAGGCCAGGCAGGCAGGAGCATGATCCCGTTGAAGCCCAGAAGTGTTCCTCCTGCCCCATACCATCCCTGTCAGCCCGTCCGAACATGCATTGAACGGGCTAGGCTAACCACTTCACGAGAAAGATATGCGACAGGAAGAAGTAGCACTGTGTTGGTCCTTGGGTCATGGGTGTTGTCAACCGACGTCTTGGAGCACTGGTCCTGGCGATTTCAGGACTCGGCCTGGCGGCTTACGGAGCTCTAGTCGATGCCATCACTCCGTTTTCCTGCCCTCCACTGCCCCAAGGGGCCATCTGCCAAGCGGAACTTGTGAAAGAGATCGGTAGGTCACTCGCGATACTAGGAACCATATTCTTCATAGTCGGAATAGTTCTCTTCGCAGTTTGGAGGCGCAGATCGCAGACCGGAGCGAAGTCCGAAGGGTAAGGGTGGAGAATTAAACTGAGCAACCTGTGTCCCTCCTGCCCTTTTGCCACCCATGTCAACCCCGTCAGACAAGGGATCAAACAGGCAAGAACAACCACCCGCGAATATTATCCGATCCTTGGAGAAAGTGATCCTGCCTGGCCGGCGACAACCTTAGAGAGAGCTGTTCGGAGAGCTACGGGAGATTGATTGGCGCAATTCCTAGGCTCTCACTGGGAATAGCTACGGTGGTAGGAGGATTCGCCCTCACCATATTCTTTGGACTGCGTGGCGTGTGCACGACTCCTAGTGGATATTGCATCGATTTTCCCGGGCTAGAATGGGTCTTCAATTATCTTGGGATCGCCGTGACACCCTTTGGTTGGGTGCTAATCTTCACTGGTGTGAGACAACGATCCAAGATCTAGCTTATGCCATTCCAGTGATGGGGTGGGTCGTGGTCTCCAAAACACTAATTTCCCAGTTAGCGATTTGGAGCTTGCCAACGCTATTAGAGAGAATTTCCGAGGATATAGAACAGCTCAGACACACGCTAGCAGGTAGACTCGTTGGCATAGCGGTCGTCGGCTCCCTCTATGGTTTAGATGCGGCGCAAGCTGGGCTGATGCTGTCAGGTTATATTTTGGAGG
>Ga0066685_10000376_pt1 | contig 14939 bp, 14 predicted proteins | sample GraSoiAngelo_134_FD_62305 | JGI IMG/M metagenome (GOLD analysis project Ga0066685, IMG submission 62305) | Grasslands soil microbial communities from the Angelo Coastal Reserve, California, USA - 14_0929_05_30cm | ecosystem: Environmental > Terrestrial > Soil > Grasslands | place: USA...
CAAAGGCTTGCACGCAAATGGCCTCAAGATCCTCGCGGACAATACCGAAGTCTGGCAGGGGGTCGGCCGGGGTGAGTTCGCCATCGGCCTCACGAACTCGCCCAATTATTACCTCGCGAAGAAAAACGGCCTGCCCGTCGGGGTCGCGTACCCTGATCAGGGACCGTCCGACATCGGCACACCGATCAGCCCCAATGCCGCGGCGGTCATTAAAGGTGCGGCGAATCGTGACGCCGCTCATCGATTTATTGATTTCGTGCTCTCCCCGGATGGACAGCGCATTTTGGTGACCGCTGATTATGAAATTCCCATCATTCCCGGAATGGACCCCGGGGAAGTCCTCCCTGCAAAAGCCATCAAAACTCCAAAAACCAGCGAAGAGCGTCTGGCGGAGTTGGCGGAACCGACTCTGAAGCTCCTCGCAGGACTCAGCCCGGATTGGTGAAATGAAGGACGCTCAGCCAAACGCGATTGCCACCATGCCGGCGGGGACTGTTTCCGCTGACCGGAAAAGCTCCCCCTTCATGGCACTTCTGTTCATCCTGTCCGCCATGGCTGCCGGACTCGTCCTCTCTCCGCTGCTCTACCTGCTCTCTTCGGCCTTGAAACCGGGGGCGTTACAGGCCATCTCCGTACCCACCGTCGTGACGCTCGCCGGAAAAACCCTGGCGCTCGCGACGCTGGCCACGGTGTGGGCCATGGTGCTGGCTCTGCCATTGGCCTGGCTCGTGATCCGCACGGATGTCCCCGGTCGCTCGCTGTTTCGATGGCTGGGCGTCATTCCTCTCGCCATCCCCTCCTACATCGCCGCGTTGACTTACATCGCCTTGCTTGGTCCCGTGGGGACGGTGAACAGCTGGCTCACCGCGTTGACCGGCGTGCACGGGCAATGGGTGAACATCTACGGATACTGGGGCGGCATCTTTGTCCTGGGGCTCGTGACGTATCCGTACATTTTCCTCCTGGTCTGCGGTGCGCTCGAATCCACGAATCCTGCCGTTGAAGAAACGGCGCGGTCTTTGGGGGAAGGGCGACTCGGCGTGTTCCGACGCATCACGCTGCCGATGTTGCGGCCGAGCATTCTTGCCGGCGGCCTTCTTGTTTTTCTGTATGCGATGTCCGACTTCGGTTCGCTGTCGTTGTTGAGGGTACATGTCTTCACGACCGAGATCTATCACCAGCTCAACACGCGCTTCGACCAGTCGGCGTCCGCAATGCTCTCCTTTGTTCTGGTGCTCATTACAATCGCCGTCCTGCTGGGTCAGCGGGTCTTATTGAATCGCGGTTCCTATGTCACGGTGACCGGCACGGCCCGCGTTGCACGGCCCATTCCTCTGGGCCGGTGGCGGTGGCCGGGGTTCGCGCTCGCCTGCAGCATCCTCGGGCTATCTGTCTTCATTCCCCTGGCGGTGCTCCTTTCGCAGGCCGGCTCAGCGGGCCAACTCGCCGAAGTCTTCGGCGAACAATGGGGATTTTTAAAAAATAGTCTGGGCCTTGCGTCGGCAACGGCACTGGCGGCTGTGCTGATAGGGTTGGTCGTGGCACAGACAGGACGCCGTATCAAGCCGGCGGGCAGCGGAATACCGGGCATCGTTCAACTGGGCTACGCCATCCCTGGAACCGTGCTCGGGCTCAGCTTGATCCTTCTCTATAACACCTATGCGCCGTGGCTGTATGGAACAGTGGCGTTGCTCATCGTGGCCTATTTGATCCGCTTCCTGACACAGGCAGTGCAAGGAGTTGACGCCGCCCTGGCCGGCATTAACCCGCATCTTGAGGAAGCGGCCCGGTCCCTGGCTGCCACGCCATCAAGGGTGTTACGCCAGGTGCTCGCGCCGCTGCTTCGACCGACGCTGTTCGGTGTCTGTGCCTTGGTCTTCATCAGCACAATGAAAGAACTGGATGCCACCTTGTTGCTGCGACCTGCCGGATTCGATACGTTGCCGGTGCGGGTTTACATCCATACCGTCGAGGCCGAATATGCGAAGGCCGCCGCGCTGTCATTAATGCTGATCGGCTTTACCGCGCTTCCCTGGCTCGTCGTTACTCGTTTGCGGGAGAAGAAGCTCATCTGATGCTGATCGAAGTCACCCATCTCTCCCTCGTTTACCCGACCGGCACGGTGCCGGCTCTGTACGATCTGAATTTTGAAGTCGGAGAAGGTACGCTGCTTTCCATTCTTGGACCCAGCGGTTGCGGCAAAACCACGGCGCTTCGCGCCATCGCCGGCTTCGAACGGCCTCAGAGGGGGGAGATTCGGATCGGTGGGCGGACGGTGTGCAGCCCCGAGCAATGGGTGCCGCCTGAACATCGAGGGGTGGGGATGGTGTTTCAGGACTACGCTCTGTTTCCTCATTTGACGGTTGCGGAGAACATCGCGTTCGGTCTTCGACGGGAAACTCGTTCGCCGTCTTCCCCTGTCGTCGTCGACACGATCAAGCTCGTTGGATTAAAAGGCATGGAGTCACGCTACCCCCACGAGCTTTCGGGCGGGCAACAGCAACGCGTCGCGCTCGCCCGCGCCCTTGCTCCCAAGCCCATCGTGATTCTTTTGGATGAGCCTTTCAGCAACCTGGATCCCGACATGCGGGGCCAGATGCGCGAAGAAGTCCAGGAGATTCTCCATCGCACTGGCACGACCGCCATTCTGGTGACGCACGACCATGACGAAGCCTTCGCAATGGCCGACCGCATTGCGGTGCTGAACAGCGGGCGGTTGGAACAATTAGATACACCGGAGGCGATCTACCATACGCCGTCCACTCCGTTCGTCGCCAATTTCGTCGGACAGGCGGATTTCCTCCCCGGACGCGTGCTGAACGGAAAGATTCAGACGGAGGTCGGTCTCTTCGAGAATGTCGGGGGGCACCGATCGGGTACCGACGTCGACATCATGATCCGGCCGGACGACGTCCACATCGCTCCGGCGTCTCCCGGAGGAGCCCAAATTGTCGGACGCCTGTTTAGAGGCTCCGAAAACCTCTACACCATCCTTCTCCCCTCGGGCCAGCACCTTCACAGTAGTGAGCCCTCCACTACGGTGTTTCCAGTTGGTACAACTGTGGATATCAAGGTGATCGCGACCCATATCGTCCTGTTCCCCAGGCAATAAATCCTACCCTTACGAATTCTCTTGACTCTTGTTTCCCACATAAGATATTAAGACTCGTTCTCAAAATCAAATAATGGGCCTATTGGCCGGGTGTCGAGTCCCGCGTGGGTCCATACCAAGGAGGATGACGATGCGACGTACGGTAATAGTCGGGACGTTTGCCATGTGCGTGCTCCTCTGCGGTCCTTGGGATGCCATGGCCGTGAGCGATGCAGAATTTGACGCGTTGAAACGGCGGCTTGATGCCGTGGAAAAGGAGTTGAGCGACGTCAAGAAGCACGAATCCGATGAGGGCGGCCTCAAAACAAAGAAGGATAGCGAGCCCGGATTGAGTTTTGGCAGCACCGGAAGCGGAAAACTCATCTATGCCAAGCCATTTGTTTCGGCGCCGAAAACAACGGTGGGCGGCTACATGGATTTTCAATACCGGACGTTCAAGAACAGCAGCATCGGAACCGGCAACACGTTGAATGGCGTCAACACAAACACCAGCAGTTCCTTCGATCAGCAGCGCTTCGTGCCGTTTTTCTATTCCGACATCACGGATCGTCTCAAGGTCGCCGCCGAACTGGAGATCGAACACGGCGTACGGTCGAAATCCAACTCGGGTTCGGGGATCGAGGTCAGCCTGGAGTTTGCGACAATCGACTATCTCATCAAGGAACCCCTCAACCTCCGCGCGGGCATCATTCTGCTGCCCGTCGGTAAATTCAATCTGCTCCATGACTCCCCGTTGAACGAATTGAGCGACCGGCCGCTCGTCAGCACGCTCATTATTCCTTCCACCCTGTCGGAAACCGGCGCGGGCTTTTACGGGACGTTCTATCCCACCCGGCTCTCGAAGCTCGACTATGAAATCTATGTGACACAAGGATTCAACGGGTACGATAACGTCGGCACGCCGGTGATCACGTCCGGCTCAAGCCTGCGTGATGCCCGACAACGAGTCTCTACGGTGGACGACGGTCTCGACAACAACAATGGAAAAGCCGTGGTCGGCCGTATCGCATTCAGTCCCATGCTGGGCATCGAACTCGGCGGATCGGGCTATTACGGAACGTACGACCCTTTCAGCAAACGGCCTCTCAGCATCGTGGCGTTCGACTGGACGTTGCAGCGCGGGCCGTTCCAACTCATCGGTGAAGCCGCATGGGCCTATGCCAGGGACAACTCAAAAGATCTGTTCGGCAACCCTGCGGCCGATCCCGCGTTCGCCGGTCAGCTGCTGCCGCAACGTATGGGCGGATACTATGTCCAGGGCAATTATCATTTTATGCCTGAGTTCTTACGGCGATGGTCGCCCAGTCACTTTACTGAAGCTTCCACCTTCACAGCGGTCTTGCGGTGGGATGACATCAATACTAACCAGGACGTCGTGGGCGGTCCCGGAGACCTTCAGCGGTTGACCGTCGGCCTGAATTTCCGACCGGTCCAGGACACGGTGTTCAAAATCGATTACCAGTTCAATTTTGAGAACGGCAAAAACAACCGGATCAACAATGATGGCCTCGTGCTGTCCGTCGCCACATACTTCTGATCGCGTGCCCTGCAGGCGGGCGCCCTCCCGCCTGTGTGTCCCGGACCAAAGGCGGTTCGGGAGAGAAGGCGTCCGCTGCGTGCCGGCGGACGCCTTGCTTTTGAGAAGGGCCGACGTTAAGATGCCGCGCCGCTTCGAAATGACATCTATGGTGCGCCCAGCTCTCATCGTGGTGTCTCTCTTATGTCTTGTTCCCGGATGCCTCACGCTGGCGGATAAACCGATTACGTCGTCTGGCTGTTCATTTGACCAGGTCTGGGATACCGCGATTGCGGCTCTCGAGGGCGGCCGATTGGAATCGGTGGACAAACCGAAGGGAGTTGTGGAGTCGGCCTGGATGGAAGTCGAATCGTCCAGCAAAGCGGGAGTCATGCAACGCGACGTGAACAAAGAGCGCGTGAAATATATCGTTGACGTCAAAGGCGACAGTCACGGGACGACTGCGGTGGTCTCTCAGCTTCGGGAGGAATGGACCCCTATGGGTGTCCGGATGCGGCAATGGCGATCAATCCCCGGAAATCCCGCGGAGGAATCCGCCCTCGCCGGGGAAATTTCTCGGCGTCTGAAGGAAAAGGGATGCTGATCCGTGCCTGTGGCGTCACACTAATCGTGTTTTCCGGATGGCTCTCCCTAGCTGCCGCCGCCGATCCCCCGAAGCGGACATGGGACCCTGATCTCAAGCGCTGGTTGACCGAGGAGGAACTGGGATCCATAGAGGTCTATCTCACCGAGGAGCAAGCGCTCAAACTCCTCTTTCCGAAATCGCGCATCCATGCGGAGGACCTCCGTCTCGTGCCCGAGCAGAAAGCCCGTATCCAGGAACGCATCGGCTGGAAATTTCCCGAAGAGTCGTTTCGCGCCTTCAAGGCCGAGAGCAACGGCAAGGTCGATGGGTACGCGGTGATCCAGGAGACGATCGGCAAGCATCGCCCGATCACATACATGGTCGGCGTGTCTCCCGACGGACGGGTCACGTCGGTGGAGATTCTGGTGTATCGGGAGAGCAAGGGAAACGAGGTGCGCATGAAGCGGTTCAACTATCAATATGAGGGCAAGACGACGCAGGACCCGATCCGCATCAATAAGGACATCATTAATATCACAGGCGCCACAATGTCGGTGCGCTCCGTCAGCGCGGGCGTGAAACGCGCGCTCGTGCTGGTGGAAGAGTTCTTCCTGAAAGCCCGCTGACGATGCGAAATTTCAATACCCGTTTCCGGCTGCTCGACACCGACAAGAACATTCGCCTGCTCTACACATTGTTCATCTTGACGCTGTTCGCCGGTTTCCTGTTCACGATCTATTGGGCGCACACGACGACCGGGCTCTCCTATACGGGGATTGCCGAGCACTACCTCGGTTCGGACGCAACGTTCGGGGAATCCAAATCCTTCCGCGAGTTGGCGGAAACGACCCATTTTCACTTCTTCACGATGCCGGTCGTGTTCCTGATCCTCTGTCACGTGTTCTATTTGACGATGGCCAGTCAGGGCTTGAAAACAGCCATGACCCTGCTGGCCTTCGGCGGCGTCGCGATCGATCTCGCCTCGCCGTGGCTCATTCTCTACATCAGTCCGCACTTTGCATTGGTCATGCTTCTCGGTGACGTCCTGATGGTGGGAGCCTTTCTCGTCATGGCCGGCGCCCCGCTGTACGAGATGTGGATTCTCAAAAAGCGGCTCATGGCGTCCGAGCAGTCGGTCGACTAAATGTCGCATTCCCGCTGCATGGCACGTTCGAGGTCCCGCCATCCTGACGCCATTCACCGCGTTCGAATCCGGCCCGGCGTGGAGCGCCGACTACTCGCCGGGCATGCGTGGATCTACAAAAACGAGGTTGAGAGATCGCCTACGCATGCGGAAGCCGGCGATCTCGTGGATGTCCTCGACGCCCGCGGACAGTTCCTCGGGCGCGGCTATCTGAATCCCCGCAGCACGATCTTGATCCGCCTGCTGGACCGCTCCCCAGTGCCGATAGATCGCTCCTTCTTCATTGAGCGCTTCCGGCGGGCGCGGTCCTGGCGTCAGCGAATGTTCCAAGCCAGGCCGCCGGACGCGCGTTCGAATCCATACCGTCTCGTCCATGGCGAAGCGGACGGGCTGCCGGGCCTGATCGTGGACCGCTATGGAGATGCCGTATGCCTCCAGATTCTGACGGCCGGCATGGAACGGCACCGTGACAGTATTCTTGGCGCGTTGGACGAAGTGATACAGCCTACGAGCATCGTGGTGAGGAATGATTCCCCCATGCGTGAACGGGAAGGTCTCAATCGCGAGCGTCTCGTCCTTCGCGGTGCGCCGCAGACACCTGTCCAAATGAATGGGCTCAAGGTTGGTGTGGACCTCTTGGAAGGCCAGAAGACCGGACTGTTCCTCGATCAGAGCGACAATTATCGATTGTTGCAAGGCCTTGTGACGGGAGCCGAGGTGCTGGACTGCTTTTGTTATCTGGGGTTGTGGGGACTGCATGCCGCTCAGTATGGGGCCTCCCAGGTTATCGGGGTCGATCAGGCGTCGCTTGCCATTGCACATGCGGTAGAACTGGCGAACGAGAACGGCTACGGCGACCGATGCCAATTTCAAACCCGCAACGTGTTTGATGATCTCAATGAGCGGGACCGCCGCCAAGAAACGTTTGACCTGGTCATCCTGGACCCGCCGGCCTTTGTGAAGAATCGCGGACGCCTCACGGAGGCCATCCGAGGCTATAAAGAGATCAACCTCAGGGCAATGCGTCTGCTCAGAGAGGGCGGTTTTCTTGTCACCTGCTCGTGCTCCCACCACTTGTCGGCGGAGAGCTTTCGAGAATTGCTGCTGGACGCAGCCGGCGATGTCGGACGAGCTATCAAGCTGGTGTCGCGTACCGGACAGTCGGCCGACCATCCGATCCTGCTAGGGATGCCGGAAACCGAGTACCTGAAGTGTTTTGTTTTGCAGATCATGTAGTTGCGAATTGACGCGATTTCGCGTGTTGTGCTAGATTTTCAACGTCTGTCATGCGAAGGGCGATTAGCTCAGGGGGAGAGCGCTTGCTTCACACGCAAGAGGTCGCAGGTTCAAGACCTGCATCGCCCACCATTTTCCTAAGTACATTCCTCTGGACATTTAAACGATTCTAAGGTACACTCCTTGCCTCTAATGTCTATTGAAGGGAGGCATGATATGCGTTTCACCTGCGCTCTCATGGTCATTTTGCTCGCAGTCAGTCTGGGTGTATCAGGCTGTGCGACAGGTACGTATCCGGCGCCGAGGCCCGGAGAACTACCTCCCGGCATTGACGAGGGCCTGATGTATCCGGGTTGGGATGGAGGCTATCCCTTGCGCTGGGTGGCATATCTCCTCTATCCCTTCGGCGTGGCGGCGGATTTGATCATCAACCAGCCGCTGTATGCGCTGGGATCGGCCGTCCCCGACTTGTTCGGCTACACGGCTCAGGATGAGAATTACCGGCAAGATTCGCTGAAGTACCGGTACCACTGGCCTTCGCGCTGAAGTTCTTTTCTCCTGGTTGAGACGGGGCCGGGCCTCAAGCCGGCCCCGTTTTAGTTTGATGGCACTCTCTTTTCTGACTTCTCTTCGCCCCTGGTGGATTGCCGTGGCCCTCGCGGGCACGCTCGTGGCATGCGGTGGAGATCTTTCACCGAAAACCCCTCCCGCCACCCTTCCCTCTGCTCCTCGAATCACGCCGACGCCGGCGTGGTCTCTGTGCGATCGGCGGGAAAACACGCTGATGCACGAGACCGGGCACAGGACCGAACGGTCGTCATGGGGAATGGGTGAAGAAATCACCGTGTACCGTCCGACAGCGGGACGGGACAGCGAATATCACCTGTTTTTCGACGATCGCGGCATTATCGTCGGCTATATCGGCGTCATTTATGAGGGCGTGGACGTCGCCTCGCAGCAATCGTACCGGGCCTGGATGGCCAAGCAAATCGCGACTGAATTTATTTTGACGCCCGCTGTCGCGGCACGTTCTCCCGGCGCGCGCTCCGGACGTCTGTACGCAGACCAAGGAGAGCGCATCAGCGGCCGGGCCATCGTCATTCCCCGTGGGGAACGGCAGTTGCTCCATGTGGATGCGAATATGCTGACGGCCTACGCTCCCTTGCTCTCACCGTATAAGCCGGAATACCTGATCCTGATTCTTCTGCCGGCTGGTGCGGTGCCTCCCATGCTGTATGGTCCCTATGATAGTGAAAGTCGAGACTACATCGCGCGTCAACAGTTTGCGAAGGGCGAGGTTGCGCATTTTGCGCTGTGCGGGGACGCTCAGGTCGACGTGGCGATCGAGGCCTATAAGCGCGCCATTGATATCGGGCTGAGCGAAACGTTGTACCAGGCCGAAGCCTATCACCGACTGGGGCTTGCCTACCGTGACAAGGGACTGCTGCCCGAGGCGAAGACCGCCATTGAAACCTCCCTCAAAATCAGGCCCGCGATTCCGGAAGTGGTGAACCACCTCGGCAAAATATATGGGATGGCAGGGGACAATGCGAAAGCCGTGGAGCTTTTTCACAAAGCCATCGGCCTGAAACCGAATTATGCGCTGGCCCACTTCAATCTGGCAGAGGCCATCGAAGCCGTCCAGCCGCGGCGCGCGCTCACGGCGTATGAGAATTACCTGGCCTTTGTAGAGCTCACGCCGGGCGAGCGCGAGCGCATCGCCAAAGCAAAGGATCGCGTGCAGGCGTTGCGGAAATCTGAAAAGTAGGATGAGGACGGACTAGCGGGCGCGGATGCTCTCGTCGTTTTCCTGCCTGGTCTTACATTCGATGCAGAGATCGGTGACAGGACGGGCCTGCAAACGCGGCAAGGGAATCTCGTTCCCGCAGCTGCGACAAATTCCAAATACCCCCTTGTCGATGCGTTCCACCGCTTCGTCGATCTTCTGCAGCAATCTCTGCTCGCGCTCTTTCAGCCGCAGAATGAAATTCCGCTCGACCTCGGCCTGGGCCTGGTCGGTGACATCGGAACTGGTCGCGCCGTCCGGATCCTTGGTGAGGATGACGCCGGCTTCTTTGAGAAGCGCCATACGCTGGCGCCTGAGTCCTTCGCGGATCGCCCCGTATTTACCGGCCGGTTTCTTAACCTTGGAAACGGGCTTGGAGATAGGCCTTCGGCGGGTGGACGCTGGAGGAGGAGGGGCTTTTTTCTTTATCGCTTTCTGTTTCGCCTTCATGCGCCTATCACTCCTGTCGCTGATCAGGCTATTTCCCGACGGCCGTCGAGCGACTTCAGCAGCGTCACCTCATCGGCATATTCCAGGTCCATCCCGACCGGCACGCCCAACGCAATCCGGCTGATGCGTATGCCAAGCGGGGCGATCAAACGCGAGAGATAGATCGCCGTCGCTTCTCCTTCAATGGTCGGAGAAGTGGCCACGATGACCTCCTCAACGGCGCTCCCCGCAACTCGATCGACGAGGTCCTGGGCTTTGATGTCCGCCGGGCCGACCCCGTCCAGAGGCGAAAGCGCGCCTGCCAGGACGTGATACAGCCCTTTATAGCCGCCGGTCGCCTCAATCGCATGCAATGTCGGGACTTCCTCCACCACTACGACCCTTGTCTGATCGCGTTTCGGGTCCTGACAGATCCCGCAGAGATCGCCTTCCGCGATGTTTCGGCACTGCCGGCACAGGCCGAGACGTTCCTTGACCGCTCGAATCGCGTCCGCCAACCGCGTCGCGTCCTCGTCGGGCTGCTTCAAGATGTGGAAGGCCAAACGCTGAGCGGTCTTCCGGCCAATGCCGGGTAATTTCGTGAGCTCACCAACCAACGCGGCCAAAATACCCTTGTGATCCATTGCGTATTAGAAAAGGCCCGGGATTTGAAAGCCTCCCGTGGCCCCCTTCATCTCCTCCGCCACCATCTCCCTCGCCTTCCGCAATGCCTCGTTCGCAGCCGCAACAACGAGGTCCTGCAACATGTCAAGGTCATCGCCTTGAAGCACCTCACGGTCGATCTTGATGGAGACCAGTTCCATCGCACCGTTTGCCACGGCGGTGACGATGCCGCCCCCCGAGGACGCCTGGACGGTCTTCGTGGCGACTTCGGCTTGAATCTTCGCCATGCGATCTTGCATGGCCTGCGCCTGCTTCATGATATTTCCGAGATTCCCGATGCCTCCGAAAGGATTTTTAGACATGAGCGTATGCCTTTCTCAATCCGGCTTCCTGTCTTGAGGAACCGCCGGCCTGCGTCGAACCTCCTTGATTTCACCTGTGAAGACTGCGAGCGCCTCTTTCACAAGAGGATTCGCCAGGGCTTCTTCCCGAAGACGGTGATCCGTCGCCGCATCGCGCGCGCTCTGGATCTCAGACACTGTCTTGGCGCTCCCCGCGCCGTCCAGCCTCACGAATTTCACTCGAAGAACCCGGCCGGATACGGCATTGCACGCATCCCCAATATGCTTCTGGTACTCCTCCTTCAACATCATCATGGTCGAAGAAGGACAACCGACGGTCACCATATCCCCTTCGATACGGATCATCGCGCTGTTTTCAAGAAAAGCACCGATGTTCGGCCGGTCGGCATTGACTCGTGACACGACCGCCTCCCAATCAAGACTAATCGGCTCCCCGGGAACGTTCGCCGACGCTGACTGGAGAGTGTGAGGGGGTAAAGTTGCCGGCTTCATGGAAGGGGAACCCGAAACATGGCGGACTTCGGTGGCCCCCGTGGGTTTCACAGGTGGCGTGGGCCGATGCTGCGGAAAAACTTCTACGCGGGTGCCCGATGACTGATCCTTCCCCAATCGGCTCGCCTTGACGACCGCCATCTCCACCACAAACCACGGATGCACGCTCGTCCGGATTCCTTCCTCGGCTTGAAGAAAGATCTTGGACAGATCCTGAATCTGCTCAAGGGCGAGACGCGCGGCATCGGCCTTAATTTCGGCCTGCTCCTCCGGGGCGAGTTCGATCAAGTCGTCTCCATCCGGGACGATCTTCGCGACCAGCATATTCCTCGCATATTCCACCAATTCGCCACAAAACTGCCGCAGGTCGCTGCCACGATCCTGCACCTCGGCGAGCGCTCGCAATGCCCGCGCGGCATCTTGATCCCAGACCGCCCGAAGCACGGCATGCAGCAATTCGCCGGGGACGGAACCGAGCAACGCCAACAATTGATCGCTCGTCACTTTCTTTCCGCCGAAGGCGACCGCTTGATCCAGAAGGCTCAGCGCATCCCGCATGCTGCCATCCGACGCCCGCGCGAGCGCGCTCAGGCTGCGCTCATCAATAGTGATCCCCTCGGCCTTTGCCACCCGCTGCAGTTGGTCCATCACTTCACGCCGCGAGATCCGGCGGAAGGTGAAGTGCTGGCACCGGGACAGAATCGTCTGGGGAATCTTGTGTGATTCGGTCGTGGCGAAAATAAACACGACGTGGCTCGGCGGTTCTTCCAGGGTTTTGAGCAATGCATTGAACGCGGCGGAGGACAGCATGTGCACTTCATCAATGATATAGACCCGATAGTGGTCCCGCGCGGGCGATGTCTTCACGGTTTCCCGCATCTCGCGGATGTCATCCACGCTGTTACTGGACGCCCCGTCAATCTCCATGACATCGAAGGAGCCGCCCCGGCCGATCTCCACGCAACTGGGGCACTTCAGACAGGGCGTCGCTGTCGGCCCCTGCTCGCAGTTCAGCGCCTTCGCGAGGATACGGGCCATGGTGGTTTTCCCGATGCCGCGCATTCCGGAGAACAGATAGGCGTGCGCGGGACGGCCGGAGGACAACGCGTTGGTCAATGTGCGGACGACGTGAGGCTGACCGCTCACTTCGGCAAACGACATCGGGCGGTGCTTACGGGCTGAGACTTGGTATTCCATAACCTCGTGATCCGTCAAACGTTATTTATTGATCAGATATGGACTTCTGCCCGATTAAAACCGGGGCCAGGTGATCCTGCGGCACACAGAAGGGCCTCCTTACCGTTGCTTCCTTCCGGACCTGGCGGGGTTCAAAGGTTTCTGTTGCACAGGGCCCGGCCCCTTTAGTTAGCCTCAATCACGGCAAAAATCGTATCAGGGAAAAATCGCGACTCCTGGCCGAGCAATAGGCACCCTCTTCCATAAAAAAACACTAGCCGTTTAGCATAGCACGAACACTCTAAAATCTGCTCGTTCCATAGAACAGGAACTCACAAGGAACGCTTGGGTACGCGAGGGCCAACAGAAGGCCAGAATTATAGAACGGCCTATGTCGCTTAGGAGCATAGCGTGGACACGCGCGGTCGCGCGTTGAGGCACTCTAAAGAACCAGAATTCAGAAATCAAGAGCGCAACGTCCCCCTAGCCGCACGAAAAACCGACGCAGCGGCCTTGTGTGCGGGCATGATCGGATACCGGACTGCAGATGATGGAAAGTTAAGGGGTGGCGTCGTCCTGAATAAAACTCAGATAGCGCGAGACGGCGGCCGGGTGGCTCCGGAGTTCATCATGCGTGAACCCCGGGAACGTCCGGTTGTCCACGCCGCGGAGCGCGGGACTGTCCTGATCACGGACGGGCATCGCAAACAGCCAGCGTAAATAGAACGGATCCGTGCCGGTCCCGTCGTAAATCGTCATGACTTTCGCGGGGCTCATCGCTTCGCGTTCGCCCTGCGGTCCGTTCAAGCTTCGCAGCCACGCCGACCCCGGTGCGATCTCATCGCATCCGCTGAACTGCCGCCATCCGATCACCCAAATAAGCCAGGCACGCCGGCACACGGTGGTTCCATGGTTGGGGCCGGCGATCGCCGCGATATGGACGACCCTTCCCGCGAGCTCGGGATGCTCCACCAGCGTCTTCCGAACGACCACCACGCCTAGCGAGTGCGCAACGATGTCGAGCTTTTCCGCGCCGGTGTAGGCCGAAACGGCCTCGAGAAACGCGGCGAGATCCGGCACATTGATTTGCGCCGCGGTGCGGCATCGCGCCTGTGCCGGCAGAAACTTGCTGGATTTGCCGTTATAGGAGAGCGCCCAAAGTTCCTGCGCCGAATACCCGGCCTCGACGAAACGCTGCTTCACACTCATACCGTGTTCATCCCAATCGCCCGCGTCGCGTGTATTGCCATGCACCAACACGACGGGGCGCCGGCGCAACGAATGGCCTTTCGCGATCCCGCCCCACCCGCCGATGCTGTACTGCCATTCGTGGTCCGTTAGCACCGGAAAATCCTGCGGGAAGGCAACCTCTGCGGGAAGCGGGCGGCAATGTGCCACCTGATGCATCGCCGCCGCATTCTCGAGACTTCCAAGCAGCACGACCATGAAGACAAGCAGCGTGCATGCTCGCAAAAGAACCACGTTAGACAATCTTTAGACCGTACAAACCCATACCGAACACGGTAAATTTTTTCGGAACAAAATATTTACTCGGTGTAAATCCAATGCTATATTACCCGAAAGTATTGCGTAGAATTATCTGAGGTCAAGTATGAGCCTCCCCGATCCCGCAATGAATCTCCTCAATGCGGAATATAATGCGCTACTCACCCCCCAGGCGCGCACCCGCTTCCTCTCAAGCTATACCGGCATGGCAGCCGACCGCGTGGAACGTATCGACCAGAGCGGGTCCCCGTGGCCAGGCACGCTCGAACGGGAAACGCGCGAAGCGGAAGCGCTGGGTATCGAACTTTCCCGGTATCTCGCCGGCCTCGCCGAGATAATGGAATGGGATGCCGTCCAACTGGAGCAGCGCACCGCATCCATCGCCGCGGCTCTTGACCGAGGCGACCCGCCGGAGTCCAGCCCGGAGTTTAACGCGATGCGCGAGCGCATCCTGCACGTCGCCCAGTCCACCGGCGAGGACCTCGTGCATATTGCCGCCCTCCATGGTGCCGTCCTCGCCTACCATCACGTCCTGTTCGGCTTGGTGAACAGGGCCGCCCTGCTCAGAAAACAACGCCCAGGTTGAGGCCAAGTCGTCCGCTGCATGGTCACGTCAATGTCCGTTTCCGCTCCGTGCATCAACAATCAAGACGGGCCGAGCGCCCGCCGGAGAAACACGCATGAACACACAACAGGCTGCGGTTATTGTCAGCGCGGTGAGAACCCCCTTGGGAAGCTTCAATGGTGTCTTCGCCAATATGCCGGCCACGAAACTCGGGAGCATCGTGATTGCCGACGCGCTCAAACGCGCCGGCATCTCGGGCGATCAGGTGGACGATGTCTATATGGGCTGCGTGTTGCCGGCAGGGCTTGGGCAGGCGCCGGCCCGGCAGGCCGCGATCGGCGCGGGGATCCCGCATTCCGTGGGCGCCACAACCGTGAACAAGGTGTGCGGCTCGAGCCTCATGAC
>Ga0066685_10000378_pt1 | contig 14932 bp, 12 predicted proteins | sample GraSoiAngelo_134_FD_62305 | JGI IMG/M metagenome (GOLD analysis project Ga0066685, IMG submission 62305) | Grasslands soil microbial communities from the Angelo Coastal Reserve, California, USA - 14_0929_05_30cm | ecosystem: Environmental > Terrestrial > Soil > Grasslands | place: USA...
CCCGGCGCTGTTTGGCCTGATCTAACTCACGAATCAGGCCGTCTCCGTCACCGGCCTTGATCAGCGCTTTCAGTTTCTCAAGGGAGGCTTGATAAGTCTCGATCTGGCTCACGAGATTCTCCCGGTTCCACAAACAAATGTCCCGCCACATTTCCGGAGAAGAAGCCGCGATCCTGGTGGTATCCTTGTATCCTCCGCCGGAAAATGATTGGAGCTCGACCCCGGGTGTTTGGGCGTCCTGGATGGTAAAGAGCGCGTTCACGAGCGCATAGGCGATCATGTGCGGCAGGTGGCTCACGGCCCCGAGAACTCTGTCGTGAAGCTCAGGGTCCATTTCGGTGATCCGCGCACCGGCAGCTTCCCACATGTGCCGGACCTTCAAGAGCGCCGGCGCCTTGGTACGAGTGGTCGGGGTGAGAATGCAGCGGGCACCATGAAATAAGTCCAGCGAGGCCGCATTGATGCCGCTTTTTTCCTTGCCGGCGATAGGATGGGCTCCGACCACGGACATGGCGTCAGGTACCAGGTCTTCCATGCGCGCAACGAGGGTCCCTTTCACGCTGCCCACGTCCGTCACAACGGCGTCCAGAGCGAGATGGGGGATACAGACTTTGAGAATGGCTTCAAACGTCGCGACCGGTGTAGCGAGGACGAGCAGGTCTGTTCCCGACGCCGAGTCCTCGAGATTTGTGGTGAAGCGGTCAATGGCATGGAACTCGACAGCCTTCTTGAGATTCTCGATCCTGCGCCCTGTCCCGACGATATGGGCAACGAGCCTCTGCTGCTTACAGACCATTCCCAGGGAGCCGCCGATCAGGCCCACCCCGACAATCGTCATTTGTTTGAAGAGCGGAAGAGGCGGTCGTGGCGTGTTTGCTTCCGATTGCAAACGGGTGGAGGCAGCAGGGCTCATTCAATCTCGCGATCGACAGCCGCCGCGATTCTTCGTAAGTCCTTCATGAGGTCCTTGAACTTCGCAGGCTTGAGCGACTCCTCTCCGTCGCACAGGGCGCACTCGGGATTGGAGTGCACTTCAATCAGGAGCCCGTCCGCGCCCGCTGCGACGGCGGCCTTTGCCATCGGCGCCACCAGGGCCCACTGGCCCGTGGCGTGACTGGGATCAACGATGACCGGCAGATGGGTCAAGGCCTTCAATGCGGGGACGGCTGCCAGGTCGAGCGTGTTCCGGTACTGAGATTCGAAGGTCCGAATGCCTCGCTCGCACAGCATCACGTTCTTGTTCCCACGCGACATGATGTATTCCGCCGAGAGCAGCCATTCCTTGATGGTTGCCGAGAGTCCCCGTTTCAAGAGTACCGGCTTGTCGTACGCGCCGACCTCTTTCAGCAGCTCGAAGTTCTGCATGTTCCGGGCGCCGATCTGGATGATGTCCGTCTTCTCGAGAAACAGTTCGATGTCCCGAGGGTCGAGGATCTCGCTCACGATCGGAAGCTTCGTGAGTTTCTTGGCTTCCCCGAGGAAATCCAAGCCCTCATTGCCGAGTCCTTGAAACGCATAGGGCGATGAGCGCGGCTTGTAGGCGCCTCCGCGCAAGATGTTCGCGCCCGCCGCCTTCACTTCTTGTGCAATCCCAACGGTCAATTCCTTCTTCTCGACAGCGCATGGGCCGGCCATGATGGCCAACCTTCTGCCACCGATTTTCACGCCGCCGACATCAATGATCGTATCTTCCTTTTTGAACTCACGGCCGGCCAGTTTCCACGGCGCGAGGATGGGGACGACGTCCTCCACTCCGGCAATGGCGCGGAGCGGCTGGTTGGCCAGGATCCGATCGTCGCCGATCACACCGATGATCGTTCGTTCCTGGCCTTTCGAGAGATGAGGCGTCAACCCCAGTTCTTTAAGGCGATCCATGACATGCTCGATCATGGATTCGGTCGCTTCGGGTTTCAGCACGATGATCATGGCGCGATACTCTCCTTCCGATGCTTACGCAGTCAGCACTGACTTGAGTGTGTCGATGAAACGGCGGTTTTCATCAGGCAATCCAATCGTCACCCGCAAGAAACTGCCGCCTAAATGCCTCACAATGACGCCCTCTCGGAGCAGTCTGTCGAAGACCGCCTTGCCGTCCCGCTTGACGTCAAAATACAGGAAATTTGCCTGGCTCGGCACGGCGCTCAATCCGATGCGCTTCAGATGCTCGGAGACATAGGCCATGCCCTCGATGTTCAGACGCCGGCTTTCACGAACGTGCTCCTCGTCGGCCAGGGCTGCCAGCGCTGCGTTTTGCGCGAGACTGTTCGTATTGAACGGAGGCCGGATGCGGTTCAGGTGCTCGACGATTTCAGGAGTGGTCAGGCCGTATCCGATGCGCAATCCCGCCAGACCGTAGATCTTCGAAAAAGTTCGAAGGATGACGATGTTGCGGCCGGATTTGAGCAGCTCTAACGCGTCCGGGTAATCGGGCGCCGTGACATACTCGTAATACGCTTCATCGAACACGAGAATCACGTCGGTCGGAACGGCCTGAAGCAGGCTGTTTATTTCCGAGGCGGTCACATAGGTGCCGGTCGGATTGTTGGGATTGCAGACAAAAAGAAGACGCGTTCTGTCGGTGACGACTTTCGCCATAGCGCCGACGTCATGCCGATACGCCTTCAGCGGTACCAGCACAGCCTTGGCATGCGCGGCCGTTACGTCGATTTTGTAGACGATGAAGCTGGGATCCGCCATCACCGCCTCGTCTCCCGTTTGGAGAAATGCCCGGGTGAGCAGGGTGATGATTTCATCGGAGCCGTTACCCAGGACAATCTGGTCGGGCGTGACCTTCCAGCGTTCGGCCAATCCTTGTCGGAGATAATGTCCTCCGCCGTCCGGATAGCGGTGAAGGGTCTTGGCGGCGGCGTTTAGGACCGCCAACGCCTTCGGCGAAGGCCCTCGCGGGTTCTCGTTGGAGGCGAGCTTGATCGAGCCCGTGATGCCGAGCTCTCGCTCCAGCTCTTCAATGGGCTTGCCGGGCGAATAGGGCGTAATGCCCGCAATATCTGGACTGACTTTAATCCCCATACATTACGTGTGAGCTGGATAGGATCCCAACACCTTGAGGAAGAGGCAGCGCGACTTCACTTCGGCCAGCGCCCGCTTGACGCGGTCTTCGTCAAGATGCCCCTCGACGTCCACGAAGAAGAGATATTCCCAAGCCTTCCGGCGGGAGGGCCGCGATTCGATCTTCGTCATATTGACCCCATTGGAGGCAAAGGGGCGCAGCAAATCGTAGAGCGCGCCGACCTTGTCCTTCACCGACAGCATCACCGAGGTCTTGTCCTTGCCGGTGCGCTCGGGCGCTTTCACGGAGAGGATCAGGAAGCGGGTGTAGTTGTTCAGATTGTCCTCGATATGGGCTTTCAGGACCTTCAATCCGTAGATCTGTCCCGCCAACTCCGACGCGATCGCGGCGGCGGAATGGTCTTCGGCGCAGATTTCCGCGGCTCGCGCGGTGCTGTGCACTTCGGACACGGGCACGCTGGCAAGGTTTGTTTCCAGCCACTGGCGGCATTGTGCTATGGCATGGGGATGTGAATAGATCTTCTTGACAGATGGCAGTGAATCGGCCTTCGACAAGAGGTTATGCGAGACTTCCTGGAGGACCTCGCCATAGATTTGCAAGTTCGAGTCAATGAACATGTCCAAGGTGTGATTCACCACCCCTTCGGTGGAGTTTTCGATCGGCACCACGCCGAAGTCCACGCGTGCGCGTTCCACCTCGTTGAACACTTCTTTGATGGACGTCATGGGAAGGTATTGGGCCGATGACCCGAATTTTTGAATGCAGGCCAGATGTGTAAATGTGGCGCGCGGACCGAGATAGGCAACCTTGAGCGGGCCTTCCAAGGACAGCGAACCGGACATGATCTCCCGATAGACGGCTTGGAGGGCGTCATTGGGAAAGGGGCCCGCATTGTTCTTCGATAAACGCTCAAAGATCTCAGCCTCCCGGGCGGGGGTATGGAGCACGGCCTGGGTGTCGGCTGCCTTCTTGAGCTTCCCGATTTCGATGACGTGCTGCGCGCGCTGGTTCAGCAGGCGGAGAATTTCATCATCGATCTTGTCGATTTCTTGGCGGTGCCCTTGAAGTGGTTTCGGCTCTTTCATCGCGTAAACACTAAAAAATTGGAAACGTTAACTGTACTGGAAGTGGGACGAATTTGCAAGTATTTCAAGGAGAAGGGCGATTTGATCAGAATCAGGTCAGGAGGTCTTTTTGTTTGCCGAAATGTTGAAATGCCAGCCGGGTGGCCACCCGCCCGCGCGCGGTCCGCTCGAGGTATCCCGCTTGGATCAGGTAGGGCTCGTACACATCTTCCAGGGTGCCGCGCTCTTCCCCGAGGGCCGTGGCCAGCGACTCCACCCCCACGGGGCCGCCGCCGAACTTGTCAATCAATGTCTGCAGCAGCAAGCGGTCCATGGCATCGAAGCCGGCCGAATCCACGCCGATCCAGGCCAGCGCGGCATCGGCGACCTTTCGTGTCACGAGTCCATCGGACTTGATTTGCGCATAGTCTCTCACGCGGCGAAGCAACCGGTTCGCGATTCTGGGAGTTCCGCGCGAGCGCCGGGCGACTTCGGCCGCGCCCTCGCGGTCTATCGAGATGTTCATGATGCCCGCCGACCGCAGCGCAATCGCTTCCAATTCTTCGGGGGTATAAAAATCCAGGCGGTGCACTAGGCCGAACCGTTCCCGAAGCGGTGATGTCAGCGACGCGACGCGGGTGGTGGCGCCGATCAACGTAAATTTCGGAAGGTCCAGCTTGATGGTCCGTGTGGATGCTCCCTGACCGATGATCAAATCGAGTTGATAGTCCTCCATCGCCGGATAGAGCGCCTCTTCCACCGTAGCCGGCAGGCGATGAATTTCATCGATGAATAAGACGTCGCCCTGTTGAAGGTTGGTCAAGATGGCGGCAAGATCCCCGGCGTGGTTGAGCACGATGCCAGAGGTTGCACGCAGCGCGACACCCATTTCCCTGGCGATGATGTTCGCGATCGTCGTTTTGCCGACGCCCGGTGGACCGTAAAAGATACAATGATCCAGCGCTTCCCGCCGCTGCTTCGCGGCATCCATGCAGATGCGAAGCGAGTCCTTCATCCGCGACTGGCCCACGTATTCGTCCAAGGTCTGCGGCCGGAGCGCAACCTCGAAGCTTCCCTCCTGATCGCCTGGCTCTGTCGTGACCACACGGTCAGGCATGACCTGGCGCCTTCCTCTGACTCATTTGGCCAGTTCCTTCAGCGCTTCCCGGATGAGATCTTGCAAGCGGGGTTGGCCGTCGCGCGCCAGGATCTCGTTGACGAGGTCCTTGACGTCTGCGGCCCGGTAGCCGAGGTTGGTGAGCGCCGACAGCGCATCGTCCGCCAGCCGGTTGGAGACCGCTTCTGGTTTGACCGACTTGTGGTCGGTCGCGACCGCCAGCTTTTCAATTTTGTCTTTCAATTCCAGCGCAAGCCGCCCCGCGGATTTCTTGCCGATGCCTGACACCGACGCCAGGACTTTATAGTCGTCATCACGAATGGCGGCGGCGAGGTCGTCCACGCTGAGCGTCGAGATGACGTTCAATGCGAGCTTCGGGCCGATGCCGGACACGCTGAGCAGCAGGAGGAATGCATCTTTCTCCCGGGTGGTTCTGAACCCGAACAATTGAAGCGCGTCTTCCCGAACGTGGGTGTAAATGGCGAGAGAAACCGGCTGCTCGGGTTCGGGGAGGTGGTAATAGGTGCTGAGGGGAATGAGGACGTCGTAGCCGACTCCCTGCACGTCAATGACGACCCCTCCGGGATGCTTCGAAGCGAGCCGGCCGGTGAGAGTGGCGATCATCCGCCGGCTGCGACCTTCTCCATGATCTCTTCGGGTATGTCGAAATTCGCGTGCACCTTCTGGACGTCGTCCTGATCTTCCAGAATGTCCACGAGCTTCAGCGCCTGTTCGGCGGCCTTTTCATCGAGTGCAATGTAGTTCTCGGGGATGAAGGTGATCTCAGCGTGGGAAGACTCGATCTTGGCGTCGGCCAGCGCCTTCTTCACGCTCTCGAATTCATGCGGTCCGGTGATGACTTCATAGATCTTATCGTGAGTCTTGATGTCTTCGGCACCGGCGTCGAGAGCGACTGTCATGAGTTTGTCCTCGTCCACCTTGCTCCGGTCGACGATCAGCAGCCCTTTTTTATGGAATTGCCAGGAGACCGCGCCAGCTTCTGCCATGTTGCCGTTGTTCTTCGTGAAAATGCTTCGGATTTCGGCCACGGTGCGGTTTCGATTGTCGCTTGTCAAATCTACCAACAGGGCGCAGCCGCCCGGTCCATATCCTTCGAGCTGGAACTCTTCGTAATGGATGCCGGGAAGTTCGCCCGTCCCGCGCTGGATGGCCTTCTTCAGATTGTCGGAGGGCATGTTGGCGTCTTTGGCTTTGAGAATCGCTAATCGGAGTCGGGGATTGCCGTCGGGGTCGCCGCCGCCGATGCGCGCGGCGATCGTAATTTCGCGAATGATTTTGGTGAAGACTTTACCGCGCTTCGCGTCTACCGACGCTTTGTGCCGCTTCGTGGTCGCCCAGTGGCTATGGCCGCCCATGACGCTACTCCTTCTGGCTCTGAAAATTTATTCCGCATGATGCTCAATCGATTCTGACACACGCTCTTGAAGGGTGTCAACGCGGGCCGATACCGCTGCCGCAAGCGCAGTTCGGATCTGGGCCGCCGTGTGCGGACCGATGCCGCCCACGCGCTGCAGCTCGGTTTCCGTGGCGGCCGTCAGGGCCTCGACCGACCCGAACGAGCGCAGCAGGTCCCGGCGCTTGGTGGGGCCCACGCCGGGGATCTCATCCAGCTTTGAGGCGATGAGGGCCTTGCCGCGGAGCGTTCGGTGGTAGCCGACCGCGAAGCGATGGGCTTCGTCACGGATCCGTTGAAGAAGATGGGTCGCGGGGGAGGACGGTTTTAAGATCACCGGGTTCTTGCGCCCGGGAAGAAACACCCGCTCCTCCTTTTCGCCCTTGGCTTTGGCCAGTCCAAGCACGTCGATGTCCGTCAGCTTCAATTCCCGCAACCCGTCCATGGCCGCTCCGAGCTGTCCGATGCCGCCGTCAATCACGATCAGGTCGGGGAACGGGCGGTCAGTCTTCAGGATGCCGGCATAGTGCCGAAGCACCACTTCCTTCATGCTGGCAAAGTCGTTGGCCCCCTCGACGGTCCGGATGCGAAACTTCCGGTACTCGGATTTTCTGTGAACACCGGTGTCCCAGACGACCATGGATGCGACGCCTTGGTTGCCCTGGATGTTGGAGATGTCGAAGCCTTCGATGCGGTTCGGGGCATGTTGAAGGTGAAAGAGCTTTTGCAATTCTTCCACGGCCGCCTTTCCCATGGCTTCATCTCGCAGATAATCCTTGAGGGCGGCCTCGGCGTTTTCTTCGGCCAGTTTCACCAGGTGATGTTTGATCCCGCGCTCCGGCGCGAAGACTCGCACCTTCTCGCCTTTTTTGTCGGAGAGCCACTGGCTGATCAGGTCGGCTTCAGGAAGTTCCACCGGCAGCAGTAACTGCTTCGGCGGAATGATCTCTTTGTTGTAGAACTGCTGGATGACGGAACGGACCAGTTCCTCATCGGACGTCTCCTCGACCTGCCCCCAGTGGAAGTCCTTGCGCCCCACCAACAGGCCTCCTCGCACGAAGAGCATCTGGACGTTCGCCGCCGGTCCTTCCCGCACCAATCCCACCACGTCCTGGTCCACATTGTCGATCTGCGCCACACGCTGCCGTTCCAGCGTCCGCTCGATCTTGAAGATGCGGTCCCGGATGCGCGCCGCTTCCTCGAAGTCCTCGCCTTGGGCGGCTGTTTCCATCTGTGACTGGTATTGCTGCAACAGGTCCGTGTTGCGGCCCTCCAGAAACATCCGGGCCTGCTTGACGATCTCGTGGTATTCCTCGGAGGATTGATTGCCGATGCAGGGGGCCATGCAGCGTTTGATTTCAAATTCGATGCAGGCCCGCTCGGCCCGCCCATTGATCTCAATGCTGCACGTGGCCAAGGGGAAGACCTTCTTGATCACTCGAAGCGTCTCCCGAAGCGCGCCGGCGGGAACGTACGGGCCGTAATAGAGCGCGCCGTCTTTTTGAACCCTCCGGACTATGGTGAATCGAGGGAATGGTTCTTTGATCGGCAGGCGCAGATAGGGATACTGCTTGTCGTCCCTCAGTACCACGTTGAAGCGGGGACGATGGCGCTTGATGAGGGTGCTCTCGAGGATCAACGCCTCCAATTCAGATCGCGTCACGATGGTTTCGAGGTCGGTGATGTGTCCCACGAGCAGTCGGGTTTTGGCCGTCATGTCCGCGCCTTTTTGAAAATAGGACCGAATGCGGTCGCTGAGAAGATTTGCCTTGCCGATGTACAGAACCTCGCCGCGGCCGCCTTTCATGAGGTACACGCCGGGCGCTTGCGGCAGGCGGTCGAGCTTCGTTTGGAGAGTATCGGATACCATGATGTTAGTGTAGACTACAGGTTGCTGAGCGGCAAGTAAGGGAGCGGATGATGGGTCAGTCCTGGCAGATCGGGCGCGTTCTTGGGATACCGTTGCGGGTCCATGTGTCCTGGTTCATTGTTTTTGCGCTCCTCTCCTGGTCGTTGTCGCAAGGATATTTCCCGGCGGTGCTCCGCCACGTGCCCATGTGGCAATACTGGGTCTTGGGAATCGTTGCGGCCCTCCTGCTTTTCGTCTCTGTCCTGGTGCATGAGCTCGGCCATTGCATAGTCGCATTGCGGTACCGTATCCCGATCTCGCAAATCACCCTGTTCATTTTCGGCGGCATGGCACAGATCAAACGTGAGGCGCCGACCCCGAAGGCGGAGTTCCTGATTGCCATCGCAGGTCCGCTGGTCTCGGTGTTGATCGCGCTGGGGTTCTGGGGCGCTGCCGTGTTTCCCGGCGCACCGCCCAGCATGATGGCCATTGCCGAGTATCTGATGAACATCAACTTTGTCTTGGCCGCATTCAATTTGGTACCCGGATATCCCTTGGATGGAGGCCGGGTGCTCCGAGCCGGCATCTGGGCGTGGTCGCACAACTTTCACAAGGCAACGCGTTATGCCGCGCGCGCGGGACAGGGATTTGCGATCCTGTTGATGGTGGTCGGGCTGTACGATGTGACGACAGGGGCCGCCATGGGAGGCATGTGGTTCTTGCTGATCGGCGGCTTTCTCTTTTCCTCGGCGCAAAACAGCCATCGCCAGGTGGCATTCCAGGAATCCCTGGCCGGGCTTCGAGTCGGCGATGTCATGACGCCTGAGGTCGTGACGCTTCAGGCGGACGAGACGCTCGATCAAGCGGTCAACCGATACTTTCTGCAGCTTGGATTTGGCGGGTTTCCGGTCATGGCGAACGGCAAGGTCGCCGGGATGCCGTCGCTGCGGGAACTGAAGACGATCCCGCGTGAAGAGTGGCCGAATCTCACCGTCGGTCAAGTCATGACGTCTAATGCGCCGCAATCGGAAATCCGTCCGAACGAGCCGATTACCGCGGCCATGGATCGGATGCTGCAGGAGGACCGAAGTCGGCTGGTGGTGACGGAAGGAGAGAAGGTCGTGGGGTTGATTACGCGTTCCGGGATCGCCCGCTTTCTAGATCTGACTCAACGCTAATTAGAACGCCGCTCAGCCAAGACTTCGCGGCTACAGATGCCGCAGGCGCTATGTCCCGTCCAGTTCGAGGACCTGCCGGTTGCCCTCTTCATCCATCTGCACGGTCAGATGAAGCACCGCCCCCGGCTTGAGCTGTTTGAAGAATTCCATCATGCCGGGATCGCGCGGCAACACCTTAAATTGCATATCGTTCAGGAGCCGCTGCCAACGCTTGCCATCGTACCGGTGAGTCCATTCGATCCACACGGCATCTTCATATCCGTCCAGTCCGATGAGCTTCCCGACAATCCGGGTGGGCTGATCGAACTTCATTTGCTGGATTTGGGCGTCGAACATGCCCGGGGGCACGGCGAGGTCTTCTTGAGCGGGAACCGATGACACGGCGACGAGCAGAAACATTGCCGTCAGCAACGTCTTCATTCGGTCCGGCTTACACCAAACGCGTCGCGATTTTCAAGCCAGCATCCCAACTCACGCGCTTTGCGGGCGCGATGATTCCGAGGCCGGCTTGTTCACGCACATGGCGTTTTCCGACGGCACGATTCGTGTGCCGTAGCGATTGGCATAGACATAGGTCAGCTCGGCTCCGAACAGAAAAATCTGCGCCGAGTAGTAGACCCAGATCAAAATGATGACGAGCGAGCCGGCCGCTCCGTAGGCCGAGGCGATGCCGGTCTGGCCCAGGTAGATTCCGATCAGGGATTTGCCGAGAGAAAAGTTGACGGTTTCGAGGACGCCGGCCGGGGACCGGCAGGAGATGTTGAAAGAATTTCCCCATGGCGGCGAGCCCCGCTGACAGAAGCAGCGATACTAACAAAAGGAATCCGCTTCCGAGCACCAGCATGAATGACAAGAATCGATCGCGAATGACGCCGAGAAGACCCCGTCCGGGCCAAGGCGGCACCGAGCCGCTGCACGTTATCGTGAAGCCATTCATCCACGGCATCCTTGAACAAGGTTCCGATGGCCTGGCCTCGCATCTTCGCATAGTCCCCTGTCGGTGCTTCATCGTAATCTGCTCACGCAATCGACGGCAGCCCCTCTCTAGATGGGTCACCGGGTGGCGGGGAGATGAAAGAGGGTGGCAGGTAACGAGCGGCGGGTTCAGACGTCGGCGCCCTGTTCGGCCGCCTCGAGTCCGGCTTTTTCGCTGACGAGCCCGAGGACGCCCCATCCGATCAGGAAAAAAATGCCCAACATGAGGACCGCGAGTCGTTGATTGCCCGTCCATAACACGATCTGGCCATACACCAGAGGGCCCAGGGTGGCCGCAAATTTTCCGCTCAGCGAGAAAAATCCAAAAAACTCAGCTTGCCGGCCGACCGGCGTAAAGAGGGCCAGCAATGTCCGGCTCGCCGCCTGGTTCCCGCCAAGCGCCGCACCGGCGATCAGGCCGATCGCGTAGAACTCCAACGGCGTTCTCACCGCAAAGGCCCAGACCACGATCCCGATCCACAACCCGAGCGTGATGCCGATGACCGGCTTGGCTCCGATGCGGTCGGTCAATACTCCGAAAGCGTAAGACCCTGCTCCCGCCGTCAATTGAGTGATCAGGAAGTAAATGATCAGGTCGGCCGGCGTGAAGCCGAGCACCTTTGCGGCGAAGATCCCGCTGAAGACCACGACGGTGTTGATGCCGTCGCTATAAATCAGAAATGCAATGAGATAGACAAAGAGCTCGCGGTACCGGCGAATCTCACGAAAGGTGCGGGTCAATCGAGTGAAACCGATGGTCCACGCGCGCATTCCGGGAAGGGACGGCTTCGGCACCGCCCGTTCCCTCAAGTACACGAAGGTCGGCACGCTGGCGATCAGAAAAAAGGCCGCGGTGGCGATGAAGCTCTGCCGGAAGGTATTCAGATTGTCGGCGCCCAGTCCCCCCTTCATGAACGGGTACGCGATTGCGAGCGACAGCAGTCCTCCCAGGTATCCCAAGCCCCAGCCGTAGCCGGACAGGCGCCCCATATCTTCCCGGTCGGCGAGTTCCACGAGAAACGCATTATAAAAGGTGTAGCCGAGTTCAAACCCGATGTTGGCAATTCCGACCATGATGAGGCCGAAGAGCACGTCGCCCGGCCCGACGAAGTAGAGCGCCGCCGTGCAGATGATGCACAGGGCGGTGACGGCCATGAGATATTCTTTTTTGGTCGCGCGGTAATCGGCGATCGCGCCGAGCAGCGGGGAGAGCACGGCGACCAGAATCATGCAGATGCTGTAGCCGGCTCCCCACAGCGCTTCCCCCTGCCCGGCCGAGGACGGATCGTTCCCGACCACCACCTGAATGAAGTACACGCTGTAGCCGACGGTGATGATGATGGTGGTGAAAGAGGAATTCGCGAAGTCGAACAGGCACCACGCGAGGCGTTCGCGGGCGGTGACGGGAATGTTGAGTTCAGGCAATGCGGCGGCTCGTCAGACGGTCGCCTGAGCTGCGGCTTCCCGGATGGCGTGCGCCACGTCCTTGTGCGGCTTTGTCCCCACACGATCGGCGGCGACCTTGGGATTCACCGGCGTATAGGGAATGAGAAGCCGTTCCTTGGCTTCGAGCACCCTGAGCACGGCATGATCGAACTGAAGCTCGGGGACGATGCCGTCCTTGACGGCTTGGTACACAGCGTCCATGGCGGCGAGCTGGTGATCCTGCTCCTTTGAAATGAGGAGAATGTCGGCGCCGGCAAGCAGCGAGAGGACCGCCGCATCTTCGATCCCATAGTGATCCAGGATCGCGCGCATCTCTAGATCGTCCGTCAGGACGAGGCCCTTGAAATGCAATTGCGTGCGCAACAAGCCTGTGATGATCGCAGGAGAAAGGGTCGCGGGGAAGGCGGGATCCAGTGCCGGATATTGCACGTGGGCCGACATGATGGCGGCCACACCGTTCGCAATGCAATGGACGAACGGCCGCAGCTCGACGGCGCGAAGCCGTTCGAGGCCATGTGTGACAATCGGGAGTTCAAGATGTGAATCCTTCACCGTGTCCCCATGTCCGGGGAAGTGTTTGCCGCATGCCAGCACGCCGTTGCTTTGAAGACCGGCGATGACCGCCAATCCGAGTGTCTCGACCTGCTCGGGATCGCGGCCGAACGCCCGGTCGCCGATGATCGGATTGTCGGGGTTGCTGTCGACATCCAAGACGGGCGTGAGATTCATGTTCACGCCGATGGCGCGCAGCTCCAGCGCCGTGACCTCGGCGAAACTATAGGCGAGCTCCACCGATCCGCCGCGGCCGATCGCGCCCTGCCCCGGGAAGACCGTGAACCCTTTCGGAAGCCTGGCCACGCGCCCTCCCTCCTGGTCAATCGAGATGAAGAGGGGCATCCGGGGAGCGAGCTTTTGGAGGCTATTCGTTAAGTGCGCGGCCTGCTCGGCATCCGTCAAGTTTCGGCTGAAGAGGATGATGCTGCCCGGATGATACGATTTGAAGAGGGCCTGGAGGTCTTTGGAGGACTCGGTGCCCTGGATGCCGAGCATGAACAGCTGGCCGACTCGCTCGCGGAGATTCACGGACGCCTTCCGTTCGAACGCTTCGCGGCCGCGCGACGAGAGGTTTTCTTACCGTTGGCCCGAGCGCCGGCCGAGGCGCCGTTTGCTCGGTTGCGGAGAAATTGAATCAGCAGCCGCGCGCCGACGCCGGTCGGACCCTTCGGGATATGCCCGCGTTCGCGGTCGCTCCAGTCGGTGCTCGCGATATCCAAATGCGCCCAGACCGATTCGCCGACAAACTTGCTGAGGAACGCGGCCGCTGTAATCGTGCCGCCGGGCCGGCCGCCGGTGTTTTTCATGTCCGCCACGTCGCTCTTGATCTGCTCGTAGTATTCTTCCCAGAGCGGCAATTGCCACGTTCGCTCGCCGCATTGCTCACCCGCCGCCTGCAGCTCGTCGATCAACGCGGCATTGTTTCCGAGGACGCCGATGGCGTGGGTCCCCAATGCGACCACGCAGGCGCCGGTCAATGTCGCGATGTCCACCAGGACGTCGGGATGGTACCGCGTGGCATAGGTCAGGCCATCGGCGAGGATGAGCCGGCCTTCCGCGTCGGTATTGATGACCTCGATCGTCTTGCCGGAGAGGCTTTTTAAGATGTCGCCGGGTTTGGTGGCGCTGCCGCCGGGCATGTTTTCGGTCGCGGGAATGATGCCGATCACATTCAACGGAAGCCGCAGGCGCGCAGCCGCGCCGACCGCCGCCAGCACCGCTGCCCCGCCGGTCATATCGGCCTTCATCTGTTCCATGTTGTCGGCCGGCTTGAGCGAGATCCCTCCGGAATCGAACGTGACGGTCTTTCCCACGAGAGCGACCGGCCGTTCGTGCGCCGACCCTCCGCGATACTCGAGGATGATAAATTTCGGGGGTTGATGGCTGCCCAGCGAGACGCCGAGCAAGGCGCCCATCCCAAGCCGTTGCATGTCAGGCCGATTCAAGACCTTGCAGGAGATGCCGCGTTCCCTGGCGATCTTCTTTGCCTCATGCTCGACGTACGTGGGCGTCATCACGTTGGCCGGATGATTGCACAGATCCCGCACGAACGTGACCGCGTCGCTGATGATCTGGCCCGCACTGGCGCCTTGTTGGATCTCTGCAAGAGACTCGGCGCCGTTGGCCACCACGGTCATCGTTTTGACGGCCTTGATATGATTGTTCTGATCGGTGCGGTAGGCGTTGAACTGGTAGAGTCCGAGCAACGCGCCTTCGACCGTTGCTTGTGCCGCTGCTCCGGTGGCCCGCCCGCTCTCCGGCAGCGCGCGGCCATGCACGGGCGTGGCGAATGATTTGGCGCCGGCCTCCCGGATCGCCTTCACGGCCGTCCCCACGGCCCGCCGGACCTTTTCCAGCGACCCTTCTTTTCGTTTGCCGAGGCCCATCAGCACGACGCGTTTGGCGCGGACCCGTTCGCCGGGCGCGACATGGAGGATCGAGACTTGGCCGAGACGCCCGCTGAATTCGCCGTTCTTCAACAACTCTCTCAGCCGGCCTTTGAGGGCCGCATCGATGGCGGCCGTTTCGCCGCTGAATTTGTCTTCGCTTTCCCAATGCGAAAGGAGAATGGCATCCGCCGCCTCGTCCTGAAGGCGTTGCTGTGTGACGGTCATCTTCATGATGGTTTCAACATTCTCCGGTAGAGCGTCTCTTAGACGCCATGGGTCGCCGGGTCCCAGATGAGCTTGTGCAATTGGAGCTGGAACCGGACGGGGAGCCGGTCCGCCAACACCCACTCGGCCAGCGATTGAGGATTGAGTTCGCCGAACACCGGGCTGAAGAGGACCGTGTGCCGTTCCGAG
>Ga0066685_10000381_pt1 | contig 14907 bp, 5 predicted proteins | sample GraSoiAngelo_134_FD_62305 | JGI IMG/M metagenome (GOLD analysis project Ga0066685, IMG submission 62305) | Grasslands soil microbial communities from the Angelo Coastal Reserve, California, USA - 14_0929_05_30cm | ecosystem: Environmental > Terrestrial > Soil > Grasslands | place: USA...
GCGTGAATCATGCGCGCGACGTGCTTCGCATGCTTGAGATAGAGATCGACGCGGAGGTTCTCGTCCGGGGCGTGCGCGCGGGTATCGGGGTTGCCGAATCCGGCCGTCGCCACGGGAACGCCCAGCTCCTGGATGAAGGCGTGGTTCGGCCCCGAGCCTCCGACCATCGGGACGATCGTCATCGGCATCCCGTAGACCGGGCGCGCGGTCTCCGCGACGAGGCGCAGGAAGGGGTGATCGGGGTCGGTCCTTCCCGCCGGATTTCCGCCGAGGAACTGGATCTTCACGTCGGCAAATCCCCCCGCATCGAGATGCGCGCGAAGCTGTTTCGTCACCTGGTCCGGGGTCATGTCCGGGACCAGACGGAAGTCCACCTTGGCCGAGGCCCTGGCGGGCAGCACCGTCTTGCTGCCCGGACCCTGGTAGCCGGAATCGAGCCCGCAAATCGTGCAGGTCGGCTCGAATACCTCGGCGATCTTGAGCTCCTCTCCCCCCTTCATACCCCGGAGATACTCCTTCACTCCGTAGCGCTCCCGGTAGTCCTGGGCCATATCGGGCGCCTGGGCCATCAGCTCGCGGTCGCGCGGGGTCGGAGGGCGGACGGGGTCGTAGAATCCAGGGATCCGGATGCGCTCATCCTTGCCCTTGAGGCTCGCCAGGGCCCAGGTCAGGCGCCAGGCGGCGTTCGGGAAGATCGAGCCCCCGACCCCGGAATGGACGTCCCGCGACAGGCACTCCACCGAGAGCTCGACGTAGCAGATCCCGCGAAGCCCCGCGTACTGGAGCGGCACCTCGCGGTGATCCACGTAGCCGAACTCCCAGAGGCAGGCGTCGCCCCGAAGCCGCGCGCGGTTCTTCCGCACGAAGCCGGGAAGATGAACGCTCCCGATCTCCTCCTCCCCCTCGATCACGAATTTGATCCGGCACGGCAGCCGGCCCGCCTGCTCGAGAAGGGCGTCGATCGCGAGCAGGCGCGCCGTGAGGTGTCCCTTGTCGTCGCTCACGCCACGCCCGAAGAGGCGTCCGTCGCGCCGCGTGGGCGTGAACGGAGGGCTGGTCCAGAGGTCGATCGGCTCCGGAGGCTGCACGTCGTAGTGGTTGTAGATGAGCAGGGTTTTGTCGCGTTCGCCGTCACGCTCGGCGATCACCACGGGGTAGCCCTCGGCGGGAACGAGCTCCACGGAGAAGCCGCGCGCGCGGAGCATCTCGGAGACGAGGCGCGCGCACTCCTCCATGCCGAGGTTCTGGGCCGCGACACTGGGCTGGGCCGCGTATCGGGTGAGCTCGGCCAGGCTCTGCTCGAGATGATCGTCCAGGTACCGGTCGATCGAGGCGAAATCGGCCATGGCGGCACTCATGATGCGGCAGCGGGAGCCCGCCGGGAAGGGCCGAGTTGGGAGAAGGCAGCGGCTAGAAGTAGGTGGCCGCCGTGAAGGTGAGACGCGAAGGCCTAGTCCGCCGAGGCAGAAATCAGAGCGCCCGCGCGCTCCGTTGACTCCCCGGCGGGACTGAGCTCGCAGCTCGCGGCTCCGAACGCCACGAGGTAGCCCAGCGCCTCGTCGCGGCGGCCGACCTTGACCAGCGTATCGAGCAGGTTCCCGATCAGCTGCTTCCAGTCGTGGTGGTGCACCAGAGAGCGCCGGTCCTCCTCGCTCAACGATCCGAGGATCTCCTTCATCTGATCGGCGGCGCGCGTGAACTCCTCGGCCGCGCCGTCCGCGTTCCCCGACCTGGCTAGGATCTCGCCGATCAGGTTCTGGGCCCGCGCAGCGAGAGGCCGGAACCCCCGGTCGTTCGCGCGCCGCACGACCTCCCTCAAGTCCTCCAGCGAGTCCGCACCGGTTCCCTCGGCGCAGGCCGCGCGCGCCGCGGTCAGCGCGGCCCGAAGCTCGAAGTACGCCATCTTGGACCAGCGCGCGATGTCTCTCGCCTGCCGCGCCGCGCGCTTCGCTTCGCCGTGGTTTCCGCCGGCGAGCTCGACCTCCGCGGACGCGATCAGGGCCTCGATCAAGCTCTCCACGTGCCCGGTAGGCTCTCCCAGCGAGATCGCGCGACGGGCGTGCTCGCGGGCAGCCGCCGTGCCGCCGCGCGCGGAAGCGATCAGCGCGCGTTTGGCGTGCACTTCCGCGAGGACGGGAGCCGAGTCCAGGTCGGCGGCGATCTGCTCGGCCAAGCGCACCTCATCCTCGGCCCGCTCGATCTGATGCATGTCGAGATACAGCTCCGCCAGGTTGTCATGGAGGACCGCGAGCACCCGGCCCCGAGGCTGTGAAGACCGGATCTCCAGCGACTCGCGGTAGAGCCGCTCCGCGCTGGCGTATTGCCCCTGCTCAAAGCGAATCAGGCCGAGATTGTTCAGGCAGGCGCAGAGGTCCTCGGTGTTCCCCAACTCGCGGCAGAGGGAGAGCGAGGCCTCCCAGTGACGCAGGGCCCCGACGTGATCCCCCTTGTTGTGATGCAGGTTCCCGAGCTGTCGCAGCGTCACCGCCTCGCCGCGGCGGTCCACTCCCTTGCGATAGAGCGCCAGCGCCTCGTTCAAGTGGCTCTCGGCCTCCTGCGGCTCGCCAAGCCGGAGGTGAAGGATCCCGATGTTCTTGTGCGTCTGCGCCAGCCCCGCGTCGTCTCCGAGCCGCTGGCGAATCCCGAGACAGGTGCGGTGGCACATGAAGGCCTCCTCCATGTCGCCCCGCACGAAATGAATCCCGCTGAGGTTGTTGAGCGAGGCGGCGCGGAGCCGCTCGTCGCCGCGCGCCTCGGCCATTCCAATCGCCTCGCGCAGGAATCGCTCCGCGCTTTCCATGTCTCCCTTGAAGAAGTGGAGCTTCCCCAGCTCCCGGAGCGCGGTATTGAGCCGGGATTCGTCCCCCGAACCGCGGGCTTCCTCAACCAGAGTGCCGTAACGCGCGATCGCCTCCTCGTAGCTCTGCTGCGCTTCGACCGGGTGCCCCAGAAGGTAGTGCATGCGGCCGATCGCCCGCACCAGGTCCGCCTCGCGGCGCGCGTCGGGAGCCGTGCGCGTCAGGTCCAGCGCCACTTCGTAGCTCTCGAGGGCGGCACGGTATCTTCCCGCGGCGTACTCCTCGTCACCACGGCGCTGGCGGATGTCCACCAGCTGGCGGACGCGCTCGGCCGGTGGATGACTGGGATGGAGGTCGTGCAGCAGACTCTCGGCGCGTTCCAGGTAACGGATCGCGTCCGCGTGCGCGAAGAGACGCGCGGCCGCGGTCGCCGACAGGATCAGGTATGGAAGCGCCTCGGACTTGAGCCCGGCCGCGAGCAGGTTGAACGCGATGACCCCGGCGTGTTCCTCCGACTCGCCGAAGCTCTCCGCGAGGAACTGCCCCACCACGGTGTGGTACTCGATCCGGAGCTCCGGAGGAATGCTGTCGTAGAGGATCTCGCGGATCTTGGAGTGGTCGAAGTGGTACTGCGGGCCGGCGGCGTGGATGAGATGATGGATCTGCTCCAGGAACTGGAGGGTTTTCAGCAACTGCATGCGCTCGATCCCGAGCCCGCGCAGGATCGTGCCGGAGTGGAAGACATCCCCCTCGACGGCCCCCAGCTCCAAGATTTCACGCTCGCGCCCGCCGAGCCGGCTCAGACGCCGCATCACCACGTCGTACACCTTCTCGGGAATGGAGATCTTGTCGACCGTGATCGCCAGGGTCCAGGCGTCGTCGCGCTTCGCGAGCACTTTCTCCGCGGTCAGCAATTTCAAGATTTCCACCATGAAGAAGGGATTCCCCTCCGCCTCACGATAGAGGAGCGTGCCGAATTCCTCTCCCCACTGATGCCCCGGGTAGAGGCGCCTCAGCACCTCCATCACCTGGTCGCGGCTCAGGCGCTGGAGCTCGATCCGCTCGAACCGCTCCTCGCGTCCCAGGAGCTGCAGGACCTCCGGAAGTGCGTGCTGCCGGCCGCCTGCATCCGACGTCGTTTCTTCCGGACGGTAGGTGCCGACGAGGAGCACGCGGCGTCCGCCGACGCGCCGCGCGATGAAGTGGAAGAGGCGCACCGTTCCCTCGTCCGCCCATTGGAGATCTTCGAGCACGAACACCAGGGGACGCTCCTCCGCGATGAAGGCAACCACCTGGTCCAGGACCTCCCAGAGCTCCTCTTCGCTCGTGGGTCCGTTCGTGGCGAAGGCGAAGCGAAGGAACCGGCTCAGGACGGGAATGGAGCCGGCGAGTCTCGGCGAGCGGTCGAAGAGGAAGCGCTGGAGCGCGGGCGCGGAGTCCACGCCGCGGAGTGCGAAGTACTGGCGGAGCGCGTCCGCGACCGGGAGGTAGGAGCTTCCGCCGCCCCCGAAAAGACACGAGGCGACGAGCACGCGCGAGCCGTCGCGGCGGCACGTGCGATAGAACTCCTCCACGAGACGGCTCTTCCCGATGCCGGCTTCACCGGCGACGCAGACCGCGGCGCCTTCTCCCAGGCGCACCTCGCGGTGGAGGGCCGTGAGCCGCGCCGTCGGCCCCTCCCGCCCCACCATCGGGGCCAGGAAGCGCTCGCGCCGCGCGGAGAACACCTCGCGCGTGGCGACCAGGTCCAGCTCCTCATGGACGCCGGAGCGGCGCATGCGGTCGTGTTCCCGAAAACGGTTGAGATCCTCGGTCATTTCGGAAGCGATCTGATAGCGATCGTTCACGTTCTTCATCATCGCCTTGAAGACGATGTGCTCGAGATCCGCGGGAATCTCGGGCACGAGCTCCCGGATCGTGATCGGGTCCTCGTGCAGGATCGCGTGCGCCACCGCCACCGACTGATCGCCGACGAAGGGAAGCTTCCCCGTCAGGAGCTCGTACATGAGAACGCCGAGCGAGAAGAGATCGGTCCTGCCGTCCACCTCCTGGCCGGTCACCTGTTGCGGGGACATGTAGGCCGCGGTTCCCACGATGGATCCGCTCTGCGTGATCGTGCTCCCGCCCGTGATCTTGGCAAGACCGAAGTCCATCACCTTGACCCGGCCCTCGGGCGTGCGCTTGATGTTCGCCCCCTTGATGTCCCGGTGCACGATTCCGTGGGAATGGGCCTCGCGAAGCGCATCCAGGATCTCGAGGCTCAGGTCCACGACCTCGTTCCAGGAGAGGGGTCCCTGCTGGATCAACTCGCGGAGGGTCGCGCCGGGGACGTATTCCATGGCGAGGAAGATGTCGTCGCCGTCGGCGCCCACTTCGTAGATCACCGCGGCGTTGGGATGATTCAGCGTTGCCGCCGCGCGCCCCTCATTCAAAAAGCGGCGACGGGCTTCGGGATCCTGGGCGAGCTCTTGCGGAAGAAACTTCAGGGCCGCGCGGCGGTGGAGCAGGCTGTCGGTCGCAAGGTACACGACCCCCATCCCACCCTGTCCGAGCGTGGACTCGATCTTGTAATGGCTGACGTGCGGCGGGCGGGGCTCCATCCAACTCCTCGATCGGGAAGGACGACGGGCGGACGGGTTTTGGGGCCGAGTCGTGCGGGAGTATAGGGGTTTCGAGCCCGGAATTCCAGCCCTCAGGAAGCCGCGGCGGGATGCTCCCGCGCTCCTCCGCCGGTCGCGCGAGCCTCCACGCGCGGGCTGAAGCGGCGCGAGAACGCGTCGAGGTAGGTGTAGATCACCGGGGTCACGTAGAGCGTGACGAGCTGGGAGAACGCCAGCCCGCCGACCACCGCGAGCCCGAGCGGCCGGCGCGCCTCCGCGCCGGAGCCCAGGCCGATCGCGATCGGGAGCGTCCCCATGAGGGCGGCCATCGTGGTCATCATGATCGGACGGAAGCGGATGAGGCAGGCCTCCACGATCGCCTCGCGGGGCGCCTTCCCCTCGTTCCGCTCGGCCTCCAGCGCGAAGTCGATCATCATGATCGCGTTCTTCTTCACCAGCCCCACCAGCATGATGATTCCGACGAACGCGTAGATGCTGAGCTCGGTGCGGAAGAGAAGCAGCGTGAGGAGCGCGCCGAACCCCGCGAACGGCAGCCCCGAGAGAATCGTGAGCGGATGGATGAAGCTCTCGTACAGGATCCCCAGGACGAGATAGATCACGAGCACCGCGAGGAGGAGCAGGAAGAGAAGCCCCTGCTGGCTGGCCTGGAAGACCTGGGCCGTTCCGTAGAAGCTCGTCGTGATGCCCTGCGGCAGGGTCGCGCGCGCGACGCGCTGGACCTCGCCGATCGCCTCTCCCAGGGAGGTCCCGGGACGCGTGTTGAACGAGATGGCCACGGACGGAATCTGTCCCATGTGATTGACGCTGAGCGGCCCGACCGACGGAGTCAGGCGGGCCACGGAGCCCAGGGGAACCAGGGTGCCGGTGCTCGTCGCGACGTAGAGATTCTGGAGGGCCGTGATGTCGCGCTGGAACTCGGGCTGGAGCTCCATGATGACCCAGTACTGATCGGTCGAGGTGAAGATGGTGGAGACCTGGCGGGATCCGAAGGCGTCGTAGAGGGTCTCCTCGATCTGCTCCGCGCTGACGCCGAGCGCCGCCGCGCGGTCGCGGTCGATCGCGACGTCCACTTCGGGATTGGCGATCTGGAGGTCGCTCGTGACGTCTTGGAGACCGGGAACGTGGCTCAGGCCCTCGAGGAGATCGTTCACGCTCGAATAGAGCACGCTCAGATCCGGGCTCTGGAGCGTGAACTGGTACTGGCTCTTCGAGATCCTTCCGCCGACATTGATCACGGGAGGATTCTGGAGATAGACGCGGATCCCGGGGACGCGGGCGAGCCTGGGCTGGAGCTCCCGGATCGTCTCGTCCGCCGAAAGGCGGCGCTGGTTCCGGGGCTTGAGCTTCACGATGATCCGCCCCTGGTTGGTCGAGGAGACGCCGCCGCCCGAGCCGACCGATGAAGTGTAGGAGTCGACGTTCGGATCCTTTCCGAGGATTGCCGCGACCTCCTGCTGATGCTGCGACATGGCCTCGAAGGAAGTGCCCTCCGCCGTCTCCGTGCTGGCGACGATCCGCCCGGTGTCCTCGCTCGGGATGAACCCCTTCGGAGCGATCTTGTAGAGCAGGAACGTGCCCAGGAGGATGGCGAGCGAGAACGCCATCGTGGCGCGGCGGTGGTCCATCACCCAGAGGAGCGTCCGTTCGTAGAAGCGGTACATGCTCCGATAGCCCTCCTCGACCGTCCGGTACGCGCGCCCGTGCTGCCTCCCGTGATCCAGCTTGAGGAAACGGCTGCAGAGCATCGGCGTGAGGGTCAAGGAGACGAAGCCCGAGACGAGAATCGCCGCGCTGATGGTCACGGCGAACTCGTGGAAGAGGCGCCCCAGGAGGCCTCCCAGGAGGAGGATCGGAATGAAGACCGCGACCAGCGAGATCGTCATGGAGAGAATCGTGAAACCGATCTCGCGCGAGCCGTCCAGCGCGGCGCGGAGGGGGTCCTTTCCCATCTCCATGTGCCGGTGAATGTTCTCGAGCATGACGATGGCGTCGTCGACGACGAACCCGACCGAGAGCGTGAGCGCCATCAGGGAGAGATTGTCGAGGTTGTACCTCATCAGGTACATGACGGCGAACGTGCCCACGATCGAGAGCGGGAGCGAGAGGCTGGGGATGATCGTCGCGGGCAGATTCCGGAGAAAAAGGAAGATGACCAGAATGACGAGCGCCAGCGTGAGCAGGAGCGTGAACTGCACGTCCTCCACCGAGCGCTTGATCGACACCGACCGGTCGTACAGGGTGTGCACCTCCACGGAAGGCGGGAGCTGAGCACGCTGGCGGTCGATCAGCCTCTGCACCGCCGAGGCCACCTCGACGGTGTTGACCCCGGGCTGCCGCTGGATCGCGAGCGTGATGTTGCGGCGTCCGTTGAACCAGCTCGCGACCTTGTTGCTCTGCACGTCGTCCATCACCTGCGCCACGTCGCGGAGCCGCACCGGCGAGCCGCCCTTGTAGGAGATGATGAGCGCGCCGAATTCGCGCGCGTTCTGGAGCTGCCCTTGAGCCTGCACGGTCGCCGAGCGGAGCGGGCCGTACAGGATCCCCGTGGGCAGATTCACGTTCGCGGACTGGACGGCGTCGCTCACCGCGCCGATCGCGATCCCGCGCGAGTTGAGCGCGCGGGGATCCAAACGGATGCGCACCGCGTACTTCTGCGACCCGAACACCGACACCTGCGCCACGCCCTTCACCGTGGAGATTCGCTGCGCCAGCGCGTTCTCCGCGTAGTCGTCCAGCTGGGAGAGGGAGAGCAGGTCGGAGGTGACGACGAGAAAGAGGATGGGCTGATCGGCCGGGTTTACTTTTTGGTAGGAAGGAGGCGTGATCCCGGTCGGGAGCGAACGCTGCGTCTTGGCGATCGCCGCCTGGACGTCCTGCGCGGCCGCGTCGATCTGGCGGTCGAGCGTGAACTGGAGCGTGATCGAGGTGGTCCCCTGTGCGCTCGACGAGGTCATGGCGTCGATGCCGGCGATCGTGGTGAACTGCTTCTCCAGAGGCGTCGCGACCGCGGAGGCCATGGTCTCGGGGCTGGCGCCCGGCAGGCTCGCGTTCACCGAGATCGTCGGGTAGTCCACGTTCGGGAGGTCGCTGACCGGAAGCAGGCGGTATCCGGCGATGCCGAAGATGAGGATGCCCGCCATGACGAGGGTGGTCGCGACGGGGCGCCGGATGAAGGGCTCGGAGAGGTTCACCCTTTTCCCCCGCCCGTCCGGCGCACGAAGATCTTGGCGCCGGGAGAGAGCCTCATCTGCCCGTCGGTCACGACCGGCTCCCCGGGCTTGAGCCCCTGCGTCACCACCGCCACGTCCTCCACCGTGCGCTCCACTTCGACGGGGCGCGGGGACACGGTCGAATCGGGGTTCATCACGTACACGTACGAGCCCTGCTGCCCGGTGGACACGGCCTGCAGCGGAACCACCGTCGCGCGCGGCGCGACGTAGAGGACGAGCCGCACGTCCACGAACTGCCCCGGAACGAGGCGCCCGTCCCGATTCGGAAACTCTCCTTTCAGGAGAAGCGTGCCCGTCGATGCGTCGATGGCGTTGTCCACGAACGCGAGCCGTCCCGCAAGCGCGGCGCGGCCGCTATCCGGCTGCACCCAGATCAAGGGATTCGAGGCCCGGTACCGCTGCAGCAAGGGAACGTCCCGCTCCGGAATCCGGAAGGACACCCGGATGGGATGGGGCTGGATGATCGTCACGAGCGGGTCGCTCGTCGACGCCTTGACGTAATCGCCCACGTGGACCATGAGGCGGCCGCTCCTGCCGGTGATGGGGGCGCGGATCGCGGCATACTCGAGGTTCAGCCGGGCCGTGTTGACCGCCGCCGAGTCCGAGCGCACCGTGGCCGCGGTCGCCTCGGCATCGCTTTGCTTCTGATCCCACTCCGCCTGGGAGAGGATGTTCTGCTCGTGGAGCACCCGCGAGCGTTCGGCTTCGTTCCTGGCCGCCTGGGCGAGCGCGCGATCGCGCGCCAGCGCGGCGAGCGCCTGATCGTACCCCTGGCGGAACGGACGCTCGTCCAGCTGGATCAGGACCTGTCCGGTGCTCACGTGGTCCCCTTCGCGGAACGCGACGCGGGTCACGACGCCCCCGACCTGCGAGCCGACCGCCGCGGTCCGGAGCGCCTCCACGCTGCCCGAGGCGGAAAGCGCGAACGGCACGTCCCGCGTCTCCACGCGCCCCAGGGTCACGGCGACGCGGGTCGCGCGCGCGTCACGTTTCTTCGCGCAGCTCAGGAGCGAACACGCGATCAGGAGCAGGAGCGGCAGCGCCCGGAGCACGCGCGCCGGAGCCCGGAGCATTCGCGGGGCGCTCACACCCGGGTCCGGTTCAGCCGGAGTGCGTTCAAGATCACCGAGACCGAGCTCAGGCTCATGGCGGCCGCCGCGATCACCGGACGGAGCAGGATTCCGAACATGGGATAGAGCGCGCCGGCCGCGATCGGCACGCCGATGGCGTTGTAGAAGAACGCGAAGAAGAGGTTCTGCCGGATGTTGGAAACCGTCGCGAGACTCAGCCGGCGCGCTTGCACGATCCCGAGCAGATCTCCCTTCACGAGGGTGATCGCGGCGCTTTCCATCGCGACGTCGGTGCCGGTGCCCATGGCGATCCCGACGGAAGCCTGCGCCAGCGCGGGGGCGTCGTTGATCCCATCCCCCGCCATGGCGACCACGTGATTCTCTTCCTCGAGCCGCTTCACGATTCCCACCTTGTCTTCGGGCAGCACCTCCGCATGCACCTCCTCGATTCCGAGCCGACGCGCGACGGCGAGCGCGGTCGCGCGGCCGTCGCCGGTGACCATGATCACGTGAATTCCGGAGGCACGAAGCGCTTCGAGCGCCTGGGAGGCGCCGGGCTTGATCGGATCCGCCACGGAAAGGAGCCCGGCGAGGGCTCCGTCCACCGCCACGAACAGGACCGACTGTCCCTCGGCGCGGAACGCCGCGGCCTGCGAAGTCAGCGAGGTCCCGTCGGCCCCCTCCTCGTCTAGAAGCGCGGAAGTGCCGACCGCGACCCTCCGCCCCGACACGAGCCCACGCACGCCCTTCCCGCTCAGCGCCTGAAATCCTTCCGAAGCGTCCACGCGGATCCCGCGTTCCTCCGCTCCGCGCACGATGGCTTCGCCGAACGGATGGGAGCTCCCTCGCTCGACCGAGGCGGCGAGACGCAGGAGCTCCGGCTCCTGAAACGGCGCGACCGGAAGGACGGCGACGAGCGTCGGTCTTCCCTCGGTCAGCGTCCCGGTCTTGTCCACGAGAAGGACGTCCACCTGACGCATCGCCTCGATCGCCTCCGCGTTCCGGAACAGGACTCCCATCCGGGCGCCTCGCCCCGTCGCGACCTGGATGGACATCGGCGTCGCCAGCCCCAGCGCGCAGGGACATGCGATGACGAGAACGGAGATGGCGTTCACCAACGCATAGGCGAGACGAGGGGCCGGTCCGGCCAGCGCCCAGGCGACGAAGGTGACGATCGCGATCAGAATCACGACCGGGACGAAAATCGCCGACACCCGGTCGGCGAGTCTCTGGATGGGAGCCCGGCTCCGCTGAGCCTCCCCCACCATCATTACGATGCGGGCGAGCAGGGTATCGCTCCCGACCCGTTCCGCGCGCATCACGAAGCTTCCGGTCCGATTCAACGTCCCCCCGACCACGCGCGCCGCCGGCCTCTTTTCGACCGGCAGGGATTCGCCGGAAACCATGGACTCGTCCACGGTGCTCACGCCTTCGAGCACAACCCCGTCCACGGGGATCTTCTCCCCGGGGCGGACCCTCAGGCGATCTTCGACCTGAACTTCGCCCAAAGGGACTTCCTGCTCGGAACCCTCGGGGCCGAGACGATGCGCCGTGGCCGGATTCAAGCCGAGGAGCATCCGGATGGCGGTTCGCGTCCGGCGCCGGGCCCTTAGCTCCAGCACCTGTCCCAAGAGGACGAGCGCGACGATGACCCCCGAGGCTTCGAAGTAGTCCGGCACCGATCCGGAAGCGTCGCGGAAGGATGCCGGGAAGATGCCGGGAGCGAGGATCGCGAGGGCGCTCGAGGCATACGACGTGAATACTCCGAGCCCGATCAGGGTGAACATGTTGAGGCTTCGATTCCGGACCGACGCAACCGCGCGGACGTAGAAGGGCCAGGCGCCCCACGTGCAGACCGGGGTCGCCAGAAGGAAGAGGATCCACGCGCGCGCGCCCACGCCTCCGCTGTGTCCCCCCGCCAGCATGCCGCCCATCTCGAGGATCAGGAGCGGCAGCACGAGGGCCGCCGAGACCGCGAGGCGCCGCGACATGTCGTGGAGCTCCCGGTCGTCCTCCACCTCGCCCCCCATCGGCTCGAGCGCCATGCCGCAGATGGGACACGCGCCGGGACCATCGCGCACGATCTGCGGATGCATCGGGCAGGTCCAGGTGGATGCGCGCGGGCGAACCGGGGGAGCCCGCCGCGGCGCGTGGGCCGGAGGCCCCGGCTCCGTGGAGTGTACGAGGTAGCGATCCGGGGCCGCGCGGAATTTCGACGCACAGCCCGCGCTGCAGAAATAGTACGTCCGGCCGCCATGAGCCGCGTGGTGCGAGGAATCGGAATGGACCCGCATGCCGCAGACCACGTCGCGGGACTCCGCGGGGGGCGCGGCGACGTCCGTTCTGGAATCCGAGGTCATGTCTTTCTGGGGATTCCCTGCTGCTCCCGGGCTTCCGAGGTGAGAGGAACGGCGTTCCGAAGGCGGATCCCACGTGGGCCCGCCCTTCCCGGGCGACGACCGCGTCGGGAATGTACCGGAACAGGAGCGCGAACAGGAAGGCGATTACGGTGAAGGAGAACACTGCGCGGACCCATCAGAGCGCCTCCCCCAGCTGCCTTGCGCGGATCGAGCGAACGGTCTCGATCGTATCCGCCTGCGCCGGCGTCTTGTCCTCGCGGTAGCGCTTCACGCGCGCGAACCGGAGCGCAAGCCCCGCCGGATAGTGCGGACTCTCCTGCACGTCGCCGAACGCCACTTCCACGACGATCTCGGGGCGAAGGTGCACGGTGTACCCGTCCGTGGCGACCGCGACCTCCTGGAACCGCGTCGTCTGCCAGTCGAGCATCGCGTCGGTCATTCCCTTGAAGGTCTTGCCCAGCATGACGAATCCCCCGTGGACCGGATCGCGGGCCCCGAGATGGATGTTGCTGAGCTTCCCGGTGCGCCGGCCGTGCCCCCATTCCGCGGCGAGCACGACGAGATCGAGCGTGTGCGCCGGTTTCACCTTGAGCCAGGTGAATCCCCGGCGTCCGGCTTCGTACGGGGCCCCGATCGCCTTCGCCATCACGCCCTCGTGTCCGCGCGCGAGGGATTCCTCGAGAAAGGCTTCCGCTTCGGCCGCGTCCGAGGTCAGCCGGCGGGGGACCGTCATGCCGGGCGCGGACGCGCTCAGCGCCTCGAAACGCTCCCCCGCCGGAGCGTCGATCAGGTCGCGCCCGTCGAGGTGGATGAGATCGAAGAAAAACGGCGTGAGCGGAATCTCGGAACGAAGGCCCTCCACGTCGAGCTTGCGGCCGAAGCGCCGCATGGTTTGCTGGAAGGGCAGCGGCCGCTGGTCGGGACGAAGCGCGATGACTTCCCCGTCCAGGATCATCTCGCGCGAGGGCAGCGACAGGACCCGCTCCACGATTTCGGGCACCGCCACGGTGACGTCGTTCAGGAGGCGCGAGTAGACGCGCACGTCGCTTCCCGATTTGTGGACCTGGACCCGCGCGCCGTCGATCTTGTATTCCAGCGCCGCTTCGCCGAGACGCTCGAGCGCTTCCTCGAGGTCCTCCCCCGGCTGCGCGAGCATCGGCTGAAGCGGCCGGAAGAGCCCGAGACGGAACCGCGAGAGACCCGTGCGCCCTTCCGCGAGCGCGGCGCGCGCCACCCCGCAGGGGTCTCCGGACACCATCGTGGCGCGCCGGATTTCCGAGACGGGGATCTCGGTGGCCTTGGCCAGCGCCTCCTCCATGAGGCCGGCCAGCGCTCCCTGGCGCAGCTCGCCCAGCACGAGGCGGATCAGAAAATCCGCCTCCTCCCCGGTCGCGCGCTGAAGGAGCGAAGCGAAGAGGCGGGGACGCTCCGCGGCCGAGCCCGGTCCCGAGACGGACGCGATCTTGCCCAGGGTCTCGTCCACGTCCAGAACCGTGAGGGTCGGGGTCGATGCATTCGGCACGCGGACCGCTTCGCGAATCCCGGCGCCCCCCAGGCCCAGGCGCGCCTGGCGCGGACCTCCGGAGAGAAAGGCCACAGCCGCTTCCACCTCCTCCGGCTCGAGCCGGCGCAGCAATCCGGCGACCAGCGCCGTCTTCTCCGTGCGCGAGCGGGTCGCCGCGATCCGCCCCGACGTCGAGGCAACCTCCGAGAACTTCACGATCCTCCTCGGTCCGCGGCAGGAATCTCGATCTCGATGGCGAGGCCGCCAGAGGAGCTCGTCCGGGCCGTCGCCCTTCCTCCGTGCCGCTCCACGATCTCGCGGACGATCGCGAGGCCCAGGCCCGAGCCTCCCTCGCGGCCCTCCTCGTTCCCCGCGCTCGAGGAGGGTACGGAGCCGCGATAGAAGCGGCCGAACACGAGCGAGAGCTCCTCCGGCGGGATCCCCGGGCCGTCGTCGCTCACGATGAGCCGATGGATGGAGCCGGACCCCTCCGACGGCTCGAGGGTCACCTCGACCTGTCCGCCGGCATGCACGTAGCGGAGCGCGTTCACGAGCAGATTCTCGAGCGCCTGCTCCATGCGGCGGCCGTCCGCCTCGATCCATGCCTCACGGCCTCGCTCGCGCCAGAGGAGGGTCAGGCCCGCCTTTCGGAAGCGCGGCTGAAACCTCTCGATCGTATTCCGGCATAACGCCGCCCAGTCGAGGCGCTCCTTGTGGAGCGGCGTCGCGCCCGCCTCCAGCCGCGCCAGCTCGAAGAGGTCGCGGATGAGGAGGTCCATGCGTCGCGACTCGTCGAGGAGGCCGCGCACGTAGGTCGTGCGCTCCTCGGGAGACACCGGGACGCCCGGGTCCAGCAGCGTCTCCGCGTATCCCCGGATGGAGGTGAGCGGCGTGGCCAGCTCGTGCGTGATGTCCGCGAAGAGCTGGCGGCGCTGAAGCTCCGTCTCGTGGAGCTCGCTTCGTGCCGCGGCGAGCCGCTCGGTCATGCGATCGAGCTGCTCCGCGAGCCGGCCGATCTCATCCCCGCTTCGATCCGCGATCCGGACCGAGAGATCCCCCTCCGCGACGCGCGAAGCGAGCACCTCCATGGCGCGGAGCCGGCGCACGAGCAGACGCATGAGCACGAGGCCCGCGAACGCGGAGGCCGCGATCGCGACCGGAAAGAGGAAGAGCGACTCCCGGGGCTCGAGAAATCCCATGGCGCCGCGAGGCCGCATCCGGCGAACCACCAGAACCTCGCCGACCGGGCGTCCGTTCCGCACGACGTCGCGCCGCGCGAGCGTCTCGATGCGTCCCCGGTCGCCGCGATCCCGAGGTCCCGGAG
>Ga0066685_10000383_pt1 | contig 14886 bp, 11 predicted proteins | sample GraSoiAngelo_134_FD_62305 | JGI IMG/M metagenome (GOLD analysis project Ga0066685, IMG submission 62305) | Grasslands soil microbial communities from the Angelo Coastal Reserve, California, USA - 14_0929_05_30cm | ecosystem: Environmental > Terrestrial > Soil > Grasslands | place: USA...
GACTACTGATCGACCAATACCGAGAAACGATACCTGGCACCAGTTCCGCACGCATGAAAATTCGGTGATGGGGAGACATGTCATTACTTGGTTTCGTGAAGTACTGAGAGATCGTCGCACAACCGAAAGACGAAAATGCCGTATCCCACACCCGGCGGGTCGCTGCTGCGACCGGCCTGAAACGCGAACGATCGCTGATCCGGACTCACGACAGGATTCGACGCCTTGTGTCCCTCGAACTCGCCGAACCGCGTCATGCGCACGAAGTTTGTCCCATTCGGGTCGAGGCGGAGCCTCCAGATGTCAATGTAGTGTAACGTCTGCCGCTCCGCCGGCCCTTGATCGCGACTCGACTCGACGAGCACCCATTTACCGTCGGACGAGACGCCCTCTGCTTCATTGTATTCGTCGGCAATCTTGCGGTACGTCGAGATCTGGCCAGTACGGAGATCGACGCCCATCACGTCTGCCTTGTTCTCGCGGTAGCATGTGTAAATGAGCTGCGTGTCGTCGAAGCGAAAATCCTGCGCGTCGAGTGTGCAGTCCGGCTGGTGCGCGCGAAGGATCTCCTTCGTGTTCGCGAGGCGCGGCACACCGCCGTCGTACACCACGTCCGCGACGTAGAGGGCCGATTCACCAGGCTGGAACCGATCGGGATACTGCTGGTGCGAGCTCGACCAGGCGATGCGCATCCGCGTCCGTGAAATGGCCACGCCTTCGTCGACCTTGGACTCGAGCGAGGCCGGCGCGCTCGCGCCGTCCGCTTTCATCACCCACATCTCCTCGTCCTCGTACCGCGTGTGTTGGATGTCGCGAAAGGTGCGCGCGCCGATGAGGAGATAATCGCCGTTGGGAAGAAACTGCACGCGGAGAAAGCCGGCGTGCGTGAAGTGTCCGGTGAGCTTGCGCACGAGGTGCGTGCGGAGGTCGATCTCATATGCGTCGCCGAAGCTCTTTCCGATAAACGCTATGCGCTTACCGTCCGGCGACCACGCTGGGCGTTCGCCGAACGCAACCAACTGCGTGATATTTGGCGGCAGATCCTTTTCCGGCGCGCCCGGCTTGCGCGTCTGGCCACCGCCATCGCACGCGGTAATCGCGATAATCGCGAGGCAGGGAAGGAGAGTGCGTAGCGTCATCAGGCTGCGGGTTGCAGGCGCGGTGTCTCGAGGGCAGCTTCGAGCGTCACCCACAATGGTATGCCTGCTGCCCCGCGCAACGGCACGTCGAGTCTCGCGTATATACTCTCGTTGGACAATGGATCATTGAAGTTTACCGCATGGCCAATCTGGCTATTGCGCGCGACCGACATGCTCTCGTCGTGCAGGCCGCCGACATTCGTGTGTTCATCTACAACTGGATCGTCAGTCCTGCGCCCATTTGAACGTAAAAATCGGCAGAAATTGGCGGACTTGTTCTGACCTGATGTTCTTTACGTTCTCGATCTTTGGGCCGTTTTACCTGAGAAAATTCCCGGCCTGCCTCCCAGCGAAATGCGGCTTCGATTCCCGCTGTCGGCTATTGATCAGGCGCAATCAATTCTCTATGTCGCCACGCGTAGCCGAAACCTGAGTAAATCGTTAATACCACAGTGATCCAAACTAAGATCGGGCCTGCTTGATTCCAAGCACGCACCCACCATGCCGATCCTGCATCGGCAAGGCGCAGTTCGGTTGCTGAGAAGAGAACCAGGAAAAAAATCACGGTAATAATCTGCCAGGAGGTTTTTTGTTTCCCGAGTCGCTCTGCTGGGAGAACGCGCCCCTTGGCGCTAGCCATTAGCCGCAACCCGGTGATTAAAAAATCCCGAGCTACTACCGTCGTTGCCGCCCACGCCGGAATTGCCTTTAACGGCACCAGCGAAATAAATGCTGCCGCCATCATTATTTTGTCCACAAGTGGATCCATCAACTTGCCAAAGTTGGTGATAACTCCGTAGCGCCGGGCAATTTCACCATCGATAAAATCCGTCAGTCCAGCGATCAAAAAAATCACCAGCGCGGATGTGCGCGCATAGTGCCAGGAGGAATTCAGCGCCACTACAAAAAGCAGAGTCAACGCAAGCCGGCTTAAAGTAATTCGGTTCGCCCAGTTCATTCCGTCGTTACACTCGTTACCGGGGCCTGCCCCGCCGTAGCCTTGGCGAAGGCGGGCCGTTTCCAAATCGGCACTTTTTGCTTCAACTCCTCTACGACCCATTGACTGGCTAAAAATCCTTCTTTCCGATGGCAACTACAAACCCGCACGAATAACGATGGTTCCCCAACAGGGATAAATCCAATTCGGTGATGGATGATAACGAGGGTAAGCCCGAATTTTTCCAGAACCTGCGCGGCAATTCCTTTCAATTGATGTTCTGCCATTTCCCGATGCGCTTCGTATTCGATTCCATCGATTTCGCGCCCATCCTCGGAGCCACGAACAATTCCCCAAAATTCAACCGCTGCGCCTGCGCTTGGATCGACGTCAATCGGTGGCGCTCTAAGCTGTGCTTCGGTCACTAAAACTTCGCAAACCGGATTTGCCATAAGCTTCAACTGTTCGCTAGAGTGAGTAGCCCTGTTTTGGAGCCGTTAGAGAAGAAGATATCAAAATGAACACGAATCAATGTGATATTGGCCTGATCGGCCTCGCTGTGATGGGCGAAAATCTCGCCCTGAACCTTGAATCGAAGGGCTTTTCTGTCGCCGTTTTCAATCGCACAACTGAAGTCACGGAGAAATTCGCCGCCGGTCGCGCCCAGGGAAAAAATATTCAGCCGACGCGCACGCTGGAGGAATTTGTCGCTGCGCTTAAAAAACCGCGCGTAGCGATGATGATGGTCAAAGCCGGCGCGCCTGTGGACGCGGTCATCGGGCAGCTCGCGCTGCTGCTCGAAAAAGGCGATGTCATTATTGACGGAGGAAATTCTCTATTCACCGACACGCAACGGCGGGGCGAAGAATTGGAAGGCACAGGAATTCACTTTGTCGGCATGGGTGTCTCGGGAGGCGAAGAGGGCGCGCTCAAGGGTCCTTCGCTCATGCCGGGAGGCTCGCGCGAGTCATGGGAAATTATCGCGCCCCTTTTCCGCAAGATCGCCGCGCAAGTGGATGGCGAACCGTGTTGTCGCTACATGGGACCGGATGGCGCCGGTCATTACGTCAAAATGGTGCATAACGGGATCGAGTACGGCGACATTCAATTGATTTGCGAGGCGTATGCGATCCTGAAAGATGTCTTGGAGATGCAAGCTCCGGAGCTCGCCGAGGTCTTTGCAGAATGGAACAAGGGCGAGCTCGACAGCTACCTTATTGAGATCACGTCCCAGATTTTTCGAAAAATCGATCCTGATACCGGCAAGCCGCTGGTTGATATGATCCTCGACAAAGCCGGACAAAAAGGCACTGGCATCTGGACGCTTCAGTCTGCTATCAGGCAATCTGTAGTCATTTCCACAATTAACGCCGCCGTTGAAGCGCGCGTTGTCTCTTCGCGGAAAGAAGAGCGCGTGGCCGCGTCCAAAATTCTGCCACAACCGAGGGCTCGAAGGTTTAAAGGCAATCGAACGCGCCTCGTCGATTCAATACGCGACGCGCTTTATGCATCGAAAATCGTCTCTTATACGCAAGGAATGGAGCTTCTGCGCTCTGGAAGCACTGCATACAAGTGGAATCTCAACCTCAGCGACATCGCCACGATCTGGCGAGGCGGGTGCATCATTCGCGCGAAATTTCTAAACCGGATTGTCCAGGCGTACAAACGCGACGCCGCGCTCCACAACCTCCTGCTCGATCGTTATTTCACGAGGATCGTCAAAAAGGCGCAGCGCAATTGGCGTGTCGCGGTATCAACAGCCATCAAACACGGCGTGGCTGTTCCTGCATTTTCTGCATCGCTCGCTTACTTCGACAGTTATCGTCAGGGGCGTTTGCCAGCGAATCTCCTGCAGGCGCAACGCGATTTCTTCGGCGCGCATACTTACGAACGCATTGATAGGCCAGGCGTTTTTCACACCGAATGGCTCGAACCGGAGAAGAAACCAGCCGAAAGACCTACCGAGCCAAAAATACCCGAGCCACATCACGCAGGAGAGTAACGCGACCGTTCCGATTGCACCGTTAGCCGGAGGCTTGCGCTAGCTTTAATGGAAATCGTGCGATTCGCTCCCGATGAGTTGTTCGTGCGCGAGCGGGCTGATCTCGCGCGCTTTAATCAAAACGACGTTTTCTGAATTCTGTACTTCGCCTTCGATGAGCAGAAACGCTTCTTCAGTGATCACGAGTCGAAAGCGTTCAAACAAGTCCGGCTCGACAATTGCATTTGAAACGCCGGTCTCATCTTCGAGGCTGATAAAAACAAATCCTTTCGCCGTGCCGGGACGCTGCCGGCAAATGACGTTGCCGGCGATTTGAATGATCGAACCGTGCCGGGCGTGAACGAGATCGCTCGCCCGCCAAATGTTCGGCAAACTTTTCCGCAACAGCTTCATCGGATGCGGCCCGGTCGTCAGATTCATCGTCTCGTAGTCTGCCTTCACGCGCTCGGGTAAGGTCATCGGCGCAAGGGGAGATTCCGGTTTCTGAGTAGCACACGCGTCCCGCGTGTTGGTTTCGGCGTCGCGCCGAAACATGCTTTGCCCACAATCAGATTCGGAGGGCCTGTGCGGAAGAAGAAAAGTTCGCGATCGCGGGACGCGCTCGCCAGCACGCGAGATGAGTACGCTCCCCAGAAGGTCATCATGTATTGTTTCTTCCACGTCCCACATCGCCGCGCGGCGATGTGGGGCAAAACAATTCAACGCTCCCAACTCCGCTAATGTGCGCAATTCGTCTTTTGCAAGCGGGACGCGGCGCTTGAAATCCTCCAATGACTCGAATTGTCGATCCAGCCGTTGCCTAACGAGTTCATCGGCGTGCTCCTGTCGCAATCCGTTTACTACGCAAAGTCCGAGTCGCACTGTGTTGTCATCCACTACGGTGCAACGCCAACCGGAATGCGCGACGCAAACCGGCTTAATTTTTAGTCCGTGTCGCTGCGCATCCTTTACAATCGTCGCCGGAGTGTAGAAACCCATCGGCTGATTGTTCAACAAGCTGGCATAAAATTCCGGCGCGCGATGCACTTTCAAATATGCGCTGCCGTAAGCGAGAATGGCGAAACTGATCGCGTGCGATTCGGGAAACCCGTAAAGGGCGAACGACGAGATCGATTGAATGATTTTGTCGATCTTGTCCGGCGCAACGCCTTTGCGTTCCATCGCCGCGCGCAATTTCGCGCAGACTTTATTCATCCGTTCTTCTGAACGGTGGAAACTCAGTGCGCGGCGTAACTCTTCCGCTTCGTCACCGGAAAAATCCGCCATCACCATTGCGATCTTGAGCATCTGCTCTTGAAACAACGGAACGCCAAGGGTGCGCTCGAGGACTGGCTTCAACCGATCATCGAAATAGGTCACCGGCTCCTTCCCAGCGCGACGCGCCAGATAAGGATGCACCATATCGCCTTGGATCGGGCCGGGCCGAATAATCGCCACTTCGATCACCACATCGTAAAAACATTCTGGTTTCATCCGCGGCAAGGTGGCCATTTGGGCGCGACTTTCGATTTGGAATACGCCGATCGTGTCGGCGCTTTGCATGATCTCGAACGTCTTCTCGTCGTTTTTCGGAATATGTGCCAGATCGAGTCCCGACCTGTCGGGACGTTCGCGCTGCTGACACAACTCAAACGCATCCTGCATTACCGACATCATACCGAGGCCTAACAAGTCCACCTTCACGATGCCGAGGTCTTCGCAATCGTCCTTGTCCCATTGAGCCACAACCCGCCCGGGCATTGACGCGTTTTCCAGCGGCACAAACCAGCTAAGTTTATTCTGGCAAATGATCATCCCACCCGAATGCTGACCGAGGTGTCGCGGCAAGCCGTAGATCGCGTGATACAACCTGACGAATGCAGGCATCCGCGGATGATCTTTCGGCAGACCGGCCGCTTCGATTTGCGCTTCCAATTCCAACGTGTGCGGGAAATCGCCGTTCGCGAACAGGTGCGAGAACCGGTCAATGACGCTCGGCGAAAAATTCAGCGCCTTGCTAATCTCGCGCGCCGCGCTGCGTCCGCGGTAACTGATCACGTTCGCAGTCATTGCGGCGCCGTGTTTGCCGTAACGGCGATAAATTTCCTGGATCACCGCTTCGCGACGATTGCCGCTGGGAAGATCGAGATCGATATCCGGCCAGCCTTTGCGGCTCTCATTTAAAAAACGTTCGAACACCAGATGAGTGCTCACCGGATCAACCGGCGTGATCCCCAGGCAATAACAAACCGCACTGTTGGCAGCGCTGCCCCGGCCCTGGACCATGATGTTGTGCTCGCGGCAGAAATTGATGATGTCCCAGACAATCAAAAAATAACCGCCAAACCCGAGTTTCGTGATAAGGGCAAGTTCTTCTTCAAGCTGATGCTTCACTTTTGGGCTGACCGCGGCGTAACGCTGTTGCGCGCCGAACCACACGATAGTGCGCAAAAATGAATCCATGGTATGACCGGCCGGCACCGGATATTCGGGAAATTCATATCCGAGATTCTCAAGCGAAAATGTGAGCCGCTCCGCTAGGCGTGAAGTGTTTTCAATCGCTTCCGGTAAATCCGCGAAAATTGCTCGCATTTGCCGCTCGCTCTTCAGATGGCGCTCAGCATTTTGTGTTAACAATTTCCCCGCGTCATCGAGATGAGTGTGTTCGCGGATGCAGGTGAAAACATCCAGCACCTCGCGCCCGTAGGGTTTTGCGTATTGTACGCCATTGGTGGCGACGAGCGATAATTGATTCGCACGTGCCAGATCGATCAGTTCGCGATTGATGCGTTCCTCGCCACGAACGAAATGCCGCTGGATTTCTACGAAAACATTTTCGCGGCCGAACGTACCAATCAGCAGTTTGGCGCAGTCTGCGAAATTCTGGGAAGGGCGCGCGTCCCGCGTGCTGGTTTCCGCGTCGCGCCGAAACAATCTTTCTGACGATTTGCGAGTCATCATCGATTTCGCGCGTCCGGAAAAGTTCGCGATGGCGAGGACGCCCTCGCCAGCACGCGAGACCCGTGCGCTCCCCAATCCGAAGAGCGCAACCAAGCCTTCCGCAAATTGCGGCAGTTCGTCCCATCGCACTGCGCATTTGCTTTTCTCGCTGCGCAAATGCGCCTGGGTCAGCAGCTCACACAAATTTTTGTAACCTCTGCGATCTTCAACCAGCACAGCCAAAATGCTGCCATCTTGCATTGACAATTCGCACCCGATGATCGGCCGCACGTTGTGTTCGCGTGCAGCGATGGAAAATCGTTGTGCACCGTAAACGCCATTGCGATCCAGCAAGGCCATCGCCGGCATTTCAAGTTCCGCTGCTGTTTCAGCTAAGTGCTCGGGGAACGAACCGCCGCGCAAAAAGCTAAACGCGCTGCAAGTATGTAACTCGATGTAGCTCATTGTCATTCCGAGCAAAGTCGAGGAATCCTGTGGTCGAGCTTAAAGGTAATTCCGCGGGATCCTTCGACTTCGCTGCGCTCCGCTCAGGATGACTCCGATCGTCAATCATAAATCCCATCCACCTTCCATGTTCCCTCGCCTACCCCGCCAGAATTTGGCGAAGGCGGGCTTTCATGAACGCGAACCAGTCCTCCATTCTCCAGTTCCAAGTCCCACTCTGCGCACACCCACGATTTTTCGTCCCACCAGTTTCCGGAAATCAAATAAGGGCCTCGCTGTTCGATGACTTTCCCCCGAATTTCTGAGCTGCAAACATATGTGGGCTTGTCTTCATCTAACAAGACTGATGCCGGTGTGGCCGGCCGAAATCGGCGCAGGGCAACTCTGAGTTTGGAAACTGTTTTTAAACGTCGATGACCCTCACCTCCATCCTCTCCCTCAGGGAGAGGCGCGCGTGCGGCAGCGCGGCGGTGAGGGAATTCATCAGGGTCGAAATTCCACGAAAATGGCTCCATCCGAAATGCGTCGGGCCGATGGGTCTCTTCCAAAACCGGGGTGCCAACTCGAGCAGCGCCGACAAGAGCGATCAAACGCGCGAGCGTTTCTGATAATTGATGCGGGTGGCGTAAGGTGGTTTCAAACAATCCGAATTGTTCCATGACGGGTTTGATCGGCTGCGCGTTCAGCGCGACAGCAACGATCGGATGTTCGGATCGAAAATTCTCCAAATGCGTGTGCAGCATTCGGAACAGAAGATCGACGTCGTTGGTCGGCTGCGGAATTGTGAAAACCCGCTCGTAAATCTGTTTGTCCGCCACGGCGGATCCGTCCTGTGGCGGATTCGCGAACGTGATGCGCAGGGTCAATTCTTTTGCAACGAGATAGATTGCGCCCAACCGCACTGCAAGCTGCTCCAAAAAACGTCGCAACATGAAAAGGAGTGGCTCGGCTGTTTCAATCTCATTTTCAAATTCGAAGCTCTCTTCAAATGACTCCGGCGGCCGCACCAGCTTGAGCACTCTGCTGGATCGCCCATTTGCCCGCTCCCACATTCGGATTGCTTCGGGGCCAAGTCGCGCCCCAAGCTGCTCCTTATCAAGCGCCGCCATCTGCCCCAGCCTATGAATCCCCCATTTGTGCAGGATCACCAGGATCTCCTGGACCTCCATCTGCCGTTCCATGCGGTCAATTTACAGCAGATAGTTGGACATGTTCAACTGAACATTTTTGCTAGCTTATATTGTTAATGCGACAGCTCTTCTTTGTAATTGAGTCGCCACCGCCATAGCCGGCATTTAGGCATTGTCAGACCTCTTCGTAAACCAGCGGCTCATCAGGCTTCTGATACTTCACTTAACATCAGACGATCTCGACTGGGCATTTCGGCAGCGCTTGCATGAAAGCGCGGCCGTAGGGTTTAGTGACGACGCGGTTGTCGAGGATGACGATGATGCCGCGGTCACCCTTTGTTCGGATCAGCCGGCCGACGCCTTGGCGAAGTTTCAGGATCGCCTCCGGCAGAGAGTATTCCGTGAACGGATCGCCGCCGCGTCCCTCGATTAACTCGAGTTTCGCTTCGATGAGCGGGTGATCCGGCACCGCAAATGGCAGGCGCGTAATGATTACATTCGAGAGCGCTTCGCCTGGAACGTCGACTCCCATCCAGAAACTGTCGGTCCCGAACAGGACGGCGCGCGGTGTTGTCTTGAATTGCTCCAGCAAAAGTCCTCGCGGTGTGCCTTCGCCTTGCACGAGAAGACGTAATTTCTTGCGGGAAAAAAAATCACGCATCGGTCCCGCCACTTGCTGCATTCCGCGGTAGCTTGTGAAAAGGACAAATGCGCGGCCGTCGGTTTTTTCGACAAAATGCGCGATCCAGTATTCGAGCGCTTCCTCATAACCCGCGTCGCGCGGATCGGGCATTTTCTGCACGATGAACAGCTTCATTTGTTTGCGAAAATCGAATGGACTGCCAAGCAACATTGGCTCGGCCTCATCCGCGCCGATGCGCCGCCGGAAATAAGCGAGATCGGAGCGACCCACTGCCAGCGTGGCGCTGGTCATGATGCAGGAGCAATTGTCGCGAAAAATCATTCGGCGCACCACGGGCGCGATATCGATCGGCGCGGCGTTGAGCGTTAGGAATTGCGCCGTCTTCCCAGTACGCTCGACCCAATAGACATGTTCACGCGCGCTTTGGTCCAGGAAAACAGCGATACCGGTGCGGGCATCACGAATCCGCCGGGCGTATTCCTGTAATTCGGCTTTCAGAAATTCGTCGTCCGCCCGCTTGGCAACCTCGGCGATCCGCGCCTGCAACGCGGCGAGCTGGCCTGTGATCGTATCCGGAACAAGGTCGACATCGCGCACGCGAAACTCGCGGCCTTTCTTAAAATCGCATTTTGATTCGACTGCGGCGAAAAACTTCTCGGCATCATCGACAAGGCCAGCCGCGAACCTCACACCCTCCGCATCTCGCATCACTGTGAAAAGCCCCTTGCGCGTCCGCGCGTTGTACAGCCGCTGAATTGTCGATCGCAGACCGTACTGGGAAATGCCGATGCCGATCTGCCGCGAGGCGACCTGCTCCACCGTATGCGCTTCATCCAAAATGAGGAAATCGTTCGGGAAAAGGAAACCGCTTTCTCGTTCTTCCTGCGTCTCAGGGCTTCCCAAAAGCATGAACAGCAGCGTGTGATTAATCACCAGCACATCGGCCGCTAGCAGACGTTTGCGCGCTTGCTGATAAAAACAGCGCGGGTCCTGCCCGCACGTTTTTTGTGTGCAGATGTGCGCTTCGCTGCAGACTTGCGTCCATACTTTTGGATCGGGCTCGATTGCGAGATCGCTGAGCGAACCATCGCGCGTCGTACGCGCCCATTTAGCAAGGCGGTTCAACTCATTTTGCTCAGGTCCTGTGAAAAGCTCGTTTGCCTGTTCCAGCGCCCGATCGAGCCGGCGCGGGCAAAGATAATTTTGCCGGCCTTTGATGAGCGCCGCTTCGAACTCGACCGGGAGAATCTTTTTCAAGATGGGGATGTCTTTGTAGAGAAGCTGCTCCTGAAGATTGATGGTGTGCGTGGAGACGATCGCTTTCTTGTGCTGCGCGCGTGCGAATAAAATTGCGGGCGCCAAATAAGCGAGCGATTTGCCCACCCCCGTGCCCGCCTCGACCACGAGGTGGCGCTCTTCCTCGAGCGCGTGCGCTACGCCGGCCGCCATTTCCTGCTGCTGCGGACGGAACTCGAAATTCTTCGCCTTGGACAAGAGGCCCTTGTCAGAAAAAATCGCGCGGATTTGCTCGACAAATTCGCCGCCCAAGGCGTTTTTTAACGCGATCATTTGGATTGAATATACCCAGCGTCTTGACGCCGGGTCATCATAGCGGAAATGCTATTGTAATTGGCCAATCGCAAATCGAAATTCGAAATTCCGTGAGACTGCTTGATCGCTACGTTATCCGCAATTTTTTGCAGGTGTATTTTTACTGCATCGCGGGCTTCATCTCGATCTGGCTCATCTTCGATATCAGCGACAACATTTCCACATTTATCGACGAACGCGTCGGTCTGCTTCTCGCAGTGCGCTATTATGGGACGCAGGTCCCAGAAGTTTTCATTATTCTCCTGCCGGTCTCCCTCTTGTTGGCGCTTCTCTTTGCTCTGGGGCGAATGTCGCGTGCCAACGAAATCGTATCGATGCTAACCGCTGGCGTAAGTCTGCCTCGCGTTCTGTTGCCGTTGATTGGGATGGGACTGATCACGGTAGCCGCAAGCATGGCGCTAAATTATTCACTTGCTCCACACGCTGAGCTGGCGCGCAAAGCTTTTCTTTCTGAAGCGCACGCCCGCCCTGAACGCAGGATTGAAGGACAAATCTTTCGCAATCGAACAGACGCCCGTACCTGGTTCGTTCAGAATTTTCGCCTTGGCAGCAACACATTTAACAATGTCCAGGTGCTACAGCAGGACGCAAATGACAATATCGTCACCAACTATGTGGCGGGACGCGCTTTCTATCGGCCAGAAACGAGAACATGGGATTTGGAAAACGTAAAAGTCGTCCACTACGATCCGGCCGGAAACATCACCACCGAGGAAATTTATCCTTCGCTGACAATTCAGCATTGGAGCGAAACACCGTTCCGGCTCGGTAGTGCAAATGTGCGGGCGGAATTTCTGAGTTTGCCGGAGCTGCAGGAATATCTGCGCTTCAATGCCGATTTTCCGGCCACGCTGCTCGCACCATTCCGTACGCATTTCCAGTATCGACTGGCTTTACCGTGGACGTGCCTGGTGGTCGTCTGTATCGCCGCGCCGCTTGGAATCGGCTACTCGCGGCGAGGCGTGCTATCCAGTGTCGCAGCTGCGGTCCTTCTGGTTTTTTCCATGAACTTTCTCGTGCATCTTTTTCTCGCTCTTGGCGAAGGCGACCGCGTTTCTCCATGGATTGCGGCTTGGGCGCCGAATCTGCTGTTCGCCGCGATCGGGCTGTATCTTTTTTATCTTCGTGCTTCCAATCGCGAAGCGCCCGGCTTTCATCTTTTTACTGCGCGACGTATAGTTGCGCGATGAACCCGCTCCCAAATGAATGGGCGATCAGGCATCGCGCCGATGCATGTGCGGTGACACAGCGGCGTTTTGTGCCGGGCGAATATTTCTATACTCTGCTTTTTCACGATGCCGACGGGTATCGCCGAGAAGATTTGAGCGAAGAAGCCTGGTCGAACCGGAACGAAAATGTTCAGCCATTCTCGTTCTGGAAATCGCGCTATGAGCCTCTGCGACCCCCGGAGCCTCTCGCCAGCGAAAATGCGGAACAACTCTTTCGCCATTTGATCGCCTCGAACAACCCGCCAGCAAATGCATGTTATGTTCTGGCTGTGATGCTCGAACGGAAACGGATCTTGAAACAGGTAACAACTGAATCCCGCAGTGATGGGAGGCGTGTTTTGATCTACGAACACAGCGCCACTGGGGACGTCTTCATCGTGCCCGACCCGCAATTGCGCCTGGACGAATTGGAAACCGTGCAAAACGAAGTTGCACAACTGCTGGGCGCCGTGGCGCCGCATTGAGAATATTCTTTAAATGACCACCATGACCACCGAATCTCCGCCGCTCAATTACAAGATCGGCAACGAACGCCTGATCAAAGTCACCGAGAAGGCAGCGAATAAACTAGCCTCGCTGCTCCAAGAAAAAGGCAAACCCAATGGCGCCTTGCGCCTCGCCGTCGTAGGTGGCGGCTGTTCCGGATTGCAATACATGATGGATTTGGTGGACGGTCCTAAAGAGCGCGACATTCTCGTGCCAATGTCAAACGTCCGTTTGGTTGTTGATCCAAAAAGCGCGCTGTTCGTAAGCGGCTCGGTGCTCGATTATAGCGAGGACCTGCAAAAAGGCGGTTTTAAAGTCACCAATCCAAACGCGGTCGCGCACTGTTCCTGCGGCGAAAGCTTCGCTGTCTGATTCGAAACGAAACGCTGTAATCGCGTCCCGCTGCGATGCGACACCGCTTGTGAGCCAAACACTTTACGCGCTAGTGCTGCCCCAGAGGTCAGCGTCTTCTACAGAAATGTCCGCCTGAAGCTGCGCTGATCTGTTCATTTGAACTTGCGCTGCCCTCGCTTCCAGCGACAATAAGGAATGCTAACCGAGCGCGAGAGAAACATTCTCGATTTCATTCAACGCGAGCAGCGCGAGAAAGGTATCACCCCTAGCACGCGCGAAATCCAACGTCATTTCGGTTTTGCAAGCCAGACATCGGTGATGCAATACATTGCGGCGCTCGAACGCAAAGGTTTTCTGGATCGCCACGCGCGTAAGGCACGCGCATTGATTACTCCGGCGATGAAAATCAGGATTACTGATGTTCCGATTTATGGCCAGATCCCGGCAGGGATGTCGGCGTTGACCGAACAGACAATCGAAGGCCATGTTTCACTCGATGCGCGCTCGGCCAACGTTTCAAAAAATCGCGGCACCTTTGCGCTGCGGGTGCGAGGTGACTCGATGGTCGGCGCGCACATTATCGATGGCGACATCGTGATTTTGGAAGACCACAAGGAGCTGCACAATGGCGATATTGTCGCCGCGTTGATCGACGGCGAAACAACGTTGAAACGGTATGTTGTCGAACATGGCCGACCCTATCTCAAGGCGGAAAACCCGCGTTATCCGAACCTAATTCCAGCACGCGAGCTGAAAATCCAAGGCGTGATGGTCTCGCTGGTGCGCAAACAAGAACGGCGGAAAAGACAGTAACTTGCAGGGCGCGCGCGCTGTCATGTCCAGGAGCAAAATCACTGTTCGTTTGAACATATAACCGACACGTGCCATCTTGTTCTTGGATGGCTCCAAACGGCAAGATTATCGATCTTCGGAAACTGTTAGCGGAGCGTTTCCCACAGGTACCTGCTGTTGCGACGACGCGTTTAATCACCGGTTTACCTTTCCTTGACCAAGTGACCGGCGGGGGATTGCCAAAAGGTGGGATCACGGAATTAATCAGCCCACGAGCAAGTGCGGGAAGCGCATCGCTCATTCACGCGCTGCTGCTATCGGCGCTGCGAAATCATTATTTTGTCGCGTTGATTGATGGTCGCGATTCCTTCGATCCATGCGCGCTGAATCAGTCTTCGTTGCCTCATTTGCTTTGGGTGCGTTGCACGAAAGCTTTCGAAGCAATCAAAGCGGCTGATCTGCTGTTACGCGACAGGAATTTCCCGCTTGTGATTATCGATCTTATCCTCAATCCGGCGGAGGAATTGCATAAAATTCCTCAGACGAGCTGGTATCGCCTGCAACGGCTGGTCAAATCGGCACCTACGGGGTGTCTCATCCTCACGCGGCATGGAATGGTCAGCAGCGCACAACTCAAAATTATTCTCGAAAATTCGTGGACTCTCAAAATTTTTGACGATCAGGATGCACTGTCATTGCCGCGGATTCGCGTGCAACGATCTCATCTCGGATCAGAGGTCAGCTATTGATGTTCGCAACGATTTATCTGCCCAATTTTTATTTGCAGGCGGCAATGCGGCATCAGCCGCAACTGTGTTCAAAGCCCGTGGCGTTGATCGAAGAACAGGAACGCAAACCTCTCATCATTCAACTGAACGAGGCTGCGGAAAAAGCCGGAATTTGCAAAGGAATGACACCAAGCCAGGCCTTGGCGCGCTGTTTGCAGGTCGTCATCAAAGTGCGCGCACGATCGCAGGAAAAATCGATCCAAGAAATTTTGCTTCATCACGCGTTTACGCTTAGCCCGTTTGTGGAAAATACCGCTCCCGGCATTTGCACCGTGCAATTTACAAAGTGGCATCGGCATCCTGCCGATAATCGATTGGCTGCAAGTCAATGCCATGACAATGTCTTGCGCGTCATCCAACAGCTAAGCAAATGTGACATCACCGCTAAGGC
>Ga0066685_10000386_pt1 | contig 14859 bp, 19 predicted proteins | sample GraSoiAngelo_134_FD_62305 | JGI IMG/M metagenome (GOLD analysis project Ga0066685, IMG submission 62305) | Grasslands soil microbial communities from the Angelo Coastal Reserve, California, USA - 14_0929_05_30cm | ecosystem: Environmental > Terrestrial > Soil > Grasslands | place: USA...
AACACATCCTCTTTCGTGAAGGTTCGACGGCTCAGCAACTCGAGCACGTACCGGTCGACTGCGGGCCGGACGGGCTCCATGAGGTCACAAGCCAGCGAATCGCGGTTGGGGCGATCGGCGTGTAACAGGCCGAGAACAGGGTCGAGACCCACGGCGAGAGCTGCGATCCGCGCCTCGGCTTCCAGAATGGCGTACACGTAGTTGAGCACGGCGTTCGCCGGATTCACGGCCTTCCGCGGCGAGGGGTCGGTCAGCGGGGAGATCCGAGTGCCGAAGTGGCGCCAGTGGCGGGGGCGGTGCTCCGCATCCTGCCCGTCGAAGCGCACCGGCACGCGTTGCCACGCACGCCAGTAGGCACGAGCGGCCAAGGGTTCGATCTGCCGCACTTCCGCGAGCGTCGTCGCCCGTCGAGCCCGCTCGCCACAGGCCGCGACGTATTCTTGCGCTTCGTCGCTGCCCTGGATGTGTCGCAAGACTCCCAGCTGCCCTTCGATCTTCGCCGCGATCAGCCCTCGAGCGATGTCGACGCCGAGCGGGCTGTCAATCGCGCGGAGCTGGGCGCGCCGTTGAGCCGGTGCTGCCGCACCTCGTGGCGTGGCGACGAGAAAGATTGTGCCGTTCGTGTCCAGGTGAATGAGCGGGACGCCGACGCCGTGAAGCCAGCGGATCGCGTCCAGCGAGATGGTCCCCGCGCTGCCGATAATGACGACACGCTTGAGATCGCGATCGATTCGGCTGAACCGATCACGTCGGCGCTCACCACCCATGCCATCCTCCACGACAAGATGGCCGCGCTCGACCGCGACCCGGAGACCGTAGCCACTGAGCACAAGAACCCCGCTGCGAAGCTCGGGCAATGAGACCCTAGAGGACGCCATCATCGGATCTCTCCGGCGGTGTTGGAGGCAGGTGTAAACAGAGATGTGAACTCCGGCCATCGCCCAAGCGGAGGTGGCGGCGGTGACGTCCACCCCCGCGCCGTACGCAGTCCTTGCAGCTCGGCGAGACGAGCTGGTTCGATCTGACCGCGAACATGTTGGAGGAAGCTGTCGGGCGGAAGCAGCTCTCGTCTCCCCAGGATTTCCTCCAGCAGGTGCTGAGCTTCGTCGCACACCCCACGAAGGCATGCGGCAGGCCATCGCTCGAGGGCTTGAATGACGGGCCTCGGGTCGAGCTCAGATGCGAGGAGGCGCGGCAGTTCACCGGACGTCGGAAGCTCATCCTCGGGGGGATCGTCGGATAGCTTGGCGGTTGGGAACGCTCGACGGAGCAGACCCCACGCGGGTCCTGCGAATGATGCCCACGGTCCCGGTCATGCCCGTACCCTCGGCCGAGACGAGCCCGGCTTGTTCGAGCGACGCCGCGCCTTCGCTTGCTGCTGGCCCACGCGCGCTAACATGGTCGGTTCCGGCGTCATCCAGGCGGTATCCATCGTGGCGGCACGCTCGATTTCCTGCCGCAAGGTCGGACTCGCATGCCGCACCGCGAACCAGAGGAGGAAGAACTCCTTCGGCACGAATGATCGCTCGATGCCCTCGAACAGTCCCAGATTCCGGTAAAGGGTCTGCGCCTCGTCCCGGATACGACACAGCACACCGACCGATGCGGCCTCCAGCGTCTTCCTCAGTGCGCTGAGGTTGAACTCTCGGGAGAGTAAACTGAGCGCACCTTCTACGTCATGCAGCTTTGTGCCGGCCTTCGCCGAGGAAGCGGTGCGTGTCTCGCCAAACGGAGCGATTGCACGGAGTACCAGCTCGTAATCGGCGCCATCATAGCCCGCCTCGCGTCCGAATTCCCCAAGGAGCACCTCGTGGAACATGCGGCCCAGCGTCTCGAACTTCGCACGTCCAACCCGGCGCCGCGCTCGGCCGAACCCAGCCGGCACTCGACCTTCTGCCAAGCGCGCGATCGGGTTGTTCCTGACGCCGCGGCGAAAACGTTCATAGCCTTTTCGGAGCCGCGACTCCTGTTCCGCGAGTTCCCGTCGGAGCGCCTGCCGCACCGACTCGGTGACCGGGAACCCCATGCACCACAGGCACCACCGGACGCTCTCGAGGTTTCGGAACACCTGTCGCATTAGGGCGATCGCTAGGGTCTGCGGCAAGGCGAGGCGCGGATAGAGCGACTCCATGCCGCGACCGCGCCCAAGCGAGCGGCGCCTGGGCCGCGGCAGCAGCCCGGCTTTGTGCCACCGGACGAGCTGGTGAACCGAGACGCGAAACGCCCGGGCTGAGACTCGCAGTCTGTAGGCGCGGGCGTCCGCCGCCACCCCAGGGGCCATGGTGCGCAGCCGGGCAAGGAGGTGATTCCGCTCGATCCATGGTGATGAGCGCCGCATTTGAGTAAAAATACATCCGGGCGCGATGGCGTGCAATAACCCCGGCCTCTCCTGGCTAATCTCCCACAGCAATCACTCGCAGCAATGGGTCGCGAGCCATCCCCGTGGCTGCTACATCAGGGCGGCCAGATGGCCGAAATTCGAGGAGGTCACCATGGTCCGACATCTGCACCCGAGCCGCGCCCGGACGCAGGCGGCCGAGCGTCTCAAGCAGCTGCACGCCCAGCAGCGGGCGTTCGAGGCCCTGCGCCTCATGCGCAAGGAGGGCCTGTCGCTCACCCGGGCCACCCGGAAGGCGCACACGACCCCGCGGACGGCCATCAGGCGTGTCGGGCCCGCACTTCGCAGGGGCCCCGAGGGCCGGTACGTGGCCATGCCGTCCGACCGGCTGCCGCGCACGGTCCGCCTCATCACGCCGACAGGGCTCATCCCCGTCACGGTGAGCCTACGCGCCGCTTCCCGCATCGCGCGGCATGCCGTGGCAGTGGACCGGTTTCTCAAGACTGGCGAAACCGACGCGCTGGAGCCCTTCCGCGGGGCGTTCATCCGCGTCGGCAACGTGCGCCACCCCTTCGTCACCGATCCGCGCACGCTGACCCGGCTCGGCAACGCCGGCCAGGTGGCGTTCGAGGACCTCTACGTGCTCACGATCTGACCCTGAAAGGAAGTCTGACAGGACGTGGCTTATGGAACGCGATCCCATTGGAAATGACACGCGCCGGGCTCGGCACCAGCGGCGGCTGGGACAGCAACGGGTTCTTTGTCTCCTCTGCCGGTGCTACCGACCCGAGGCTTTGATGTGGGCAATCAACCTGCCGCCCCGGGCCCGGAGCTTCCTCGAGCGGCATCACGTCGCTGGGCGGGTGCACGACGGAAGACTCCGTCTGCCCCTGTGCCTAACGTGCCACGCAATCGTAACCGAGCTTCTGCGGGGCGCCGGGGTATCGATGGACCCCGCGGCCCATGTCCTGGACCGGGTCGCGATGATCTTACGGGCGCTCGGGACGTTCTTCCCGGACGTGGGGAAGGCCTGCGACCGGTGGGCGGGGGACGTCGCACGACTCGCCGCCGCGCTCGATGCCAGGTATCCAGGCTGGGCCGACATGCCTAACGCCAAGTGAGCGCGCCAGACCTCGCCATCATTCTGCGGGTCTACGTGAAGCCCAAGAGGGCCACCCGCAAGCGCCGGAGGGGCCGCTCGCGTCCCAAGCCGTCAGGACGCCGCTGGCCGGCGGCCGCGCTCGTCTTCGACACGGAGACCAGCATCGACCCGACCCAGCGACTCCTGTTCGGCAGCTACCACTACGCGCGGTGGACGCGACACAAGACGCTTCACGTCGTAGAGGAGGGTCTATTTTACGCGGACGAGCTACCCGAGACCAATCCCACGGCATTCGCCACCCTCAAGACCTACGCCCGTACGCACGAGGCTGAGGTCGGCGCCCGTTGCGATCCGACCCTGCGCCTGCACAGCCGCGCTGAGTTCGTCGAGCGAGTGTTCTGGCGGGCGCTCCAGGCCAGGTCCCTGGTGGTTGGCTTCAACCTGCCGTTTGACCTGTCGCGGATCGCGGTCGAGTGTGGGGAAGCGCGAGGGCAATATCGTGGCGGGTTCTCGTTCACGCTTTCGGCCTACCGCGATGCCATGACCGGCGTGTGGCGTGAGAACCCGTACCGATCACGCGTCTGCGTCAAACATATCGACGGCCGGCGCTCGTTCATTGGCGTCACGCGCCCCAGGCGAGCGGCCGATAACGGACGTCGGGGCACGCGGGCAAGGTTGCCCCCCAGCCGTTTCCTCGATCTCCATACGCTCACGTTCGCGCTGACCAACGAGAATCACACGTTGGCATCCGCGGGCGAGTCGTTCCGCATCGAGCATGGCAAGCTGGCCGCGGGCGAGCACGGGGTCATCACCTCCACCTACATCGATTACAACCGGCGCGACGTCCTCGCAACCCTCGAGCTGCTCGAGAAGCTGCGCGCCGAGTTTGATCGCCACCCGGTCGATCTCGATCCGTGCCAGGCCCTGTCGCCAGCCAGTCTCGCCAAGGCCTACTTGAGAGCGATGGGCGTGATCCCCCTGACGGAGAAGTGAAGATGAAGGTGACGTCCAAGACCATCGGCTTAACGATGACGGCCTATTATGGGGGCCGCACGGAAGTCCGAGTCCGCCGCACAATCGTGCCCGTCGTGTACACGGATTTCTTGTCGATGTATCCGACCGTGAACGTGCACATGGGCTTGTGGGACCTGCTGATTGCCGAGCGGTTGGAGATCGAGGATGCGACGGCGGATGTGCGGTCGCTGCTCGCGACGCTCACGCTGGACCAATGCTTCGACCCCCGGTCCTGGCGGGCGCTCCCGTTTTTCGCCTCCGTCACGCCCCGAGGAGACATCCTGCCAGTGCGCGCCCCGTATGATGACACGAGCGACGGACACAACATCGGCGTCAATCCGCTCACGTCGGACACTCCCTTGTGGTACGCCGGTCCCGACCTCGTCGCGTCGACGATCCTGACTGGGCGTCCGCCCCGGATCGTGCGAGCATTTAGGCTCGTGCCGAGGGGACGACAAAAGGGCCTGCGCCGCGTGGCACTCCGCGGCAGCGTGCGCGTGGACCCGAAGATGAACGATTTCTTTCGGGCGGTGATCGAGGCGCGGAAGGGGCTCGACCCCGCCACGCTGTCACCCGAGGAACACAGACGGCTCGATGACTTCCTCAAGGTGGTAGCCAATGCGGGGAGCTACGGCATCTTGGCCGAGCTCAATCGGGAGCCGCTCCCGACGCGGGAGTACGCTGACCTCACGGCCTACGGGCTCGACGGGGCATTCTCGTGCAAGAGCACGGCGCCCGAACACACCGGTCCGTTCTGGTTTCCGCCCGTCGCGGCGCTGATCCCCGCCGCGGCACGCTTCATGTTGGCCCTGCTCGAGCGCTTGATCTCGGACGCCGGCGGCGTCCATGCCTTCTGCGATACGGACTCGATGGCGATCGTGGCGAACGAGACGGGCGGGCTCGTCCCGTGCCCCGGCGGCCCACACGTCCTGCCCGATGGGCGAGCCGCGATCCCTGCCCTCTCCCGGGTTCAGGTCGACGAGATCGTGGCCCGCTTCATTCCGCTCAATCCCTACGACCGGTCGGTCGTCGCGGGCTCCATCCTGAAGGTCGAGAGTGTGAACTTCGATCCAGAGACGGGCGCCCGTAGGCAGCTCGAGTGCCTGGCGATCTCGGCCAAGCGCTACGCGCTCTTCACGCGCGAACCTGACGGAACGATCCGGATCTATGACCGCAAGGAGCACGGGCTAGGTCATCTCCTCAACCCCACGAATCCCGAGGACCCCTCGCGCGATTGGATCGATGCCGTCTGGGAGTTCCTCGTGCGCGACGCCCTGGGCGAACCCGCAATTCCGCCCGCGTGGTTTGGACGGGCGGCCGTCTCCCGCGAGGCGATCACCGTGCCGCAACGCTACCGCCAATTCCTCACGGCCCAGGCCGGGCTGCCGTACGTCGATCGCATCAAGCCCATGAACTTCGTGCTCAGCGCCCACGTGGCGCCGCTCGGGCATCCGGCCGGTGTCGACCCGACTCGGTTCCATCTCATCGCACCCTACACGACCGACCCGAGCGCGTGGGCCCGATCCCTCTGGACGGACATCTACTCTGGTAAGCGCTTTCCCATTTCGACGGCCGCGACGAGCGACCCGGTCGTCGCCCGGGTGGCCTCGTACGGCGACGTGATCGCCCGGTACCGGACACATCCTGAGCCGAAGAGCCTGGGGCCGGACGGCATCCCGTGTTCCCGCAACACGGTCGGGCTGCTGCGCCGCCGACCCGTCCGGGCGGCTGGGATCGTGTACAGCGGCAAGGAATCCAACCTGCTCGATGAGGTCGAGCGGGGATTGGTACACGACTGGGGAGAGGTGTTGCAGACCTACCGTGACCCCCGGCGGGACCAGTGGGTCACCACGGTCGTGCCGTTCTTGAAGCGCCTGCCCGCCGCGACGCTCGCTCGCCAGGCCGGCCTGACGAAACGGACGATTCAAGCATTGCGCAATGGGCACGCACGCCCCTCGTCCAAGACCCGGTGGGCCGTGATCACGGTCGCGCTCGAACACGCCCAGCGGCTGCTCGCGGCCCCGGTGACGGAACCTGAGACCAAGAGACTGGCCGAGCGACTCTGCCGAGCATGGCTAGTCTGACCCTCTGCCTGACTACCGCTCGCGTTCCGCCTCGGTGAGGAGCTGCGCCGGCGTGAGGCGCAGCGCCCGGGCTATCCGCTCGATGTTGTCCAAGGAAATGTTGGTCTCGCCCCGTTCCACGGCCCCCATGTACGTACGGTGCAGGTGGCACGCGTCCGCAAACGATTCCTGCGAGTAGCTGGCTGACTTGCGGAGGCGGCGGACGGCCCGCCCGAGGCGCACCCGTAGGGTAGGCATAGGTGCGAAACACTGCACTGCTCTATGCCTTTGGCTCTACAGCTTTTAACTAGCCACTGTTTACATAGCTCAACGCCCGCTCTATCCTCTGGGCGTGGCTTACGTCCGGCGGGATCGATCAGCACACCCAGTCGTTGCGTACTGCGCGGACATCGGCTCGGTCGCCAAGAAGCATTTTGCATGGGCTCGAGGGGCGGCCAGCTCGAGGGAATGCCTCCGGGGGTCAGACCCGCGTGAGTTGGCGGCGGCCGTCGCGGCCGATCTGATGCGCCGGACCCCGGTCGCGCTGGGGTTCGAATGTCCGCTGTTCGTTCCGGTTCCCGAGGACCCGGCTCGGCTCACCGCGCGGCGGGACGGTGAGGGCCAGCGTCCCTGGTCAGCCGCTGCCGGCGCCGCATCGCTGGTCACCGGACTGACCGAGACTGTGTGGGTTCTTCGAGAGCTTCGGCGTTTGGTTTCCGCTGGGGTCGCGGCGTTCTTGGAATGGGAAGCGTTTCGGGCGAGCGGGACCGGCCTGTTCCTCTGGGAGGCCTTCGTCACGTCGGGCGGCAAAGGCTCGGGCCACTCGCACGACGCTGAGATTGCCGTGCAGCGCTTCCTGGCGTTAATTGCCGAGCTCACGCAGGGGAACGCGGTCCAGCAAAGCGGTCCCGTGCATTCGCTCGTCGGCGCGGCGCTGCTCAGAACGGGATGGGGTACGGATCTCGCCTTGCTCGAGACGCCGTGCCTGGTCATCAAGACGTAAGGGTTGTCCGGCAAAAATTCCGCGGGTCGGGCTTCGTCGCTTTCTTTCGCGAGCAGAACGTTCTCACCAGGCGTCTACGCTGGATATTCGAGACTCGAACGAGGAGACTCGAGATGAACAAACAGGCGCAGCGCATGGACCACGTCGTAGTATGTCCCCAATGCGGGAAGGCCTTCGCGGCCAAGAAGGAGCATCACCTCGTTGAGGTGCACGGGAGGCGTGCAGCGCGACGCAAGGAGGAGTTGAGACGACGGGCCACGAACCGCCTACGCGAGCTTGAGAGAGCAGAGCGGGCCGGGGAGCTCGCTGCACTCCGAGGATTGCTGGCAGAGCGACGAGCGACGATTACGAGGCTGCGGGAAGAGGAACGGGCGCTGCGGAAGCGCGCTCGCGAACTAGAGGTCCGCTGAACGGCAAGGGGTCTGGCGTCTTCGCAAACCGGGTCAGTTCGTGCGTGGTCGTCCGCCCAACCCCACGGCGTACGCGACCAGCAGCCCTGCATAGTGTACGCACCGGGTAAGGGCGTCACTCAGAGCTGCCCTCTGAGGTTCGGTCAGAGGCCTGTCGCCCGGAATGAGGTCGAGGGTATTCTTGGCCAGGTCGAGGGCGTCGCCCGGGATCAGCAGGTAACGCATGGCGGCCTCGAGTCTTGGGTCATCACCTACGATCGCGCCGCACCGTCAACGCGCAATCAACAGACGCACGACTTCCAATCTATTCCCCGTCACGGGTATGTCATGACCTCCAGTGAAGTAGCCATACTCTGCGACTCACCTACCGACGCAAGGGAGTTCGACGGTACCCGCTGTGCCCCAAGGTGCAACACCTCCGGCTTCTTTCGAACCCATAAACCGCGCGCCGGGGTCCAGCGCTGGTTAGGCAGCGTCGAGACATGGGCCACCCGGCAACCGAACCAATGCCCTAGCCAAAGGCTAAAGCAGGTCGCGCTCACCACGATGGCAACCTTCATACAGGTTCGCGTCTCGCCAAGTATGGAGCGGTCACTACTGGTTCATCACTCGAATTGCCGCGGGATCACGGACGGCAATCTGAGGGCTGCCTCGGTAGGTGTCGATCAGTCCGGTCACGCAGATCCGCTTGGCGCGGTAGGCTACTTCGGGCGCCATGGGAAAGGCGCCGCGCGCCGAGCCCCAGATGACAACGGTGAACAGCTGGTTCGGATACGGCTGATCGAGGTTCAGAAACGTTGGTTGCCCGCGACTCGAGGCCGCGTACCGCGCACTTGCCACGGCGCCGCATACCGTCGCTATCTCACCTACATGATCCTTTGCTTCAGCGGTAGTGAGCGTGCGCTGCTGCGCGGGCGCCTGCGCCGCAGATACCGAGTCCGCACGGGTCGGAGCTTGGCCCGGTGTGAGCCACTGCGCGACACCGCCGTGACGGGAGCACGTGCCGCGCCGGTTGGCGCTGACTGAGTAGGAGCCGTCACGACAGGGCGCCGTGAAGTCTGCCGGAGCCTGCGCAGCCGTAGGGACCGGCCACCCAGCCGTCACCAGCCAAACGAATGCCAACCATCTCATTGTGGTCATGGTGGAGATCTCACGAAATAGATGGGATGCAGCTCCCACAGGGCCCGACCCGACGAATTGCAGCTGCCGTGACCTGATGCACCGCCGACCGCGGTGTGGTGAAAGCCGTCATAAAATGCGGCACCGACCAAGCGGACGTGGATCGGCGGCGTGACTTCGCCGTCGCCGGCAACTTGCGCGCTGGCGAGCATTGCGTCGAGGTCAGCCCGTGCTTGGCCGAAGTTGCCATTCGGGCTGGTTGGCGGGATCTCAGCCACGACGCACGTCGTAGGAGAGCTGTTCGCCTGGCTCGTGATCTCAACGTGCCAGTCGCCGTCGGTCTCGCGTTTCTTCACGCGTCGGATCCAGGCGATCACGCTGTAGGTCCGAAGCTCCCGCCCGGCGCGCGGCGCGCATTCGTCGTGCCTCATTAGGGCAAGCGGCGCCCATTGGCCGAGCATGGTGGCGATCGAGGTGCGGCGCGGTATGACACTTGCCAGCGACTCGTCGACTTTCTCGCTCCAGCGGTAGAACGGCTCGTTGCAGGTCTGCGCGCGCCCTTCCCTTGACAGGGCCAAGACGCAAACGATTGTGGCTGGCAATGCCCAGTTTCTCTTCACAGTCCGGTTCGCCTCAGAGCGGATCTTTGCTAGGATCGCGGAGTCCGAGAGCCAGGACAAGGGCGTTTTTGCGGCACGAGCGGGCGGAAATGCGACAGGCAGTGGCTGTTGACGGTTCGTTGACTGGACCGCGCTAGCCTGGTAGGTGCTCCCCGACCTCCTTCTCATCCTCGTCACCCACTCCATGCCGGCTGTGCGGGAGGCGCTGGAACGCCACCGCGAACCGCGTGACCTGACCGACGCCGAAGTCGGTGACCTCAGCGCGTTGCTGACGCGCTGCGTGTACGTGGCTGAGGCATTGGTGAGGTACACCCAGGCGCTAGGGGGCAAGGCTTCGAGGAATTGAAAGGTGTCGCGGTCAACACAAGCTCGGGCGGTGCATGGAGTAGGATGGGCTCCGAGTCGGCCATCACCTGGTTAGGGAAGCAAGGAAACTCGCCATCGCTCTTGCAACACGTTGTTTGGCCGTGATGAAGATGAAGTGATGACCAGGGATGAAGAGAACATGCGCGTCCGGACGCTCTCGCTGGAGGCGGGCCGCGCCCACGCGGTACCACGGATTGAGGACGCGGTCAAGGTAACGCTGCGCGCGCTGCCGCACCGCGGAATCGTGGCTGTCACGGAGCCACGGGTAGTTCGCGTCGATTGTCTTCAGCGCGACAACCGCGAGGATTGGCGCTTTCGTCAGCCGATATTCCTTCGGGTGCGACGCCGCGTCGGCCAGGAGCGACGGAAGGAGGCGCGGGCGATTCTGCGCACTGCTGTCTGTGCTGTAGGACTGCATGTCATTCTCGAGGGCGGGGGACCAGAATCCGTAGAACACATCAGCGAGCCACCGATGCATGCCCGCTGCGCTGGAATCAGTCGGGGCCGGTCGCGATATCGGATTGGCGGCCAGCACGCCGTCGCGACTCGCGAAGTCCATCGTGGCGTCCAGGTAGATGACGGCTGTAGCGCGTTCCGGCCAACGCGCGGCGAAGCGCGTAAACGTGGCGCCGGCGACGGAGTGGCCGACCAGGACAGCAGCATGCACGTCGAGGAAGTTCAGGAGGGCGCGAACGTCGTCGGCGGCCGTCGCGATCGTATAGCCCGAGTCTGGCGTGGAAGACGCTCCCTGTCCCCGCGGGGTCAGGGCGAACACCCGAAAGCGAGTGGTGAAACTCGGCGCGATGTCGTCGTAAATGTGGGCACTATTGCCGTACCCTGGGAGGAAGAGCAGCACGGGGCCATCCTTGGGACCGCCGAAATCGAGGTATTCCAGGGTGGCGTCGGGCAAACGGAGGCTGCGGACTTGATGCGGCGCATGATCGCGCCGACCCGCACCTGTCTGCGCTGCCGCCGAGGTGATAGCAAGCAAGGTGGCAGTAGCGGCGACAGTCGTGGTCTTGAAGGAGGTGATGGGCTTCATCTGCTTGCGTGCACGGCGCGTACTCGAGCGTCGTCACGGTTTGCCCTCCTAACGTCTGTACTCCCCGCCGAGGACCGGGCTAAAGAGGAAATCATGGAACTCATCCGTGCGGAGCAACGTTGCGATTTGCGCCCAGTGACGGATTTCGTGCATCAGGACGACCCAAGCGTCCTTGAGGGCACCGACTAGCAAGACAGGCCGCGTGAAGCGGCGCAGCCTTTCTTGGTACACGAGTGTGAGAGGATCCTCTAGAGAGGGCTGGCCGATTGCCAGTTGTGCTGCCCATGCGGTATCGGTGTGAAAGCGGTGGACTAGTGAGTCGAGGATGGCCGCGGTGAACGCGGCCGTTGGCCGAGTCCTGTGGCGCGAGAGAGTGGTTTCGTTGGCGAGTCGAGCGCGTGCCCGCGCCGCCGCATCCGATTAGCGCGCTTAGCGCTGCGTAGATACGGAAGGATGTAACGGTGACAGAATAGCGCATAGGAATTGTGTGAGCCGCCTAACGGATCGCGCTTAACCTGCGGGCGACTGGCGCCCCAGCGCATGGAGACGGCATGGATCAGTCCTGAGGAGGTCTAGGTTGCAGGCGTAATAGGGCACCTGCGATGCCGAGCATAGCGAATCCGTTAACCGTCACAGGCGGCACCATGCCATTCCGAAGTAGAGCGGCAAGGGCTAACACGCTCGATCCGATGACGAACGGCGCCGTGACGTGCCGGCTCTTTTTTTCTGGTGGAGTGGGGGTCAGGTGATGGAAATACACGGAGGCTGCCGTGACGGCGGTTCCAAGGATCGTCAGGAAGGAGGATGCGGGGAGGGCTATACGCTCGACCGGCGGCCAGGGCGGACCCCAGACGTAGACGTAGGCCCCGTAGAGGACGAAGACGGCTCCCACGTACCCTAAGAACTCAAGCCCGGTTCGGAACAGAATTGCCATGGCGCACCCTTCCTGGAACTGGCAACGGACAGACGAGACGCAGCCTAACGGACCGCGCTTAAGGTGCGAGCGACCCGCCCGCCGGCGCAAGGCCGTCAGACGACAGTGACTCCGCCCCGGTCCACGCGACGGGGGCCTTCTGTTTCTATCAGCGAGGCGCCGTTACCATTGTGGCATGTGGCCCGACATCGGGCAGTATGTACGAGCCTTGTGGAAGCACTGGGCGAGCTTGCTCGCCGGCCCCACGCTGACTACGGCCCTCCTGATCTGGCAGGTGTTCGAGCAAGCCAACATTCCGACCTGGGTGTTCTGGGTCATCGCGGTGCCGAGCGTTCCCATCGCGGGCTTTCTCGCGTGGCGTGACGAACACGCAAAGGTCGTGCAAGAGGCCGACGGTCAGCGATTAGAACGAGAGCGACAGGACAATGCGCTCGCGTCCAAGGTAGCAGATGAGTACGTGGCTTTGGCCCGGTCACGGCGCGACGGTGGCCCACATGCCCTAGCGACTCTCGGCCTTCACATGCTCGGTTCCGACGCGCTGATCCGTCAAGCTATCCGAGAGATGCACGCGCGAAGCGGCTCGGACCCCTGGTCCGGCGCAGGGCGCTTCGCCGAGGACGTCGATCTAGTTCGTTTCTTCGGTTGGGTGAGCGACCACCACCCGGACTTCCACATGACGTCAGTCGAAGAGGTTGCGAAGCAGGTGCAAGCGGCTGGCGGCCATCGACGCAAGACCGCATGACTGTCACCGGAGAGTCATGACACCGCGTGGGTTGCTTCATCGCGAGGGCACACCTACTTACCAGCGCGGATGCAATACGGCGAACCGCTTCTCGCCTGGAAACCTCATCTACTTCCGCACGGAAGGGGAAGCGCAGCGGGCTGGCTATCGCCGGTCGAGATCGCGCGGGACCGCGCTTAAGCTACGGGCGACTCGCCCACCATCCTGAGAAGCCGACGCTCGGCAGGGGCGAGGTCGCTAATGGGAACTGACACCAGTCACCACCTGTGCGCCGCCTAACGGATCGCACTTAAGCTGCGGCCTGCGGAGGCCGCAGACAAGAAGACCTTGTTCCCTATCAAGCGGCCGCCGAGGGCCAACACCTTCAAGCGCTGGTTAAGCGGCATCACTGAAAGCGGCGGCGCTTAAAAGCAGCCACATCATCATTGCTGAGTGTGAACCATTCTCCGTTACCGCGCTTTGAGGCGAAGCGTGAATGCCAGTAGGCTTCGATCCCCTCAGGGTCATCGGTCTTGATGATGTGAACCGTCCGCGCCCTTTCTGGAAGTTGAATCTCGAGCTCGCGGGCGCGCCGGCCAACAGAATTGGTCCTGCCAATCTTGTAATGGCGGCCGGCCTTTAGGAGATAGACGAAGCCGATGGTTTGAGTGCGAGGACTGGTGTCTTGCTCGTCAGAGTGATCGATGACGGCGGTGAGCGGGAATAGTTGAGCCATGGCGGTCAAGCTTTCGCGTGCGAGACAATATTCGCGAGCTCTAGCTTGGAGTTCCGCCTTCGTGCCGAAGCGATCAAACACTTTTTGGCTCGGGAACGTTGGGTCGGACCGACGTTTGAGCATTAGGTCGCCCCTAACTGGAACTCGACCAAGCTCAAGAGCGAGGCTTGCGTAACGCTCGAGGAGTTCGTCATCGGCGATAGGACCCTGCATGATGTTTGCCTGAAAACCGGCCTCCCTTAGGGCATCTCCCCAACTCTTCCAGTACTTACCAAACCAATCGTGGTACCGGATGCCGGTCTCGCCCTCGAATTTCTTCCACCCGAGGGGCTTCCCGCCATTGGCCACGGTGGTGCGTCTGATCTCCTCGATGATATGCTGCTTGGTCATGGTCTAGTGATGCCGCCTAACGGATCGCGCTTAAGCTGCGGGCGACTCGCCCGCAGGGCGCACTGTAGCTGAACGATAGTTCGTGCCAGCCTGGGCACAACATTCCGATTCCTTTAGAGCGATCAACGCCCGCCAGCTTCAAGCGCTTGTTAGGCCGCCGCCTGAACTGGCCACGACCCCGGTCTGAGGATTTAGGAGAATTTCGAGGAGAGTACGAACCGCGTGGAGAGCTTGGACTGCGACCTGTGCGGCTCCAAGGGCATTGGAGTCTCCGTACTGCGTTGCCATAAGGGAACCAAACTGCTTACAGAGGGACCGTTCTTGAGGTTGACCGTCGGAATCGTGGAGATGCGTGAACTGTTGGTAGTAGACCTGCTTCTCGTTGTAAGCCTCCTCGAGCACGACGCTCAACAGCCCTTCAGCAGCCACCTCACGCTGCACGGCTGAGAGAAGGCGGTCCATGAAAAGGCGTCGGTTCGGATCTCCTATGAGTTGATACGCAAGCCGATCGGTCACGTGAAGAAGGAACAGGAGCGCTTCGAGGAAGAAGGCGTGCGGCTGTGTTGCTGACGCCGCGTTCGGCGTTACAGTCGTTCGGACGTCTTTTGAGATGTCGTCTCCAAACTCGACGGCGTACTCCACCAACCCAGGAGCCAAAGCGCCTGCTCGTTGGAGGATGTCGGCGGCATCGAGAGATTGCGGCAGCAGGTGCTCCTGTGGGTGCGACGGCCTAACGAGGTATTAGACTGCGAGCGGGCGTCCCCCCTCTCGCAGCCTAATCCCCGTCGGTTGATCTCTCCAACCGTGAAAATGCTGCAGGAGCGCCGGTCTAGCCAGGGTCCAGCGCGTTTATGCGGCGAGGGGGGGGAGACGCCGCGCGCCCCCTTCTCTCTTAACCCTTGAAGCGCATCACCGTTAACCTCGCCCCGGGCGACATCTCACACCGCTCCGCCGTCGACCTCCTAGTCGCTGGGCGCTATCGCGGACGAACGAGCCGCTAC
>Ga0066685_10000388_pt1 | contig 14814 bp, 11 predicted proteins | sample GraSoiAngelo_134_FD_62305 | JGI IMG/M metagenome (GOLD analysis project Ga0066685, IMG submission 62305) | Grasslands soil microbial communities from the Angelo Coastal Reserve, California, USA - 14_0929_05_30cm | ecosystem: Environmental > Terrestrial > Soil > Grasslands | place: USA...
CTGCGGGTCTCGATCTTACAGGGATACGAGGCGGTGAAATCGATGGCGAAACTGAATGCCATCATCGCCGCCGCCACGATCGGCACGATCGCTCCGCTCGCCTGGTTCTTCGGGCTCCAGGGAGCGGTCGCGGCGCTCGTCGTGGTCGCGGCGATCTATCTCGTGGTCAGCGGCCGGATGGTGGCGAAGGAGGCTCGCCCCCGCACGCGCATCGACCGCGCCCTCCTGCGCCCCCTCCTCCGCTACGGCTCGAGCGCGCTGCTCGTCGGCCTCTCGTCGACCCTGACGCTCCTGATCCTGCGTTCCGCGCTGGTCTCGAAGCTGGGCCTCGCGCCCAACGGCATCTACCAGGTCTGCGTCGGCATCTCGGGCCTCTACATGCCGCTCATCCTGAACTCAATCACCGCGATCGTCTGGCCGCAGATCGCGGGGCACGCGCGGGACGAGGAGACCAACGTCACCATGCGCGAGGCGCTCCGGCTCGCGGTGCTTCTTCAAACCCTGATCGCGGGTGCGATGTTGGCGGGCGCGCCCCTCTGGATCCCCATCTTCTATTCCGGAAAATTCCTGCCCGCGCTCGATCTTCTCCCGCTGCAGTTCCTGGGGGACTATTTCCGCTCGGTGGCGTGGGCGTGCGGCATCTGGCTCGTGCCCAAGAACCGGCTGCGGCCCTGGGTGCTCTTCGATCTCGTCTACGGGGTCGCGATGCTGGTCACGTTCTGGCTGCTCGTGGACCGCGTGGGTCTCCGGAGCATCGTGATCGCGTACGTCGTGGCCCACATCAGCCACACGGCGCTCCACTACGCGCTCGCGAGGAAGACGCTCGGGTTCCACCTGGGGCCGGACAACCGGCGCCTCCTTCTCGCCTCCCTGGCCCTCTTCGCAGGGTTTGTCGCGTTCATGCCGCGCACCCTGCCGGGCGCCGGGCTGGGGATCCTGGCGCTCGCTGCATGGGCGGCGCTCGTGGTCCGGCCCAGCGAATGGCTCGCGGTGTGGAGGAAGGTCCGGGTCACCATCGTGCCGCCCCCCTCGGCCGATGCGAATTGACAGGCCCCTCCAGGAAACCTATCCTTCAATCGCATCGCCGCGCCTGCCGGGGTTCGCGGGACGATCGCGCACCCACGCTGGATCAGGCCGATCGGGGAGAGCCTCCTATTCCCGGGCTTTGGATCCTGCCCTTTACAGGACAACATTTGAGAGTTTCGAGACTCGGTCTTCTTCTCATCGCTTCGTTCCTTCTTTGCCTTGCGTTCTGTAGGCACGCCTCCGCCCAGTGGCAGGATCGCGACCCGCGCGATGTTCCCGAGTCGATCCGCGAGACCAATCCCACGGCGCGAGCGCAACCGGCGCTCCCGCCCCTCGAGGGGGCCGTCGATCCGGACCATTATCTGTTGGGACCCGGCGATGAGCTGGAGTTGGCGCTCTTCGGGAGAGTCACCGCGCGCGTCCCCGTGCTCGTCAACGCCGAAGGCTCGATCTACGTTCCGAACCTGGGGCACGTCAAGATCGGCGGCCTGAGTATCGTGGCCGCGCGGGCCCACTTGACCGAGGAATTCCAGAAACGCTACCGGGGCGTTCAGGCCGACATCACCCTGCTGCGACCCCGGCGAATCCTGATTCACGTCGCGGGCGAGGTGGTGCGACCGGGACTGGTGGAGCTTCAGGGCCCCGCGCGCGTCTCGGAAGCCGTGAGAGCCGCGGAGGGACTCACGGGCGGAGCTTCGAGACGCAACCTCCTCATCGAGAGAGCCGGTGGCTCCGTGGACCGCGCCGATCTGGATCGCTATTCGATTCTGGGATCACTCGCCGACAATCCCTACCTCGATGACGGAGACGTCGTCCAGGTCCCCATGTCCGTCCACACCATCGTGGTCTTTGGCGAGGTGACGCGCGCCGGCACGTTCGAGTTCCGAAGCGGCGATCGCCTGAGCGGGATCATCGCCCTCGCGGGGGGCACGCGCGCCGGAGCCGACACCGACAGCGTGGAGCTGTGGCGGTTCCTCTCTCCGACGGAGAGTCGTCGCCTGTTCTTCTCGCTGAGGACGGTCCTTGCGGACCCTCCCGGAGTCCCCGAGGATCCGGTGCTCGAGCCCGACGATCGGATCTACGTGCGCCAGAAACCCGGATGGCATCGAAGCGCGACGGTCCTGGTCGCGGGGGAGGCGGTCCACCCCGGCGCCTACTCGATCCCTCCGCAGGGTCAGAAAGCCTCGGAGCTCGTCGCGCGCTTCGGGGGGTTCACCCCCTACGCCGATCTCAACGGCGCGACGGTCTTCCGGCCCGACCTCGTTCCGAGGGAGGACAGCGCCTACGTCCGCACCCTTCAACCGGGAACGGATTCGGGACGCGAGGACGCCGAGTTCCTGAAAGCCCGCGCCCAGGCGAGCGGCACGCTCTCGGTGCGATTCCGCAAGCTGGTGGCCGAACGGGACCCCAAGTCCGATTTCGATCTTCGCGACGGGGATCTGGTGAGGGTCCCGACCCGAACAGGCTCGGTCGCCATCTACGGGGCGGTGCGACGTCCCGGTGCCGTGGCCTACCGGCCCGGGGCTCGTCTCGAGGAATACGTCCGCGATGCCGGCGGATACGGCGAGCGGGCCGATCGCGGGAAGGTGCGCGTGACCAAGCGGGCGACGGGTCAGCCGATGCGCCTCGCCGATGCCTCCTCCATCGACGACGGGGATCTGGTCTGGGTGCCCGAGCGCGAGCGCGTGAGCTTCATCAAGGCGGTCGGCAGCGTGACCGGATTCCTGGCACAGGTGGCCACGGTCTATCTGGTCATCCATCAGGCCACGAAATGACCCCGTCCGGATCCCTCGACCTCTCCACGACGGTCCAGGTTCTGAGCCGGCGCCGCCGGCTCGTGATCCGGGTCCTCCTGGTGTTCCTCGTTGTCGGCGTGGCCCTGGCGTTCCTCCTGCCCCCCGCGTACGAAGGCGTGGTCGTGATCCTGGCACCCCAGGACACGGACCTCTTCGGATCCATCTCCAGCGCGCGCCGGGCGCTGAGCTCCTTCTCCGCGCTCAGCCTGCTCTCTCAGGGGACCACCGCGTCCGACGAATACGTGACGATTCTCAAGAGCGACAACGTGAACCGAGCCGTCGCGCGGCGCTTCGACCTGGCGGGCGTCTACCGCGTCCGAACGCTGGACAAGGCGATCAAGGCCCTCAGGCGGAATACCCGGATCAGCCTGGAATCGGACGGGAGCATTTCGGTGACGGTGCAGGACCGCCTGCGTGATCGCGCCGCCGATCTGGCGAACGCCCTCGTGGCCGAGCTGGAGCGCTTCAACCAGGAGCGCCGGGTGAACCGGGCGGGCGCCCTGGTCCGGTTCCTCCAGGCGGAGATCGAGTCCACCGGAGTTCAGCTTCGCGCGAGCGAGGAGCAGGTGCGGGAGTACGGCGAGAGCCGCCACGCGCCCATCCTCTCGGCCGAGGACAAGGCGGCCGCGGAAGGCGCGGGCTCCCTGCTCGCGCGCCGGGCGGCGCTTCAAGTGCAGCGGCAGGTGCTGAGCAGCTACCTGGAGCCGAATAGCGACGAGCTGGCGCAGACGGACATCGAGATCGGTTCGGTGAACCGGGAGATCGCGAAGATGCCCTCGATCCTCATGGGAGGCGCGCGTCTCATCCGGGACCTGCGGGTTCAGGAGGAGCTGTTCGCGCTGCTCAAGGCGCAGCTCGAGCAGGCCCGGGTGCGCCGGGTCTTCGATATCGCGACCGTGGAGGTCCTCGACCACGCGCATCCTCCGGAGTCCCGCTCGAGCCCCAACCGGAAGCTGGTGGTCCTGGGCATGCTCGTGCTCGGGTTCCTGACGGCGCTCGGCGGCGCCCTTCTCGCGGAATCGCGGGTGCGGGGAAGCGGAGGCGGAGCCTCGTGAGCTCTTCCGGGCCGGCGGTCGAGAGGAGGCTGGAATGGGCCTATCTCGCGGTGACCGTGGTCCTGGGAGCGGCGGTGGTCGTGGGGACGAGCGGCACCCTGCTCGGCCCGGTGGAATCGGGCGCGATCGCGGTCATCCTCCTCCTGGCCTGCGCGGCCCTGGCGCTCGGCGCCACGCGCTGGATCCCGGGGCTCCTCTTCACCCTCGTCCCCGCGGTCTCTGTCTTCAACACCCGGCATGGATTCTTCCCCTTCGATTACGTGGTCTTCGCGCTGGCCTTCTACCTGGTCCTCGACGCTCTCTGGCGCCGGGACCTGCGCCTTCCCGGTCCGCGTTCGCTTCACGTTGCCTTCCTGGCCGTCATCGCCTCGGGGCTCCTCACGCTCTTTCTCGCGCGCGAGTTCAGCTCCTTCGCGGGCCATCTGAAGCGGGTGATCGTGGGATACCTGGCGGCGGTGATCGTCTTTCGCTTCGCCGATCGCGAACGATGGCCCTGGTTCGCGCTCTCGATTCCGGCGTCCGGGCTGGCGATCGCGCTCCTCGTGATCGGTGTCTATCTGAGGCGGGGATTCCTGGTCCACAAGGCCTATGAGCTTCGGACGTTCTATTCGAATGTGGGCTGGGGGACGAGCAACTACGTGGCGGCGGTGCTGTCTCTGGCCGTTCTGGGCTCGGCCATCCTGCTCGTTCTCGCGACCCGGCCCTGGCTCCGGATCGTGAGCGCGATCTCGCTTCTCCCCATGGGCCTCGCCATGGCGCTGCTCGTGTCGCGCGGTACCCTCGTGGCCGTGGCACTGGGACTGCTTGGCCTCTTTCTCGCGGTCGGGGGCAGGCGGCGCTGGAGCGTCCTCACGTTGAGCGCGCTCGGCACGGCGCTCCTGACGCAGCTCCCTGTCTTCAAGGTGATCTTGCTGCGCTTCACACTGGCGTCCCAGACCTTCTCCTACTACGCGCGTCTCGTCGGCTGGAAGCTGGCGTTCCAGCGTTTCGTCGAGCATCCGCTTCTGGGGGTGGGCCTGGGACAGGGGAAATTCCAGACCGACGAGCTCTCCAATCTCGACCCTCACAATTATTTCCTGTCCGTGGCCTCGGAGACCGGCATCCTGGGCCTCCTGGCCTGGATCGCGTTGCTCGTGATCCTCTTCCGGACCGCCTGGGTCGCGTCGCGGGACGACCGGAATCGAAGGACGTGGGCGGTCTCGCTCGGCGTCCTGCTCGCGGTCGCGGTCGTCCATTCCTGCTACGAGCCGACCTTCCCGGGCGCGAACTATTTCTTCCTGTTCTTCTGGATCGCGGCCATTCTCCATCGGGCCGCGGATCCGGCATGAAGATTCTCTTCGACGGGCGCGTCTGCTGCGATCACTTCACCGGCGTCGGCCGCTACGCCTTCGGGCTCGTCCGTCATCTCGCTCCGGCGTTCCCGGAGATCCAATTCACCGTCGCCTGGAACCCGCGCCTGCCCAATTCCCGCTTCGACTGGGATCTTGTCCGATGCATGGGCAACGTCACGCTGATGCCCTGCGCCGGCTCGGGCGTCCGGCTCCTCGATCCGCTGCCGCTCCACTCGATTGCGCGCAGGATCCGGCCCGACCTCCTCCAGGCCCCCTACTTCACGAGCGCGGTCCTGAGCCCGGTGCGGAGCGTCGTGACCATTCATGACGTCACCCCGTTCACCGTGGGGCAGGACCGATGGCGTCACGCGGCGGCGCGATGGGGAATCCGAACGGCCGCGCGATCCGCTGCCTTCGTGATCACGCCGACCGAGGCGGTACGGACGCAGGTCATCGATCGCTTCGCCGTGGATCCGGCGCGGATCGTCTCCATCCCCGAAGGGGTGGAGCCGCTCCCGGAGGGCCGGCTTCCCGATCCGGCGCTCGCCGCTTCCCCGTACGTTCTCTTCGTGGGCGTTCACAAGCCGCACAAGAACCTGACCGGGCTCCTCGACGCCATGGCGCTGGCCTTTCCCGAAGGCCAGGCCCGCCTGGTTCTCGCGGGACCCTGCTCCACCTTCACGGCCCGGCTTCGCCGGCGCGCCGCGGCGCTTGGAATGGACGGGCGCGTCGTCTTCACGGGGCCGCTGGACGACTCCCAGCTCGGCGCGCTCTACCGCGGGGCCTCGGCGCTCGCGCTCGTCTCCTTCGAGGAAGGCTTCGGGCTGCCCCTGGCGGAAGCCATGAGCATGCGCGTCCCCGTCGTGGCCTCCGATCTCCCCGTACTGCGGGAGGTGTGCGGGGAGGCCGCGCTCTACGCGGACCCCAGGTCTCCCTCGTCGATCGCCTTGGCGCTTGCCGAGGCGCTCGCGCGCCGGAACGGCGCCGCGGCGCGCCTGGACCACGGCTCGCGCCGCGCGGCAGCGCTCTCCTGGCCCGCTTTGGCTCCCCGCTACGCCGTCTGCTACGCGAACGCGGGGAACGCATGAGGGTCGTGCACGTCTACAAGGACTACGAGCCGCCGGTCTTTGGAGGCATCGAGCACACCGTGCGCCTGCTCAGCGAAGGGATCGCGGCGAGGGCCGGCGCGGAGGTAACCGTCGTGTGCTCCTCCTCGAGCCCGAGGACGAAGGTCGAGCGCGTCGGCGCGGTGCGGGTGGTGCGCGCGGCCACGTTCGGCCGCATCGCTCGCGCTCCGGTGAGTCCCACGCTCTCGCTCTGGCTGCGCCGTCTCCGGCCCGACATCCTCCATTTCCACCACCCGAATCCCACCGGGGAGCTGGCGTGCCTCCTTGCCCGGCCCCGATGCCCCGTCGTCCTGACCTATCACTGCGACATCGTGCGGCAGAAGAGACTCTTGAAGCTCTACCGGCATCCGCTGCGGCGGTTCCTCCACCGGGCGGATCACATCCTGGTCACGTCCCCGGCGACCCTCGACAACAATCCCTTTCTGGAGCCGCATCGCGCTCGTTGCGAGGTGCTGCCCCTGGGCATTCGCGCGGCGGATCTGGAGGAGACGGAGCGCACGCGCGAGGTCGCGGCCGCGCTTCGCCGGGAGCATCCGGGACCGTACCTTCTCTTCGTCGGCCGCCTGCGTCCTTACAAGGGGATTCCGGTTCTGATCGATGCGATCGCCCGCACGCCGGGAACCCTGGTGCTGGTGGGGCGGGGAGAATCGGAGGAAGAGATCCGGCGCAAGGTCCGGCGAGAGGGTCTCGGGGAGCGCGTGGTGTTCACCGGCGATGTGCCTCAGTCCGACCTGCGCGGCTACTACGAGGCCGCGGACCTGTTCGTTCTGCCCTCCCTCGACCGGAGCGAGGCCTTCGGGCTCGCGATGGTGGAGGCGATGCACACCGGGCTCCCGGTAATCTCGACGCGCGTCGGGACCGGCACCTCTCACGTCAACCTCGATGGGATCACCGGCCTCGAGGTGCCCCCCGGCGATGCCGGGAGCCTGGCGTCCGCCATCCGCTGGATGCTCGAGCATCCGGACGCGGCGAAACGGATGGGCGAGGCCGCGCGCGAGCGCTCCCTTCGGTTCACCCACGCCGCCATGGTGGACCGCACCGCCAGCCTCTACCAGGAGCTCCTGAGCCGGAACGGAGTGCCGGCGCACGCGGGGCGCGCGACGATGGCGACTCGATGATGGCATGCGACCGCCGGGTGTGCCATGATCCCGACCAGCGGCGTCCTTCCCCCCACGTCGGTGCCGAGTGACGACGCCCCCATCTCCTTCAAGAAGGGAACGCCCCGCCGGCGGCATCTACGCATTCCAGAGGCAATCGAACGCGCGGTCCAACCTCTTCGGTCGTACGCACGGAGGTCAGCGGGAGTGACGCATCGCAACGGAGGGAACGGGGTCAGGAACGGCAACCGGAACGGAAACGGGAGCGCGAACGGAGCTCATGATACGTTCGTGAACGGCGGCAAGGCGCCCCTTCCCGAGCCGCTGCGCATCCTGATCACCGGAGGAGCGGGCTTCATCGGGAGCCACCTCGCCGAGAGCCTCATCGCGCGTGGCGCGTCGGTCATGGCAATCGACGACCTCTCCACCGGCCGCTACAGCAACATCGCCCACCTCGAGGAGCATCCGGGATTCCAGTTCGTGTACGAGTCGGTCACGACCGAGAGCGTCATGGACCGGCTGGTCAGCGAATGCAATCTGATCTTCCACCTCGCCGCCGCCGTCGGCGTGGAGCTGATCATCAAGAGTCCCGTGCAGACGATCGAGACGAACGTCCTGGGGACGGAGGCGGTTCTTCGCCACGCCCGGCGCTACCAGAAGAAGATCCTCTTCGCGTCCACTTCGGAGATCTATGGCAAGAGCGACAACCATCCCTACGAGGAGAACGACGACCGCGTCCTGGGTCCGACCACGCGCGGCCGGTGGGCGTACGCCGAGTCGAAGGCGCTCGATGAGTTCCTGGCGCTGGCGTACCACCGCGAGCATCGGGTCCCCGTGGTCATCTGCCGCCTCTTCAACACGGTGGGTCCGCGACAAACCGACGCGTACGGCATGGTCATCCCGCGCCTGGTGAAGCAGGCGGTCTCCGGTCGGCCTCTGACCATCTACGACAACGGGCTCCAGTCCCGGTGCTTCTGCCACGTACAGGACGTGGTGCGCGCGCTCATCGGTCTCGCGCTCAGTCCCCGCGCGGACGGGGAGATCTTCAACGTTGGCAGCGACGACGAGATCACCATTCTCGATCTGGCCCACCGGATCCTGCGTCTTTCCGGAAGCCTGTCGCCCCTCGAATTCGTCCCCTACGCGAAAGCGTACGCGTCCGATTTCGAGGACATGCGGCGGCGGGTTCCGAACACGGGCAAGATCCGGGACCTGCTCGGGTGGACGCCGCGGATCCCCCTGGATCAGACGCTTCTCGAAGTCATCGCCGAGTTCCGCTCCCGCATCGGGCCCTCCCCGAGCCGGGAGCCCGTGCCATCCGCCGACGCGCGCTGACGGGCTCCGCCCCGCGGCCGGCCCCCTTCGGCACCTGAGTTCCACCGAACCCGGCCGCCGGAGAGCGTGCTAGGATCGACGACCGGACCGGGGAGGGCACCGTTGAGAATCGGAGTGGACGCTCGGAAGCTGCGCGACGGCGGCATCGGGACCTACATCCGAAATCTGCTGACGGTGTTCGTGATGCGGCCGGGCGGCAACGAGTACGTGGTCTTCCTGCTCGAGGATGACCTGGGCTCCTTCGCCCACCCCGGCTCCACCGCGGAAGAAATCCGCGTCCAGGCGAGGAAATATTCGGTCGCCGAGCACTGGCATCTGGCCCGCGCGGCGCGCCGCGCCCAGGTGGATCTCTACCACTCTCCCCACTACACGCTTCCGCTCCCGCTGCAGTGTCCCGCGGTCGTCACGGTCCACGATCTGATCCACGTCCGCTTTTCCCGATTCTTCCCCGCGGGCGCCGGAATCTACGCGCGCACCATCGCGGGCGCCGCCGTGCGCAAGGCGCGCATCGTGCTCGTGGATTCGACCCACGTCCGGGACGACGTGCAGGAGATGCTGGGCGTGTCGCCCGATCGCGTGCGCGTGGTGCCGCTGGGGATCGCCAAGGAGTTCTCGCGCCGGTCGACCGCGGATACGGAGCGGTTCCTGAAAGAACGGTCGCTCCCGTCCGCGTACATCCTCTACGTCGGCGCCCGGAAGAAGCACAAGAATCTGGCGCTCCTGATCGACGCCCTGGAGCGGCTCCCCAGGCCGGAGCGTCTTCCGCTCGTGCTCTCGGGACCTCCGTGGCGTCTGGGGCATCCGCTCGCGCAGCGCGCGCAGCGCGCCGGGGTCCTGAGCTGCATCCATTTCGCGGGAGTGCTCCGGAACGAGGAGGAGCTGGCGCTCCTCTACTCCGGCGCGGCGCTCTACGTCCAGCCTTCGCTGGATGAGGGCTTCGGGCTTCCTCCGCTCGAGGCGATGGCCTGCGGCACGCCGGTGCTCGCCTCCTCGGCGGGCGCGCTCAAGGAAACCCTCGGAGACGCGGCGGTGCTCCTCCCGCCCAGCGAACCCGAGGTCTGGTCGGAGGCGATCGTCGATCTCTTGAGGGACAGCCTGCGGCGCGAGGGGCTCATCCGGAAGGGGATCGCGAGGTCGCGCGCGTTCACGTGGGACCGCACGGCGGAGCTGACGATGGCGGCGTACCGCGAGGCCCTCCAAGTTGTCTGACGCCCTCACCCGGGCTTCGACGGTCTCCTTCCTCCTGCTCGCAGCGGCGCTGCCGTGGTCGATGGCTCCCATCTCGATCGCGCTCGTGCTCTGCGCGGCGCTCACACTGCTGGTCTGGGGCGTGCACCGGGAAGGGTGGACGCGCACGCCGGTCGACGCTCCCGCGCTCGCCTGGCTTTTGGCGCTCGCCTTGGCTTCCGCGTTCGCGGTCGATCCGGCCGGAAGCTGGCCGCGGGTGGCGAAGGGGCTCCTCCTCTTCATGGTGCCGGTCGCCGCCTACCACGCGCGCGACGAGCGAATCGCGCGCCGCGCGATCGCGGTGCTCCTCGTCTCTGCCGTGGCCGCCGCGGTCTTCGCGCTGATCCGTTTTGCCGCCGCCGGCCCCCATTTTCCGAACCGCATCCGGGGCGCGGTGGGGCATCCGCTGACCTACGGGGGGCAGGTGCTCCTCTTCGCCTCCCTCGCGACCGCGATCGCGGTCCGCGGCCGCGGGCGATGGCGCGCGGGTGCCTTGATCGCGCTGGCCGTCCTCCTTCCCGCGCTCGCCGGCACCTACACGCGGAGCGCCTGGATCGGATATGTCGTGGCGCTGGCGGTCATCGTGGCGTTCACGCGCGCCAGGTGGCTGGCGGGGGTCCTGGGGGGCGTGGCCGCGGTCGCGCTGGTCCTGCCGGGCGCCTATCGCGAGCGCGCGTTCAGCATCCTGGACCTTCAGAACCCCTGGAACCGGGAGCGCCTCCATATGTGGGACGCGGGCGTCCGCATGTTGCGCGACCATCCGTGGACGGGAGTGGGGTTACAAGATCTGCATTCGCTCTACGAGACCTACAAGCCCCCCGGCGCGGTCGAGCCCGCGGGGCATCTCCACAGCGTATACGTCCAGGTCGCGGCGACCATGGGCCTCGTCGGTCTGGCGGCCCTCGTCTTCCTGGTGGTGGGAATCCTGCGCGCGACCTCGCGCGCGTTCGTGAACTGGAAGCGGGCGGGCGCCAGGTACGGATCTCCTCCCGGCGAGTTCGCGGCCGCGATCTCGCTGGGGGTCTCGGCGGCGTTCGCCGGATTCCTGATCTCGGGTCTCATGGAATGGAACCTGGGAGACGAGGAGCTGCTCGATCTCCTCTGCGTGCTCGTGGGAATCGCGTTCGGCGCGGTCTCGTGGGCTCGCCATCGCGCGGCCCGAGCGGGCGGGGAGCCGCTGGCAATCGGGGGCGCGCCCGATCAGCTGGAGGAAGCCGCCGGAGCGGTGGGCGTGACGAGCAGGTTGAGGTAGGGATACCATGCCTGCCGCGGCGCCCGGCCGCGCGCCAGGAGCTGAGCCCCCACGCGAACCAGCGCAAACGCCGCGCGCTTCCAGAGCGGCTTCCCTTCCAGCGGGAACAGCGGTTTTGCCACCTCGAGCGGCGGATACACCAGCTCGTCCGGAACGAATCGCACTCCAAGCCCATGCCGCTCCAGACGCCGGCGGATCGACGCGTACGTTCGGTAGTGCACGTCCCACGTCTCGTCCCGGGAGATCGCGTACCGGTGGCGCGACCCGCGCAGGCGCACGTACCACTCGGCCAGGCGCCGCGGCATCCAGGGCACGAGCCGGAGGGCGGTGTGGTCGTCCTTGGTCTGGAACCGGTTGGGCACCTGCACGAAGATTCCGCCTGAGCACACCCGCGCGAGATCCGGCAGGACCCGATCGAGCACTTCGTCGCTCAGGTGCTCCAGCACGACGAAGAGTGTCACCAGGTCGAAGGATTTGTCCTGGAACGGCACCTTCCCGCCGTCGTGGAGCACGAAGCGGGTTTCCGGAATTCCGTTTTCCCGGGCGAGAAGGCGCGCCAGCGCCAGATGCTCCTCGTGCAGGTCGATCCCCACGGCCTCGTAGCCGAGCGTATTCATGAGAACGGTCAGCTCTCCCAGTCCGCACCCGAAGTCGAGGATTCGCGGCATTCCATGCACGCCGCACTCCGAGGCGAGGTAGGGCAGGAGCTTCCCGAGCCATCGCGCGTACCCCGCGTCCACCTGCTCGGTCTTGGCGAGAATATCGCGCGTGATCGGCTCGTACACGCGCGTTCCCCGCAGGGGTTCGAGACGTGTCCGGACCGCCTGGAGAAAGCGCTCCGCCTCGAGGGGCATCAGGAGCCTCCCCCGCCGCGCTCGACGGCTCGGCGCAGCGCCTGCTCGAACTGCCGGGCCGCGACGGACACGTCGAACCCGCGCGCCCGGGCGCGGCCCTCTTCGCCCATGCGCGCGCGGAGATCCGCATGGCGGAGCAGCCGGAGCATCGCTCCGGCCATTCCTTCCACGTCCTCGGGAGGAACCAGAAGTCCATTCACGCCGTCCTCGATGATCTCGGGAACGGCCCCGACCCGGGTCGAGACGACGGCGCATCCCCCGGCCATCGCCTCGAGCGGAGGAAGGCCGTAACCCTCGTAGCGGCTGGGAAAGAGCAGCACGGCCGCCTCCGCGTAGAGCCTTCGCAGGGCGTCGTCGTCCGGATTCTCCACGTAGTCCACGAACTCCGGAAGGTCCTCCGTGCGGCGCCGGCCGAAGCAGCGCAGGCGCGACGTGGGAATCTCGCGGCGCACGCGCTCGAACGCGGCGAACCCATCCCGGGCGCCCTTGCGCTCCCCGGGCGCGTGAGGCATGAGCACGCCGGACCGGGCGGGCCGCGGCAGGGAACCCCGGGACCAGAAGGACACGTCGATGCCGTTCCGGACCACCGCCTCCGCCTCGACCCCCACCTCCTCGCGCAGAAGGCGCGCGGTGTATTCCGATCCGGCGATCCGGAACAAGGGCAGGCGGTAGGTGGCGTCCACGTCCTCCGGCAGCCCGCTGTCGATCTCCCGATGCTGGACGATGTAGCACTTCGCGCCCTTGCGCGGGGACAGCCGGGAGATGGAATGCGCCGTGGGCCAGGCGGTCGCGACGATGGCGTCGGCGTCGGGAACGAACCGGTTGTTGATCCGCGGCACCATCCGGATCTGGCGCAGGAGCGGTTGCCGCGGCGGATTCGTGCCGTGCAGCACGTTGTTCTTGAGCCCGCCCAGCCAGGCGCGAACACCCGAGAGCCGGCGCGCCGAGTCCCGAAAGCGGTAGGGGATCATGGGGAAGAGGACCGCGGTGTCATGTCCCGCGGCGCGGAGAAGGTCGGCGTAATCGAACGCGACACGCGCGCCCCCCGTGAAGGACGCGGCGGGGAGAACGAACGTCACCTTCATGGGGCCATGCGCCTTCGGGGATACGTCAGAAGGACCCGGATCTCCTGGGGATTCACATAGCGCGCCACGGTGAGGACGCCCAGGACGACGAGGGCCGACACGCCTCCCAGCGCCGCCGCCGCGATCCATGCCACGATCCCGGACGACGCGGGCATCACGCGGTCGAGGGCCATGGCACTGAGCCACCCCGCCGTCACCGCGAGCGCGGGAACGAGATGCGGCGTGAGCAGCACCTCACGCCGCGTCCAGCCGAAGAGGGAGCGAAAGCGCGTGAGAAAATAGACCGAGCCCGCCGCATTGGAGACGACCCACGCGACGAGCGCGCCCCGCAGGCCCCAGCCTGGGATGAGGACGAGACTCAGCAACAGATGCGAGCCCGCCACGACGCCCGCGAACCGGGCCTCCACGTCGGGTCTTCCGATTCCGCGCACGAGGGTGGTTCCCATCCCGGTGGTCAAGGCGACGGCGAATCCCAGCGCCAGCGCCCGGAGCACCGTCGCGGAATCCTCGTGCCCCGGCCCGAGCCAGGCGACGAAGACGCGGCTGCCCGCGCCCAGCACCACCGCGAGCACGACCGCTCCCGCGCTCAGCACGAAGCGCGCGCCCCTGCGGTAGAGCTCGCGCAGGCGCTCCCGGTCCTGGGTGGCGTGGAACGCGGCCGCCGTGGGGAGCACGGCCAGGAGGAGGAACTGCGGAAAGACGCTCGCGGAGATCGCGACCCGCGCCCCCAGATCGTAGGGCGTGATGGCGGCGAGAGCGATGAACGCGCCGAGCAGGAACTTGTCGAGCTGCAGATGAACCGCCGAGAAGATCCCCGCGAGCTGCATCGGGCCGCCGAAGGCCAGCGCCTCGCGAAGGTGAGGTCGCGCGCGGGGCCACGAGCTCCACCGGAGATCCCGGATGTTCAGGCGCAGGAGAAGCGACGCGCAGAGCAACCCGAGAAGCCAGGACGCCATCATGCCCAGCACGAGGCCCCGGATGCCCAGCCCGAAGCGAAGGGCGAGCAGGATCCCCAGCCCCTGGAAGATCGTGATCGCGACCGCGACCGAATTCGCGAGATCGAACCGGCCGTACGCCTGGAGCACGGACGTGACGACGTTCACCACTCCGGCCAGGGCGAACGCCGCGCCCCCCGCGATCAGCGCGAATCGGGCGACGCCGGCCTGGGCGGGCGGCACGTGGAGGAGGCGGAGCGCGAGATCGCCCAGGAGGCCGAGAAGCGCGATCCACGCCAGCCCGAGCGTGAAGAAGCCCAGGACACCGAGCGTCGCGAACGCGCCGGCCTCCTCGTGCGCGTCGCGGGCGCGGGCCCCGGCGACGTGCCGGAGGGTTCCCTGCACCAGCCCCAGATCGAAGGCGGAGAGGTATCCCGTGAGCGCGAAGAAGAGGGACCAGATGGCGTAGCCCTCCGTCCCCAACGCGCGCAGGATGCGGGGCGTGAACACGAGCCAGAGGAGAACGCTGACCACGCGCCCCGAGGCGGCGTGGAGCGTGTTCGCCGCCAGGCGTCTGCCGATGCCGCCGCGGCTCCCGGCCTCGCTTTGCGGTTCCACCGGCTCAACGCGTTCCAAGGGAGATCGCCTCCTGATAAACGGCGGCGGTGCCGCGGGCCGTCTCGCGCCAGGTGAA
>Ga0066685_10000392_pt1 | contig 14791 bp, 5 predicted proteins | sample GraSoiAngelo_134_FD_62305 | JGI IMG/M metagenome (GOLD analysis project Ga0066685, IMG submission 62305) | Grasslands soil microbial communities from the Angelo Coastal Reserve, California, USA - 14_0929_05_30cm | ecosystem: Environmental > Terrestrial > Soil > Grasslands | place: USA...
CCGGCGCCTTCCAGCCCGGAATAGAACTGGTCCACGGCCAAATCCGTGAGGGTATCCTGTTTCCCAGAGGGCCAGCGAATTTCGACGCGATCGATTTTGGCGGCGGTGCTCAAACCAAAATGCAAACGAAGATCGTTCTGCGACAGGTAACTACCGCCACTGTGGACCTCGTCACTTTGCGTCATTCCCCCGGCGATGACTTTGACTCTGGCGCCGATCGCCAGGCGGTTGCTCTTCGTTCCCGCCAATTCGAAACTGACCCAGTGGCGGCCAGGGACGCCCTGATTCTTCAAGATCATAGGGGCGCCGTCGATATCGCTGATCACCACGTCGATATTCCCGGTGTTGAAAAGATCACCGACGGCGAGTCCGCGGGATACGCGCTTCTGGAGGAGCGCCGGCCCCGCCTGGCCGCTGGCATCACAAAACGTTCCGTCCTTCTGATTCATGCGGAGCAGCTTCGGCTCGCGATAACCGGCGCCGGAAGGCAGCGCATCCACCTGCGGGTAAACGTGGCCCGTTACGGTAATCAGATCCAGCCATCCATCGTTATCCAAGTCGGCGAAGGCGGTGCCCCATTTGACGAACGGCAAGGACGGCAGGGCCACGCCCGAGGCGTAAGATACGTCGGTGAAATTCCAATTGCCGTCGTTGCGGTAAAGAAGATCATTCTCGTCAGAAAAGTTGGTGACGTAGAGCGATGGCCGGCCGGTGTGGAGGTAATCGCCGATGGCGATGCCCATAGAAGCTTGCTCGGAGCCGTCTTCGCTGACAGCCGTTCCGGATTCGAGTCCGCTGTCGGCAAATTTTCCGTTACCTAAGTTCTTGTATAGGAATTTTGGAGTCGAATCGTTGGCGACATAAATATCCGGCCGCCCGATGTTGTTGAAATCCGCCCAGACAACACCCAAGCCGTAGTAACCGTTCGGATCATCGACACCGGCGCTTTTTGCGACGTCCCTGAATGTCCCGTCACCGTTATTGTGGAAGAGCGCATCACCCGCGCCTTTCAATCCGCGGGGGCCGCACTGCACATCAATTCCACGATACTTGCAGTTGGGAGATTTGCCGAAGCCGGGAAGATCATCGAGGTGAAAATCGACATAATTCGTGACCATCAAGTCGAGGAAACCATCGCCATCGTAATCGCCAAACGCGGCGCCGGCGGACCAGCGTCCGTCGGCAACGCCGGCCTTGGCGGTCACGTCGGTGAAAGTGCCGTCGCCGTTGTTGTGGTAAAGAATGTTGCCACCGAGGCAGGTCACGTAGAGATCAGGCCAGCCGTCGTTGTCGTAGTCACCGACCGCTCCACCCATCGCAAAGCAGGGTGAGGTCAAGCCGGATTTCTCCGTGACATCGGTAAACGTTCCATTTTGATTGTTGTGATAAAGGGCGCCGCGGCTCTGCTGGCCTTTGACGGCCATTTCGACGGTTGGCGCGTTCGTGAAATAGATGTCCAGCCATCCGTCACGATCGTAGTCCAAGAGGATCACGCCTCCGCTCATGGACTCAACGATATATTTCTTCGCAGGATCGGCCGTGTGCTTGAAGGTGATTCCCGCTTTCGCAGTGATGTCTTCAAGTTGAGGAATCGGCCGTCCGCTGCACTTGGTGGATTTTGCTCCCGGTGGCGGGGGAGGCGCCTGCGGGTGCCCACCCTGGGCATTTGCGAGGCGGACAAGGAGAAGCAGAATGAGCAAAATTTGAGCGGGCTGACGCGTTAAACCCTTCTTCGGCAGATTCGTCTCTCCAAAATGGGCGTTCCCAGGTATCGCCAAGAACTCCGTGAAGCGATCAACGAGATCCACTTGGGGCACCGATCGCTGGAGGCGGAAGCGGCTTGGTGTCTCGAATTCCCTTCCCTTCTACAATCGTATAGATCGCGTCGGCGGCAATATTCTCCAGCATCTCCACTTTGCCATTAGGCCAGCGAATCTCCACGGAATCGATCTTCATGCCAGCACCGAGGCCAAAGTGCAGGCGCAGGTCGTTCTGCGAGAGATAACTTCCACCGGCTCGAACCTCGCTGAACTGACGGACGCCCGCAGCGACGATCGTGACGCGCGCGCCGATCGCAGCGCGATTGCTCTTGGTGCCGATCAATTTGAACAGCACGCGGTGATTGGCGTTGCTAGATCGATTGATAAGCAACGTAGGCGGTTCACCGACATTGAGGATGGCTATGTCTATGTTGCCATCATTGTTGACGTCGCCGAACGCCACACCCCGCCGGCACGCCAGCGGAATCTGCCCCAGCCCGGAGGCCGCGGAGATATTCTCGAATGTGCCGTCCCGCGAGTTGCGGAACAACTGCATCGGCTCGCGGTATTTCGGCCCGCTGGGGATTGCGTCCACCTGAGGATACACGTGTCCGTTCGCGACGAAAATGTCCAGCCAACCGTCGTTGTCAAAGTCTACAAATCCAGTTCCCCACTTCACGTAGGGATAACTGGGCTGGGCGGTCTTCGATGCCCAACCAACGTCTGTGAAACCTTGAACGCCCAAGTTACGATATAAGTTATTCGGTTGATCGTTAAAATTGGTGACGTAGATGCTCAGACGGCCATCGTGAGCATAGTCACCGAAGTCAACGCCCATCGAGCCTAATTCCTGTCCATCGGCACTTAGCGCTGTCCCGGTCAGAAGGCCGACTTCCTCGAACGTCCCATCGTGCTTGTTGTGGTAGAGAAAATTAGGCCCTGCGTCGTTGGCTACGTACAGATCGGGCCAGCCGTCGTCATCGTAGTCGCCCCACACAACCCCAAGTCCATAGCGGTGCCGAGGATCGTCAACTCTTGCCTTCTTGGAGACCTCCTCGAAGGTTCCATCGCCGCGGTTGTGGAAAAGCAGATCGCTTTCGCCTTCCATGCCCCAGGGACCGCATTGCACGAGAATTCCCTTGTAGCGGCAGAATTTTTCATTGCTGCCGAATTCCGGGAGCTTGCCCATATCGAGATGGACATACCGCGCCACAAAGAGGTCGACGAAGCCGTCGCGATCGTAGTCGGCCCAGGCCGCCCCGGTCATGAACCCGGTTCCTCGCACTCCCGCTTTCTCGGTCACGTCCTCGAACTTGCAATTTCCAAGGCCGCGGTAGAGCGCGCTACCCCCGAAGCCGGTGACAAAGAGGTCCAGTTTGCCGTCATTATCGAAGTCGGCGACCGTGATTCCCATGCCCCACCCTTTTCGCGCGAGCCCGGCCGATTGCGTAATGTTATTAAACTTAAGATTCGCATCTTGATGGTAGAGCGTGACGAGAGGATCGCCGCCGTTACGATAGTGTTCAACCGTGGAGCCATTCACCATGGCAATGTCCAGTTTGCCGTCATCGTCGCAGTCAAACAGGGCAATACCGCCGCTCATGGACTCGATAATATAATGCTGCTCGGCCGTCGAGATATGAGACACACTCAAATCCGCCTGGTGCGAAACATCCTCGAATAGCGGAACCATTGCCGCTGATGGAGTTTTTGTTTGGGCCATCGCGAAGACGAGAGAAAAGCAGATGGCGAGGGCCAGGACAGTGGCGGTCAGGATCGATCCAGACTGCGGATCAGGTTTCTTGAGTGGCACGCGGGCCCATCCGGTCACCCTGAGTCCTAAACAACCAATCATTGCTCGTTTGAGTAATTCAGAATAATATCTTAAACAGACGATTCCGCATATGGGCAAAAGCATTAGGGCCGGCGTACTTGTTCTCAGCATTTGCGCGAGCCCGCTAGCGGTTGACGCCCAAGTTCAGCAAAACTCGTCTGACTCCTCCGCGGTGATCCGGGCGACGACGCGGCTGGTGCAAGTAGATGTCGTGGTGACTGACTCTTCCGGGCGTCCGCTCAAAGATCGTCTCAGCGAGAAGGACTTCTCGATCTTCGAAGACGGAAAGCCGCAAAAGCTTTCGTTCTTCTCTTTTCAGCAACTCGAAGGGCAAGAAAAGCGGCAGATCCCACAGCCTCCGCAGCTCCCCCCGCACGTGGCCACCAACCGGCCGGAGTACCAGCACCCCTCGGGGCCGCCGATCATCCTCCTTCTCGATGGCATTAACACCCCGGCGGAAAACCAGATGGTTGTCCGCCAGCAGATGCTCACATTCCTGGCCGATCATTTCGACCCTCGCATGCGCATCGCGGTGTTCCTCCTGGGGAACGAACTCAAAGTTTTGCAAGATTTCACGTCCGATCCGGCGCTGCTGATCGCTGCCATGCAGAAGTACCGTTCGCAAGCTTCCGCCGCGGGGAGGCAGGGAGGCACGGATGTACAGTTGCAACCCCCGTCGTTTGACGGACCGAATCTTCCGCCACAGGCCCGCGGCGCGGCCGTGGGCGCAGGAGATTCCAACTCGCGATCGCTGATGAATATCGGATACGCCCTGGCCCGATTTGAGAAAGAGAGCAACGCAAATACCATGGAGATGCGGATTGCGCACACGGCGGACGCTCTCGCTGCGATTGCACGCCACCTGGCCGGATTCCCGGGGCGCAAGGTGGTCATTTGGTTTTCCGCGTCTTTTCCGCTGAACCTCTCCGTTGTCGATCCGCAAGATTTTGACGTTTATCGCTCTTATGCCGACCGGCTCCGGGCCACAACGAACCTGTTGTCAGATGCCCAGATCGCGATCTACCCCGTGGATGCCCGGGGACTGACGGGAAACCTGATTTCAGATCCAAGCGAGACAGGCCGGGATGCGAACGGCAGGATGCAACTGACCGTCGACGCCCATATGAACGCAAACAGCAAGGAAATATTCGAACGGTTCAACAAAGAAGAGAGTTTGACCAAGGTGGCCGAGGAGACGGGCGGCCGCGTGTTCCTGAATACCAATGACTTTGATCGCGCCATTGTCGAAAGCATCCGCGACAGCAGCACGTTCTACCAGGTCGGGTACTATCCCAGCCATAAGCAATGGGATGGTAAGTTTCACACGATCAAGGTGAAAGTTGCGGGAAGTGGGTTAGCTGTACGGCATCGTCGCGGATACTACGCCATCGATCCCGAGAGCTGGCGTCGCAGCGGATCAGGAGAGATGAAGGCCGCCCTGGAAAGAGATTCCCTTGCCTCGACCGGGGTATTATTTTACGCGCGAGCGATGCCGCCATCCGGCAATGCGGACGTGAAAGTGGAGTTCTTAGTGGACCCTCACACCATCACTTTTGAGACGCAATCGGAGAACCAGCACGAATGCAATCTGGAATTTCAGGTTCAGGCTTTCACGCCGGACGGCAAGCTGGTCAAGGCGCAGGTGCAGCAAGCCGAGGCCCCGCTCAAGCAAGATACTTACGACCGGATCCAGAAAAGCGGTCTTCCGATGCCCGTCTCCATAAAGCTAGCGCCCGGTCAATACTTGCTTCACATCGGCGTTCGCGACAATCGGACGGGACAGTTTGGGACGTCGGAACTGCCGCTGAGCATCGCAGAGACTCCTGCTCACTAAAAACTTTCCGGATTACTTCGAAGGACCCTCACCTGAATTTTTCGGCGAATTTTTCTCCTTCAGTTGCTGGTAGGTGCGGAGAGCCTTATCCGCATCCTCAACCCGGCCGACGCGGCGATAAGCAAGACTCAGCTGATAATAACCGTAGGATTGGGCGGGCTGCAATTGAGTCGCGGTCTCGAGGTGCTGGATCGCCCCTTGCGTCTCGCCCTTATCCAGCAGCGCCTTTCCGAGCTGATAATGCGCATCGCCGTAAGCAGGCTTTTCGGCCAGTACCGCGTTTAACAGCCGGATGGCCTCTTCCGTTTGGCGCTGTTCCAGATGGACATAAGCAAGCTGATACATCGCTGGCACGGACTGCGAATTCACTGACAATTCGGCATTCAATTCCTGCACGGCCTGATCGAGCTTGCCCTGTTTGAAATAGACCATGCCGATGAAGTAGTGCGCCTCAGCCAAATTTGAATTCAGATCAAGCGCGCGCTCGAACTCGAGAAGCGCCTCGGGAAATTGCGACTGCCCGTAGTATGCCTGCCCCACCATGAGATGAACTTCGGGGGAATTGGCGCCATGCTCCAGCATTCGCGTAAAGAGGTGGCCGCCAGCCGCTGAATCGCCGCTGCGCACCAACGCGACCCCGGCAGCGTAGAGCAGCCCCGGATTGTCGGGCAAATCATTCAGTATCGGGCGGAAGGTCTCCGCACTTTTCGCGAACTGGTCGGTCATATAGTAGCTGAGGCCGAGCATCTGGCGGAGGTTGTTATCCTTGGGCGACTGGCGAAGCAGGCGCTCGATAGGACCAATCGCATGCTCGTAGCGTTCCGCGCGGAAAGCGGCCAGGCCCCAATTGCCATCCAACTTTTCGATCCTGGGATTCCACCTTGCAGCTTCGGCGAATTCTTCCTCTGCGTTGGCGTAGCGGGAGGCCCGCGCATCAATGACGCCTAAATTGTGATACGCCTCTCCTAACAGCGCGGAAACGCGCGCAACGAATTCGGCCTCTTGAGTGCCGGGGATTTCAGATTCTTGCGGTGCGTGCAGCAACATGGAGCGCAGCTCTTGCTGGCCGGAACGGCTGATTGAGGCAGCTCCACCGAAGCCCGGTCCAGAAAAAGCATCCGGGATCTGCCGCGAACCGCGCTCTGCCTGTTGGCTGCGAAGCTGTTTAGCTCGGGCCAGTTCGGACTCCGCCTCTGCATGCCGGCCCAGCTTTTCCTGCGCCTTACCCAATAACTCGTGCGCCTCTGCTGTATCCGCATCGTCTCCCGAATGCGGAGCGACTGCGAGCGATTTCTTCAGCGCGGCCACGGCTTTCTCCAGGTGCCCCGCATTGAAACTAGCCTGGCCCAATCGGAAGTAGGCGTCTGGATCATCGGGGAGAGCGGAGGCAAGCTGTTCGAAGCACTTCTCCGCCTCATCTGCTTTCGCTTCTCTTGCTGCGATCATCCCCAGGTAATAGCGGCTGTTAGAATCATCGGGGGTTATCGAAAGTTCGGCCATGAACTGCTCACGGGCATTGGCGTAGCTTTGAGGCCCCTGGAGGAAATAGGTGAGTCCGAAGGATGAATGCACGCGTGGTTTTTTAGGTTCAAGTTCAATGGCTTTGGCAAAATGAATGGCGGCTTGATCCAGATAGCCGGTTTCCCGATAGGCAAGGCCGATCAGGACGTGCATGCTGGCGCTGGGCAAGGAGGACGCTTGCATCTCGTCGAAAATGACGCCCGCAGGAACCGGGTTCTTCAGCTCTAAATCAGCAAGAGCCAGCAGGTAGCCCGTATCGAAATCCGGTTGCAGCCGTAACGCCGATTCCAGGCGATTAGCCGCCGCGCCGAAATCGCCTTTCATAAAATAGATTTTGCCTGCCAGGTTCAAGGCGCTCGCATTTCCCGGTTCCTTCTGAAGCGCTGTTTCAATCTCCGTCTTTGCCTTGTCGAAATCACGGGCCTCAAAGTGGGCGATGGTCAAGTCCACGCGCGCCGTCACCCGGGCGGGCGCGGCCTGCACGGCTCGGGCTAACAAATCGATTCCTTCGGCGAACTCCTTGTGGGAAACGCGAAGGTTCCCCAACTGCTGCAAGGCTACGGAGACGGCTTCGCGATACGCCACGGCTGCCCTTTCGTAGTCCCCTGCGACCTGGAACGTCTCTGCAGATTGAAAAGTCTGCTCAGGAGAACTTGCCTCGCCGGCAGCCTTGGCTTTGTCCTGAGCCAGTGTTCTAGAGGCCGGAAGCAGGCAGCAGCACACCCACGAACCAAGCTTCAACAGAATCCGTGATCGAAACATCGTGTCCCTTCAAAATTTGTCGGGCGAAGCCATTCGCTCCGTTTACGGCTGCTCCGACGACGCAGGAGGTTGAGCAACCGAGCGCTCGCGTTTATGCTCCTCATCTTCCGTCTGTCGTAGCCGGTTATACGTGTCCATTTCCGTCCGCGCGGGTTCCTGCATCCCCAGTCGTGAATAGGTCAGGCCCAAATGATAATGGTACTGAGAAACGGACGGGGCAAGCTTTACAGCTTGCTCCAGCACGATCCGGGCCTGCTCCAGGTTTCCGGTTTGCAGGTACAAAGTCCCTAGTTCCGCCTGGGCGGAGGCATGTTCTGGGTTTGTCCGTACGACTTCTTCCAGTTCCCCGCGTGCCGCATCAATGTTCCCTTCCCGGCGGCCCATCAAGGCCAAATAATAATGGGCGTCGGCGGAATGGGGATCAATCGTCAGGCAGCGCTGCAGGTCGCGCTTGGCCCCGGCTGCGTCGCCGGTCTTGAATTCCGCGATCCCCAGCAGCAACTGGCTATTGGCATCATCTGGACGCGCCGCTGCCAGCTTGCGAGCGACGGGCTCGGCCTCCTCCGGCAAATCACCTTCAATTAGAGTAAAGGCCAGAACGTACTCGTTGTCCGGATTATCGGGCTGAATGGAATTCAGTCTCCTAGCCGCCGCGACGGCCCCAGCGCGTCGGCCTGTTTTCATTAACCCCAGGCTCAGCTTCTGCAAAACCTCGGGACGATTTGGCTGCACCTCGTCCGCGCGGCGAAGGAAGTCGATCATTTCATCCCAGCGATTCTGCTGCGCGGCGAGACCGGCGGAATCAAAGAGCAGCTCGAAAGACTTGGGCTGCAGCTTCAGTGCTTGGGAAAGTAAGGCCATAGCTTCTTGAGGCTTCCTCTGAGCCGCACGGACAAGTGCAAGGGTCTGCAGGTGATCCGCAGAGGGCTTTGCCGGCATAACGGTCGCCATAATCCCCGCCGCATCGTCAAGATACCCGTTGCGGAGAAGCACGGTCACAAAGTCTCGCAGGACCTCGGGCTCCGAATTCGCATGGCGCAGTAAAGACTGTATCAATGGCGGGACCTTGGCAGCTTCACCGGTTTGAAAGTAATCTTCTGCCAAGATGGGCAGAATCCGGGGAGGGCGAGAGACCGCCGGGACCCGCTGCGCGGCAGCTACTGATTCCTTGTATTGGCCCGCCTTCTGATAAAGAACAGCCAACTCCACGTTTGCCCCTACGTCAGCTGGCGCGATAGCGATCGCGTGCGAGTAGGATTCAATGGCCTGCGGGCTATTCCCAAGTGAATCGTATAACTGACCCAAGCCACGGTAGGCCTGAACATCATTGGGACTAAGCGTCAAAGCTCTACGAAATAAGGCTTCGGCCTCCGGCGTACGCTTCTGGCGCGTGCGAATCTCCGCCATGAGGTCAAGCGCCCAGCCCTGATCGGGTTGCTGTGATAAGACGCTCCAGAGCTGCCTTTCCGCATCGTCGAGCTGGTTCTGAACAATGAGCCCGGAAATAGCGCTGCGCGAAGCAGACTGTGCCCATAGAGGCTGTGGAGAAGCGGCCAAGAAGACCATGACCCCCGCAAGGAACAAGTACCAAGCGCGAGCGTAGTGTGTCAGGGGCGGATTCCGCCTCTGGCCCGCGCATCTTGTGTCCCAACAAGTCTGCCTCATCTCGCTCTCTCTACCCGGCGCGAGAACCACTTTGCTTGTGAACATTTGTGCCAACGGACAAATGGTTCGAGAGCAGCTAGAAGATGATTTTCAGTGCGTACTGAATCTCCCGGTTGCCGCTCTGGCTTGAGAATTGAGGTTGTCCAAATTGGGGCGCATTCAGTTTGACTGCGCCGACTGTGCCGCCCTTAATGGCCACGCATGAGGTGGGGGCAGCCTTGCAGGACAGGCCCGAGGCATCCACTGCCCAAGATCCGAGATCGGGGTTAACCGGGTTGTTGGCGTCACACACTTGACCTACACCGCCAGGGCCCGGTATGAAATTGGAACAACCTGGCGAGTTGAATGCCAGGGTCGCACCGTTGAACCGGAACTGGGGATGATTAAACACGTTGAACATTTCCACGCGGAACTGTAGCTTTGTCCTCTCGGTCATCCTCCAATTCTTGACGATGGCAAAGTCCACGTTGTCAACCGGAGGACCCGCGCACGCACCAGGGCCGGAGTTGCCAAAGGTGCCCAGTTTGAAGCCGTCCCAGGTGAACGCTTTGGGGTTCAGCCACGTGTCTCTGGGTGAGTTGCTAAGATGGCAGGGCTGGCTATAGTCACGCAGCGGCCTGTTCACAAACAACCCGCTGGTGGTGCCTGTGCCGGTTGCGTCCCCTAGCCCGTTGCTCCCCTGGATGGTCAGCGCATTGCCGCTAGCGTAGTTCACGATGGTATTGGATTCCCAGCCGCCTGCGACTTGCCGCAGAACCATATTTGACTTGGTTAGCGCGGGCAGGTTATAGATCAGCGTGGCGCTTAGAACATGCCTGCGATCGAAGTCCACGGGGCCGCGATTTTGCCTATGGTTGGTGTTGTCTGCGAAGACAGTGCTCGTACCGACGTACCCGAATGTTGTGTCGCCCAGGTTCTTGGAAAAGGTATAGGCGACCTGGAGCATCGAATTGTTCTGAAACTTATTGCTGAACATGGCTTGTAGTGAGTGGTAAATGGAATCGCCGGTGTGACTCCAGATGGGCATCTGGCCCGAGGAGTTATAAGGAAAGAGCTTGAAGGCGTTTATTGCGTCTGAATGTTTTGCTATGCCGCCGCTCCCGTCAGGTGTTACAGCCAGCTGTGCTGCCTGAAAGCGATCTGCCAAGGGAATCTGGTTCGCATCATAGACATTCTGCAAGTGAATACCGCGGTTCGCCACCCAGCCGACCTCGAGCTTGCTGTTCTTCCACAAGGCTGTTTCAGTCGTCAGGTTCCATTGCCAACTGTTGGATTGCTTCGAGCTGGGGTCGAGTCCCTGGTGTGGAGAACCGCCCAAAGACGCTCCAAATGCACAACCTGAGGTCACGCAGATATTCTCGTTACCCGGATCATTACCGGGAAAATTGTTAGCGGGAGATTGAATAAAGGGTCCAGGTCCGTCCAGCGTCCTCACGGCGCCAGTACCGACACCAAAGGGCGTATTGTTGGAACGCATGCTGATGGCCAGCAACCGGTCACGGGATTCGAACTGGCCCACTCCCGTGCGGATGGCGAAGCGTCCTGTGCCAAATACATCCCAGGCGATGCCTAGGCGAGGCATAATCATATGATTATTATTGTGGATCAGCGAGCGGTTCTCAAATTGCGGCGGCGTAATGCTGGAGCCGATAGCGGAGCAAGTGTTCGTTGCCCCTTTAGCCAGGACCATGCCGCGGCAGGAATCGCTGGCTAAAAATCCGGTCTGCGCTGCGTAAACCGCCGGCGAGAAGCTGGCAAGTTTGTTGTCATCTAAGTAGGGCGCCCGGATGAGGGACCACCTTGCTCCGTAGTTGAGGGTCACGCGGCGGCTTACTTTAAAAGTGTCCCCACCATAGAATTCATAGTCCCGCCAGCGCACCAGGGCGGTGTGATCTCGTTGAGTTTCGTCGTAGCCGAACGTCATACCTCTTAGAAGATAATCACCATAGTAATTGCCTGTGCCAATATTGCAGCCGCCCCCCCAGCCTCCGCCGCAGAAGCCAGGCGACGTCCAGCCCGGCCCCTTGTAGTCCACAGCCGGACCACTGGCGTCCCCACCGGCCCATAGTTCACCGCCTTCGTCGCCGACCTCTTCGTCTTTGGCGTTGCGGGTGTACAGGAACCCGACCTTAAACGTGTGCTTGCCGGAAACTTTGGAAAAGTCGTCCTTCCAGGCAAACAGGTCCTGGCGGTTATGCCAGGGAGAAATGACCCCCAGCAAACCGGAGCGCGTGTTGCCGTCCCACATCACCGGCTCTGCCGCCTGGGTCCCATGGATTTTGTCACTGAAAGGGAACAGCCGCGGCATCGCCGCGTTGATCTTGTCGTTCAGCGTGGGAGTGTCGCCTGCGCGGCTGACGTAGATACGGTTTCCTGACCACGAAAACTGAAAATCATTGACCGCTGTGTTGCTGATGGTGGTGGTCAGTTTCGCGATGGACATTTTGCCGGGCTGGTTCCAGGTGTCGGAAAGCGCCGCGAAGTCGCTGTCTCCCCACAGGCCAGCGGCCTCATCCGCGTGCAGCGAGTTAATCCAGGCGTCTTGCGTATATTTGAGCATCAAGGTGGTCTTCTTCGTGACATTCCAATCGCCGCGAATGGCCTCTTCGCGCCAATCGACCGGTATTCGGACCTGGTCCACCCAGTTATTCTGCGCACAGAGATTGGAAATATTCGGGGAGGGCAAGATCGCAAGATAGGACTGTCCCGCGGGGCTGAGGCGACTTGCGGGTATCTGGTTATTAGCGAAGGGCTTGCCGGTCTCAGGGTCAACGGGAACTGCAGGACCTGAGCAGTGGTCGACCCCTTTAGCATCTGTCGCCGCTAAGTGAGCTGCTGCCAGATCACTGAAGTCTCCGCCCAACTCCGCTGCCGTCGGTACCCAGTGGGTATGAACCCTGCCGCGGCGCTCGCGGTTCCATTCTTGCGACCAGAAGAAATACACTTTGTCCTTTTTGATCGGACCGCCCAAGGTCTCGCCGAAATCGTTGCGGCGCAGCAGTTGCTTGCGGCAGCCCGCGCCACCCGTCGTACACTCCCCGAGGAAAAAATTCTTCGCGTTCAGAGCGTCGTTCCGGCCGAAATAGTAGACGTCGCCATGGTACTGGTTGCTTCCACCCTTGGTTACGACGTTAATCTGTGCGCCGGATGCGCCGCCAAATTCAGGTCCATAACTGTTACGCTGGATCTTGAACTCCTCAATGCCATCAATGGAAGGATACGTAAGAATAGTGCGCTGCGAACCGATATCGTTGTTCCCAGCGCCGTCCACCGTCCACTGGTTGTCCACGGAGGGCGAACCGCTGAAGGAAATATCCACACCGGCGAACAAGCCCTTGTTCTTATTGTCGAAGCTTTCGCCGACGGCCGCGCCCGGAACGAGCGTCGTCAACTGTACGAAGTTCCGGCCATTTATGGGCAGTTCGCGAACCTGCTCGCCGAGCATGATGTTCGAAACATCGCCAGTCGAGGTATTGACACTGACAGGAGAGGATTCCACCATCACGGTTTCCGTGGCCGCTCCCATCTCCATCTTCAAATTCAGAGTGGTGACGTCAGCAACGTGCAACTCAACATTCTTCAGTGCCAACTTCTTGAAACCGGCTTTATTCACTGTGAGGCGGTAGGTACCTGCCTCCAGCTCGGGCAGGGAAAAGCTGCCTTCCTCGTTCGTCATCGTCTCTCGAGCAGCTGCCGTACGTTCGTTGACCACGCTGACTGTCGCGCCCGGAACAACGGCGCCGCTAGGGTCGGTCAGCGTGCCAGTGATCGTGCCCGAAGTCTTCTGCGCCGAGGCATAGGGGACCAGAATCAGAAGGCAAATTGCAAAACTTGCACAGACTCGCACTCGCATAGGACCTCCCCCGAGAGAAGAAACATCTTCAAGAGGCCACACGGAATTGCGCCGGCAAGCTTCTTGATCTCGTCGAAAACCCATGACCTGAACCCACCACAGATTCAGAAGGGACAAGACCCCAAAAGCATCGAAATAATGCTTTTATACTAGCGCCTATTTAGCTCTGTCTTCGAGGATTGTCAAGCAGAAAATTGATATTCTACTCAAAAAAACTTGATATTTTAAAGATTGTCTTCCGGAACCTTGGGGAGTTCTTGCTCGTTCATGCTAAACCATATAACTTCCACCCCTTCGGCGTGGTCCCCTCCCCGGCGTGTTGAACGAGTGCCTTGGGCTACCCTGCTCGAAGCCCCTGCCGCTCCGACCCAACCTACCTAGACTGAACTCTGCCTGCGCTTGAAATCAGCTAATTCTCGCTAGGTCTGCTCTTCACTCTGCCAGGCGGAACTGCCTTCTCTCCGTCTGGGAAGATATTTGGAGGAGGCGCTTGTGAAATCCAGGCAAAAAGGCCGTAACAAAATGGAACGTAAGGTCACGCTCAAGACGGTCGCGGACCAGCTCAGTCTCACCCCACTAAACTGGGAACAAATTGGGAACGAACTATCGAACAACAGGCAGGAAATAGGTAGAACAACAAGTACGTGAGTCATCGAGAAGCAAAGACGGGCCTATTCAAAGTGGACTCATAACCTGAAGCTGTCAACGCTTCACGTTCAGCTATTGCGACTGCCCGCATATCGACGATGAGCTCGATGCCATTGACGTAACTACTTTCGTCGGACGCGAGGAAAGGAGACCGCTTTGGCAACTTCGTCCCCGGATGTAATCATTCCTTGGCGTCCACTTTGGCATCAGTCATGGCTGTGCGTGCCGTCTCATTGCCCGGGTCATACTTCAGAATTCGTTGGAGTGTTTCGATTGCCTCTTGACGATCCTCCGCGACGGCGTAGAGATATGCCAGTCCCAAATAAGCTGGCGTGTAGTACGGGTCGATTTCTATGGCTTCGTTGTAGAGTTGGATTGCTGACGCCAATTTTCCGTCTCTGAGCCGCAATTTGGCGAGACGAGTGCGTACCTCGACAGATCTAGACCCCGCGTCGATCGCCTTTTGCAGCGCTTGGGACGCCTCAGACAGCGCTCGGGGGCGAGCCAACATAAGAACCATTCCATAAGCCGCTTGAACCTCAGCATCGTCCGGAAGTTCTCGGGCGGCTTGTTCCAACAGCGCGAACCCTTTTTGCCGGAATGCTGGGTAGAGCTGGCTCACTTCAAAGTAGGCGAGCGCCAGTGTCCGCAAATCCGGTGCGGCATCTGGCTTTGGGGAAGGTTTTGTGTGGTAGATCAAATCGTCCGGGGATTCCCGCGCTGCATCAGCCATCAGCGGGCTTTGGGAGGGAATTCGCAGAATGCGATGGTCTGTCAGAGCGGAGTGGCCCAAGTTCAGAACTCCTGACATGGTACCTCGGAAACCTGTCCGCTTTTTGGGCTTGCTGGGACCGCGTAATGGATCTCGAGTTGGGTTCCCGGAAACCGCGTGTGGGTTTGATTCAGGGCCTGGC
>Ga0066685_10000393_pt1 | contig 14785 bp, 12 predicted proteins | sample GraSoiAngelo_134_FD_62305 | JGI IMG/M metagenome (GOLD analysis project Ga0066685, IMG submission 62305) | Grasslands soil microbial communities from the Angelo Coastal Reserve, California, USA - 14_0929_05_30cm | ecosystem: Environmental > Terrestrial > Soil > Grasslands | place: USA...
CGCCCTCTATCGCGTCGTTCAGGAAGCCCTGACCAACGCCACGAAACATGCAAAGGCCAGCAATATCTGGGTTCGCGCGTGGCGAGATGAGTTCGTATTGTGTTGCTCGATCCGAGACGACGGAGCGGGTTTTGACGTTGGCGCTATTCAAGCACCCGGCGGCCGGAAGGGGTTAGGCCTAATCGGCATGCAGGAACGCGTCAGCGCGATCGGTGGAACGGTGCGCATCGAATCGCGCCGTGGGCAGGGAACTGAACTTTTAATTCGACTTCCTTTGGAGGCTTCATATGCCAATTCGCGTGGCACTCGCTGATGACCATGTCCTGGTGCGCCAGGGTCTGAAATCATTGCTTGAGAGGGAAGAATTTAAAGTCGTTGCGGAAGCTGGTGACGGGCAGGAGGCGGTGAGCCAGGCCGCATCGCTCCACCCGGACATTACCATCATGGATATCAGCATGCCCATGCTAAACGGCATAGATGCAGCACGCGAGCTCGGCCGTTCCTGTCCGAAGACTAAGGTGATTTTGCTCACGCAGCACGAGGAGGATCAATACATCCTCGAGGCCCTGGAAGCTGGGGTAAAAGGGTATGTGCTGAAAAACCAAGTGGCCAGCGATCTGGTACATGCCATTCAGCAAGTTTCACGAGGGATGTTCTATTTGAGTCCGGGCGTCTCAAGGGCCGTGATTGAGGCGTACCGAACGAAATCGGAGAGGGCTGCGGATCCTCTGACTGCTCGTGAACGCCAAGTGCTGCAACTGATTGCCGAGGGAAAGTCCACGAAGGACATCGCTTCTCTGTTGGATATCAGCGTGAAAACTGCCGAATCACATCGATCAAGACTGATGCGGAAACTGGATATTCACGAGACGGCAAGCCTAGTGCGCTACGCGGTTCGTCGAGGCCTGGTACAGCCATAAGTGACGGCGATTGGGTTTGTCACGCTGTAGGAGATTCGGAACTTCCGGTCAACGAGACCTACGGGACCAGTTCGAGCAGCCTCCCCTATTGCCGCGGTCCTTTTTTCGAAGCTACCGCAAGCAGCACACCGGCTTGTTCGCGGTTTCTGGGCGCGTTGCTTTGTCAAGTAAGGCCGCGCGCATGCGCAGCGCAAGTGCGGTTGTTTCGCCGACAGTGCTAGGCCTTCCTTCTCTGAAGGACGCGCTTGCCGAGGGTGCCGGCGAAAAGCGGCAGATCGAGAAGCCCCGGCAGAGGATCGTCCCAGGCAAAAATGGCAGACTCCAGAGGTCTTCGCAAGGACCGCAAATAATTCCGAACTGAGAGCCGACCGCCCAGGATTTCCCGGATTGCCACGGACATGTCGCTGCTCAGGTGCATCCAGCGCTGGCCGGCGCGCCCCGGCAGCGCCGAGAAAGATTGGCCCCTGAGTAGGAGCCAAAGAAGGTGAGGGAAGTCGACCCCGCAGCGCCTGGAAAGTGTGTGCCAGCCCCAAACGCGCGGATTGATATCGATAACCTTATATTGACTGTCCCGCGGATCTTTTTTGAACTCCACTTCTACCAGGCCAGTGAAGCGCAGTGCCTTGAGCAGCCGCACGGAGGGCTCAATGACTTGTGGCTCATCCACGGTCTCGACGTAGGTGCTGAATTGCCCGAAATCCATCGGATACTGTCGAGTACGCCTCGCAACAATGGAAGCGAGTGGCAAGCCGTCTTGGCAAAGAGCGGCATAAGAAAACTGGGATTCGCCGCCCCCGGGCACGACTTCCTGGACGATCAGATTTTCCGGGGCCATCAACCGACAGGCCTCGTCGTAGCGCGCCAGCAATGAAGCACGATCATCGGCACGCCAAGCTTTGGGGACGGCAAGACTGCTAGGTTCCAGCCTGAGTGCCGGCTTAAGGATCAAAGGGAAAGCGTGGTCGAGTGCTGCGAGTTCCTCCCGGGTGTTTGGAGAAGCAGCCCAGGGTTGCTGAACCCCGAGGTCGTGGGCAAGATGATGCAGGAGCCGCTTGTCGCAGGCCCAGCGCAGTTCTTCCCAAGGAGGCACGGTGAGCCGGTAGTGACTCGCCAGCGTCTTATAATTGCGGGAAACAAGGGTGACCGCGTAGTCGTCGGTGGGAAAGAGCACCCATCCGTTGAGACCATGTTTGGCCGCCAAGTCGATGAGGAAGTCAATTTGTCTGCTTTCGTCCTGGGGTGGCCAAGATACGTTGCGGCTAACGTACCGAGAGGTGGTCGCCACAAGATGTCCACCCTGCTTGATGACCCAAACAGGAATTCCACGACGACCCAAACTGCGCACCACACCGAGCCCCCGATAGTCCGCACCCATGATCAAAGCACCGGCGGTTGCGGCGAGAACGTTGGGGCCAAGATTCGGGGACCTTGTCACCTCCGGAAGAGTGGCTGCCGCTGACATAGATCCTTAGGAGTCGCCGTGACTCGGCGCTTTGCGAAAGATCTTGCTGGTCAGCTCTCGGGCGGCGAAATCCGCGCCAGCTACAAAACGCAAGAGCGGACCAAAACTCCAGGCGGCCGGGGCGCCCAGGAAGTGCAGACCAGGAACAGAAGATTCGAATCCGACTTCAAGTTGTGGGTAGCCGCTGATTTGACGGATCGACGAAAGCAGTTGCGCGCCGAGGAACGGGTAGCGGGCGATGTCCACACGGTAGCCAGTCGCAAGCAGAACGTGATCGACGCGTCGCTCGCTGCCATCTGCCAATTTAAGAATTACGCGGTCGCCGAAAGTAGCGCTGGAAATGACCGCACGTCCTGTCGAGATCGGAACGTGTTGGCATCGCGGCTTCAGCCAAGCGGCGCCCGCGGGCCGGATGGCGCGCACCGCCAGGCGATTCTGCATCAATCGAGGTAACCGGCGGAACAAATTTGGACGCGCCACGAGGTGGCTAATCCCGGCTTGGCCCACGTCCGGTGGTGCGTACAGCATGCGTGCTATTGGCCGGCAAGTGTGCACCCAAGGTCTCCGCCAGAGCCAACGGACAATGGGGGTACGGACCAACACTTCAACCTCGGCTCCAACCTCATGCAGGAGCGCAGCCGATTCGAGGGCGCTCTGCCCTCCGCCAATCACGGCGACTTGCTTTCCTGAGAAGCGGCTGAGATCAGTGTGCGCGGAGGCGTGTGAGGCTAAGGAGCGCGGGAGAGACCTGAATTCCAGGGGGTGCCAGGCGAAGGGCATGATTCCAGCAGCAATAACCACGCGCCGCGCCTTCAAATTCTCTCCGCCTTCCAAGGTGAGATGGAACCCCGATCCGTTTTTCTCCACATGGTGGATTCTCCGGGAATCCAGGTCGGGGACGGCTTGATTCTGAAACCAACGCCCATAATCGGTGAAGCGGGGGAGCGGCAGCGGAGCGGTGAGCGGGTTCCCTCTGGCCGCCGCATAAGCCTCCAGCGACAGCGCACCGCTGGGATCGGAAAGGTGCGACCCCTCCAAGGGAGAGCGGAGCAGCATGCCCTTGGGCATGTGTCTCTCCCAGAAAGACATCGGTTCGCCAAAAACACGGACATCTAGGCCATCGGCGGCTTTCAGGTGCGCGGCCGCCGAGAGTCCGTAAGGACCAGCTCCTATAATTGCTACATCGCACGCCGACATAGGCCTCCATTCCTATGGACTGTCCAAAATGCTCTCGCAGTGGCTGGCATCTTCATTCTGAACTTCCTTAAAAGAGTTGTTAAAGCTTCACAGGCTCATATTCCCGAATACCGTACCCGGCCTCCACAACTGGGACAAGACGGTACATACCGGATCGGTCCGAGAGGAATATCCGCAGAACGGGAGCGGGTAGAAACCTGCAGGAATCAGACGAAGAGATTCTGTTCGAGTGAGATGAAATTCTAGGGCAGAAAGAATGGCTGGCGCGCGTTTTAGTTATGTGAGGATGCGGATTTGGGTTCGCCGATCTCTCCAGGAAGGTAAGTTGCCAGCGCTGAAGTGAAGAGTGCTGCGCCCTCGGAGTTGAGATGGAGTTCATCCGGCTGGTAAAACTTTTCTGAGAGTGTCGCCGGATCAATGGGCACGAGCGAGTCGACCCCGACCTTTTGGGAAGCGAGGGCCATTTGGCGAACCGCATCTTCCGACGAGCGAGTCGGTGGAACCAGGATAATCAGTTTTGCCCCGTGCGCGTCACACAGTTGACGCAAAGTTTGAATCCGGGCAAGTGTGATCAATTCGAGCTCCGAACTGGGCGGGAGCGCCGGTTTGCTCTTTACCAGCGCGAAAAGCTCTCTACAATGAGGGACCGCGTGGCGGAGAACTTGCGTTCGAATGACGCTGCGTGCGTCCCAGAACGCACTCGAATGCGCGAGCAAGAGGTTAGTCGTGGCCGTGCGATCCAGCTTTAAATCGGAAGCGACACCGAGGACGTCGCGGACGTCGAAAAACATCATCGGAGCATAGTCCTGACGCACGCTGTCTTGAAGAAAACTATTCACGCCGACACCAAGAACCACCACCTGGGGCCTTGCACCTTGACGGAATAAGCGTTCGAGGCCATATAGCCAGTCGTAGTAACCGGTGGCTTCCAGAAAAATGGGATAAATCCGCATCTTGCTGGAGGTCAATTCCTGCAAGCGGTCTACGTCTATTCCTTCCATGAGGAGGGAATTGCCCACCATCAGAACGGATACTGGTTCGCCGGACCTGCTGGGGCGCACCTTGACGGCCTCAGCGTATTGCTGAGAAACGCGGCCGTAGGTTTCCGAATCATGTTTGAGAAGGTAGTCGGCGAAAATCTCGAAGAAAAGGACAAGCAGGGCGCAGATCCCCAGCAGCACCCTGGCGTGGACCAGGGCGGGCGACTTAGAACTGGAAGTAGACGAAGGCATTGAGATTGTTCCCCGAAAAGAGTGCCAGGATGACGAGTGCGAAAGCCGCCAGCGCGGTCCGAACGGCATAAGGAGCGTTTGCAAATGGGTATTCCTGGTTGCTGGCTTCCATCAACAGGTCCACAACGAACAAAGGAATGGAAAAAAGGCACAGCATGTAGAACGCCGAGGCGTACTCGGTGCGCCAAGCGAAATGAGACAGGCCAGCCAGGAACTGCACGGCCGCAGGGAGTGAGGCGGCACGGAAAAATGCCAAGCTCAGGCAAAAGAGATTGAAGGTCAGAATTCGCTGTGCCCAAAGGGAGAAGACACCCGCAGAATGTTGAGTCCGGGCGGCATCTTTCTGCTTCGTTTTGACAGGGAACAAACAACGCTCGGCAGCCAAAACGGCGCCATGAATTGCTCCAAACACCACAAACGTCCAGTTTGCGCCATGCCAGAGACCAGCCAGGACCATGGTAATCAGAAGGTTTCGAGAGGTTTTCCATCTGCCGCCGGCACTGCCTCCCAAAGGAATGTACAAGTAATCGCGGAGCCAGGTGCTCAGACTGATGTGCCAGCGTCGCCAAAACTCCTGAAGGCGATGCGACAAATAGGGCTGCCGAAAGTTGACTATGAAATGGAAGCCCAGCAATTGAGCGCTGCCGCGCGCAATATCGCTGTAGCCGCTGAAGTCGCCATAGACTTGCCAGGCAAACGCGTAGGTTCCGATCAGAACAATCCAGAAATTCGAAGGACCGAATTGGCCACCAAAGGCTGCGTTGGCGAGAAGAGCGCAGTTGTCCGCGACCACACATTTGCGCACCAGGCCGGAAAAGATAAGCATCAGGCCGTCGAAAAAGCGATCCGCATCAAAGGCGCGGTCCTTCTGCACCTGAGGAAGAAGATGTCCCGGTCTTTGAATCGGTCCGGCAATCAAGTGCGGGAAGAGGCTGATGAACAGACCATAGTCTAAGAAAGACTTAGCCGGTTCCAGCCTGCCTTTGTAAACGTCCACGATGTAGGCGACTTCTTGAAAGGTATAAAACGAAATGCCCGGGGGAAGAATAACGCGAATGAGGGGCAGAGGAATATGGTGAATGCCCAACGTTTCCAGCGCAGTCGAAAAGGACCCAGTGAAGAAATCAAAGTACTTGAATACTCCAAGAATCCCAAAATTCAACACCAGCGACAGGACAAACCACTTCTTGCGGTTGGAGTCCGCGCGGCCGGCGGTGATTTTCTGGGCGATCAGAAAATCCATCGTGGTACTGCCAATCATGAGTGCCAGGAAGCGCCAGTCCCACCAGCCGTAGAAAAAGTAACTGGCCAGAAGCAGGAGAATGTTTTGGGCGCGATGAGGCAAGCGCCAGTACACCAGCGCAACAGGGATCAGGAAGAGGAAGTAGGCGGGAGAATCAAAGAGCATGGCGCCAAATGAATGTTCTCATTTCAGTCCCTTGCACTGGGTCGGAGGGAGCATATTCAAAGGGGCATGACCGGACAATCCATCGAACCAGGGCATTGGAGCAGGGGAATCGCTGACTTCTTGTTAAGGGATATACCTGCGGTCAAGTAGGGGATCCGCTCAGGCTGATGCCAAACCGCAAAGAATTAACCACTTCGTTAACGAGAATTCGGTTGTCGATCCTGATATGGCAGGCTCGGTAGTTCTAAAACAGATCTTGAGGAGCGCGGCGAGTTCCTGTGTGCGTGCAAAGGGTTGCGGACGCGACCGTCGTGAAACCGGAGAGACTCCTTTCCGTCGTTCTGGCAACGCTACGGGGCTCGCCGACTTGCCAGGCACTCATTTTCAGCATCCGTAGTGCTCGCCAAGTGCAAAGAGCCAAAGGGAGTTGCGCCAATTTCGTTCAGGCATGCCCGTCCACGCTTTTAGGGTTTAAACCGGATTGTGAGGAGGTTGGGTGTCAGCTAGTTTGCTGTCCTGGGCTGTTTCCGTGGCTTGCCGCGTTGCGATTGAGAGTAGGCAGAGGCGTTCGCGGGAACCCCGGGCCAACACCGTGGCAGGGTCATCTGAATCTTGGGACTCTTACGGCGGTAGCTTCTCTAGGGAGTCGATTATGGGTATGCGCCAACAACAGTGGCCATGGTTCGCGATCCTATCTAGAACGGGCAGAGAAAAAACAACCACGTTGCTTCTGGAAAACTCGGGCTACCAGTGCTTCTTGCCGGTCAGCAAGTCCAGACGGCTGTGGTCTGACCGCGTAAAGGAGTTGGAGGTGCCGCTGTTTCCTGGTTACCTTTTTTGTCGGATGAATCCGCACAATCGGCTGCCGGTCCTGCAGACTCCCGGAGTCATCCAAATCGTGGGTGTCGGCAAGACCCCCATTGCGGTGGAGGAAGACGAGATCGCATCCATCCACAGCGCAGAAAAAAGCGGTCAATCAGTAATGCCGTGGCCGTACTTGAAAATCGGCCACGTTGCGCGAATCGAGTATGGGCCTCTGGCCGGCTTGACGGGAATCGTCGTAAAGATCAAGTCGGGATGGAAGCTGATTTTATCCGTTACGCTCCTGCAACGCTCCGTCGCCGTAGAAATCGATCGCAACTGGGTAGGCGCTCCAGGGCAGGGCCATTCGATCGGATTTAAAGGTGACTCTGACTCCTCAACTCCTGTTGATCTGACTCATCTATCCGGAGCGCGAGGCTTGCGGGACGAGCTGGCCGAGGCGGACTGATGGCGCCGGATAAACATGTTGTCGAACAGAAGGAGACACCGGTGCTTCACAAGAATATAGCGCGTGTTACTTTCCTGGTTTATCTGACCATCATGGGAGCAGTCGCGACACGGGCACAAGAGACACCCGCCGCGACTCCTTCCGTCCCACCAGCCGTTGCCGCCGGCGGAAGCGGGGACGAGGCTGACCGCGGGCAATCACCCGTGCTGCAGCACCGCAATCGCCGGTATCAATTGCATTCATCGGATGTTCTGGAGCTGAATTTTCCTTTCACACCGGAGTTCAATCAGGCAGTCACCGTTCAGCCCGACGGATATGTCACCCTCCGTGGCGTGGAAAGCATAAAGGTGGATGGAAAAACAATACCAGAGCTGGTTGATTTGCTGCGGACGAGCTACGCCAAGATTCTGCATGATCCGGTCATCAACGTGGAGCTGAAGGATTTTGAAAAGCCATACTTCATTGTGGGCGGTGAAGTGGGGCACCCTGGAAAATTCGATTTACGCGGAGATACCAGCGTTGCCCAGGCGGTGGCTATCGCCGGCGGCTTGAGGGATTCCGCGAAACATTCACAGATCTTGTTGTTCCACCGCGTGCCGGACGGCTGGCTACAAGTGAAAAAGGTGAACCTGAAGAAGATGCTCAAGGAGGCCAACTTGGAGGAGGATGCCCACCTGCAAGCCGGCGATTTCCTGTTCGTGCCCAAGAACTCCTTTTCCAAGATCGAGCGATTTATTCCCACGTCGTCAGTCGGGATGTACACAAATCCAGTCCTGCACTAGTCCGCTTTTCCGGAGAGTGAGGTTAAAACGTCATGATCGAGAGAGACTTGGCCGCCGACGCAGCAGAGGGCACACCATCCCTCCGTTTGCGGGACTTCCTTGAAATCGGCTTTCGGCAGCGCCGGGTGATCATCAATTCATTCCTGGGGATCTTTTCAGTCGCAGTGCTGCTGGCGTTCCTCCTGCCGAAAAAGTACGAGGCGCAGATGAAAATTCTGGTGAGACACGAGCGTGCCGAGTCCGTGGTGTCGCCGGAACGCGAATCACCCGTGCAATGGCGCACCGAAGTGAGCGAGGAAGAACTCCAATCGGAAGCGGAATTGATCAAGTCCAGGGATTTGCTCACCAAGGTAGTTGTCGCTTGCGATCTTCAAAATCTTGGCCTCAGTTCGTTCTGGAACAAGGCGGGGGACAAGGACGACCAGAGAGTTTCGCGCGCAGTTCTAGCCTTGGAGAAGAACCTCACGGTACAGCCCATCAAACTGACCAATCTGATCAGCGTCTCCTACATATCAAAAGATCCACAGCTTGTAGCCCGTGTACTGAACTCTCTAGCCAGTCTGTATCTCGAAAAACATCTGGCCATGCACCGAGCCCCCGGCGAATTTCAGTTTTTTCACCAGCAGGCAGAGGAATACCGCAAGGCCCTGGCAACTGCGGAGGCCAAATTGACGGACTTCAGCCGCGAACAGGGAGTTGTTAATCCAGGGCTGGAGAAGGAAATCGCGGTGCGCAAGCTTGCCGAATTCGAAGCGGACGCGAAGTCGGCACAGGCTACCATCGCGGCGACACGGCAAAGTATCCGCGCGGTCGAGTCGCAGCTAGCCACGCTGCCCAAACGTGAGACCGCACAAGTGCGGACGTCAGACAATCCGCAACTCATGGAGCGTATGAAATCCAAGCTGCTGGAATTGGAGCTGAAGCGCACCGAGCTCTTGACTAAATTCGAGCCGACTTATCGCCCGGTGCAGGAAGTCGAAGAGCAGATTGCTCAAACGCGCGAAGCCATCCGAAGCGCTGAAAAAACGCCACTACGGGATGAGATTACGGATCGCGATCCGACCTATGAAGCCTTGCGATCCGAGCTTGCCAAGTCAAAGACCGAACTCGCCGCCACGGAGGCACGCGCCGCCGCCATGTCGGCTCTGGTGCGCACGTACCGGACGGAAAGCCAGCAATTGGACCACAAAGAGGTTCTCCACGAAGCCATACTCCGCGCCGCCAAGTCCGACGAGGAAAACTATATGCTGTACCTCCACAAACAGGAGGAAGCACGGATTTCGGATGCTCTGGACCAGCAGCGCTTTTCCAACGTCGTGGTTGCCGAGCCCGCCACAGTGCCCTTTGCACCCCAAGGACGATGGCTGCTCGTTGTACTTCTAGGCGGTCTCATCGCCAGCCTGGCGAGCGTGATGCTGGCCTTGGTGGTGGATCGGTGGGATCCGTCGTTTCGAACACCGGATGAGGTCGAGTCGTTCCTGGGAACTCCGGTAATTGCGGCATTTCCGAAGAACGGACGGTAACAACAATGTTCCTCGATTACTACCGATTACGGGAGCAGCCTTTCGGTGTGACTCCGGACCCGCGCTTTCTTTACTTCTCTCCCGCGCACCGCGAGGCTCTGGCATCGCTCTTCTATGGTATCGATGCGGGCCGTGGATTTCTCGCTCTCATTGCCGAGCCGGGGATGGGTAAGACTACGCTCTTGTTCCAGCTTCTCAAGCGGCTGAAGGGCTCCGTTCGGAGCGCCTTCTTATTCCAAACACAGTGCGATTCCCACGAACTTCTTCGCTATTTGCTGGATGCCTGGGGTCTCGATAGCCGCGGTAAAGATCTCGTACAGATGCACGCGCAACTGAACGAATTTCTCTATGCCGAGGCGGTGGCGGGCAGGCGTGTCGCGGTCTTCATCGACGAGGCCCAAAACCTTTCAGACACAGTGCTGGAGACCGTGCGTTTACTTTCAGACTTTGAAGCGGCAGACAGAAAACTACTCCAGATCGTGCTGGCCGGTCAGCCGGAATTGGCGCACCGGCTGATGCGTCCGGGCTTGGCCCAGTTGCGTCAACGCATTTCGGTGGTGGCAGGTTTGCAGCGTTTGCCCGCTGCGGAGACTTTTCGCTACGTCAATCACAGGCTCAAGGTGGCCGGATACGAAGGCCCTGAGTTGTTTACAGCCGCAGCTCTCACCGTGATCGCCGAGCGCAGTGAGGGTATACCGCGGAACATCAACAATATTTGTTTTAACGCCATGTCGTTGGGTTGTGCAGTGGGGTGTAAGAAAATCGAAGCCCAAATAGTCGAGGAAGCTCTGCACGATTTGTCCCTGGAATCGCTGGTCCAAAAGCCGAAAACGGCGACCACCGTCGCGCCAGCACTCCACGACGCAGGCCCGACTTACTATTCTTGGATGAAAACCCATCTCGTCGGAAGGAGGGCTTATCTGACCACTGCTGTGGCCGCCTTGTTGGCATGTCTGGCGATTTATGTGGGGGCCCGCAGCGGCCCGAGTGCGCCGCACTCCTCCTCCCATCTTAGTTCCTCAAGTCCCGAGGTAGCCCCTAGCTCGGAATCGCAGTCCGCGCGCACCGTCCCCGCCGCGTTTTCCGGCGCCCCATCCCAAGAGCCCGCGCAGACCGAACCTCATGCCGACTCTGCCAGCTCGTTGACGTATGTCGTTCAGCCGAACGACACATTGCGGGACCTATGTCTGTCGATTGTGGGTCGCTACGATGCCGCGGTGCTAGAAAAGGTCCGCAAGCTCAATCCAGATTTGAAGGATCCCAATCGCATCGAGACCGGACAGGAAGTTCGCCTTCCTTTGTCACTCACGGATTGAGCGGAAAACAAACCTTAATGGATAAGAATTCCGAAAGGGCAGCAGCTAAGCACTCATGAGCAGGAATTTCCAACTTCTGCAACAAACGAGCAGCGTCGAAGACCTGTTCGAAACGGCTAGTAACCCGGCGGGTCTTGTGGGTACGGCAGAATGCGCGCTGCGTCCGGCATGGAGCGAGGAGCCCGAGCTGTTTGAAACGGCCGATAACCCGGCGGGTCTTGTGGGTACGGCAGAATGCGAGCCGCGTCCGGCATGGAGCGAGGAGCCCGAGCTGTTTGAAACGGCCGATGATCCGGCGGGTCTTGCGGGTACGGCAGAATGCGAGCCGCGTCCTCGATGGAGCGAGGAGCCCGAGCAGGAAGTGAAGAGCGAGGCTTTGCCAATTCGTCTGCCTGACCTGATTCTAGGAAAGGCCCGAAGCTGGGGAAAGCAAGTACAAAAGCTAAACAAGGAACGCCAGAATGATTTAGAGGACATTTCCCGCGAGGAAGAAATCAAGTTGGTCCAGCGCATCTTCCCGGCCGCGGGTCAGCGTTCGCCCCAGATCGTTTTGTTTTCCGTAGTTGAGAGTCAAGCTGGGTGTGCTGAGATTTGCATCCGCACCGCTAAGATACTGGCCGGTCGAGGCGACGGATCCGTCTGCGTAGTTGATGCGAACCTCCAATCGCCCTGCCTGCATCACTACTTGGGCATAGATAATTCCAAAGGACTTGCCGAGGCGGTCCTTGAATCCCTTCCGATACAAGACTTTGTGCAGAAGCATCCGGAAACAGATCTCTGGATCCTGCCGAGTGGCTCGGCGGCCGGACAGCTGGGTTTCTCAGGGGTTTATGACCGTTTGCGTTCAAGGATGAGCGAACTGCGCAGCCAGTTTAAGTATGTCCTCATCCATGCGTCTCCTCTCGATCTGGACAGTGCTTCGATTCTGCTCAGCCGTTGGACGGACGGTGTGGTAATGGTGGTGGAAGCGGATACTACGCGGCGCAAGACAGCGCGGCGGATGAAGCAAGACCTGGAAGCCGCGAACGTGCGCATCCTGGGAGTGGTGCTGAACAACCGCACTTTCTCCATACCCGAGGGCCTCTATCGCAGGCTCTAGAAAGCTACCCCGGTAAAAGCGCAGTAGATCCGCAAACACGCTCGTGGTACGAGCATCTTGCCGCACCGCTAGCTCGTTCGCCCTCCGACGCCCCTTGTGCCCTCAAGGAAGTCGTGGAGCCGCCTCAAGGATTCCAGCGAAGCAACTGTTTTCTCAACTTCGAAAATTTATTGGAGACCAAATGGCACAACAACACGTATGGCAATTTCCGAGCCACATCTCGGGATGGGCGGAAGAGTCGGACAACAATCTCTATTTCGCCTGCAAGCGGGGAATGGACGTCATCCTGGCGTGCCTGTTACTCATCCTCTTATCTCCTTTGCTGCTCCTCATCGCCATTTTGATTAAGTTGGATTCGCCCGGCCCGGTCATATTCACCCAGGAACGCGTCGGATCTGAACGGCAGTGGCTGGGGAGGACATCCCTCTGGGTTATTCGGAACTTTCGCATGTTTAAGTTCCGGTCCATGTATCAGGACGCAGACCCCGCTGTGCACGAGGCCTACATTCGGGATTTCGTCGAAGGACGAGCGCGTCCCTCCGAAGAGAGTGGCGGAAAATTCAAGTTGACCAACGATCCTCGCGTCACGCGGGTCGGGCGCGTTCTCAGGAAGTTCAGCTTGGATGAGCTACTGCAACTGGTGAACGTCTTGATCGGCGACATGAGCCTGGTTGGGCCGCGTCCCGTTCCGCCGTACGAGGTTGCCGGCTATCGAGGCGGCCACCACAAGCGACTGGCAGCTCTGCCGGGCATCACGGGCATTTGGCAGGTGAAGGGACGCTGCCGGGTCACCTTCGAAGAAATGATTCGCATGGATATTGAATACGTTCGCGCCGCGTCCCTGTTGCTCGATCTCAAAATCCTTTTTCTCACGATTCCGGCGGTTCTATCAAGAAGAGGTGCGGAATGAACACCACGATCCTATCACTTGGAGCGAAGGAAAATCCCGCGAACGCCAAACCCCTGGGTATCGCGGTCGTAGGTTGTGGCTATTGGGGAATGAACTACGTTCGAATCTTCAACGAGATGACGGATGCGCGCGTGGTTGCGGTTTGCGACCAGAGTTCGGACCGCCTCAAGGAAGTTGCGCGGCGATTTCCCGGCTTGTACTTGACCACCCAGGTCAATGATGTGATATCGCAGCCAGGCGTGGACGCCGTCGTGGTTTGCACAGAAGCGACGACGCACTACAACGTCACGCGCGACTTGTTGCTGGCCGGAAAACACGCCCTCGTGGAAAAGCCGCTAACCACAACATCGGCCGATGCCGAAAAACTCATTGCCCTGGCAGAGTCCAATTCTGCGATTTTGATGGTGGGTCACACGTTTGTTTTTAATGCGGGCGTCCAGAAAGTCAAAGAGTACGTCCAGAAGGGCGACGGCCGGGTCTATTATTTATACGCCCGCAGAACTAACCTCGGTCCCATCCGCCGCGACGTGAATGCCGTCTGGGATCTGGCTCCGCACGACATCGCCATTTTCAATTACCTCTTGGATAGCTCGCCGGAGTGGGTCAGCGCGGTAAGCGGCAAAGTATTGCGGAACTGCCGCGACGACGTGGGATTCATTTCACTCGGCTATCCGGGAAATATTCTCGCTCACGTTCACGTCAGCTGGGCCGATCCCGACAAAGCGCGGGAGGTCGTGGTCGTCAAGAGCGACAGACGTATCGTCTTCAATGACCTTAACGGTCTCGAGCAAGTGCGAGTGTTCGAAAAGGGGGTGAGCCTTATGGAGCACGAGCCGCTCAACTACGGCGAGTTTCGCTTCCAGATTCGCGACGGCGACATCATCAGCCCTCGCATTGAAGCGGTCGAGCCACTCAAGCACCAGTGCCGCCATTTCCTGGAGTGCGTTAGGACGGGGAAGCGCCCGGTTAGCAGCGGAGTCGAGGGCCGGGAAGTTGTGCGAGTTCTTGAAGCCGTGAATCGATCCATCGAATGCAAGGGACTGCAAGTGGAGGTAGAAAGCAAAGGTGATCATGTCTACGCAAATGTCGATGCCAGCAAATCAAACGCCGCAAGTTCCCTTCGTTGACCTCGCCGCACAGTACTCGACGATCGCTGACGAGATCAATGAAACTACGTCCAGAATAATCCAGAAAGCAGACTTCATTCTCGGGCGGGAGGTGCGCCTTTTCGAGGAGGAATTTGCTGCTTTCTCTGAAGCTCGATACGCGGTCGGCGTGGATTCCGGCACTTCGGCATTGGAGCTGGCTCTCCGGGCCTATGACATCGGGCCCGGCGACGAGGTCATTACCGCTGCCAACAGTTTTATCGCCTCGGCCTTGGCCATTTCCCACGCCGGGGCGACACCGGTCCTCGTGGATGTGGATCCATTTACGCATACCATTGACGTGACGGGGATCGAAAGGGTAATCACTTCGCGCACGAAAGCTATTATTCCCGTGCATCTCTACGGTCACCCCGCCCATATGGATCCCATTCGGCAAATCGCCGAGCAACAAGGGTTGATCGTGATCGAAGACGCTTGCCAAGCGCACGGCGCCCGCTACAAAGGAAGGCGGGCAGGCTCTCTAGGTCATGCCGCAGCCTTTAGCTTCTATCCGGGGAAAA
>Ga0066685_10000403_pt1 | contig 14697 bp, 13 predicted proteins | sample GraSoiAngelo_134_FD_62305 | JGI IMG/M metagenome (GOLD analysis project Ga0066685, IMG submission 62305) | Grasslands soil microbial communities from the Angelo Coastal Reserve, California, USA - 14_0929_05_30cm | ecosystem: Environmental > Terrestrial > Soil > Grasslands | place: USA...
CGAGTCCGTTCGAAAGACCAGCAAGGCGATCATTCTGCACGAGGATAACAAGACAGGCGGCATCGGCGCGGAGATCTCGGCATTGCTCGCCGAAGATTGCTTCGATTCCCTGGATGGTCCGGTCATCCGCATCGCGGCGCCCGACACGCCGGTGCCGTTCAGCACGCCGTTGGAAGAGTTCTTCCTTCCCAAGACCGGCGATATCGTCGTGGCGGCACGAAAACTGGCGGCCTACTAAGGAGAGAGTGTGGCGACCGACATCATCATGCCTCAGCTCGGAGAAAGCATCGCCGAAGGGACGATTGTGAAGTGGCTGATCCCCGTCGGTGGTCGCGTGGAAAAAGACCAGTCGCTGTTAGAGGTCGAGACGGACAAGGTGGCGCTGGAGATTCCCTCTCCGGATGCGGGGTTTCTCGCCGAGGTCCTCGTGCCGGAAGGGCAGACCGTGCCCGTAGGCAGTTTGATCGCGAGACTGGAAGCGCAGCCGTCTGCCGGAGTGGTGAACCGCGTCGGCGGCGTCGTCGTGCGCCCGACGGCCTCCGCGGAGGCGGCTCAGCAGGAGGAGCGCTATTCTCCAGCGGTGCGCCAGCTTGCCAAAGAGCGCGGCGTGGATCTTGGGAAAATCACGGGGACCGGCGCCGGTGGGCGGGTCACAAAGAAGGACGTGATGGATGTGCTCGAGAAGCCGGGACGCGGCGCGCCGGTCGAGGGGCGTGGCAAGAGCGAGGATGAACTCCTCCCGCTGACGTCCATGCGGAAGACCATTGCGGAACGCATGCTAGCGAGCCGCCACACGTCGGCCCATGTGGTGACCTTCTTTGAGGTGGATTGCTCCGGGATCGCGAAGTTCCGGGCTGGACGCTCGCTTACCTACCTGCCCTTTGTCATCCATGCCGTGGCACGCGGATTAAAAGAGATGCCGATCTTGAATTCCTCGTGGACTGAAAAGGGGATCGTGCTGCGGCGGAACGTCCACATAGGCATCGCGGTCTCCCTCGACGAAGGCCTGCTCGTCCCGGTGCTCAAGCACGCGGACCGGAAGGGGCTCATGCAGTTGGGGAAGGAAGTGCACGATCTGGCCGAACGCGCGCGCGCGAAACGGCTGCAGCCGGATGAAGTGCAGGAAGGCACGTTCACGATCACCAACCACGGCAGCACCGGCAGTCTGTTCAGCACGCCGATCATCCACCAGCCGCAGATCGCCATCCTCGGCGTGGGGACGGTGCAGAAGCGGGCGGTCGTGATCGACGATGCCATTGCGATCCGGCAAATGTGTTATCTCAGCCTGTCTTTCGATCATCGCGTCATCGACGGCGCCACGGCCGACCGCTTCCTGACGTACGTCAAGGGGCATCTCGAACACGATAGCTGGGAGGCATTTCTGTGAAGGGCAGGCAACAGGCAGTGATCGTCAGCGCGGCCCGTACGCCGATGGGCAGCTTCAACGGCGTCTTCGGCTCGGTGCCGGCGACGAAACTCGGCAGCATTGCGATTGCCGAGGCGTTGAAGCGGATTCAGCTGCCCGGCGAGCGCGTGGACGAAGTTTATATGGGATGCGTGCTGCCGGCGGGGCTCGGACAGGCGCCGGCCCGCCAGGCGGCGATGGGGGCCGGCATTCCGCAATCCGTGGGAGCGACGACCGTCAACAAGGTGTGCGGGTCGAGCATTATGACCGTTATCATGGCGAGTCAGGCGATCGGCCTCGGCGAAGCGCGGATCGTCGTGGCCGGCGGCATGGAGAATATGACGCGCGCGCCGTATCTTTTGGAGAAGGCGCGGCAGGGATACAGGCTCGGGCATGGTGAACTGACTGACAGCCTGATCAAGGATGGCTTGTGGGATGTGTACAACAACTTCCATATGGGCGCCGGCGGGGAAATGTGCGCCGCGAAGTACAAGCTGACGCGCACGGAAGTGGACGATTTCGCGCTGGAGAGTTACCGGCGCGCGCGGGCCGCAATGGCGTCCGGCGCATTCAAACCCGAAATCGCTCCGGTCGAAGTGCCGCAGCGAAAAGGCCCGGTATTGATGGTCGCTGAGGACGAAGAGCCGAATCGCGTGGACCTTGCGAAAATGCGCTCGCTCAAGCCGGCCTTTCAGGAGAGCGGAATCCTCACGGTCGGCAACTCGCCGTCCTGCAACGACGGCGCGGCCGCTCTCGTCGTCATGGCGGAGGACGAGGCCGAAACATTGGGCTATGCGTCCATGGGTCGGATTGTGGGATATGCCGGAGCGGCGGTCGCGCCCGAATGGTTCACCATCGCGCCGATCGAAGCGATCAAACGGTTGTTAAAGCTCATGGGGTTCTCTGTCGCCGACATTGACCTGTTTGAAATCAATGAAGCGTTCTCGGCGGTGTCATTGGCGGTGAATAGGGAATTGGGATTGGATGCTGCCAAGGTCAATGTCAATGGCGGGGCGGTGGCGTTGGGCCATCCCATCGGCGCGACAGGCGCGCGCATTCTGACGACGCTTGTGCATGCGATGGAGGCGCGCGGCAGCCGCCGAGGGATTGCGAGTCTGTGCATCGGGGGCGGCGAGGCGTTGGCGATCATGGTGGAACGAGGATGAGCCCAGGGCGCGGCGTCAGCCACGGTGTTTCTCAAAGGCGTTATGCGAATAGCTGACATCAAGCGCATCGGGGTCGTCGGCGCGGGGCAGATGGGCCGCGGGATTGCGCAGGTCTGCTCGACGGCGGGATGGGACGTTGAAGTCTTCGACGTCGATGATGCGTCGCTCCGCACGGCAGCCAAGAAGACCCGCGAATCGTTGGCGCGCGGCGTCGGGAAGGGGACGCTCATGCCGCAGCAGGTCGAAGAGACGCTCGGCCGTTTGCGGTTCACGCCCAAGGTGGAGACGCTTGCCGAGGCGCATCTGGTGATTGAAGCGGCCCCTGAAAATCTTTCTCTCAAGCTCGATCTGTTCAGGCGTCTTGGCCAACTCTGCAAACCTGAGGCGGTCTTCGCGAGCAATACCTCCTCGATCTCCATCACGAGTCTTGGCGCGGCGTCCGGCCGTCCTTCCCGAATGCTTGGGCTGCATTTCATGAATCCCGTGCCGGTGATGCCGCTCGTGGAAATCGTCAGAGGCTTGGAGACGGCCGATGACATCGTGGCGCTCGCGATCGAGGTCGTGAAGCATCTGGGCAAGACGGCCGTGATCTGCAAAGACGCGCCGGGGTTCCTCGTGAACCGCATCCTGATGCCGATGATCAATGAGGCCATCTTTGCGCTGCAGGAGGGAGTCGCTGCACCGGAATCCATTGATCTCGCGATGACGGCGGGGACGCGTCATCCCGAAGGCCCCTTGGCGCTTGCGGATCGCATCGGGCTCGATACCGTGCTCGCCATCTGCGAGGTGCTCCATCGGGAGACAGGTGATCAAAAATTTCGTCCCTGTCCCTTGCTTCGCCAATATGTCGAGGCAGGATGGCTCGGACGGAAGACGGGCCACGGGTTTTATTCGTACCAGGCTTGAAGGAACAGACATGGCGGATAGAAAAGAGCGGTTCACGTCCCTCTCCGGGCTGCCGGTGGCGCCCCTCTATGCACCAGAGGATTTGAAGGAATGGAATCCCGACACTGAGCTCGGTGTCGCGGGAAGCTTTCCCTACACCCGCGGCATCCACCCAGGCATGTACCGCAGCCGGCTCTGGACGATGCGTCAATTCGCAGGATTCGGCACGGCCGAGGACACCAATGCGCGCTTTAAATACCTTCTAGAGCACGGACAAACTGGTGTCAGCGTGGCGTTCGACATGCCGACGCTCATGGGCCTCGACGCGGATAATCCGCTCGCGCGCGGAGAGGTCGGCCGGTGCGGCGTGGCAGTATCGTCCCTCAGTGATATGGAGCGATTGTTCGACGGCATCCCACTCGATCAGATCACCACGTCCATGACGATCAATGGTCCGGCGGCCATTCTGTTCGCCATGTATCTGGCGATGGCGGAGCGGCGGGGGATTCCAGCGGAGCGGTTGGGTGGGACACTGCAAAACGACATTCTGAAGGAATATATCGCGCAGAAGGAATGGCTCTTCCCGCCGGAACCGCATCTCCGTGTGATGGTGGACACCATGGCCTATTGCGCGGCGCATCTGCCGAAGTGGCACCCGATCAGCATCAGCGGGTATCACATTCGTGAGGCCGGGTCGAACGCGGTGCAGGAGCTGGCGTTCACGCTCTACGACGGCCTGACCTACGTCGACACGGCGGTGAAGATGGGTCTTGCGGTGGATGACTTCGCGCCGCGGCTCTCGTTCTTCTTCAACGTGCACAACGATTTCTTCGAGGAGATCGCGAAGTTTCGGGCCGCGAGGCGTTTGTGGGCGCGCGAGATGGAGCGGCGGTTTCATCCTCAGGATCCACGATCGCTCCAGTTGCGCTGCCATGCGCAGACCGCAGGATGTTCGCTGACTGCTCAGCAGCCGATGAACAACGTGGTGCGAACGACGTTGCAGGCGCTTGCGGCCGTCCTCGGCGGCACGCAATCGCTCCATACCAATTCGATGGACGAAACGCTGGCCCTTCCGACTGAGGAGGCGGTCAAACTGGCGCTGCGCACGCAACAGATCATCGCGGAGGAGAGCGAAGTCACGAACACCGTGGACCCGCTCGGCGGATCCTATTATGTCGAGGCCCTGACGAACCGACTGGAAGATGGCGCCCGTGCGTACATCGAGAAGTTGGATCGGATGGGCGGCATGGTGAAGGCCATCGAACAAGGATACCCGCAGCGCGAGATCCTGGAGTCGTCTCTGTGCTATCAGCGGGAGGTCGAGCGCAACGAGCGCGGCATCGTCGGCATCAACCGGCACGTCGAGCAGGACGAGGCGTCGATTTCCATTTTGAAGATCGGAGAAGAGGTAGAGAAGTCCCAAGTGGATCGGCTGTCCTCGCTCCGGTATCGACGCGACTCCTTCATGGTGGCCGGATCGCTGGAAGCGCTGCAGGAGGCGGCCGCGGGCGATGAGAACCTGATGCCCTACTTGATCGCGGCGGTGAAAGCGGACGCGACGCTGGGGGAGATCACGGCCTCGCTCAAGGAAGTGTTTGGTACATATCGGGAACCGGTGGTTTTGTGAGATGAAGCTTGGCGCCTTTGACATTGATTCAGTGACGGACGGCCGGTTTCGGTTGGACGGGGGCGCCATGTTCGGGGTGGTCCCGAAGGTGCTTTGGCAGACGTGTTGCCAGCCTGACGAGCAGAATCGGATTCAATTGGGCTTGAACTGTCTGCTCCTCAAGGCACACGGCAAGAACATCCTGGTGGATACGGGTATCGGCGATAAGGCGGACGCAAAGTTTAGGAACATGTTTGCGGTGGAACGCATCCCGACGCTTCGCGACACCTTGAAGGCCCGGGGTCTTCGGCCCGAAGACATTCATATGGTCATCAACACGCATCTGCATTTCGATCACGCCGGCGGCAATACCGTCCGCGAGGACGATCAGGTGGTGGCGACGTTTCCAAGGGCCAAATACTTTGTGCAGCGCGGCGAATTCGAGGACGCGGCGCGCGCGAACGAACGGACGCGCGTGAGCTACCGGCGGGAGAACTTCACGCCGATCGCGCATGTGGAGGGATGGGAATTTCTGGACGGCGATACGGAGGTGCTGCCCGGCGTGTCGGTGGTCATCACGGAAGGCCATACCCGCTGCCATCAGAGTATCAAAGTCGAATCGGAAGGACAGATTGCGTTCTATCTCGGCGATCTGATTCCGACCGTCTCGCATCTGCCCTTGCCGTACATCATGGGATACGATCTCTATCCATTGCAGACGCTGGAGACGAAGCGCTGGGTGTTGAAGCGGGCGTTCGAGGAGGACTGGCTCTTGGTGTTCGAGCACGACCCGCGCGTGCTCATGGGGCGCGTGCGCAAAGACGTCGAAGGCAAGTATTTTTTAGAAGAGGTGAAGGCATGACGGCGACCACACCCATTCGGGTATTGATCGGCAAGGTCGGGCTGGATGGACATGACCGGGGCGTGAAGCTGGTCGCGCGAGCCCTTCGCGATGCGGGGATGGAAGTCATCTATACGGGCCTCCATCAGAGTCCCGAGCAGGTGGTGAATACGGCGATTCAGGAGGACGTGCAGGCGATCGGTCTGAGCGTCTTGTCAGGGGCGCACAACTATCTATTTCCGCGGGTGCTGGAGTTGCTCAAGGAAAAAGGGGCGGAGGATATCGTCGTGTTCGGCGGCGGGATCGTTCCCGATGATGACCTGCCGCGTTTGAAATCCGCCGGCGTCAGGATGCTGTTTAGACCCGGGAGCGCGATGACCGACGTGGTGGACTTTTTGAAAGGTCTGCGATCATGAAACCGGTCTACATGATCAGCGGCGGGATCACGAAATTCGCCAAGGCACATCCAGACAAGGACTTTCGGATGATGGTGAAGGAAGCCTATGACTACGCCCTGCGCGACGTGCCTCGGTTCTCGAAGGACATGATTGCGGGCGCGGTCGGCTCCTATTTTTCGGATCACTTCACGCGGCAGCTGAAGGCCGCCAGCATGGTGCAGGACTATCTGGGGCTCTGCCCCAAGCCTTCGAAACGGGTGGAAGGCGGCGGCGCAACGGGCGGGCTCTGCTTTCAATCGGCGTGGGAGGCCGTCGCGTCCGGCCGGATGAACTGCTGCCTCGCGTTCGGCTTCGAAACGATGTCACGGGTGAACACCTGGAAAGGGAATGAGTTCATCGCGCTGGCCTCCGACACCAATTTTGACTTCCCGGTCGGCGGATTCTATTCCGGTTATTACGCGATGATGGTCCAGCGTCATATGTATGAGTTCGGCACGACGGTCGAGCAAATGGCGATGGTATCGGTGAAGAACCATGCGAACGCACTCTCGAACCCCTATGCCCAGAAGGCCAAGCGGCTGACGGTCAAGCAGGTGCGGGAGTCGCCGATGGTGGCGACGCCCCTGACGATGGAGGACATCTGCACGATGTCGGACGGCGCTGCCGCGTGCATCTTGGCGTCTGAGGACGTGGCGTTCAAGGTCTGCGACCGTCCGGTGAAGATCTCCGGCGTCGGATCCGGCTCCGACGCGATGCGGATGGCGGACCGGCCGCACGGCCAGGTGCTGCTGCTGCCCCATGAGCGCGAATCGGACTATACCGCACTCAAGTACCCCGGCGTGCATTCGTTTCGTGGCGGCCGCATGGCGGCCAAACTGGCGTATGAGATGGCAGGCATTCGGAACCCGATGGAGGATTTGAGTTTCATCGAATTGCACGACGCGTACACGTCGTCTGAGATTCAGACCTACGAGGACCTCGGGCTCTGCAAGTACGGAGACGGCGGCCGCTTCGTGGAGAGCGGCACGCCGTTCATGCCCGGTGTGGACTATGGATTGGAACTGCCGAAGCAGGGCCGTCTGCCCGTGAATCCTTCGGGCGGATTGCTCGCGTGCGGACATCCGGTCGGTGCGACGGGTTTGATGCAGGCCGTGTTCGCGTTCTGGCAGTTGCAGGGGACGATGGGCAAGCATCTTGGCAACGACACGCTGCAGGTCAGAGACGCCAAGCGCGGATTGATTCACAGCCACGCAGGCACAGGGACATACATTACCGTATCGATTCTGGAGGCTGTTTAACGCGAAGGGGCGCGGCGTCTTGGCGCGCCTGGGGTGGGGAGGGTGTAAACAGTATGGAACCTCTCATCATCACGGATCATTATGAAATTGACTACCGCCACAGCTACGCGCAGGACTCGCCGTTCTTTGTGGGGTTGACTGAAGGCAAGCTCATGGGCTCGCGTTGCACGGCATGCGGCTATACCTTTGCCACGCCGCGCGCTCACTGTATGCAATGCGGCGCCCCGACGGCATGGCTCGAGCTGCCATTGAACGGCCGCGTCCACACATTCACGACCTGCCACTACGGGGGGGAGGCATTCCTCAAGGAGACGCCGTTCACGCTGGTCCTCGTCGAATTCGACGGCGCAAACACATTGTTTCTGTCCAGACTCAAGGGCATCTCAGGCGATGCGGTCCGCGTCGGGCTTCCTGTACGGGCGCATTTTACCAAGACCCCTTCCATGAAAGTCACCGATGTCTGGTTCGAGCCTGCGTGACGCCGTGGATGTCATGGCGCTGGCCGCTCGGGTGAAGGCGGGCGATCCGCGGGCTGTCTCACGACTGATTTCATTGATCGAAAACCACGACGTCAACGGCACGGCCGTGCTTGATCGACTCGAAGGCCCGGCTCTGCATGCTGAAGTGATCGGCGTGACGGGCTATCCGGGCGCCGGCAAGAGCACACTCATCGATCAACTCGCTTCCGCGTACCGCAGGCAGGGCAAAAAGGTGGCGGTCGTCGCCGTGGATACCACCAGTCCGATCAGCGGCGGCGCGATCCTGGGCGACCGCATCCGAATGCAGGAACACACGCTCGATCCGGGCGTTTTTATCCGTAGCATGGCGACACGCGGCACGCATGGCGGGGTCGCCGGCGCGACCCGGGATGCGGTGCGGGTCCTTGAGGCGGCCGGCTATCAGGTGATTTTTGTCGAGACGGTTGGCGTCGGGCAGAACGAGGTGGATATCGTCGGGATGGCGTCCACGGTCGTGACCGTCGTGGCGCCGGGGTTAGGAGACGACGTGCAGGCGATGAAGGCCGGACTTCTTGAAGTCGCGCAGATCGTGGTGGTGAACAAAGCCGATCGGGAAGGCGCGGAGTCCGCCGCGGCGGACCTGAAGGAATGGGTGCCGCGTCTCGTCCGCACGGTCGCGGTCAAGGGCGAAGGGATACCGGAGCTGATCGAGGCGATTGCGGAACATCAACGGATTGTCGACCTGCAGGGGAAACGGTCGTGACGCGATCAGTGATCGAGAAATTTCGGCGGTCGCTTTTCGAGAAAGGCGGCGGTGCCTTCCTTCTTGTCGGGAGTTTCGCACAGCGATCCGAACAGCTCGGTCTCGCGCGCCAGACCTTCCGCCAGCGGACTGTCGAGCCCCGTTCGAATCGCGCGAAGCGCCGATTGAATGGCCAGGCGTCCCTTCGACGTAATCATGCCGGCCAGGACTTGCGCCTGCGGCAGGATGTCCTTCGCCGGCACCACGCGGTTGACCAATCCCATGGCGAGCGCTTCTTCTGCATTGATGGATTCACCCGTCAGGATCAGCTCGCAGGCTTTGGAAGGACCAATGATGCGCGGCAAGCGCTGCGTGCCGCCGAAGCCTGGAATGAGGCCGAGCTTGACTTCAGGCAACGCGAACAATGCGCCTTCGGCGGCCACTCTCATGTGACAGGCCATCGCGAGTTCCAACCCGCCGCCCAGACAAGCGCCGTTGATCGCGGCGATCACCGGTTTGTCGAACCGCTCGATGCGGTTCAGGAGGGCTTGGCCCCGGCCGGACATCTCGGCGCCTTGATGCCCCCGTTGCAGCTCCTGCAGTTCATTGATGTCAGCGCCGGGACAGAAGAAGCGGCCGGCGGCGGTGAAAATGATCACGCGAACTGTGTCCACGGCTTCCATTGTGCCGAAGACTTGGTCGAGCTCTTGCAGCACCGGTGTGCTCAGAACATTGGAGGGAGGATTGTTCAGGGTGATCACGGCGATGCGGTCCGCGATCGTCAGGGTCAAGAACCGGTGCGCCATGATCAACCCTCAGGAATATCAGGTACCCTTCTCATGGTAGCAGAAGACCATGGCCTGCGCTATGGCAGGCGGGTACGGCCATCCGGGCATGGAGAGAGCAGGCCATGACGCTTGCGGAACGTCTTGCCGACTATGCGGGAACGGTCTCATTCCACCGCCTGCCTTCAGAGGTCGTGCACGAGGTCAAACGGAGGCTATTGGATAGTGTGGGATGCGCGCTCGGCGCCTGGTCCGCCGCTCCCTGCCGGATCGCGCGGAACATGGGGACGCGCGTGAACGTCGCAGATGGTGCAACGATCTGGGGCACCGCGAGCAAAACGCTGCCCGACTTGGCGGCCTTTGCGAATGGCGCGCTGGTCCGGTACCTGGACTTCAACGACACGTACCTTTCGAAAGAGCCCGCGCATCCCTCCGATAACATCGCGCCGGTTCTCGCCGTGGGGGAAACAGTCCACGCTTCTGGACGGCGCGTCATCGAGGCGATCGTTCTGGCATACGAAATCCAGTGCCGGCTCTGCGATGCGGCGGCGCTTCGGCCGAGGGGGTGGGATCACGTCACCTATGGACCATTCTCCTCGGCGCTCGGCGCGGCGAAGCTCTTGAGATTATCGCAGATGGCGACGACGCAGGCGGTCAATCTCGCCGGTGTGGCGAATGTTGCCCTTCGGCAGACGCGTGTCGGCGAAGTCTCGATGTGGAAGGCCTGCGCATTCTCCAATGCCGCGCGGAACGGGGTGTTCGCGGCGCTGCTCGCCGGGGAAGGCATGACTGGCCCCGCGCCGATCTTCGAAGGCGAGAAAGGGTTCATGAAGCTGGTCTCCGGCTCGCTCGAGCTTCCCTCGCTCGGCGGGGAGTCAGTGCGCGCTCAGGTGCCGTTTAAAATCATGGATACCTACATCAAACATTATCCCGTGGAGTACCATGCCCAGACGGCCGTCGAAGCGGCGCTTCCGCTTCGGGAGCAGTTACTGCGAGCCGAGGGCCGGGAGTTCGTTCAGGCGATTCAGGAGATCGAGGTGGGCAGCTATGACGTGGCCATCGAGATCATCGGCCGCGATCCGGAAAAATGGCGGCCGCAGACGCGCGAGACCGCGGACCATAGTTTTCCCTACTGCGTGGCCATGGCGTTGGTCTATGGCGTCGTGACGAGCCAGTCGTTCAACGCGCGCAGGCTGAACGATCCCGTGGTGGGCGCGCTCATGCGAAAACTGCGCGTGGTCGAAGTGGATGAGTTTCGCGGCCGGTACCCGCACACGATGCCGACGAGGCTCATGGTCCGCATGGCCGGGGGCAGGCAATATACTGTCGAGATAGATGTGCCGCTTGGCCATCCGCGGCGGCCGATGCCCGACGTCGATATTGTACACAAGGTGCGGCGGCTGTCCGCGGGCCGGCTCAAAGAGAGCCGCTTGGAGAGATTTGTGGAGGCCGTCTGGAAGCTCGAGACCGTCAAGGATGTCGGCACGCTCATGCCATGGTTGAAGCTATAGAGATGATGGATGATGCTTAGGTGGTATTGCCGCACGATGCCGGAGCGATGTTAATGAAATGAGCAAAATGACGACGAAAGCGCGCCGTCTCCGCCAATTGATTGCCGAAGGTACTCTGGTCATGCCCGGGGCCTTTAACGCGTTGAGTGCGATGCAGATCGAGCGGGCCGGATTCAACGCCGTCTACATTTCGGGGGCGGGGCTGGCTGCGGCGCGCGGCCTTCCCGACATCGGGCTGTTGTCCATGACCGAAATGGCATCGGATGCCGCCAACATTGCAGGCGCCGTGGGTGTGCCCGCGTTGGCGGATGCGGACACCGGCTATGGCCCGCCGCTGACGGTCATGCGGACCGTGCGCGCATTTGAGCAGGCCGGCGTGGCGGGACTGCAGCTGGAAGATCAGGAGAATCCCAAGAAGTGCGGCCACCTCCCGGGGAAGTGTCTGGTACCGGCCGAAGAGATGGCGAGAAAGGTCCGGGCGGCGGTGGATGCGCGGCGCGACCCTGATTTTCTCATCGTTGCGAGGACGGACGCGCGGGCTGTTGAAGGGTTGGACGCGGCAGTCCGTCGCGCCCGCATCTACGCGGATGCCGGCGCAGACGCGATTTTTCCGGAGGCGCTGGAGTCGGCCGAGGAGTTCAGGGCGTTTGCGAAGGCGTTGGAGAAGGAAGGGGCCCGCCTCCCGCTCGTGGCGAACATGACGGAGTTCGGCAAAACGCCATACCTGAACGCCAGGGAGTTCGAAGACCTCGGCTACCGGATCGTGCTGTTCCCCGTGACGGCACTGCGCGTTGCGATGAAGGCCATCGACACCATGTTGAGCGATCTCAAGGCGCAGGGCACGCAGCGCGACCTGCTGTCGAGCATGCAGACCCGTCAGCAGCTCTACGACCTGCTGCGGTACGCCGAATACGAACGGCAGGACCAGGAGATTCAGAAGGGAGACGAACGTGAACACGACGACTGACGCGAAGGACTACAGCCCGGGCCTTGAAGGGGTGATCGCCGGAGAGTCGGCGCTCTGCCAGGTGGACGAGGGCGAGCATGGCCTGCGCTATCGTGGGTATGCGGTCAGCGAATTGGCGGAACGCTCGACCTTCGAAGAGGTGGCCTATCTCTTGTTGTTCGGTGAGCTTCCTTCGCGAAAAGAACTCGCGGACTTTGCGGCGCGATTGCACGTCGAGTGGCCCTTGTCGGGCCCGGTGGAAGCGTTCATCGGCGTCACGCCGCCGAGCGCGCATGCCATGGATATTCTGAGGACCGGCGTATCATTGCTCGGCATGACGGATCGAGACGCCACGGATGAGGGCGTCTCGGCGCCCCTGGGGCGGGAGGGTGCGAGCGTTGGGTCGCACGACGCCAATCTACGCAAGGCTGTGCGATTGATCGCACAGATTCCGACGATCATTGCGAACGCGCACCGGCTGGCGCATGCCAAACGCCATGTACAGCCGCGAGAAGAGCTGACCTTTTCGGAAAACCTGCTCTACCTTCTGACCGACCGTCATGGTGATGAGAAGGCCCGGCTGATGGCCCGCGTGCTGGATGTCTCACTGATTCTGTATGCCGAGCATGAGTTTAACGCCTCCACGTTCGCCGCCCGCGTGACCGCGTCCACGATGACCGACCTCCATGGCGCGATCACCTCCGCAATCGCCGCGCTCAAAGGTCCCCTGCACGGCGGGGCGAATGAAGCGGTGGCCAAGATGCTGTTGGAGATCAAGAACCGGGATCGGGCCGAGCGGTGGGTCCGGGACGCTCTTGCGTCCAAGCGCCGGGTGATGGGCTTCGGCCATCGGGTGCTGCGGCACGGCGACGCCCGGTCCGAGATCATCCAGCGGCACGCGGAAGCGTTGAGTGCGTCCTGCGGGGACAGGCGCTGGTACGACATCGCAAAAATCGTGGATCGGATCATGCGTGAGGAGAAAGGCCTCTATCCCAATCTCGACTTCTATACCGCCGTGGCATATGTGGTGATGGGCATTCCCCGCGATCTGTATACTCCTGTGTTTGTGTGCTCGCGTATCGCCGGATGGTGCGCCCATGTGATCGAGCAACAGGATCATAACCGCCTGATTCGCCCGCGAGCCCTCTATACCGGGCCCGAGCCCCGTGACTATGTGACCGTCAATGAGCGTGGCTGACCCCATTCTCCAGGCGCGGCGATTGGAAGGCGACTTTGCCTTCCCCTGGAAATCGTTCGCCGAGTTCATTCGTTCCCGTGTCGAAGATCCGCAGCTTGCCGACCGTGCCTTCCTGGTCTACGTGGACGAGGATTGTGGTATCGAGCGAGAATACCGGTATGCCGAGTTCGGCGAGCGGCTCGAGCGGCTGGTGTCGTTCATGCGTGAGGTGCTGGGTCTGCGGCGCGGAGATCGCGTGACGACCGTCCTGTTCAACCACGACCAGACGGTCTTGCTTTATTTTGCTGCCTGGATATTGGGCATCGCGGTCGTGCCGATCAATGTCGAAGAATCTGCCGAGAAGAAGCGGTACATTCTCGAACATTCCGAGGCGGCGGCGGTCTTTTGCTGGAAGGCGTACATGAAGGAGGTCGAGAGCCTCTGTACAGACCTGCCTGTTCTTCGCACGGTCATTGGCGTCGAAGACGATGGTTGTGAGGTCGGGCCGATCTTCAACCGCTCGGACCGGCCGACCGTCAACGAAGAGACAAGCCTGAATGACGAGGCGTTGATCGTCTACACCTCCGGCACGACGGGGCCGCCCAAGGGCGTCATCCTCACCGCGGCGAATCTCCTCATAGACGCCGATGCGATTGCGGCATGGCACGGCTTCGGCTCGGCAGACCGGCTCATGTGCGTGCTGCCCATCCACCATGTGAACGGCACCGTCTGCACGCTGGTCACGCCGTTATATTTCAAAGGCGGGACGGTCTTGTGCAGAAAGTTCAAGACCGCGGGGTTCTGGCGCAACCTGGCACGGTTTCGCATCACCTGCGTCAGCGTCGTGCCCACCCTGCTCGAGTTTCTGATGGACGCGGATGAGGATACCTCCTCGCAAGACTTGGCCGGGTTCGGCGGCTTCATCTGCGGCGCAGGGCCGTTGTTGAGGGAGACAGCGGGGCGGTTTGAGTTGCGTTTCGGATTTCCGATCCGCCACGGCTATGGCCTGTCCGAGACGACCTGTTATTCCTGCTTCCTGCCGAACGACCTGTCCGCCGCGGAGCGCCGTGACTGGCTCACCCGCCACGAGTTTCCTTCTATCGGGCTGCCGATCAAGCACAATGAGATGGTGATTCTGAATGATCGTGGTGAGAAGGTTATTGACGGTATGCGAGGGGAAATCTGCATTCGTGGACGCACGGTGTGCTCAGGCTATTTTAAGCGTCCGGACGCGAACGAGGCCGCCTTCCGGTGGGGATGGTTCCGGTCAGGCGACGAGGGGTTTGTCGTGAGGGATGCGGCCGGGCGGCCGTTTTTCTTTATTTCGGGCCGGCTGAAGGAACTGATTATTCGCGGCGGCGTCAATATTTCCCCGTTGGAGATTGACGACGTGCTCAAAGGCCACCCGGCAGTCAAATTCGCGATGGCCGTGCCGTTCGAAAACCGGTATTACGGAGAAGAGATCGCCGCCTATGTCGT
>Ga0066685_10000406_pt1 | contig 14666 bp, 11 predicted proteins | sample GraSoiAngelo_134_FD_62305 | JGI IMG/M metagenome (GOLD analysis project Ga0066685, IMG submission 62305) | Grasslands soil microbial communities from the Angelo Coastal Reserve, California, USA - 14_0929_05_30cm | ecosystem: Environmental > Terrestrial > Soil > Grasslands | place: USA...
AACCATCCCATCGGGGTGATCTTGGTCCGGCGCGCCTTGCGCTACGGCGGTGCCTGGATTGTGCCATTGTCCTACGAAGGCTTCCGTGTGCCAAAATTGTGCGTGAGGCCATGTTGGCAAGACACAATTGGATCTTCAAGTCGCAAGTTCGTTCCGGAGCGTTTGGATGGAAGGGTTCGCATCTCGCCGGTGAGCGTTTGAAGGCAGCCGTCACAGAAATCAGGAAGCAACATTTACGTAACAGGACGACAAGTCCGCTTTGCACTGTGGCTTCTATTCGGCGCAGTTCTTCTAGTTCTCTTCATTGCGTGTGCGAACGTCGCTAGCCTACTCCTGTCACATGGCGCGGCCCGCGCCAGAGAACTCGCTGCTCGGATGGCACTCGGAGCGGGAAAGAAAAGACTCGTGCGCCAATTGCCTATAGAGGGCACGGTGATGTAGTTGATTTCTGGCTGTTTGGGAATCGCTTTCGCGGCCGTTGCTGATCGCTTGCTATCCGGCTGGCTCCCTCTGATATCCCACGTCTGCATGAAGCTGGCATTGATTCTGGAGTCCTTTCCTTTGTCTAATCCTTTCATTTTTTGCCGCTTTCATTTTTGGGCTCGTTCAACGGCATTTTCCGGAGGGTTTGTTTCCAGCTACGACCGCTACCAAGGGCCGGATACGCCCTTTGCTTCGTCGGGCGTCAATCTCATCCGAGCAGGGGAGCCGGAACGACTGCATAACTTTCCTGACCGATCGATTTTCTGTAGCATGAAGCCTTGAACTGCTGGGCCTTGAAGCAAATGTGCGCGACCAACGCGAAATCGGGGCTCATCTGAAATCAGTAATTGCTTTTTGTTCTTTTCATAGTGCGCGACCTCCAAATTGATATGTCCTTTCTCTATGCATTTTGGTGGAAATTGAGTCGCCAGTGTAGAATCCACTGTACCAACGGGAGATTATCCTCTATAAGCTGGGATCTGCGTCATTTGAGACGCGGGTTCCTTCGACATGACATTGAAAATGTCAAACTCGAAACATAAGATGACTCTGCCCGGCTCCATCCGGGATTTCGTCGAACGGCAGACGAGGCTTCCGCTCGAGAGCCTGTTCGAGGATGGTGAACTGCCCTCTTATCCTTACTGCGAGTACTGGCGCCGGGCCGTCGCGGCCATGCTCCTCTCGGGGCGGATTGCGGCCAAGGATGACGGCTTCCCCAACATGACGGACGTGAACCGGATCTGCAAGGAAGCAAACTTCGATCAATATTTATTCGAAGCGACGAGCCGGTTTCTGGTTGCCGCGAAAATCATCCAGCCCAACAAGCAAGGTTCCCGGTATGAGCCCGCCAAGTTCAGCGATGCTTTTTGGAACCACCAACTCCAACCTTTGCGGGAAACGGCGCGCCAAGCCTTCCTCGAATTGGTCCAGCAGTTCACCTCCTTTCGGGTGTGGCGGCCCACCTTCGCCATCAGTTCAATGCTGGATGGGTTTGTGGCCTTGTTTGCTGCTGCGTTTCAAGACCTGGCGATCCGCAGGGACCACGCCGGCAAGGTGTTCCTTGAATTCAGCAAGCTGCCCACCTCGGACTTGATCGGTCTTGGCAAGCAGTTGGGCCTCAAGAAGTTCCAGTGCGATGCAGAAGGTTGGGACAGCTGGTTGGACGAGCCCGGGCAGCAGGCCTTACTTTCGGCGCTCTATTATTCCAGTTGGGCTTATACAACGGACCACCAGAAGCTGAGCTGGATCTACCTAAGCGATACCGCACGGATCATCTTGGGGCTCGTGGCACCGCCGGAATTGCCGGCGCCGGCCGTCGACTTCAAGGTGCTCCCCAACCTATGTGTGCTGGCCGGTGCGGACCTGCCGCCGGAGAAACTCGTGCCGCTATTCCGCCATTGCAAAATCAACCGCATCGATCGAGTATTCGAATTCCAGTTGGACAAGCGCCAGTTGACAGAGACAACATGGCAAGAGCCGTTGGTCCGGAAGCTGCGCGAAGTGTTGGAAGAATCGGGGCCTCTGCCTGCGACGGCTGACAGCCTGCTTAGGCACAGGCCTCTCGGGGGCGGCGAAATCCGGATTCGCGGCTGTAGTGCGATTGTGCAATCTGAAAGCCCGGAAGTTTTGGATGCCATTCGGCAGCACCGCCGCCTGAAGGGTTACCTGGAGGCGGGGGCGCCGAAGGATTATCTGCTCATTAAGCAACAATCGAATCCAAGCAACTTTATTCAGCGCTGCGAGGAACTTGGGTTTAGAGTCACAATATTGCAGAGCTAGGTTGAAAGAAAGAGGAAATGCCCACCGCCCGGTACGAAAATCCCCTCATCGTGCAAAGTGACCATACGGTTCTGGTCGAGGTGGACAGTCCCTGCTATGTCGAGGCACGAGATGCGCTGGCGCGTTTTGCCGAACTGGTGAAGTCGCCCGAGCATGTTCACACCTATCGCATCACACCGCTCTCGATTTGGAACGCGCGCGCCGCCGGCGTGACGGTCGAATGGATCCGCGAAAGGTTACGCGAGCTTTCCAAGTACGATGTTCCGCGTCATGTCGAGTTCGAAATTGCGGAGTTCGCCGCGCGGTTCGGGAAACTGAAGCTAACGCGAGATCACCGCGGTCTGGTGCTGAGCATTTCGGATGCAGCGCTCGCCGAGGAACTGATTCGCCATCAAACTGTGACCTCCCTCCTGGCCCAGCGTATCGGATCGCGGGAGTTCCTTGTCGAACCGGCAGAGCGAGGCCGGTTGAAACAAGCCCTGATCAAGGTCGGCTATCCCGTCGAAGACCTGGCAGGCTACCGCGAGGGCGAACAGCTTGAGCTCATCCTGCGCAAGGAAACGCGAGGGGGGCTGAGCTTCCACCTGCGGGATTATCAACGGGAGGCTGCCGAGACCTTCTATGCAGCGGGAACGGCGCGCGGCGGTTCAGGGGTAATCGTGTTGCCCTGCGGGGCCGGGAAAACCGTCGTCGGTCTGGCGTGCATGGCCCGCCTGCAGACCTCCACCCTGGTATTGACTACCAGTGTCACGGCAACCCGCCAGTGGATCGCGGAACTCATGGACAAAACCACGCTGCCCGGAGAGGCCATCGGAGAGTACAACGGCCACACGAAGGACATTCGGCCGGTGACCATCGCCACCTACAACATCCTCACCTGGCGCGCCGACAAGACCGGCAGGTTCGCCCATCTGGAGCTGTTCGATCAGCGCGATTGGGGGCTAATCATCTACGACGAAGTCCATCTGCTGCCGGCGCCCGTGTTCCAAGTGACCGCCGGGCTGCAGGCCCGCCGGAGGCTGGGCTTGACGGCTACACTCGTGCGCGAAGATGGCCGGGAGGATGACGTGTTCGCGCTGATCGGACCGAAAAAGGTCGACATGCCCTGGAAGGAACTGGAGCGGCAGGGCTGGATTGCCTCAGCCCAGTGCCACGAAGTGCGTGTCGCGATGCCCGAGCCGTTGCGTATGGATTACGCCGTAGCGTTGCCGCGCGACAGGTTCCGCATCGCCGCGGAAAACCCGCTCAAAAAAGAGATGGTGCGGCAGATTCTCGCGTATCACCCCCATGCACAGACCCTGATCATCGGGATGTATGTGGAGCAGCTCCGCGAACTGGCGGAGGAGCTCGAGGTCCCGCTTTTGACCGGAAGCACCCGGCAAAGTCGGCGCGATGAGTTGTTTACGCAGTTCAAAGCCGGCGCGATCCGCTTACTTGCTGTTTCGAAAGTTGCGAACTTCGCGGTCGATCTACCCGACGCGTCGGTGGCCATCCAGGTTTCCGGGACGTTCGGCTCTCGTCAGGAGGAGGCCCAGCGGCTGGGCCGCATTCTGCGTCCTAAGCCGGGCGAGAACCAGGCGCACTTCTACACCCTGGTTTCGCAGGACACGGTCGAACAGGATTTTGCGCTAAAGCGGCAACTATTTCTTTGCGAGCAGGGCTATGAATATGAAATTCACGATATCGAGCAGTTGCGCCAAAAGCAGCTGGCCGACGAGAGTTGTCCGAAACTTCCTTTCCCGACATGGCGCGGGTCAAATGAATAACGCGCGCTTTTCCGTTCTTGTGGAGAGAGGGCGGCTCTCATGATCGCCACGAATGAGATCCTGGATTCTCTTCTGCCGTTGCTGCATCCCGATGGCCCGGAGTTGCACCTCAACGCCGCCATCCTAGAGGTGGCCGAGCCAGCACTGCTGGCGGAATTGGCCGCCGATCCCCGGATTCGCAGGTATCTGCTGGCGCGCCTTTCCGACACTGTCGTCCTGGTCGACCCCGGCCATGCCCGAGACTTAGAGAGCGCGCTGCTGGATGCCGGTCACACTCCCAAAGTGCTCAGAGGAGATTTCCAATGAAACTCGGCCCCGTCCTCCAATCCATGGCCAAGGTGAACGTCGAACTCCAAGGCTTTCGCTCCGATGAATTGAAACAAGCGGCCCGTTTTTGGGTGGGCAAGGAAGCGGGCTCCTATAACAAAGAAAAGTGCATCGCCGCCCTGACCCAGGCTATGAACGGTGATGATGCCACCCAGCGCGTGCAGACCGCTTTGTCGGAGAAAGAGCGGCAGGTTATGGCCATCTTCACACGCTACGGTCCGACGGTTTCCGGCGCTGTGTTGACGGCGGAAATGTATGCCCGCGGCTTTGTCCAGTCGCCGCCCGAGGACAAGGCTTCGCAAAGTTCCTACCGCTCTTATTGCGAACAGAAAAAAACTGACCTCATCCGCCGATTATCTGAAAAGCTCGTCTTGGTCGGCAACTCTTACGACTTGTATTATTCCAGTTCCTATACTTCCAGCTATCCTCGATTATCCCTTCATCCTGCGCTCATGAAGGCGGTCAAGCCAGCCGCTCCGTTGCCCTGGAGCGCTTCCCGCGTATGCCCTGAGGCCGTGGGAACCGAGCGTCGCTCATCCGCGGAGGTGGCGCTCGACCTGTGGCGGGTTGCGTCGGCGCTGCGCAGGATGGGGGCCTGGGCGACCGTCAAGGGCGATTCCCCCTCCAAGGCGACGCGCGCCCGGATGCGAAAAGAGGTGGGTCTCTGCGATGCCGAAAAAGATCCGCTTTCGCCGCCCGATCCGGAGTCGCTGTTCTACGAACTGCTCCACGGCATGGGCTTGCTGAATTTTGGGGACCAGCCATCATGGATCCACGAGAAAGCACTGGAACGACACCTGCAACAACCTCCCGCCGCACAGGCATGGCACTGGGTGCGCGCGTGGCTCCACATGTCGCTGTGGCAGGATGGCATCGGTGTCGTTCCCGACCGCGACAGCGATTACGCTTTCGTTCGTATCGAGCCGGCAAAGCTCGCTCGCGCTCGTGAATTGCTCGCGTGGGCGTTGAGCGGGGTGGCGCACGCGTCCGATGGCTGGCTCGACCTGGAGACCTTTCTGCGGGACCTCTGGCGGGCATCGCAGAAGAATGCGATCGACTTCTACTGCAATGACTTCGCCTGGAATCCGGAATTCGAGATGGCTCGAAAAAAGGAGCAATATCCCGCGGGGAACGACCGCATGCTTGCATTCTGGCTCGCCAGCGAGGCTATCTGGGCGGCGAATGCCATCATGGTCACGCTGGTCACGCTTGGATTGGTCGAACGCGGCCAGACTGCCGGCGGTAAAATCCGCCCGTGCTTTCGTCTGACAGAATTGGGGCGCGTTGTGTTCGGCGCGCCGGAAATCGCGGCTGTTCAAAAGGAGCCAGAGGCGCGTTTTCTTACGGTGCAGCCAAATTTGGATGTAGTGGCGTATCTGGAATCGGCCGATGCCCGGCAGATTTGCACATTAAACCGCTTTGCCGCCGCCGCGCCGAGGGCCACTGGTCCTGTCCAGACCTTCGCACTCCGCCGCGAATCCCTCTACGCGGCTCTGGAATCCGGGATGACATTTGACGAAGTTCATAGTTTCCTGGCCGAACATGGGAAAACCGAACTGCCTGCGAACGTCAATCGAATGCTGTCGGAATGGGCAGTCAGACGCGAGTCGCTGGTGCTGCGGACGAAGGTGGCCTTGGCTTTGGGACCTGCGGAAACCCAGACTCGGAGCCGGGCATTGAATGACAACGTATTTCTGCTGCCTTCGATGACCGTCAAGATAGCTGCCAAAGAATTTGCGGGCTGGACGATCCTGGACCATGAGGACAAGCCGGAACGAACGTGGACCGCCGATGAACTTGGCAGCCTGTCGACCAACAGTGGCCACAGTATTTCACAAATACGCCTCGCCTGCATCGCGGACCGCACGGCGACGGGCTGGCAAATTACGCAAAAGTCCGTCGCCCGCGCGCGCGTGAGTGGAATGACGGCCGATCGAATTCTGGAATGGCTGGGCGGGCATCTGACCGCGGGAGTCCCGGCCTTGCTGGAAGTGGCCGTCCGCAATTGGACGGGCCGCCAGGGCGTCAAGCTAAGTCAGGCCCCGTTGCTGCGGATAGTGCAACCGCAGGCAAAGGAGGCCCTGCTTCACAGCGCGACTTTCCGGCCATTCCTGGCCGGACACATCCCGCCGGAATGGTTCTTGATTCGCGAGGAACATTTGAGCGAAGTGCGCGACTTGCTGGAAAGGCTGGGATTTACGATCGGTGAGTCATTGGATCCGGCGCCACTCGGGGCGGTGCAAAACACTGCGAAAGATTCGCCGGCGGCCATTCGTCGAACCAGCTTGATGCCAAAGCGACCACCCCGACCGTGAGCATGACTCCTGGCTGAGGTTAGCAAGAACCTCGTCCATCTGGAATCAATGGATGTTGGTGTGGATCCGCTTCAACCTACATTCCGCACTTTGACAGGGCCGGCTCTCAGCTGAATTCCTGTTCGATATCTATGGTATAACTGTTATACTAGCCGACGCGCTTCGATTTTGACACGAAGAAAAGCAAGAAGCCCCGGGCAAACCCAAAGCGGGGCATCGGTTTCGAGGAAGCGCAGGAGATCTTCACGCGTCCGTCCTACCTGGATGCGCGTTCTGATGTTCCGGAACAATATCGCGCGATCGGCTGACTGGGTGGCCGAATGTACTCCTTGATTTTCGAAATGCGCCGCGATTCCGCAGGCGAATACTACCACCTGGTCAGGCTTTGGAAATCCACGCATCAGGAAAGGAAACTCTATGAAGAGCACTCGTAAAAAACCAAGGCCCGTTTCCGTCGATGCCATTGCGCGCCTCGCCGATCGTGGAAAAGATGTCTCTCGTTTTTTCACCAATTCCGGAAAAATAATGCCGCCCATTCAGCGCGTCAATGTCGACCTCACCGCCATCATGCTCAACGAACTTGACGCCACCGCCAAGGAACTCAACATTAGCAGGCAAGCTGTCATCAAGACCTTGCTCCGCCAGGGCCTTGATCGTCACTATCTCGCCAAATCCCGCGCCCGCAGACTCGCGTAGCGTTCCCCTGGTGGTCTGCCTCCTCATTGTCGTCCGGAGCGAAGCGAAGGATCGCACTCGATCCGTACCGAAACCCGATCTATCAACTCCTCAGCCGTAATTTGTGCCGCTTCTTTGGCTGATTTGCTTCCTTGTCTAACTCAGCCGCGCCATGGAAAAAGCAAACACACTAACCGTCGGCGTCTTAGTAAAGGAGCAGAGTTCTCTGCAGATGATGCGCCTTTGCGACGCGCCATCAGAGGCCATTGACCTCCTCCACGGGCTAAAGTCCGCGAATTACGAGCGCCAGCCCAGTGCGTGCGCGCCGTCATCGCCGCAATCTGAACGTCGGCGGAAATGTGCTCTCCCAAAACGGCTCCTGGTCCCGCGGTGCAGCAGGTGATAGCCTGTCTTCTATCGACAGAACACAGTGTATGTGCAGCTTTATTGGCAATCGGAGAAATGCGGCTTGAGCGGAGATTCAAAAGATCAGGTTACTTCCGCAGCAGAATGTTTCCCAGCCAGGGAACCGGCAATGCGCCCTGGTCCAAGGCGCGGTCGTGGAAGTCGGCCAGCGTGAAGTTCTTGCCTCTGGCTGCTTCATAGGCGCGGCGCAGGCGCCACCATTCGCTGGTACCCACATAATAAGTCGGTAACTGGGTAGAACTAAGCTTGGCCCGCTGCAATTTGCCCTCGGCCTCGGCGCGGGTCTGGAAGGCGTCGTTCATCATGAACGACATGGCCTGGTCGTCCGTCATTTTCATGGTCTGCATGCGGACATCGAGGATGGCATTGCCGACGCCGCGCAGCCAGACTTTCAGGTAGCTGATGCGGTAACGCGGATCGTTGTCGGCAAAACCCTGCTGCATCATGACTTGGGCGATGTACTCGGCCCAGCCTTCGCCGTATGCTCCGTTGCCGAACAGGCCGCGGGCGAGGCGTCGGGTTATAGGCTGGATTTCGTTGGCGTGCTCGGCCTGCACGTAGTGGCCGGGCAGCGCCTCGTGAATGGTGAGCCATTTCAGCACCCAGTTGTTGTACTCGCGCAGCTTCGACTCGGCCCGGTCTTCGGGCGTCTTCGGATCGATGGGCGTAATCCAGTACTGGGCCTCGGCGTTGGGATCGAGCGGCGGGGCAGAGTGGAACCCAGCGACCGAGTAGATGCCGCGCATGAAGGGCGGCGTCGGGATAACCTTTAAGTTGTCGCGCGACTTTAGCGAGACGATCTTCTTATCGATGATGAATTGCCGGATGCTCGCCAGATCGTCTTTCACCGTCTGCACCAAGGCGTCGCGCTTAGGGTGATCATCGGAAATCCTCTGCAGCACCTCACCGATGACCTTGTTCTCGCGTTCCTGCGCGCTGAGGCTCGCATGGTCGTCGTGATCGGGGAAGTACTGCTTGTGCAGGGGCAGGGCGATCTGGAGCATTTCGGCGCGCGTCTTCTTGAGTTCGTGTTCCGCATCGGCGAGGACCTGGTCGGAGCTGACCGGAGTTTCCATGACCAGGCGGAATTTTTCTGCATAGAGCTCTTTGCCTAGGCGCCAGGTACGAGCGGTCTTCCGCTTCGCCAGATCGTCCTGAAGCCAGCGGGAAAAATTCTTGAGCGCTTCGATAGCCTGAGGCGCGACTTTATCGAACTGGGCTTTCAATTTCGATCCGGGGGGTATGGCAGGGGCAATGGTGTTCTCGATCAGATCGATATTGCCGTCGTTTTCCTCGATGGCGACCTTGATGAAGATGGGGTCGGCATCGACCAGCTGGCTGCGCGCCTGGTCGAGGAAGTGCGGGCTCGCGGCAATGCGGGAGAGGATGTCGCCGAGGCGGACTTCCTCTGGCGCAAAGTCATCGGTGAGCGGCTGAAAGAGCGCCCCGCCCAGGAGCTCCACGTAGAACGTGGGGTTGTGCTTGTAATTCTGGATGCGGTCCAATTCGAGCAGGGTGAGGGCAATCTGGTCGTCGATCAGCTGCCAATCGGCGGCATCCTCGACGCCAAGTGAGGCAATGGGGGTCTCGGTGCGGAAGCGCTCGCGCCACTGCGCATTGAGGCGGCGCTGTTCCGCCACGCCCGCGGCACTCATGTCGTCGAGCAGGGCATCGAGCGCGATGGTCTTGCCGGTCTTGGGATCGAGGTGATGATGGTACCCGGCCTGGGAGGCCGCGGAGGGCGAAAGCGCCAGCGTCTCGTGAATGAACTCTTCACTGAGCTTGGCGAATTTGGCGTTAGCATCGCCGGATGAATGGAAGGTCTGCGCCATGAGGACACCAGAGATTAGAACACAGGCGGTGACGGACAAGACTTGCATGGTGCCTCGATTCTGGCGGGATGCGGAAAAACTCAGTCTCGCATCTTAGGTTGCGCCCCGAGGCAAGTCAACGAAGACAATCTGCTCGCGAGCCAGGACTGGCGCAGTCTCCGGAGATTCGCGAGACGCTCTAAGCCTGCGTTGCCTCGGTTCATGATGGTGATTCCTCGAAGGGAGGCGGTGGCCCTCAGGAAGCCGGAACTCATCCTAGTTGAGACGCAGGTTGCGCCCGGAATCCATCGACGACTGGAAAACTGTTGGCGTACGACAGACCACCGCGCCGCTAGCCAGCCGTGATTTTGCCCGCAACTTTCCGCACCAAGTCGAGATTCACCATCCGTCGACAATTCGGTCCACTTTGCCTCGAAGAGCTCGCTGTGGCCTTCCACAACTCGTATCTGGCCACCTACCTGGATCCTATCCTCTCGAACTCGCCAGCACGAAAAAAAGTATTCCGTTGAGCATACTTTTCATGGCCTAGTACCGATGAATAACCGGATGACGGAGTGGGAAAGTCCCTACTAAGTTGCCGCAGTCCAAGCGCTTATCAAAAAGTGTCTAACGTGGCAGCAGACTTGCCCCACTGCAAGCGTCGGTGACTTCTTTCGGGCTCCCCGCAGTTAGCCAAGGGGCTAACCGCCATCAACGCAAGGGAACGTTTCAAAGAACTGCTCACGGGTGTGGAAGGAAGGATTTTGTGAGAGAACTGCCACAATCTGAGGCTAACGACATGCCTGAAGCCGAGGCCATTCGACTCGCGCTGCAAGGCAATGTTACGGCATTTGAAAGGCTCTATCGGTTGCACCGCCGCCGAGTCTTTACTCTGTGTGTTCGCATGCTGGCAAACTCGGCGGAAGCCGAAGACTTGACCCAGGAAACCTTTCTGACTGTCTTCCGCAAGATTCGGGCGTTTCGCGGCGAAACCTCATTTTCCACTTGGCTGCATCTCGTAACCGTGACTGTCGTGCTCATGCACATTCACAACAAGATGGTCGCCGAAACGTCTCGGGAGGAAACCACAGACAGGACGGAAGAAACTGAAGCCTGTGGTGTGGAGTTGGGCGATGCCGACCTGTACTTGAACAACACCATTGACCGCCACGGTCTCCAGACGGCTATCGATCAGTTGCCCCCCGGATTCAAGCCGCGGTTTGTGCTCTACGACAAGGAAGGCTACGCACACAAGGAGATGGCCGATAGGCGCGGGCGCTCGACGGGCACTTCAAAGTCGCAACCGCGCAAAAGCCGGCGGCTCCCTGAACTGTCTCAGAAAGGCCAAAACAACGGTTCGCCAGGAAAAACCCGCTCTGCCAATTGCTTTACCTTCGGGGCTGTGCCGCCCGGCAATCATCCCTCGGCCCGTGGCAACAAGATTGTTCCCTTCAGACGCAAAAGATACGCAGCCATCGGTGATTTGAAAAGTGAAATCGATGACTCGACTGCAGACGCTGGCGCAGTTTTTCAGTAAGAACCAGCCTCGGCAGAAGAAATCATATCCCTAAGGAGACAATATGCGGATCCTTTCAGATCTGTCTTGGTTGGTCGTTGGTACCGTCGTTGCAGCCTTCTTCATCGAGCTCTTTGTCAGTTTGAGGGCGGTCAACAAAGCGCCGGACTGGCAAGAGCTTGACGACCATGAGTCCGGGGCCCCTGACACGGATCGGGCCGCGGCTGGCGTTCGCACGGAGTAAATCTCGCTGGACGCTGATGCCGTCGCCGTTCAGAAACCCGTGGAGCCACGCTCGCCGGAGTGCCTGGGCGAAGACACGCGCCTCGCCAGCGGAGGTCATTCTCCTTCGCACCTTTTCGTCGACGGCGATCTCCTCAATTTTGAAGAGCGCTGCGGCCAACGGACTAACTGGAACTGGGGAGGGGACCCCACGGAGCTCATCAGGGGAGTTGGGGAATGACTCGAGTGGAAGACCAAGGGCTGATCCGCAACAGAAGGAGCATTCCATGTCGTCCACGGCAAACCAACAACGGGCCCGAAAATCCTGCGAGTGGCTTGAATCTCCGAACCTAATTCTCTCCACAGCTTCGCTCCTCCTCATCTTTCTGTTTTGGCCGCCAGTAGCCCGAGCTCAATTGCTTTCTCCCTTTCCCCACTCGTCTGGAACCATTTCCGGCACCGTGCTCGTTGCGGAAGAAAATCGTCCGGCCGGAGGGTTGCGCGTGCAAGTGAAGTCATTCGCTGGCGGATTGGCCGCCACGGCTGTCACCGACGCGTTCGGCCGCTTTCAGGTCTTCGGCCTGGGCTCCGGGACCTATAACCTGCTCATCGAAGAGCGAGGCTTCGAGCCGGTCCAAGAAACAGTGCAGCTAGGCGGGTTCTCGCCCGATTTGTTGCTTTACTTGAAAAGAGCCCAGGCATTTCGCACCAGTCAAACAGGTTCCAGTATTTCGGTGCGAGAGCTGAAGATACCGGCCAGGGCGCATCAAGCTTTCGACAAAGGATTGGAGCAACTGAAAAAGAATGACCCGGCCGGTAGTCTGGCGCGCTTTGCGCAAGCCGCTGCAGCATTCCCGAACTATTATGAGGCTTACTATCACATGGGCGTGGCGGACATGCGGCTGGGCCGGAACGAGGAGGCCGAGCGTGCCCTCCAAACGGCAATTGATTTGAGTGCGGGCCACTACCCTCCGGCCCAATATGCCTTGGGTATGCTCTTCTGCCAGCGAAGAGAATTTGCTGACGCGGAGAAAATTATCCGTAGAGGACTGGAACTGGATGGGGCTTCCTGGACCGGCCATTATTACTTGGCCGTGGCGGTTTATTCCCAGAACCGCTTAGAAGAGGCTGAGAAAAGCGCTCATGAAGCCATTCTACGGCGGCCTGATTTTCCTTTGAGCTATTTGTTGTTGGCGAAAATCCATCTCCGCAAGCGCGACTATGGAACGATGCTGGACGAGTTGAATACCTATCTCAAGCTCGAGCCAAATGGCCCTAGGAGTGGCCAGGCTCGCCAGATGAGGGAAGCGGCCCGTGAGGCTCTTTCTAAATCCGAAATTGTCCAAGAACCTGTCGCCGTCGAGCGGTGAAGGAACCCCCATCACACAAGTTTCGCTTCCTGCCAGATGAATGTCGAATTTTTTAAAAACGAGGAAACGATCAACCATCGTCTCTTACAAGAACTCCTGAAGAGAACAGAAAAGGGCGGCAACCGGTTGAGCCGTCTCGCAAGACCAGCTAGCAATCCTCTCCCTCCAGGGAGACGCGGGCGTCAAAACTACTTTGCCTGGAGGTGCGCATGCGAGAAAACGCCGGCAACCCGGTTGAGATGGGCTGCCGGCGCCGCTTTGCGCTTGTGCCGCATGGCTTGCTCTAATCCAGATCTAATCTGGCGGGGGCCGCCGTCAAGTGCAGCTCCCTGGGATACAAGATCCGTTTTTCGCCAGGAAACGGTTTGGAGAAGTTCGTATTCGCATACCAGATTGCGTGGTCGAGCAGGTTCGGGTCGGCGATGTCCGGTTTCTGATCAGGTCCTGGTGGGAAGTAGCGTGCGACTTCCTTCTGCCAGGCCTTTTGCAGTTTATTGCTGGCGGCGGCGTTTAGTGTGTCGAGCGGAATCTGATTGGGAATGAAACTGTAGGGAGTTTGATCGAGCCTGTCCGTAAAGGCGTCACTCATGGGCGCAGCCAGCTGGTCGTGCTGGTTCATGGGGGGAAGGCCGAGGAGTTCCTCGATGGTTCGGACCATGTTGATTTGCGTGTAGTAGGTGTGATTCACCTGACCGCGCTGAATGTAGGGGCTCACGATATAGGCCAAGGAGCGGTGACCATCGACGTGATCGACACCCGCCTGGGGATCGTCCTCCACAAAGAAGAGCGCCGTGTTTGACCAGTACGGGCTGTGGCTGACAGCGTCCACCAAACGGCCTACGGCGAGGTCGTTATCGGCAACCTGCGACGCGGGAGTGGGATCACCGACGCTGCCGCCGCTGGTGTGATCGGTGCACAAGGTCATCACGATCAGGTTCGGCAGATTTTTATTGGTTACGTATTGTTGGAAGTCAGCGAGAAAGATATCCAAGCGGTATTGATCCGGAATGCCAGTATTGAAAATGGGAAAGGCCGGATTGATGTGTTGCGCCACGGAGGGGACATCAGCGACGGCATGGAAGGTGCCGACCGGGACATGCAAAGAACCGGTCTTCTTGCCTTCCAGAATCAGAGAATCGTTGTACCAGTCCGTCCAGGTTCCGAACGGCTGGCCGGTCGGGCCGACGAAAGAAGGAGCGTATTCGCCGTACATGCGCACCGTCAGACCGTGCGCCAAAGCATCCGTCCAGAGGAATCCGGTAGGTGCATAGACCAGGCTGTCGCCCCCATTGTAGGGGTAGCTGCGATTGAAGTCGGTGAACTGCTTTTCGATATAATCCGGCGCAATGGCCTGATCCGTCCACTGATGGCCGTCGGCAGACAGCACGCCCGAATCATAGAAGTTGTCAAACAACACATACTGACCGGCGAGAGCGTGGTGGTTCGGAGAAACTTGGGCTCCGAACTGCACGAGCGACGGATCACCATTGCCAAGCGGCACATCGCCAAGAACCTGGTCATAGGTGCGGTTTTCCTTGATGACATAAATCACGTGCTTGATGGGGTGGTGCTCACCGAAAACCAGTGGCCGGTTGGTTTCGACGGACTCGCGACGATTCCAGCCGTTATTGGCAGCGACCTGGACATGGTAGGTGGCGAAACCACTGGCGTTGGGCAGCGGAACAATGGAAACGCTCCCGACAAAGCTGTGGGTGTTTTTGCCGCTCGGATTCCCGGTATTGGGGACGACTGAGCCTACGGCCGTTCCTTTGGTGTTGGCAACGATCAAGCGCTCAGGCAGGCTGCTCCGTGTACCGGACTGCTCCGCCGTCTGCGCGGCGGCAACAGCCACATAGGACGGATACCAGGCCGTGGGGAGAAATCCCTCAAATACTAAGTCCCGGTCTTCGCTCCAGCGATAGAGTGCGATCGCGTTGTTTGCGCCCAGGCTAACCGCCAGCTCGTCGCGCGAGGTG
>Ga0066685_10000409_pt1 | contig 14645 bp, 8 predicted proteins | sample GraSoiAngelo_134_FD_62305 | JGI IMG/M metagenome (GOLD analysis project Ga0066685, IMG submission 62305) | Grasslands soil microbial communities from the Angelo Coastal Reserve, California, USA - 14_0929_05_30cm | ecosystem: Environmental > Terrestrial > Soil > Grasslands | place: USA...
AAAGCCCGGCGCCTGCACCGAACTCAACAGGAGCCTCAAAGGTGCCATTGCCATTGCCCAAAAGTAGTGACAAGGAGGAATAATTCGCCACAGCCAGGTCGAGTTGGCCATCGTCGTTGAAGTCGCCCACTGCGATTGAATAACCCCCGCCGCCGTACTTGACCGCCGTCTGAAAGGTACCCTCGCCCTTGCCCAACAACACTGCGATGTTTTTCGCTGGGCGCACGGTGAGAAAGGCGGAGCTGGCCACGACCAAATCAGGTATGCCGTCAGCGTTGATGTCAGCCACCGCCACGCAAGAGGAACCAACACCCGTGTTGTATTTGATCGAAGTTTGGAAGGTGCCGTCACCGTTCCCCAACAGGACGGAGACGCTGCCGTCAGCATAGTTGTTCTGTGGCGTGCCTCGATTCGCAACTGCCAAGTCGAGTTTGCCATCGCGATTGAAGTCACCTGCCGCGAGGAACCCCGTGACTTCGGAGGATTCGGCGGCGGTCTGGAAGGTGCCATCGCCTTTACCAAGGAGTAACTTGAGTCCCGTCGAGTTGGCCACGATGAGATCAGGCTTGCCGTCGCTGTTGAAGTCGCCCGCCGCCAGGGAAACAAGCTCCTTCCAGTCGTTAAAGGAGATGTAGATGCTAGGTTGGAAGGTGCCGTCGCCATTGCCCAAGGACACGGAGACCGACGGATAATCCCAGTAACCCCAATCGCCCGGAACACCGGGTGAACCTTTGTTAGCCTCGGCGACGTCAGTCCTGCCGTCACCATTGAAGTCGCTCACCACCAAGGAAACGGGCTTAAAGTTCCATCCTGGTTGGCTGGCGGCCACTTGAAGAGACCCATCACCATTGCTCAATAACACCGCCACGCCGCCTCCGCTGGTTACACACAGGTCGGCCTTGCCGTCGCCGTTGAAGTCCTCGCCGACGACAAATCTGGGATACTCGGAAGCGAGTCTCGCGCCGTGATTGGTGGCGGGCTGAAAGGTGCCATCGCCCTTGCCCAACAGCGCTGGTGACAAGTCAGGCTTGCCGTCTCCATTGAAATCGCCGACTACAATGGAATATTGCGATCCGGGACTATAGCTGACCGCAGGCTGGAACCTCCCAAAGCCGTTTGCCAACAGCACTGAGACACCGCTGTAGTCCGTCACAGCGCAGTCGAGTTCACCGTCGCTGTTGAAATCGCCCACCGCAATGGAGACAGGCCATCTTCCCACTCCATATTTGAAACCACCGTTGAAGGTGCCGTCATCGTTGCCCGACAAAACCCAGAGAGGTGCGGAATCCACATCCAGATAATCGACCACAGCAAGGTCAGATTTGCCGTCACTATCGAAATCGCCCACCGCTACTGAAATGGGACGCGTTCCGGCGACATAACTGACGGCGGCGTTGAAAGTGCCGTCGCGCTTGCTCAGCAACACTGACACGCTGCCGTCCACATAGTTGCTTCGAAACGAGCCTTGATTTGCAATAACCAGGTCGGAAATGCCGTCCTTATTGAGGTCACCTGCCACTATTGAAAACGGATGCGTCCCCGCGCCGTAATTGACCGCAGGAAAGAAAGTGCCATCGCCTTTGCTCAGGAGCACCGAGACACCGCCGTCAGTGTAGTTGTTCTGGAATGTTCCTTCGTTGGCCACGGCGAGGTCGGGTTTCCCGTCGCCGTTGAAATCGCCCACTGCCACGTGCGAAGAATACAATCCCGCGGCGTAACTGACGGCGGTTTGGAAGCTGCCATCGCCGTTGCCCAACAGCACCGAGACGTTGTCCGAGTTATAGTTCGCCACGGCGATGTCCGGCTTGCCGTCGCTATTAAAATCGCCCAGCGCCAGGGACATAGGACTCGATCCCACTTCGTAGTTTACCGCCGCCTGGAAGGTGCCATCGCCCTTGCTCAACAGCACTGAGACGTCATCGGACCCGACGTTGACCCCGACCAGGTCAGACTTGCCATCGCCGTTGAGGTCGGCCGCCGCCACAAATTGTGGACCTGGTCCCGTGCCGTAGTAGTTGCCGGCCACTTGGAAAGTGCCGTCACCTTTGCCAAAGAGCACCGAGACATTTGCGGAGGTAAAGTTGCCCACGACCAGATCGGGCTTGCCGTCGCCATTGAAATCGCCCGCCGCCACCGAAACAGGAATTGATTCCGTGCCGTACCGGGTGGAGGCTCGGAAAGTTCCGTTGCCCCTGCTGAGCAAAACCGAGACGTCGTCGGATGTTGTGTTGACCACAGCCAAGTCTGGCCTGCCGTCGCCGTTGAAGTCGGCCACGGTCAACGATTGATAAAAGGAACCGCCGCGGGGGTTGGAGGGCACTTGAAAAGTGCCATCACCATTGCCCGACAGAATCGATATGCTGCCGGAATATCCACCATTGGCCAAAGCGAGGTCGGGTTTGCCGTCGCCGTTGAAGTCGCCGACCGCGACGGACGCGCCTCCTCCGGCGTATTTAACGGCGGTCTCGAAGGTTCCATCGCCCTTGCCCAAAAGCACCGAGACAGTGCCGCCTGGAAAATCCCCGCCATTGAACAACCCGAAAAACATCGAGCCGGCATTCACCGCGACCAGGTCGGGCTTGCCGTCGCCATTAAAGTCCCCCACGGCGACGGAAAGAAGGTTCGTTCCGACATCGTAGTTGATGGGGACCTGGAAGGTGCCGTCGCCGTTGCCCAGCAGCATGGAGAGCCCCGCGCCCGTGGCCACAACCAGGTCTCTCTTACCGTCGGCGTTAAAGTCGCTCACGACGAAAGAACGGGGAGACGAACCCACAACGTAGTTGACGAGGGCCTTAAAGGTGCCATTGCCTTTGCCCAACAGAACCGAGACACTGCTGTTCGTATAAGTTCGGCTGCTCTCGTCCCACGAGCCGGAGTTGGCAACCGCCATATCAAGATTTCCGTCGCCATCGAAATCGTCCACCGCCAGTGAAACCGCGTTCGTGCCTGTGCTGTCGTTGAGAGCATCTTGAAAGGTGCCGTCGCCGTTACCCAAGAGCACGGAGACGCCGGCAGCGGTGGCGACGGCCAAGTCGCTTCGCCCGTCGTGATTGAAGTCGGCTAGCGCAATGAAACTAGGCAACCTTTCCACGTCGAACATACGTGCCGCTGCGAAGCTGGGCTCGGGACAACCGTCGGCCAAGACTGGCGTGTTGTGAAAGAAAACGCCCAGCAGAATGAGAGATACCGCCGCAGTTGGATTCAGTGTCTCGGCTTTTATTTTTTCGTCCGTTGATTGGTGGCGCTGGGTCACGGTTCGCGCAGGCGGAAGAAACGTTGCGGTTGGTTGAGTGGCACCGCGATCTCCAATCGGCCGCTATTGGTCGTCGGCGCTTCGACGGCGCGTTGCCAGTTCGTCGAACCCAGGTTTGAGGTGGACTCGAGAACGAATGCGGCGGACGGCAGCGGCCAGGAAAAAGTCATGGCGGTAGCGCTACGCTGAATCGCGAAGTCAATCCCGCGGGCAATGCTGATATTCAGCAGAACCGAGACGGTGCCCAGGTTAAGGTTGGCGACGGCGATGTCGGGTTTGCCATCGCCATTGAAGTCGCCCACGGCCTGGAACCAGGGACACCCTGCGGCGTAATTGACAGCGGCCTGGAAAGTGCCGTCACCATTGCCCGTCAGCACCGAGATGCTGCCGGAGTTTAATTCGGCGACGGCGATGTCGGCCTTGTCATCTCCGTTGAAGTCAGCGACCGCCACAGATACCGGATATTTTCCCACGCCGTAGTTGACCAGCGTCGGAAAGGTACCGTCGCCTCTGCCGAACAGAACCGAGATGCTGTTGTCAGAATAGTTGTGCTGCGCCCCGTTATTGGCAACCGCAAGGTCAAGATTCCCGTCCCCATTAAAATCGCCAACCGCTACAGAAACAGGAAATTTTCCAGCCCGGAAGTTTACCGCAGTCTGAAACGTGCCATCGCCATTGCCCGAGAGTATGGAGATGGAGCCAAAATCCGGGGGAATAGCTGTGCCGCCGCCGTCGAGAGGCGGGGGAGAACCCGGTACGCCACCGTTGGCCACAACAAGATCAAGCTTGCCATCACGGTTAAAATCAGCCGTCGCTATGGATACAGGATTAGTTCCGACGCCATAGTTGATGCTGGTTTGGAAGGTGCCGTCGCCCCTGCCCAACAAGACCGAGACGTTTCCGGAACCACGATTGTTGGTCGAGTTCTGATTGGCCACGGCCAGGTCGAGTTTGCCGTCGCCGTCGAAGTCTGCTGCCGTTATAGAAATGGGACTCCCTGACACGCTGCAGTTGACGGCGGTCTGGAAGGTGGCGTCGCCCTTGCCCAACAGGACAGAGACACTGCCAGATCTCCTTTCAACAACGGCGGCATCCACCCTGCCGTCTCCGTTGAAATCGCCCACCGCCATGGGACCAGGAATCAATCCCGCCGCCCCACTTCTGGCGGCGGACTGAAAGGCGCCATCGCCGTCACCCAACAACACCGAAATGCCGCTCTCGCGGTAGTCTGGCGCCCATCCAACGTTGGCGACTGCAAAGTCGAGCTTGCCGTCGCCGTTGAAGTCGGCCACCGATACGGAGACAGCGGATGACCCTGCTGTATAGTTGACGGCGGACTGGAACGTGCCATCGCCCTTGCCCACCAGCATCGAGACATGGCGCGAAAACCAATTGGCAACGATGAGGTCAGTTTTGCCATCCTTGTTGAAGTCGCCCACCGCCACTGATCGAGGCCCCGCTCCCGCGCAGTAGTTGACGGCGGACTGAAAGGTGCCATCGCCTTTGCCTAACATCACAGAGACGTTGTCCGATTCCTCATTGGCCACGACCAAGTCGGGCCTTCCGTCGCCATTAAAATCACTCACCACCACAGAAACCGGATAAATTCCCGCGACATAGTTGACTGCGGCTTGAAAAGTGCCATCGCCCTTTCCCAACAGCACGGAGACGTCGCCGGAAATGAAATTGGCCACAGCCAGGTCGGGCTTGCCATCGCCATTGAAGTCGCTCACAGCTATTGAAAACGGGGTGATGCCCGCGCTGTAGTTGACGGCAGCCCGGAAGCTCCCATCGCCCTTGCCCAACAGCACCGAGACAATGCCGTTGGTAAAACCAAGTTTGCTGTTGTCCCACGCGAGATAGCTGGCCACCGCCAGATCGAGCTTGCCGTCCCTATTGAAATCACCGACTGCGACAGAAACCGGCATCCCCGCGCCGTGGTTGACAGCGGCACGAAAAGTGCCGTCGCCCTTGCCCAACAGCACCGAGACGTCGTGAGAGTCAAGGTTTGCCACGACGAGGTCAGGCTTGCCGTCATTGTTGAGGTCGCCTACGGCCACGGACCTGGGAGACGTTCCCGCGCCAACACTGACAGCGGGTTGGAATTTGCCGTCGCCATTGCCCAGGAGCACGGAGATGCCGTTGGTATAAGTCAGGTTGCTCACGTCCCACACGTCATCGTTGGCCACCACCAAATCAAGCTTGCCGTCGCCGTTGAAATCGGCCACCGCAACGGAAACAGGCGCCATTCCCACGGCGTAGTTTGCGGCGGGTTGGAACGTGCCATCGCCCCTGGATAACAGAACGGAGACTTTGTCGGAGTCAATGTCGGCTACGGCGAGGTCCGACGCGCCGTCGCCGTTAAAGTCGCCGACCGCAACCGAAAAACAGTTCGCTCCAGCATCGAATGTCCCTGGCGCCGTGAAGTTGGGCGCGGGAAATTCACCGGCCACAGCCGGCGCGGTGTCAAACAGAGAGTTCAGCCGCACGGCAGTTACCACCACCGTGGACTTCGCGAAGGCCATGAAACAGGAAACCCTTTTCCCCGTCATATTGCTCCTCTCGATTCGCTACATAATTGCGCGTTTTGGGCGCTACTCTAATTGAGCAGGAAAAGATGGAATCAAAACACTGGGCTGAGCACCTTATTTTTCACAGGAAAAGACCCTACAGCGCGCCAGAATTTGTCCGGGCTGATGTCCACGGCCGTTTGCATGCGGAGTATGAAATATCCGCACTAGTACGACAACACGGAGATTTTGTTACATCCCAAAGCTCCCGCCCGTCGCAAGGCTAGCAGGGTAGGGCGCGTCGCTCCGTGCGCGCCGCAGACTCGAATCCGTCCCCGATCGGCGCGCACGGAGTGACGCGCCCTACCTGACATCTATCGAAATTTCTTTGTCACGGTACTAGTACGTGTCCGCTTGCGTTGAGGAGGTCTTTCTCTAGTCTGGTCGCGTGAAAAAAGAATGCCAAAAGAAGAGGCTGACTTCATATTGGGTTCCAGCGGAAATAATAGCCTCAATTTTAGCGGCGCCTGCGTCGCTAAATCCGTGACCCTGAACGGGGAAATCCAGTTCCATTTCGACGAAAACCTGAAACGGATTTGGCCGTTCAGATGACACCCACCGCCGAATGCAGCGCCGTCGTGCGGCCGATTCGACTCTAAACCGTGGGCAGCGCCGCGAGGAGTCTGGTGCGGTATGCGGAAAATTTTTGCGCCCGCTCAACCGGAGTCATTCCTCCGCCCCATATCGCCGGAGCACTTCTTTCACGGCATCGGTGCCCCCGCCCTTTTTAAGCTTTGCCCCCGCTTTAAGCAGCGTCTCGACGGTCGCGGGATAGTTTCCCGTCCGGCAATACCAGCCATGCTCGGAGCCGTGGATGGCCCACCCCAGCGGTGTGCCCTCGAAGTCGGAGTCGAGACACTCCAGCGGTGGATTGTAGCGCAAGATCACTTCGGTCATTGCCGCATTCCCGTGATACGCCGCCCAATGCAGCGGGGTCGCACCGTGCTGGCCGCGCGCGTCCACCGGCAGACCCGCGGCGAGCATCAAGCGGACGGCTGCGAGGTTGTTGTTGCGGGCGGCGTGGGCGGGTTGGCGACGGTAAGCGTCAAGCAAAGTGGCGACGAGATTGGGGTGCTCGGCAAGCACGGAGTTCGCCGCGGCCGCGTCGTCCAGCCAACACGCGGCGAGCAGTTTCACATCGGCGGGGCTGCGTTGCATGAGCAATTGGAAGATGTGCTCGTGGCCAAACTCTTTGGCGAGGTCGTGCGCCGACACGTGCCAACCGAGCGTCCACTGGTAAATCGTTCCGCCGGCCCTGTCATTGACCATAGGAAAAAACTCGTCGCTCACCCGCATGCGAATGCAGTCGGGATCAGTGTCGAGATGTTTGCGAACGAGGTCCTCGTCGCCCAGGGCGGTGGCCATGAGCAGGTCGGTCTTGCAGCCGCGCTTGATCAAGCGCCGCGCGATCTCCTGGCGATCGCGCACCATGTATTGCGCGGGCGTGGATTCGTGGTCCACGTCGCGAGCGTCCAGGTCCGCCCCGTGATTGAGCAGGTACTCCGCGACTTCCACCGTGCCGGCAAAATGCAGCGGGGTTTGACCATCGCCGCCGCGGGCGTTCACCAGGCCGGGGTCGGCGGAGATGAGTTCACGAAGTTTCTCCATCATGCCCAGGCGCGCGGCGGCGTGAACGTCCACCATCGCGCCGCGCTCGATGGCATACGCTGCCAACTCGGGATTCGCGCCGTGAAGGAGTCCGAACCCGCCCGCCCACCAGCGGCTCCTGGCGTTGATGTCGGCGCCGGCCTCGAGCAACACATCCAGCATCTCGCGGCTGTGCACACAAGTGATCGCGGGCGCATCAAAAGCGGCCACTGGCTCGTTGATTTTCGCTTTCAGTTCGGGATGGCGTTCGAGCAGCTTGCGGAACAAGACCGCGTCATGTTCGGCAAACGCCTTCTTGAACAGTTCGAGCGGGTCGCCCCTTTCGAGCGCGACGGAATCCACGTGCGCTTTGAGCTTCGGCCAACTGGCGAAGCCGTACTCCCGGGCGATCACGAGCTGGGCCTCGCTCAAGGAGAACGGGGTGTCGCGAATGTCTGATCCGGAGACCTTGGCCCAGCGCGGATGGTTTTCCTGAATGCGCTTGATGGCTTCGGGATCTCCGGACTTTAGGGATTTGCGGAGGTCTTTGGCCTGTTTCCTGAGTTGCTCAAGGTTCGGCCGAGGCGGAAGGAGTTTTGGCATATAACCTTTCTGCTATCGCCTGTAGTCCGCTGGCAGGCAGCATCAAGGTTATGGTTGCACTGACACTTCATCGGTGGGCTCGGCCCTTTCCGCGGACCCGGATGCGTCCTGAACGCGGATCAATTCAACCATAACTGGCGGCCTGCGTCAACCCGGACGCGGCCTGGGCGGTGCTCTGATTTGGTTGTATCGGCGGTCATAGACTGGCCGCTCCAATTCAAAGTGTTCGCCTTGCGTGGCCGGGATGGATTAAGGTCGGCCGCGAATCAATTCCATTTGACTCGAGCGCATGACGCCCGCCGGCCACGAAGAGAGCAAAGACTACCTCAACGCCTTGATCGCGAGTTTCCTGGGCTGGACTCTCGATGCCTTTGACTTCTTCGTCCTCGTCTTTGCGATTCCGACCATCGCGGAGGAGTTCCATGTGGATTTGACTGAAATCGCGAAGACCATCGCGGTAACACTCGCGTTCCGGCCGGTCGGCGCGTTCATCTTCGGACTGTTGGCCGACCGCTACGGGCGACGGCTTCCGCTGATGCTGGATCTCGTGTTTTATTCCGTGATCGAAGTCCTTTCCGGGCTGGCGCCCGATTACAAAACATTCCTCATCTTGCGGGCCTTGTTCGGCATCGGCATGGGCGGCGAGTGGGGCGTCGGCGCGTCGCTCGTGATGGAAAAAGTGCCGCCGAAATGGCGAGGTGTTCTCTCCGGAATCCTGCAGGAGGGTTACGCGGTCGGATACCTGTTGGCGGCGTGCTGCTACTTCTTTGTTTTTCCCAAATGGGGATGGCGACCGATGTTCTTCATCGGCGGGCTGCCGGCGCTCCTCGCGCTGTTTGTGCGATTCAAAGTCAAAGAGTCCGCGGTCTGGGAAAGAACGCGACCGCCGAACTGGAGCGGTGTCGGACGCGCCATTGTTTCGCAATGGAAACTGTTCCTCTATCTTTCTTGTCTGATGATGATGATGAATTTTGCTTCACACGGCACGCAGGACATGTATCCGACCTTTCTCAAGCTGGAGCGAGGATTTTCGCCACGGCAGGTTGCGGCCATCGTTGTCATCTACAATATCGGCGCTTTGGTCGGCGGCATCCTGTTTGGGCTGTACTCGGACCGCTTCGGGCGGCGGCGCGGGATGGCGACGGCGTTCCTGCTGGCGACCGTGATGATTCCGTTTTGGGCCTACGCGCCGAATACACCGCTGCTGGTCCTTGGAGCTTTCCTGATGCAGTTCATGGTGCAGGGGGCCTGGGGAGTGATCCCTGCGCACATTACCGAACTGTCCCCCGACTCCGTGCGCGGGTTTCTGCCGGGCCTGGCCTATCAATGCGGTGTTTTGCTCGCCAGCAGCATTCCTTACACCGTGGCTGTATTCTCGAAGTCATTGAACTACTCGACTGCGATGGCCCTCACTGCGCTGACAGTCTTTCTGCTCGGCATCGCCGTCATCCTGCTCGGTCCAGAAAAGAAAGGGGCACCGTTCGGAAGCTAGATCAGTCAGAAGTCTGAACCAGGGCGCTGGTAACCAGCCGCTCGAACTGCGCGACTTCGATTCCTCGTCCGCGCGCCCAGCGCGCGGGTCGGCGAGACGGCCAGAGACTGCATGAAACCGAACTGCGGCTGCTTGAGTTGAGCGAGGCATCTATTGCAAATCCCATGGCTGAGAGATGTCCCTTTGCCTCCAATCTTCTTATTGCACCATGCGCAGACAATTTTCATATTGCCGTTCATCACGGGCCATCTTGTTCCAGCAGAGCTCGTGCCGTTACTCTGGCGACGAGAGCGCCATCCACTTGTGCCACCGCCACTCCATTTTCAGTAGCCAGTCGGGGCTCCACGGACCGCGTCTGCGCGCGCGAATTGCCGAAAGCCAAAAACACCGCATTCCAGCTTTTGGACATCAAGGCTTGAAACAAGACACTGCTCCACATGGTGCGGCGTGCCTGCCGGTCAACCGGAAGTCGACCGAGCAGCTCGAAATTTCGGTTGCCCCGCTGTCGCTTTTGAGAGGGGCGTCAGTAGCTGACGGATTGTGTCCATGGTCCAAAAGCCGTGAAAAAAACCGGCGCCAATTAGCTGTCGACAGCCGCAAAAACGTGTGCAATTCTGAACCGCATAAGTTCCCTGTCCATTTCCCCTCGGGGTGGGTGCCTCGGGGAAACGCTGGAGCAGGAACTTATAAGTGTCCGGTTAAAAAAGCCTAGAAAGGAACAAAATGAAGTTAACCAAAACGTTGGCGGGACTGGCCTTTGCTGTCGCCTTGATGGTTGGCAGCAGCGCCCTCCTTGCGGGCCAAAGCTGTTGCGTAAAGGCGAAAGCTAAAGGCAAGGAATGTGAACACGCTTGCTGTGTCAAGGCGCATAAAGAACACAAGCTCTGCGAAAAATGCCAGAAGGATGCTAACAATTGCTGCGACAAGGCTATAGCTCAAGGCAAAGAGTGCTCGCACCAGTGCTGCAAGGAAGCGACCAAAGAGCACAAGGTCTGCGAAAAGTGCAATAAGCCCGAAGCAAAGAAAGAGAAATAACCTTATTTTGTCCGACAGCGGCCGGGCCTGAACGTTCGGCCGCTTTCTTTTTGCGCGGTTTACCTTTGAGCGGCCCAGCGGCCCCGGTGATTCTATTTTTCTCACCGGTTGTCGGTCCTTAATGCGCTCGATCCATTTTTACAAGGCCGCCAGGAAACTTCCCGCTGTTATTAAACGGACGAGCCTCTTCTAATTTCCGGTCACCTGTTTGTCAATAAATCCTCACTGCCCACCCCTGGCCATCCTATTTTTGTTTTTCGGCCCTGCTCATTTTTAGTTTGGCCCATTCTTTCCCCTTTTAAGCCCTTGATCCATCCCCTACTCTGTTTTTATTGTCCTTATTCACACCCCATAATAAGAATGCTTTTCTTTCTTCAGAGAACAGTAATAGTAAGGGGCAGATGAAATTTTCAATTGCCAAAGAACAACTGATCAACGGCTTGCAGGCCGTTCAGAACATAGTCAGTTCGCGAACCACTCTCCCCATTCTTTCCAACGTTCTGCTGCGCGGCGAAGAAAAAAGACTGGAACTGACTGCGACAGACCTGGATGTCACCGTTTCCTGCGCGGTGGAGGGGGATATTAAGAAAACGGGGGCCTTTACGGTTCCGGTGAAAAAGCTTTTTGGTATCGTCCGTGAATTGGGCAACTCCGAGATTGAAGTGGAAGTGGATGAGAAGAACGCCTGCAAGATAAAGGCGGGGGCCTCATTTTATAAACTTAACGGATTGGGGGCTGAGGAATTTCCGCCGCTTCCAAAATTCAGCGAAAAGAAAAAGGTGGTCATTCCCCAGGAAAAAGTGAAAGGGATGTTGCGCAAAACCGCTTATGCCGTATCGACGGACGAAACCAGGTATGTTCTAAACGGCATATTCATGAGCTTGAAGGATCACAAAATCACGATGGTCGCCACCGACGGTCGAAGGCTTGCCCTGACCGATGAGGAAGTGGACATAACTGCGGACAGCCAGGCAGAGTTTATCGTGCCGACAAAAGCGATCAACGAGTTAACGCGCCTTTTACAGCCGAAAGGGGAAGTGGAGCTGAAATTCAGCGAAAACCAGGCGTTGTTTAACCTGAAGGGCGAGAATGGTTACTCCGTGGTGGTGATTACGAAACTGGTCGAGGGTAATTATCCAAATTACAAGCAGGTCATCCCTGCGGAAGCGGCGGAGCGCGTTTCGCTCATGCGTGAAGAATTTTTGCAGGCGTTGCGGCGCGCTGAAATCATGACCAGCGAGAAGTCAAACTCGGTCAAATTGACATTCTCGAAAAACAATCTCACCATCACCGCCAATACACCGGAAGTAGGTGAGGGACGCGAAAGCATTGCCATAAACTACAAAGGTAAGGACCTCGCTATCGCCTTCAATCCTGGCTATCTCATGGATTCACTTAAGGCGTTGGAGAACGACGAGATTTTTCTGGAATTGACGGACGAACTGAGCCCTGGCGTCATAAAAATCAACGGGCCGTTCCTCTACGTCATCATGCCGATGCGGATGAGTTAGTCGTGGTGGTTCGGGCACGAACTTCATCAAGAACTGGCATCCGCGCTCAGAGCGGCCCTGGCCGCAATGAGCCGGCTCTCACTTCCCACCGTTGCAACCCGGCGGCGAGTTCGCGCGGCCAGTTTTCCTCGGTGCAGGTCATGAAAACCTGGCCCCGCCCCTTGCGGGCATGCTCCAGCAACGGAAGAAAGCCGGCGCGCCGCTTCGCGTCCAGTTCCCCCATCACGTCGTCGAGGAGCAGGATCGAGGGCGAACCGTGAATTCCAGTCAGATACTCTGCTTGCGCCATTTTCAGCGCGATGGCGAGCGTGCGTTTCTGGCCTTCGCTCCCATAGTGCGCGGCCGAGCGGTCGTTCAATAACAACTGCACCTCGTCGCGATGCGGGCCGAGGAGCGTGGAGCGATAAGTGCGCTCACGCAATCTTGATTGAGCCAGTTCCACCGCAAAATCTGTCTTGACGCTGGGCTGGTATTCCACCCGCAGCTCCTCAGCGTCATCGGCGATACGGCGATAAGCCAGCCGCACCAGGGGCGAAAGCTTTGGCGCCAGCTCACGGCGGCGCTGGACGATCTGATTGCCGAGATTGACCAACTCGTGCGAAAAGCTTTCGAGTGCGGCTTCGTCGAGCGGTCGTTTTTTGAGCAGCACGTTCCGCGAGCGGAGCGCTTGCGTGTAACGCTGGAGCAGCGGCAAGTAGGTCGGATGCGTTTGCGACAGCAGCAGGTCGAGAAACCGCCGCCGCATCCGGGCGGTGCCTTTGACCAGTTGCAAATCTTCCGTACAAAAGACCACGACCCGCAGCACGCCGAGGTAATCGGTCAGTTTGCGGACGGGTCGTGCGTCGAGGCTCAATTTCCGCTCCGCCGCGGACCAATACATTTTGATTTCGTGCCCGCCCTGGCTGATGACGCTGGCGCCGACGAAGTAACCCGTTTGTCCGTGCCGGATCATCTGTGCGCCACCGACGCCGCGAAACGAGCGCAACGTCGCGAGCAGATAGATCGCCTCGAGAATGTTGGTCTTGCCCTGCGCGTTGTGGCCGAGCAGCAGGTGAAAACCGGGCGGGAAATCGACGTCCAACCGCGCGTAATTGCGGAAATCACGAAGTCGCAGATGGCGCAAATGCACGGGGAGGAATTACTTGCTTTGCCTGGTGATGTGAAGCCTCAATCCGTCGCGGCAAACGCGGCTTGTCTGCCGTGACCGCGGAAGTGCGCGCCGATACAGACCAATCTGGCACCCTCCTCGCGTTCCTGACGAATTCGCGGTGGACCGGCCTGCCGCCCGGTCGTTGCGTTGCCGTTTAATTCACCTTGGCGCGATAGAATCGCTGCGTCATCCCGGCGGCGTCAGCGTCGGTGAAACTGAACGAGCCGGAAGGCGGGTTCGTGGTCACCACTGAAGCCCAGGTGTTGAAGTCACTGGTCGCTTCCACGGTGAACATGGCTCCGGCGGTGCCGGTAATTTGCAACTGGAACGAGCCGTCAGGTTGGCGGTTGAAGGCGGCCAGGCTGACGTTGAGAGGAGCGCCGGACGACGCCGTCTTCAACGGACCGCTGGTCTCACGCACGTACGCCGCATACCCGAACGCCCCCGGAATGGAGGACGTGTCGAGTGCCACAAATTTATAGAAGGTGAGGTAGCAATAATAATTCGTTCCAGGCGCGAGCGTCCCCGCCGGAATGACGACGGACGTGTCCTGGCCGGTCAAAGCGCCGGCATTGCCGTAGTCAGGCGTTGCGAAAACCGTGATAGCGTCGTCATCTTCGATCGAAACCAGAATGAAATCGTTGGCCGTTCCGCCGGCAAATGGGTCCCAGAGCAAGGTAAAATCCTTGCCGGCGTTGATGGCTTGGGCAGCGGCGAAATTGCTGAGCCGCGGCACGGTGGGATAGGCGCCGGACAAACTGAGTTGCGCGAAGAAAACGTCCGAATCCACGGTGGTAATCTGGAACGAATAGGTGCCGTTGCCGAAACTGCTGTCGAGCGCGGACTGCGAAGAGAATCCATCAAAGTAAAACAGCGACGGGGCCATTTCCCGTTGAACGCCGCCGGGAGTCTGGAAAATCGCGCTGTCAATATCAGTCGTTCCGTCCGGGTTCACAAACGCGTCGAAGTAATGGTTTTCGCCGCTCTCCAACTCCGGTGCGGCGTCGCTCTTCTGCATGTAATACCCGGTCTTGGTCACGCCATAAGAGCTGATTTGAGCGCGGGCAATGGGGGTGAGAGAGCCAATAAGCAGTACAAACGACCACAGGCTGAGACGGATCCATTTCATAGTTCTGACACCAAACCTTTCTTTCCTTTGTTCCTTTGATTTCTTCGGACCGGATGATGTCATAACCAGGGCCAAAAGCAAGCCCATTGTTGGGCAGCGCCTGATTTGCTTCAGGTGGGTGCGCCGCTGCCGCGGCGCACGGCGGTGCCGCAGCACTGCCGCCACCAGATTAGGGCACTACCCATTGTATCCATTGTTGTGCCCGCTTGATTCCCGCCCTTTCGTCATTATCATCTTCGGACCATGCTGAAATCCACGCGTGTTCGGACCTCGGTCAAGTGCCTGTTTCTATCCTGGTTGATGCTGGTTGGGGTC
>Ga0066685_10000416_pt1 | contig 14593 bp, 10 predicted proteins | sample GraSoiAngelo_134_FD_62305 | JGI IMG/M metagenome (GOLD analysis project Ga0066685, IMG submission 62305) | Grasslands soil microbial communities from the Angelo Coastal Reserve, California, USA - 14_0929_05_30cm | ecosystem: Environmental > Terrestrial > Soil > Grasslands | place: USA...
CGCCGACGTGAACACCATCCTGGCCTCCGGCCGCGCGGATCTCTGCCTGCTCGCCCGCGCGCATCTCTGGGATCCGTACTGGACCCGTCATGCGGCGCACGAGCTGGGCTACAAGCTCGAGTGGCCCGATCCCTACGAGTCGCTGGACCACTACAAGCCGCGATTCACGTGATGGAACGGAGCCCCTGATGGCCGTCACCTACCAGAGCTACCTCAAGCTGGAGGAGCTTCTCTCCCTCCAGCAGCCGCTCTCCGACGGGCCGGAGCACGACGAGACGCTCTTCATCATCGTGCATCAAGTCTATGAGCTCTGGTTCAAGGAGCTGATCCACGAGGTGGATTATCTGAAGTCGCTCCTCGCGAGGCAGGACACGCCGCGCGCGCTCCACACCCTGAAGCGGATCCTCACCATCCTCAAGGTGGTGGTGGCCCAGATCGACGTGCTCGAGACCATGACGCCGCTGGAATTTCTCTCCTTCCGGGCGCGGCTGGAGTCGGGGAGCGGCTTCCAGTCGGCGCAGTTCCGGGAGCTGGAATTCGTGCTCGGCGCCAAGAACCAGGCCGCGCTGGAGCGCTACGAGGGAGGAACCGCGGAGCGACGCGCGCTGGAGCGGCGGATGTCGGAGCCCACGCTCTGGGACGCGTTCCTCCGATTTCTCAAATCCAAGGGGCATCCGGTGCCGCGCGAGGCGCTCGAGCGGGACGTGACCCAGCCTCCGGCGTCCGTGCCCTCGCTCCATCCCGTGCTCATCGAGATCTACCGCCGGGACCCGGTCCTGGCGTCCCTCTGCGAGCGGCTGGTGGATCTGGACGAGGGCATCCAGGAGTGGCGCTACCGCCACGTGAAGATGGTCCAGCGCACGATCGGAACGAAGCCCGGAACCGGGGGCTCGGCGGGGGCTGCCTATCTCAAGACGACCCTGGATCGGCCTGTCTTCCCGGATCTCTGGGAGATCCGGACCGGGCTATGAGCGGCACGACGCATCCCCAGGCAGGAGCCGGGGCGCCCCTCGATACGGCGCAGCACCCGAATCCCCTCGCGCGGCACTACACGCGTTTCCGGGTGGCGGAGCGGCTCCTCCTGACGGGGCACTCGCACCAGGCCTGGCCCGACGTGGGGTACGAGGGGCAGCTGGAAGCCTGGAACGACGCCGCGGCGCTCGTCGACGAGAAATGGCCGCGGGCGGCGGAGAAGGCGGACCGGGTGCGCCGCGGCTACGCGAAGCTCCTGGGGGACCGGACGGGTTCCATCGCGCTGGCGCAGAACACCCACGATCTCCTGGTGAAGTTTCTCTCCGCGCTGCCCCTTCCCAAGCGGCCCAAGCTCGTCACGACGGACGGCGAGTTCCACTCGATCCGCCGCCAGCTGGACCGGCTCGCGGAGGAGAAATGGGTGGAGGTCGTGAAGGTGAGCGCCGCCCCCCCGGGCGCGATCGCCGAGCGGCTCATCGCGGCCACGGACGCGCGCACCGCCGCCGTGCTGGCGTCCTCGGTGCTCTACAAGAACGCGCACGTCGTTCCGGGACTGGGCGACGTGCTCCGGCACTGCCGCCGCGTGGGCGCGGAGCTATTGGTCGACGCCTATCACCAGCTCAACGTCCTGCCGTGCTCGCTCGAGGCAGACGGCTTGAACGAGGCGTTCGTGACGGGGGGCGGGTACAAGTACTGCCAGCTGGGAGAAGGAAACGGCTTCCTGCGCGTTCCCCCGGGACGCGAGACCCTGAGGCCCATCGTCACGGGCTGGTTCAGCGAGTTCGCGCACCTGTCGGAACGTGTGAAGGGAGGCGTGGGCTACGGAGAGGGGCCCGCGACGTGGGCCAGCGCGACCTACGATCCCACGAGCAGTTACCGGGCGGCGCGCGTCTTCGAATTCTTCGAGGCGGAGCGCCTGACGCCGGAGCTGCTTCGCGACACCTACGCGCATCAAGTCCGCCTGCTCGCCGAGCGGTTCGACGCGCTGGATCTCGATCCGGCGCGGATCACGCGCGATCGGTCGCTCCCGCTCGCGGGGATCGGCGGATTTCTGTCGCTGGAGAGCCCGCGTTCCGTGGAGATCGCGAAGGGATTGCGGTCGCGGGGAGCGCTGATCGATGTCCGTGGGAATACGCTTCGCTTCGGTCCCGCGCCCTACCTGTCCGACGTTCAGCTCCACGCGGCCATGGATGCCCTGGCCGAGGCGGTCCGCTCCCTCTAGATCTGGCTGGTGAGCGAGGCGAGCAGCTTCTCCAGCTCCTTCGGGTCGGCCGGCTTGGTCATGTGGAAGTCGAAGCCGGCCTCGTACGACCGCCGCTGATCCTCGTGCTGTCCGTAGCCGGTCAGCGCGATCAGGAAGGCCGAGCCCCGCGGGTACTCCCGGCGCAGGATCTGGGCGACGGCGTGTCCATCCATCGGACCCGGCAGACCGATGTCGCAGATGACGACCTCCGGCCGGTAGCGCTTCGCGATCTCGATGCCGACCGGGCCGTCGTAGGCCTTCTCCACCTGGTGCCCCATGAGGTCGAGCAGCATCTCGAGACTCTCCGCCGCGTCGATATTGTCCTCGATCACGAGCACCCGGTAGGGCTTCGCGGGTGCCGGAGCGGAACGGGCCGGCTGCTCTCGCGGAGGCGCCTCGCGCGGAGGCGCCTCGCGCTGGAGCGGAAGCTCGATCGTGAACTCCGAGCCTCGCCCCGCGCCCGCGCTGGCCGCGAAGATGTGCCCGCCATGGAGCTCGGTCAGTCCTTTCGCGAGCGCCATGCCGATGCCGAGGCCGCCGCCTCCCTGGTCGTAGCTCGGCGCCCCCGGACGGAACGCTTCGAAGATGCGCTCGAGCTTTTCCTCGTTCATGCCGACCCCGGTGTCCCGGATGTCCACGATCGCGGTCTTGCCGTCCGCGCAAACCGACAAGGAGACCACGACGGTTCCGCCCCCTTCCGTGAACTTGACCGCATTCTGCAAGATATTCATGAAGACCTGGGAGAGCCGCGTGGAGTCGCCGTTCATCCAGAAGGACCGGTCCGGAATCTGCGTCTCGACCCGGAGCCCCGCCGATTCGAGGGTGGGACCGTAGTCTTCGACGCAGCGCCGCACCAGCTCCGTGAGATCCAGCCGCTCCTTCCGGAGCAGGATGGTTCTTCCCGAGATCCGCGAAAGGTCGAAGAGATCGTCGGTGATCCTGGCCATCTGGGTCACCTGCCGCTCCAGGATGTTCCGGGCGTCCGCGGCAAGCGGCCCTTCGGGCGCGCGCTGCAGCACATGGAGCGCGTTCTGGATCGGCGCGAGGGGTCCGCGGATCTCATGCGAGAGCACGGCGAGGAACTGATCCTTGCGACGGCTCTGGTCCGCGAACCGAGCCTCGCTGGCGCGCAGGGCTTCCTCGGCGGCCTTGCGCCCCTCCAGCTCGCGCGAGAGGATCTCGGCCAGCTCCTCGGCCCGGCGGCGCGCCAGCTGATCGGTCAAGTCGGTGACGATGAGATAGGAGACGCCGTCCGAATCCTCCACGGCGTTGACGGCCACGTGGATGGGAATCACGTGTCCGTCCGCCTGCACGAGGCCGAATTCGCCTTGTCCGCCGCCCGAGCCCGCGACCTCCGCGTAGGCTGTCTGGGATGGAACGGCGAGAAATCCGTAGACCGATTTCCCGGCGATCTCCTCCACCGGACGGCGAAGCATCTCCGCGAATCTACGGTTGCAGTAGAGCACGGTGCCGTCGGCCGACGTCGCGACTGCGCCCTGCTGCATCTTCTCGATCAGAATCCGGTAGGGCCGGTCCGGCGCCTGGAGCATCAAGACCCGCTGCCGGTTCGGATGGTCGACCACGAAGCCGTCCACGCGGTCGTGGCGGATGGCGTGAATCAGGTCCTCGGCTTCTTCCAGCTTGCGGCGCAGATCTTCGTTGGTGGTGACGTTCATGGCATCCCTGCCTCTTGTTCGTGGCGGATACGCGACCCGCCGGGGTTCAGGTGTCGTGGTCACGACGGTGTTTCGTTCCTCACCTCCAGCGCGACAAGGTCCGTGTTCGAAGACCTCCGCCCGTGATTCCGTCCAGCCCCTCGATCCCGCTCGGACAACGGGGAAGCTCGAAGGGGGGATGCGACGCGCGATCGGTATTTGTACTATGGGAAACGTCGGAGACGAGGGTTGCGTCGTTCGTGGTTGCCATGGTGCGGCCTCACGTAGCAAGCAAGCAGTTGCGTTGTAACGAGCTGTCCCCAAGTCGGGGGAAAAAGCAGTATAGGCCCTGTGCGGATCGATGACACGTAAAAATACCTAGACCACGGCATATTTCTAACTGCCTGTCAAAAAGCGAGTTATCGAATCAGCGGGCGATGAGGAGGCTCTCCGCGAAGGGCCATTCGCGATCGAGCCATTGCCCTGCGGGCGTGAAGGGAAGCACCTTCGAGATACGCTCCGGCTCGTCGGAATCGAACTTGTACGAACTCTCCGTCCAGATGCTCTCGCCGGCCCGAAATGTCACACCGAGCCCGATCGCGTGGATCCAGACGACGTGCGCCATCCTCGCCACGAGATGCATCTCCACGCGCCTCTCTTCCGCGTTCCAGCGCGCCTCGTGATAGAAATTCTCCAGATCGAATTCCGCGTCGAGATCTCGATTCAGGCGGCGGAGCAGATTCAGGTCGAACGCCGCGGTCACGCCGAGCGCGTCGTCGTAGGCGGCGATCAAGGTGGCAGCGGGCTTCACGAGGTCGGTGCCGAGGAGGAATCCGTCGCCGGGGCGCAACCGTCCCCGGACCTCGCGAAGAAATTCGCGCGCCTCCGGGGGCTCGAAGTTTCCGATCGTGCTTCCCAGAAAGAGCAGGAGGAGCCGTTCGTCGGCGCGGCGGCGTGACGCGATGAGCGAGAGCCCGTCACGATAATCCGCTTCGATGGGCTCCACGCGAACGACCGGGAGACGGCCCAGCTCGAGGGCGCATCGCTCGAGCGCGGCTTTCGAGATGTCGATCGGGTAGTAGGAGATCGACCGGCGCGTCCCCATGGCCTCGAGGAGCCATCTCGTCTTCCGTCCGCCGCCGCTGCCCAGCTCCGCGACCGTGAGGGGTTGGGGGCCCATGGCCTGGATGATCTCCCGCGCGTTGCAACGCAAGATTCGTTCGTCGGCGCGCGTGACCCCGTACTCGGGCAGGTACCCGATCGCTTCGAACAGCGCCGTGCCCAGATCGTCGTACAGGTAACGTGAGGGAAGCCGCTTCTGGCCCGGTCCGGCAAGACCGGCGCAGACGTCGGAAATCAGCTCATCGAGAAGGGTGGTGGGCGCCTCGGGCGCCGGCTGGGATCGCATGGCTCAAGGGTGGGTAAGGCGAAACCCCGCGTACACGTACCGGTAGTGCGGCTGGAACCAGTTCCGGAAGGAGCGGCGCAGCATGCACGCCGCGGTGCGCGGGGAAGCGCCCTTCTGGACGAAGTGCTGCCCGTCGAAAAAGTTCGCCGAATAGCCCTCGTAGAGGGGATGCGCTCGGAATCCGTCGAAGGGGGCGAACACGCTCGACGTCCACTCCCAACCGTTCCCGACCAGCTCGGAAATCCCGAACGCGCTGTCTCCATCGGGGAAGGCGCCAAGGCGGGTCGGATCCCAGAGCTTCATGTCGAAATTTCCGTGACGCGGAGACGGCGCTTCCGATCCCCAGGGGTACTCGCGCTCCCGGCCCTCGGGCGTCCCGTACGCGGCGCGGTGGTATTGCGCTTCGGTGGGGAGTGCGCCTCCGGCCCAGCGAGCGAAGGCGGACGCCTCGGCGTGGCTCACGTAGACCGGCGCGTCGAGGGGCATCGGGACCTCGGCGAACATCCCGACGTACGTCCACGCGCCGTCGCGCGCGCGCCAGAAGTGAGGATGACGGAATCCCTCGCGCTCTTTCCAATCCCACGCGGCGTCGGACCAGTGGCGTCGGTCCTCGTATCCCCGGTCGCGAACGAATTCCAGGAAGCGGCCGTTCGAGACCTTGTGCGAGTCGATCGAGAAGGCGGGGACTTCCACGCGATGGGCGTCGAATTCATTGTCCCACCCGAACCCGCCCCGCTCCCTCGCACGTCCCAGGGTGGCCGTCCCGGCCGGAACCGGCGCCGCGCGCATGCGAACCTCGCCCGTGGGGGAAGGGGCGTTCACGCCCCCTGGAGCAATCTTCGCCTCGTAGGGGAGCTGATGGAAAAGGTAGGCGAGGGTCTCGGCGTGCATGAGCCGGTGCTCGATCGCCATGTGGAGGATCTCGTCGAGATCGTTGCCGCCACGAGGAGGGCGCGAGTCGCGGAGGGCCTCGTCGATGCGTCTCCGCGCGCGCTCGTTGTAGCTTCGAACCGCGGCGGCCGGGGGCCAGTCCGACTTCGGCTCGTTTGGAAGCCCGCCGCCGATCGGGTCGATCCCGAACGCGAAGAGCTTGTCGAATTCGGGTTGGAACGATTCCATCCCGAACACCTGGCGGGCCAGGTTCCAGTCGAAGGCTTCCACGTGGCCGAGGTAGAAGATCAGCCTGTGACGTTCGGGGATGGGGCGCTCGTAGAGCGCTTCCGGGGTGAGAATGGAGAAGAGATGGTCGGTTCCGGCCCGTGCGTCGGCCAGTCGAGCCGCCAGAGCCTGGCGGGTCTCGGACAGCAACGTCGTGTTCGGCATGTCGGTCTCCAGTACGAAGACGGGGCGCTGCCGCTGCCATTCATGATGACCCAGATCCGGTGCGCCGGTCCACCCCGGCGGCACGTCCCACTTTGACGCGCCAAAGCCCCCGCCGGGTTCCGGTTCCAGGCGTACCGGGCGCTCTTTTCAGCTATCGCGGGGACGGGGGGAGCCTGAGGCCGCGGGGGATTGCGACCCGGTCGACCAGATCGAACGCCCTCTGGACGAGGAGGGCCAGGAGGGCCGCCGGCACCGCGCCCTGGAGGATCAGCGAGCCCTGGCGAAGCTGAATACCGGAAAGAATGGGTTCCCCCAGCCCTCCCGCTCCGATCAGCGCCGCGAGGGTCGCGGTGCCGACATTGATCACCGCGCTCGTCTTGATGCCCGCCATGATCGCGGGGGAGGCCATGGGAAGCCGCACGCGCAGGAGCTGCGCCCTGGGCGAGAGGCCGATGGCGTCCGCGGCTTCTGCCAGCGGCCCGGGAAGGGTGGTCAGCCCGACGTAGGTGTTCCGGACGATCGGGAGCAGGCTGTAGAGGAACAGAGCGATCAGCGCCGGAACCGCGCCGATCCCGAACAAGGGAATGAGCGCCGCCAGGAGTGCCAGGGACGGGATGGTCTGGAGGAGTCCGGTCACCGAAAGGATTGCGCTCCCCAGCCACGGCGACCGCGCCGCGAGCACACCGAGCGGGATCCCGGCCAGGACCGCGAGCAGAAGGGAGATCAGGACCAGGCTCAGGTGCCGGCCGGTGTTCCTGAGAATCCCGCCCCAGAGGGTGTTCGTCGCGGCAGGGGTCCGTTCCTGTCCGCTCGGAAGGGTTTCGGCGAGAAGCGAGTCGGCGGCCTCGCCGTAACTCCGGTGCCCGAGAACGACGCGCGCGTTCGCCCGGATCATGGCCGCTTCGTCGATTCGCCCCGTCAGACGGTGCATGGCCCGAACCGCGCGAGGCTCACGGCGTCCGAGATCCAGGCGGTAGAGCCACACCGCATCGTATCGCGGGAAAAAGCCGCGATCGTCCCGGAGCACGTGGAGACGAAGCCGCTCGATCTCGGCGTCGGTCGTATAGATGTCCGTCACGTCGATGCGCCCGCGCTCGAGCGCCGTGTAGGCCAGCTCGTGCTGGATGCCGAGCACGTGGGGCATCGAGAGCCCGTAATGGCGGACGAGACCGGGCCACCCGTCGGGCCGTCCCAGGAATTCGTGCGTGAGCCCCAGCTTCAATTCAGGATGCCGCGCGAGATCGGAGATGGATTCAAGCCGGTAGCGCTCGCGCACGTTCTTCGTCACCGCGAGCGCATAGCTGTCGTTGAAGCCGAGAGGATCGCTCACTCCGATGCCCTCCCGGGAAAGGACCCGGCGCATCCCGGACAGGGACGTGGAGACGCTCCGGTGAAGGATGACCTGCGCGATCGTGCCCGTGTATTCCGGGTACGCATCCACGTCTCCCGCGCGAAGCGCCTGGTACACGATCTCGGTTCCTCCGAGATTGTTTCGATGCTCCACCCGTGGCACTCCCTCGGATCGCAGGACGCGCGCGAGCGCCTCCGCCAGCACCCAGGATTCGGGGAAGGCCTTGGAGCCCACGACGACGCCCGTGCGGGCGAGCGCGGGAGCCGGAGTGCTCCCCAAGCAGAATGCCGTCAGGATGCAGGCGACCGTCAGGTGCCGGCGCGGGGTGAGGGTCATGTCGGGGTGAGGTTGGGCGCGTCGAGGAGACGCTGGGCCCGGATGAATTCGGTGACGAAGGGCGTGGCGGGATTCCGCACCAGCTCCTGAAAGCTCCCGCGCTGGAGAATCGTCCCTCGATTCATGATCGCGATCTCGCCCGAGATGAAGGCCGCTTCGGCCATGTCGTGCGTCACGAAGAGGACGGTCTTTCGAAGGCGGCCGAACACCTGCTTCAGGTCGCGCTGCAAGTCCGAGCGGATCATGGGGTCGAGCGAGCTGAGCGGCTCGTCCAGGAGAAGCACCTCGGGGTCCAGCATGAGGGCGCGCATCAGGGCGACACGCTGACGCTGCCCGCCGCTGATCTGCGCGGGAAACCGGTCGAGGAGCTCCCGGGGGATCTGGGTCAGCTCCAGGAGCTCCTGGATCCGAGCCCCGATCCTCGCGTCCGGCCACCCCAGATCGCGCGCGACGAGCGCGACGTTCTCCGCGGCCGTGAGGTGAGGGAAGAGGCCTCCCTCCTGGATGACGTACCCCATCCGGCGCTGGAGCTCCAGCCTGGTCTCGGGCCGCATGGGCGTGCCGGCAATCCGGATCGACCCTCGCTCGGGCGTGAGAAGCCCCACGACCAGCCGGAGCAGGGTGCTCTTGCCGCAGCCGCTCGGACCGATCAAGGCCAGGGTGCTGCGCGGCTCCACGCGCAGGAGCGCAATGTCGAGCGCCTTCACCCCGTCATAGATTTTCTGGACGTCCTGGAGATCGATCCCTGCGGCTGCCGGCAACCGTGCCCCCATTTCGAGACGCTGCGGGTGCGTATGGGAGGCCCATCATGGACCGAATCGGGAGCGGGGAAAAGGGGAAGGGAGCGAGACCCCGGCCGGCGAAGCGAGACGAGGGTCGCACGTGCTACGCTTTTCTTCGTGCTCGCGAACATCCCGAATTCCCGGAAGCTTCTCGTCATGCTCGGCGTCATGCTGGCGCTCTTCCTGGCGGCGCTCGATCAGACCATCGTCGCGACCGCGCTCCCGCGCATCGTCCAGGAGTTTCACGGTCTCCAGCACCTGAGCTGGGTAGTCGCGTCGTATCTTCTCGCCTCCACCGTCGTGGTGCCGATCTACGGGAAGCTCTCCGACCTCTACGGCAGGAAGCCCTTCATCCTCTCCGCGATCGTCCTCTTCCTCGTGGGATCGGTGCTCTCGGGGATTTCGCGGAACATGTCCCAGCTCGTCTTCTTTCGAGCGATCCAGGGCCTGGGGGCGGGCGCCATCTTCGCGAACGCGTTCGCCGTGGTGGGGGACCTGTATCCCCCCGCGGAGCGCGGGCGATGGCAGGGGCTTCTCGGCGGCGTGTTCGGGCTCTCCTCGATCGTCGGGCCCACGCTCGGCGGATGGCTCACCGACACGGCGTCCTGGCGGTGGAATTTCTTCATCAACATCCCGGTCGGGATCGTGGCGTTCGCCGCGGTGGGGTCTCTGCTGCCGCATATCGAGCCGGACCGGAAGGGAAGGTCGATCGACTACGCGGGCGCGCTCCTCCTCACCGTCGCCTTGGTCTCGCTCCTCCTGGGCCTGATCTGGGGAGGAACGCAATACGCCTGGGGATCGCGCCCGATCCTCGGGCTCTTCGGGCTCGCGCTCGCGGCGACCGCGCTCTTCACGTTCGTGGAGGGGCGCGTGGAGGAGCCCATCTTGCCTTTGTCCCTCTTCTCGAACCGCATTTTCACGGTCTCCATGGTGGCGCTCTTCCTGGTGGGCATCGGGATGTTCGGCTCCATCGTGTTCATCCCGCTCTACGCCCAGCTCGTTCTGGGCGTGAACGCGACCCATTCCGGAACCATCCTCACGCCGCTCACCCTCGCGTTCGTGACCGCCAGCGTGATCTCGGGACAGCTCACGTCGCGCACCGGCCGCTACAAGAGCGTGGCGGTCGTGGGGCTCGCGCTCGCGACCGTGGCGCTCTTCGCCATGTCGCGGATGTCCGCGACGACCTCACCCCTGTCGCTGGTCTTGCGCATGATCGCGACCGGGCTCGGCATCGGCGCCACCCTGCCCGTCTTCACGCTGGCGGTGCAGAACGCGTTCGAGCACGAGCTCCTGGGAGTGGCCACCGCGTCTTCCCAGCTCTTCCGGAGCATCGGCGCGACCGTGGGCACGGCGGTCCTGGGAAGCGTGCTCAACGCGCGCCTGGCGCGCGAGCTTGGGAGCTTTGGCTCCGATCCCTCGCTCCGGCTCGTCGGCGACGTCCTGCCCTCCGTCCATCTCGAGCGGGCCGACGCGAACTCGCTGCAGGCGATCCTGACGCAACCGGGCCGGGGCCTGATCGAGGCGCGGCTCGCGCAGCTCCCGCCCGGGCTCAGGACCCAGGCGGAGCACGCCTTCCTGTCCTACCTCGGGCGGGCCCGGGAAGCCTTCGCGGCTTCGATCACCGAGACCTTCTTGATCGCCGCGGTCCTGATGGGCGCGGCGTTCGTGGTCTCTTTTTTCTTGAAGGAGATCCCGCTCCGGAAGACCCACGCGGAGCGCCCCGGCGAGAGCGCTGGGATGGAGCTGGGGGTCGAGCGGGGCGTGTTCCCCGCGGGCGACGAGCCCGGGGTTCTCTAGCCCGAGGTTCTGCAGCGGCGGCCCCTCCGCCGATCCGCTCGAAGTCGATGAATCCGCGCTCGGGGTCGGTGCGGATCAGCTTCAGACGCACGTGATCTCCGACGTCGAGCCCCGAAGCGCCGCGCGACACCAGGCCCTCGGCGTGCGGATTCAGGATCCGGGCCCAGGTCCCTTTCTCGGAAGCTCCCGTGACGATTCCCTCGAAGACCTCGCCGATGCGGGTGCTCAGGAGGCACGCGGCCGCCGATTTCCGTGCGATGCGCTCGACCTTCTGCGCGCCGTCCTCCTTCTGGGTGCAGTGGATGGCGAGCGCCTTCAGCTGGTCGGGGCGGTAGGGGACGCCCTGACCCGAGAGCGCGGCCCGCAGCAGGCGCTGCGTGATGAGATCGGGGTAGCGGCGGTTGGGCGCGGTCGAGTGGGTGTACTCGGTCACCGCGAGCCCGAAATGTCCGATCACGCTCTCCCCGGGAAAGCTCGCCACGTACTCCCCGCGCCCGAGCAGCTTGATGATCGAGAGCGAGAGGTCCGGGAACCGGAGCGGATCGGCCGCCTGGCGCCGGAGCAGGAATTGGTTGAGCGCCCGCGGGTCCGGCTGTGCGGGAAGGGACTCTCCCAGATCCTGGGCGATCTCCACGATCCGGGACCATCGCTCCGGGGTCCGCACGACACGGCGGATCACCGGGAATCGCTTTCCCCCGAGATAGCGCGCGATGGTGCCGTTCGCGCCGATCATGAAATCCTCGATCAGCTCCCGGGCGCGATTCCGCCGCTCGGGGGTGAGCGCCGCGACCCGCTCTCCCTCGAACTCCGCGCGCACGTCGATCGTCTCCAGCTCGAGCGCGCCCTCCTCGTGCCGGCGCGTCTTGAGCGCCTGGGCCACCCTATCTTGTGTCCGCAAGTTGTCCGCCAACCCCGTCACCTGAGCCAGGGCCTGGGGCTCCGGTCCCTTTCCTTCGAGCCACGCCCCCACGCCGTTGTAGGCCAGCTTGGCCTTGTTTCGTACCGCGGCGGGATAGACGTCCGAGCTCACGATCGTGCCCTCGTCGGTGACCGTGAACTCGACCGCCATGGCGAGCCGGTCCTCTCCTTCGGCGAGCGAGGTGAGATTGGTGCTCAGGCGCTCGGGCAGCATGGGAAAGATCTTCGCCGGGGTGTAGACGGAAGTCGTGTTCGTGGAGGCGTGCTCGTCGAGGGCCGATCCGGGCGCCACGAGGGCGCACACCTGTGCCACGGCGACCAGCACCGTCGTACCCCGGTCGCGCGAGGAATCGGCGACCGTGAGCTGATCCAGGTCGCGGGAATCGTCGTTGTCGATCGAGCACCAGAGGAGGGATCTCAGGTCCCGCACCTGATCGCCCCGAGGCTCCGCCGGTCCCGGGATTCGATCGGCCTCGGCCATGGCCTCCGGAGAGAACTCGGGCATGAGGCCATATTCCAGCATCGCGCGGCGCGCGACCCGGATGAGCAGGGAGCGATGCTGCCCGTTGGGGGTCGTCACGGCTTGGGAACGGAATCTTCGGGCGTTTTCGACTTCGCGATGGCGGGGGCTTCCTCGGCGGGTGCTATGCCGAGCGTCTTCTGCAGGATGTGGAAGGCATCCTGGGGCGCGTCCACGAAACGAAAGAGCTTCAGGTCTTCCGCGTCGATCATCCCGTGCCGGAGGAAGCTTTCGAAGCTCACGGTCTCCTTCCAGTATTCCGTTCCGTAGAGGAGCACCGGGATCATCCGGTCCAGCTTGCGGGTCTGCGAGAGCGTCAGGAGCTCGAACAGCTCGTCCATCGTGCCGAACCCGCCTGGGAAGACGATCAGGGCGCGCGCCAGGTGCGCGAACCAGAGCTTCCGCATGAAGAAGTAGTGGAACTGGAAGCAGAGGCCCGGCGTGATGTAGGCGTTGGGGCGCTGCTCGTGGGGAAGACCGATGTTCAGCCCGATCGTTCTCCCGCCGGCATCGATGGCTCCGCGGTTCGCGGCCTCCATGATGCCGGGTCCGCCGCCGGTGCAGACGAGGTAGCGGTGCCCCGGGACCTTCATTCCTTCCGACCATTCGGTGATGAGGCGCGCGAGCTCCCGCGCCTCGCGATAGTACCGTCCCATCGGTCCGTCTTCCGCGATGCGCGCCGAACCGAAAAACACGATCGTGTCGTGGACTCGATGGCGCCGGAATGCGTCAAGCGGCTGCAGGTACTCCGCAAGGATCCGGACCGGCCTTCCTTCCTCGCTCTCGAGAAACTGCTCGTCCCGATACGCAAGAGGCGGGTACAGAGTCGCCCGCTCCACATCCTCTGGCTTCTTCATGCCCCCCGTCCGCTGCCCCGATTTGAGTGTGCCGGGCCTCTGCCTTCGACTACGATCCACGGATGCTAACCCGACCGCGGCCGGGGCACCAAGCTCCTCCCGCGGTCGCCGCCGCGCCGGTCCTAATGGCGGCTGTCCTCTCGCTGCCGGTTCTCGGTCTGGGCTACTTCTGGGACGATTTCGTTTTCCTGACCCGGGTTCAAGCAAATCCGATCTCGGCTCTCTGGCCGGAGCCAGGGGCCTTCTACCGGCCGGTCTCCCGCGCGCTCTACTTCTGGCCTCTCGCGTGGCTGGGCTCTCCCGGAGCTCATGCCGCGCACGCCATGAACCTCCTCCTGGCCGCTGCCTCCATCCTCCTTCTCGTCCTGCTCGTGCGCCGTCTGGCAAGCGACCGCGCGGGAGTGGGGGCCGGTCTCTTCTTCTCGGGGCTCGCCGCCCTGCCGGGCCTCGTCGCGTGGGCGAGCGGTGCTCAGGATCTTCTCGCCATCACGCTCCTGCTCGCGGCGCTCCACCTGCGGGACTCGGGGCGGATGCTTCGGTCCGCGATCCTCGTCGCGGCGGCACTGCTATCGAAGGAGACCGCCCTTTGCGCGATCCCGGCTCTGGTTCTCTGGGATTGGATCCTGGGGAGGAGGCCGGCGAGAATCCGTGAGGGCGTCCTCGCGTACGGCGCTCTCGCGATCCTCTGGGTTCTGATCCACCCCGTGGCCCGCGGACTCGCGGCGGGAGGATTCACGCTCGCGCCGGGCGGGCATCTGGGGTTTTCGAACCTGGCCGTCACGAAGCTTCACGCGAGCCAATATCTGCGGACGTTGTTCAACATGCCCCTGCACCCGACCGCGGCGCCCTGGCCCGCGGTCGCCGTCGCGATGCTCGTCGTAGCGGTCTCGCTCGCCCTGGCCGCCGTGTGGATCGCGTCCCGGCGCGAGCCGTCCGGGCAGGGACGCGCGCCTCTCTCGATCCCCCGGGCCGCAGCGCTGGCCATCCTTCTCGCGGTGCCGTCCCTGGTGCTGCCGACGGTCCTCGTTCCGAGGTGGGCCGCCTACTTCGCCTGCATGCCGGCCCTGGGGAGTTCCATCCTTCTCGGGGTGGCGTTGTCCCGCCTGCCCACATTCGCCGGAATGACGGTGATGGCACTCTTCGTGGGTCTGGGAATCTGGAGCCGTTATTCCGATCCTCCCAGCGCGGATGCGCTCACGGAGAAGAGCTTTGTCGCCGCGAGCCGCGCGATCGACGGCGTCGAGAGAGCGTTCCTGAAGCTCCATCCCTCAATTCCGCGCTCGACCCAGGTCCTCCTCTCGGTGGCCTCGAGCGGCCCGCTCGGGATCGACGCCACGATGCATGACGGCCAGGCGATGCGGGTCTGGTACCGCGATCGCACCCTGCGCACGCTCCGGCCGGAACGGCGCCTTCCGCACGCGGGAGCGGAAT
>Ga0066685_10000421_pt1 | contig 14580 bp, 15 predicted proteins | sample GraSoiAngelo_134_FD_62305 | JGI IMG/M metagenome (GOLD analysis project Ga0066685, IMG submission 62305) | Grasslands soil microbial communities from the Angelo Coastal Reserve, California, USA - 14_0929_05_30cm | ecosystem: Environmental > Terrestrial > Soil > Grasslands | place: USA...
ACGGGGCTGTTCAACCGCCGCTATCTCGAGGCCGGGTTGCGGCGCGAGGTGGAGCGCTGCCGGCGCTACCGCGCCACGACGTCGGTGCTGATGTTCGATCTCGACCATTTCAAGGCGACGAACGACCGCTTCGGCCACCACACCGGTGACCTCGTGCTCAAGACGCTGGGCGAGCTCATCGCCCAGCACCTGCGGGCGGTCGACATCCCCTGCCGCTACGGGGGCGACGAGTTCGCCGTGGTGCTGCCTGACTCGGATCGCGGCAACGCCTGGCTGGCGGCCGAGCGGATCCGCGTGGACGTGGGCTGCACCTTCATGGAGCGGAAAATCGCCGGGGCGACGCTGGGCCTCACGTTGAGCGTGGGGCTGGCGACCTACGGCGAGCAGGGGACATCGGCCGAGGCGCTGCTGCAGGCGGCCGATCGCGCCCTGTACGCCGCGAAGCTCGCTGGGGGAGACCGGGTTACGCCTGATTGACGGGCCCGTCTTCCGAACCGGAGCACCGCGCTCCATACTCTACACCGCGTATGGACCGCGGCCCGGCCGTTCACCTCTTCGCCCGCAAAGGCAGCCCGCTCATCGCGCAGCTGTCGCTTTCGTTGCGCGGCTTCGTGCAGGTGCGCTGGTCGGAGCGCGTCCCGGCCGTCGACCGCCTCGAGACGGGGGACGTCTTCGTCGTGGACCTCGCGGAGCTGCCGCCCCATCTGAAGCCCGACGACGTGGCGCCGGTGCTGGATCACGGCGGACTGTGGCTGGTGCCCGGCGGTGAGGCGGTGCACCCCTCCTGGTTGGAGCTGGCGTCGCGCTCGGGGACGCGGGTGGTGCCGTGCGACGCCGAGGCCCGCTCGCGCGGCGTCCCGCACCTCGTGGACGCCTTGCAGGACGCGCTGGGCCGCCAGTCGGGGCGCCAGCTGTCGCGGCTGGTCCTGGATCAGGAGCCGGTGTTCCGGCCCGTGGAGCCGCTGGTCGAGCTGATCTGCCAGCACCCGTGGCGCATCCGCCGCCCGCGCGATCTGGCGCTGCACACGGGGATGGGGATCGGGCCGCTCAAGCGGCAGCTCGCGGAGCTGGGGTTTCACCGCGTCGAGCACTTCATCGTGTGCGTGCGCATGGTGGCGTTCGAGCAGCTGATGGCGCACGAGCGGCTGCCGATTGCGATGGCGCGCTGGCGCGTGGGGATCGGCGACACGACCAACGCGCGCCGCCAGCTGCGGCGGGCGAAGAAGAGCTCGAAGGATGCGTTCTTGAAGCTGCGGAGTCTGGTCGCCTAGCGGCTACTGGGTGAGACTCGTCACATCCAGGATGAGCAGCGCCGGGCTCGTCGGGTCTTTCGCCCCGAAGGCGTACACCCCGCCGCCGATGTAGCCGAACGTCGCCGTGTGGACGCCATTGCCGCCCACGGGATACTTGTAGAGGAACGTGGGGTGCGCGGGGTCGGCGAGACTGTAGAAGTGGAACCCGGCGTTGGGGCCGTACTCGGCGCTGAACATCAACAACTTCCCGTTGCTGCTCACCTCCACGTCGCTCACCGTCCCGATCCCACTCGTGATGATCGAATCCACAAGGGTGGGCGCCCCGGTGGTCGGGTTCAGCTGCCACACTTTGACGGCGTTGCCGGGGGCGCTGCGGGTTCCCCAGGTGCCCGTATAGGCGTAGCCGTTCGCCACCCAGAGATCCGAGCTGTAGCGCTCCGGCACGTTGTTGCCGCCGGCGGCCACGCTCAACAGCCCGTTCGCAGTGTTCAGTTGCCACAGTCCTGACAGCATGTCGATCGCATACAGCGACCCGTTGTAGAGCTGGACGCCCCAGGTATAGGTGTTTCCCGGCCCGCCCGGTGCGAGGGTGTCGATGCCGCGGGCGGAGAGACTCCCGGAAAGCGTCCCGGACACGTTCAACGCGACGACCCCGGCGTTGTAGTACGCCGCGTACAGAATCCGATTTGGCTCGTCCATCCAGAAGTTGTGCGTCCCGGCGCCGGTCAACTGGAACGATCCCACCTCGAAGGGACTCGCCAGGTTCGAGACGTCCACTACGTGGATGTCGCCCTGGGAGGACGATCCGATCGTGCCCGCGCCCTCCTGACCGACAAACAGGTACTGTTTGCTCGCGCCGTTCCAGAACCACCAGGCGTTGTGCGTTTCGCCGCCGGCCGTGGCGATCGTCGTGATGAGTTGGGGGTTCGAGGGGCTGCCGCCACGCGCACCGCTGCCGACGTCGAAGATCATCACGCCCGTGTTCCACGCGCAGACGAACGCGATGCCGTTACGGACGAACGTGTCGTGGATGCCGTAGTTGGGGGCGATCGGCACCGTCGCTACGAGGATTGCCTGCCGCAGCCCTGTAGAGACGAACGTGAGCGTGACGGCGAGCACGGGCACCGTCGCGGTGACGGTGTCGGCGCCGAGCGTGGGGCCGAGCGTGTGGACGGTCGTCGCGACGCCGCCGGCGCCGGTCACGCCCGCCGCCGGGGAGACCGATCCCTGGCCCGCGGCCGCGGCCCAGTTCACCGTGACCCCCGGCACGGGGTTGCCGTACTGGTCCCGCACCAGGACGGCGTACGGCACCGGCAGCGCGGCGCCCGGCGCGGCATTCTGCTTGTCACCGGCGTTCTTGGACGCCTGGGTGGGCGCATCGGGGAGCGCGGTGGCGGTGAATGTGACGCTCCGACCGCTGGCGGTCACGTGGACCGACTGCGCTCCGGCGATCGGGCCGAGCGTCCACGTGGCGCTCGCCTGGCCGGCCGCGTCCGTGACGGTGGCTGCGGTGACGCTGCCGCCGCCGCTCTGCACGGCCCATACCACCGGCGCGCCGACGACAGGGTTGCCGCCTTCCACCATCACCGTCACGACGAGGGGCGCGGGCAGGACGCGAGCGACCGTATCGGTCTGGGCATCGCCGCTCGTGGCCGCGACGTTGGTGGGAACGAGCGGCGTGGTATGATCGCACCCGGCGAGCAGGCCCCCAAGCAGGAACGGCAGAACGCGACGGGACATCACGGCTCCGGGTGTTGGTGATCCATCGGCATGGTCATGGGTTCAGCCATCGGCGTCCCCCGGTAGTACCCCATTCGGTGCCCGCCCATCCCCCAGTCCGCCCGGATCCCCACCGTGAGTGTGGCGAACGAGGTACGCCCGTAGAACACCTGCGGATCGAACACGCCACCCCCGACCTTGGCGACGTTCGCGAACGCGACCTCCGCCGTGGGGCTGAAGGCGACCGCGCCGCGGCGCCACGCGCGGACCTGTGCCCCGAGCGTGGAGATCGTCCAGCGGGTGATCCCCAGAATGCTGGAATCCAGATGCGGCCGCACCGACCGGAACGGTTCGCCGAACACGCGCTGGTCTTCGGTGCGGTCGGTACGCTCCAGACGGAAGTACGGACGGTAGCGCCCCAACCCATATGCGCCCTCCACAAGTGCCGAATGCAGCAGGTACGCGCCGCCGGCCTCGGCGGTCCGGGCCCACTCGGCGAGCGCGTACGCCGGGCGGCCCGCGACGGCACGTTCCCAGCGGGCCGACGCGCTCCACTTCTCCTGGTCCGTGCCGGCGCCCTGGCGGTGCTCAGGGGAGTGGACGTGGGCGCGGGAGACCTGGGCCTCCAGCCCGGACACGGGCCGCCCGGATGCGCGCAGCGCCCACGAGTCGCCGAACCGGTTCCACTTGGGCCACTGGGAAGGGTACTCCGGCTCGTCGCCGTTGAACGTCCCGCCCTCGAGCGTGACCTTGCCGGCGGTGATGGCCGTGACCGCCACGGCGCGCTCGAGAATCTGCGCCAGGTGATGGTTCGCGGGATAAAGCATGGGAGGACGGCTCATCGGGTCGTCGGTGCCGAAGGGCGCGAAGCCCTTGCCGGCGCTGAGCGACACGACGACGTCGCCGTCCCAACGGCCCAGCAGGTCCCCCCCGGTGAACATCAGCTCGTGCACGTAGGTGTGCGGATGACGGCGGTCGTAGTAGCCCTCGCCGTAGGCGCCGGTGGCGAGCTGGCCGTGTTGAATGGTCCAGCCCTCGAAGTCCCCCATCGCGTGCAGTTGCAGGTGGTCGCCGAGCGCAGCGCCTTCGAGCATCAGCACCGGCTGGACGAGCCGGCCCTCAGTCAGCGTGGCGCCGCCGGGAACGGCGTTGGTGGTGGTGAGCAGCGGGATGGCTTGGCCGGAGAAGCGGAGCGAGGGACGTTGAGCCGCGCAGAGGCCGAGGGGCATAGTGGCCGAGAGGCATAGAATGGCGAGGCGGCGAGGCATGCGGCTCCTTGAGACCCGCCCCGGCACCTCAGGTTCCGTGTGCCACCACGCCCGACATCTTCAGGCCGTCGATGATGAATTGCACGGCGATTGCGCACAACACGAGGCCCATCAGGCGGGTGAGGATGCGCATCCCCGTCTGCCCCAGCCGGCGCTCGAGCATCGACGCCGCCGAGAGCGTGAGGAACGAGATGAACGCCGTGAGGGCGATGGAGCCGTAGAGGGCCGCCGTCGTCTCCCAGCGCTTCGATCCGAGGGCGAGCACCATCACCGTGGAGATGGCACCGGGCCCCGCCAGCATCGGGACGCCGAGCGGCAGGATGCCAATGTCCTCCTTCGCCGTCCCCTCGGCCTTCTCGGCTGGCGTCTCGCGCTGGCTGCTGCGCCGCGCCTGCACCATGTCGAGGGCGTTGAGGCCGATGAGCACGCCGCCGGCGATCTTGAACGCGCCGATGGTGATGCCGAACAGCTTGAAGATAAGGCTGCCGCCCAGCGCGAACAGCGTGAGGGTGATCGCGCACGTCCACGCCCCGCGGCGCGCGAGCACGCGCCGCATCGCGGGGCTGTCCCGCTCGGTCATGGCGAGAAAACTGGGGATGACCGCGAAGGGATCGACGATGAACAGGACGGACGTGAAGACGAGCAGCAGCTCCTGGTACCTCACATCGCCACCTTCACCGCCTGGTCCTTTCCCTTGCTTTTCGCCTCGTACATGGCGCGGTCGGCCTTGTGCAGCACGTCGTCCGGCCCCACCGCGGCGTCCGTGCACGAGACGATGCCAATGCTCGCCGTCACCGACGGGTTGCCGTGGAACGCCTCGCGCAGGCTCTTGGCCAGCCGTCCCGCCGCCGCTTCGGCGACGTCGGAGGCCGTTTCCGGCATCAGCACGGCGAATTCATCGCCGCCCATGCGACCCACGATGTCCGCCTGGCGCATGGCGCCGCGGATCGCCTCCGCCACGAGGCGCAGCACCGCGTTGCCCGTCTGATGCCCGTGGGAATCGTTGACGATCTTGAAATCGTCGAGGTCTAAGTACAACAGGCTCAAGGGCCGGCCGTAGCGCCGGTTGCGGCGCAGCTCCTGGGCGAGACGCTCGGAGAACGCCCGGGCGTTGAGCACACGCGTAAGCGGATCGTGGATCACCAGATCTTCGAGCTGAGTCTGGGTGCGGCGGATGGTGAGGAACCCGGCGATGGTGATCCCGGCGACCGCCGCGAACGAGGCCTGGTTGATCAGCACGGTGACAATCGTCGCGTCCGGCTGCTGCACGAATTCGACGGGAATCCGCAGCAGAAGCGCCGCGACGAGGAATGCCACCCCCCACCACAAGCCCTCGTACCAGGCGGCCAGGAGGACCGGCACTAGGTAGAGCTGCCCCAGCCGCACCTGTGGCGGCGTCATGCGATTGGCGAGAAACACTGCGGCGGTGAGCGCGGCGATGGCGCCGAGGATGAGGATCCGCCGACGCACCGTGGGGCTCAAAACGGGGGCTCCGCGACGTGGTGGGGATCGTCGAGCAGGATCGCGTGCAGCGGTTCGCCGGGAGCCACCGTCGGCCGGTCCTCGGGGACGATGAGCAGGGCGTTGGCGCGCGCCATGGAGGTGAGGATGCCGGACCCCTGCGGCCCTGTCAACCGGGCGCCGAGGGCGCCAGCGTCGTCCCGCGGCGCGACGACGGCGCGCAGGAAATGCCGGAGCTTGGGACCGAGGGTGATCGGCTCCAGGGCGACGACGGGCACCGTACGGCGGAACGGGAGCGGGTGACCGAGCAGCCGCCGCAGCGCCGGCCGCACAAACAGCTCGAAGGTGACCATCGTGCTCACCGGGTTGCCGGGCAGGCCGATCCACGGGCGGCCGTCCGCGAACAGCCCGAAGCCGAGCGGCGCGCCGGGGCGCATGCGGATGCGCCACAGCTTGATGTCGCAGCCGAGCGCGGTGAGCACCTCGCGCACCAGATCGTGCTCGCCGACGCTCACGCCGGCGGTCGTGACGAGGAGGTCGGCGGCCGACGCGCGCGCGAGATGCTCGCGCAGGCTGGCGGCGCTGTCGCCGGCGATGCCCAGCTCCACAGGGACCGCCCCGGTGCGCCGGATGTTCGCCAGCAAGGTGTAGGAATTCGAGGTCGCGACCTTGCGCCCGGCGAGGATCTCCTCGCGATGGTCGAGGTCCACGATTTCGTCGCCCGACGCCAGGACGGCGACCCGGGGCGGCCGGTGCACGAGGGGCTCGCCGTGCGCGATCGAGGCGAGCACGCCCAGCTGCGCGGGCCCCAGGGCGGCGCCGGCAGCGAGCACCCGGTCGCCCTTGTGGATGTCTTCGCCCTTGTGCCGCACGTTGCGCCCCTCCTGCGTCGGGGTGACAATGGACACTCGACTTCCGTTTGCCTCGGTGTCCTCCTGACGCACGACGGTATCAGCGCCGGCCGGGAGCGGTGCCCCCGTGAAGATCCGGGTCGCCTCGCCGGGCCCCAGCGGTTTGGTGGGGAAGCGACCCGCCGGCACCGTCTCGACGACGTGCAACTCGGCGCGGGTGCGGCCGGCGACGTCCGTGCCGCGCACCGCGTAGCCGTCCATCGCGGAGTTGTCCCAGGGCGGCAGGTCCATCGGGCTGGCGACGTCTTCGGCGAGGACCAGGTCGAGGGCGTCGCGCAGGGGACGGCGCTCGGCCGGCAGCGGCCGCAGGTGCTCGAGGATGAGCCGTGCCGCCTCGGCGGGAGAAAGCATCGGTCAGGGCGGCAGGATCAGGGCGCGGTCCCAGGCGATGTTCGCCAGCGTCACGAGCCAGGCGGTGTCGCTGAAGCGGAATACCGGGAACGACCCCCGGAACTTCGCGTTATCGGTCACCATCGCCACCCACTGCTCGGCGTCGGGGCGGTCCGCGTTCCAGATCGGGTCCGGGCCGCAGGCGAGGCGGTAGGTCTCAATCTTCGGCAAGGCGTGGTCGGTGAAGCCCTCGACCAGCACCACGTCCGCCCCATCGAGGTAGCGGCGCGCGAGGCTGACGGGATCGCTCTCCAACTCGCGCCGCTCCCACACCACCCGCTCCCCCGGCGCCTCGAGCACAACGCGCTCGGCCTTGCCTTCGTGGCGGTGGCGCCAGGTGTCCTTGCCGCGCTGGTCCCAGTCGGCGGCGTGGGTGCCGTGCTTGAGGGTCATCACCCGGAACTTGCGCCGCACCAGCTCGGCGGCGAGCGCGACGACCAGGGTGGTCTTCCCGGCGTCCTTCTTCCCGACGATCGAGATCATCCGCGTCGCCGCCACACCGCCTCCGCCCGCTGCAGATCCTCGGGCCGGTTCACGTTGAGGAACAGCTCGGCGGGGTCGCCGAAGGCGCGCACCCGCTCGAGCGGTAGTGTACCGACCTTCACCTCGGGGTGGAAGCCGATCGCCCGCCGGTCGCCGCGCGCGAGCTGGCGCTCTATGGCCGCGCGGCAGGCGGGCCCGTACACGGCGCACAGCGGCTCGAGCCCGCGCCGGCTGTCGCTCTCGGGAAGGAAGACGTCGTACCCCGCGGCGCCGTCCACCAGGGTGCGCAGCAGGTCGGCGGTGAGGAACGGCATGTCCCAGGCGACGCACAGCACGGGATCGTCGCCCGCCGCGACCGCGGTGTAGATGCCGCCCACGCTCCCCAGGCCGGGCTCAGCGTCGGGGACGGTAGCGAGGTCGGAGCGCCACGCCGCGGCGTCGGGCGCGTTGGCGACGAGGAGCGGCGGGGCGCCGACGGCGGCGGTCACGGCGTCCACCACGCGGTCGAGGATGCGGCGGCCGCCGACGTCGAGCAGGCCTTTGGGGCGGCCCCCGTAGCGCGTGGCGCCGCCGCCGGCCAGGATCGCGCCGCGCACGTTAGTAGCGGCGGCCCCGCTTCCTTTCCAGCACCACGTCCAGGCCCATCGAGAAGATGAGGTGATGGTAGGTTCGAGAGCCGGCGACGGGGACGCCGAGGTCGCCCGCCGGACCCACGACGCGCTGCAGCGGGATGACGGCGTCACTGAGCTCGAAGCGGAACTGATAGCCCGGGCTGAGCCTGGCGGTGAAGCCGGCGGCGGGTTGGATACTGAAGGACGTCGTCTTGGGATGGTCGTCCACGTACACGGCGCGAGACTTCAGGACGCCGCTCCCGTCGTCGAACACGCCGGACATCTCGATCGTGCCGCCGCTGTAGGTCACGATCCCCAGCCCGCCGCGCAGGTACGGGCTGATGCCGTGCCGCGGGGAGACGCGCACCACCACGCCGCCGTAGAACCCGATCGCGCTCGCCGACAACGACGCGGCGGCGATGTTGCCGCACACCTGCTGGTTCATCTGCGTGGGGTCGCTGTTGAGGTAGACGCCCCGACACAGGTCGTCGAACGGAAAGCCGAGATAGAAGATCGTGGCCTGAGCACCGAGGTGCGGACTCGGGAAATAGGACCCCGAGGCACCGACGACGAGACTCGTGCCGATGTCGCGGCCCAGCTCCAGCGTGTCGTATTGTGGCGTGCAATTGTAGGCGCTCCCCGACCGCTGCAGCACGCACAGCGGCTGGCGGTCGAGGTGCCACAGGCTGTGCCCGCTCGTGACGCCGCCGAACAGCGTCAGGACTATCGTCGGTTCGGGGCCGGTCTGGGCGATGGCGGAGGTCACGGGACAGAGTAGCACGGCACAACAGGCGAACAGAATTTGGCGCATCAATCCCCCAAGAGTTGGCGGTGGTCGATCGCGAGACAGCGGTCCATCACGATGGGAATGCCGGCGCCCTCGGCCCGCGCCTGCGCCGCCGCGTCCACGACGCCGAGCTGCAGCCAGATCAGGGTGGGACGGATCGCGATCGCCTCGTCCACCACCGCCCCCGCGAACTCGCTGCGCCGGAACACATCCACGATGTCGATCGCGCGCTCCCGCGCGGCGTCGGCCAGCGTCCGGAAACTCCGCTCGCCGAGAATCTCCGGGTGGCCGGGGTTCACCGGCACGATCCGGTAGCCGACCCGCTGCAGGTAGCGCGCGACCCCGAAACTGGGCCGCTCGGGCTTCGGCGACAGCCCCACGACCGCCACGGTGCGCGCCTCGCGCAACAGCGCGCGCAGCGCGTCGGGGGTCACGCCTCCGGACGGTGCAAGTGCGGCGCGCCGCTCACCGCTCGCCCCACGAGGATCATCCCCGCCCGTCGGGCGATGGTCAGCGCCAGCGTGGACGGCACGCTCGGCGTCGCGATCCACGCGAGCCCGGCGCGCGCCCCCTTGTACGCCAGCTCCGCCGAGATGCGGCCGGTGACGAGCAGCCCGCGGCCCGCGACGGCCTCCCGCGCCAGCACCGCCGCGCCGATCACCTTGTCCACGGCGTTGTGCCGTCCGATGTCCTCGGCGTGAAACCGCAGCCGCTCGCCGTCGGCGAGCGCCGCGGCGTGGATGCCGCCGGTCTCGTTGTAGCGCTCACCGCGCGCGAACAGATCCTTGAAGAGCGCCCGGAGCATTTCGGCGGGGGGCGGCTCGCCGCGCGCGGGGGCGCGCGCGACCGCGTGCGGATCGGCGAGGAACGTGGAGACGGCGCCGCACCCCGAGGCTAGCACTCGCTTGCGGTTCTCGCCCTTGACGCGCGCCAGCCGCTCGGGCGCCACCTCGGCCCAGAACCCCAAGTCGGTCGCGCAGGGGCGCAGCTTCACCAGGTCGTCGCGCGATTCGATGAAGCCCTCCCCGTGCAGCCACCCGACTGCCAGCTCCTCGAGCTGATCCGGCGTACACATCCAGGTGACCATCGGCTCGCCGTTCACCTCGAGCCAGACAGGGAGCTCCTCGACCATGGCCGAGTCGGCCTGCATCCGCCCGCGGCGGGAGCCAGGGGTTCTGTCGACCGGGGCGTTTCCGGCCTCCCCGGGCTTTCGCCCGGGGTCAGTTCGAGCTTGGACTGACCCCGGGCGCGAGCCCGGGGATCCTGGAAGCTCAGGCGTCGCCATGGTATTCCGAGTAGAGATGGGGACTCTCCTGTACGCGCACCGCGTGCAACCGCACGCCCGCCGGCAGCCGCGGGGCGATCCGCTCCCAGAAGTAGACCGCCAGGGCTTCGCCCGTCGCGAGGCGGTGGCCGTCGGCGAACTCGGGAATGGCGTCGTTGATGTGGCCGCCGCTCAGCCGGTCGGTGATCTCTTCCTTCAGTACCCGGTCGAGGGCGGCGAGATTCACGACCCCGCCGGCTTCGGCCACGAGCGGCCCCCGCACCGTCACGCGCACCTGGTAGCGGTGGGCGTGGTCGGTTGCCGCCTTTCCAAATGCCGCCCGGTTCTCGGCCTCAGACTTGTCGGGCCGGCGGATACGGTGCGCCGCCTCGAACTCCACCACCCGGGTCAGCCGCACGCTCGCCATGTCAGAACACTCGCACCGCGCTGGCCTTGAAGGCAAACGTCACGGGACTGCCCGGGGCTAACGCCAAGTCCCGGGCGGCTTCTTCGGTGATCACGGCGATCAATTCCACCCCGACGTCGGCGGCGACGTGCACGACCCCGGGCCGCGGCCGGCCCAGGCGGGTCACCTGACCGGTGAAGACGTTGCGCGCCGAGGAGACGAGCGGCTCCTTGCTCACGAAGATGTCGGTCGGCGGGACGGCGAGGATCGCGGGGCCTTCACGCCCGGTCGTGACGGCGATGGCGATCGGCCCGACCCGGACGTGCTTGGTCTCTTCCTCCTGGCCCGGCGGGAGCTCCACGCGGAACAGATTCTCCGGCGTGACGGGGGAGAGCCGGCCCTCGGCGAGGGCGCGGATGTCGTCCGCCCAGCGATAGGCGTCCTCGAGCTGGTGCGAGGCGAGGCAGATGGCGAGGCCGCGCGCGCGGCGCTCGTCGGCGAGCGCGCCGTACAGGGCCTGCGCCGCGGCGCGGTCGGCGGAGCTGACCGGCTCGTCGAGCAGCAGCACGTCGGGCGCCACCGCGAGCGCGCGCGCCACGGCGACGCGCTGCACCTCGCCGTCCGACAGCTCGTGGCGGCGGCGGTCGAGCAGGCCGGTGATGCCGAGCCGCTCCGCGACGGCAGCGACTGTTTTCTCAGCCTCTGCGCCTCTACGCCCCCTGATCTTTAGCCCGAATCCGAGATTCGCCCTGACGGTCCCTCGAAACAGCACCGGCCGCTGCTCGACCAGGGTGATGCGCCGGCGCGCCGCGGCCCGGGGGCGCACGCGGGGGCTGGAGACCACCGCGTCTCCCCAACGGATCTCGCCCGTGCTGGGCCGCTCGACGAGCGCGAGCAGGCGCAGCAGCGTGCTCTTGCCGGAGCCGTTGTGCCCGACGATGGCGATGAGCGCGCCGGGCGGCACCGCGAAGCGCTCGAGGTCCAGCACCACCCGGCCCTCGTAGGCGTGGCGCACACCGGCGAGCTCAAGCATTTCCGCGTCCCTGGAGCACCTGCAGGGCGACGTTCACGACCAACGCCATCACCAGCAGGATGAGGCCGAGGGCGAGGGCGAGGCCGAAGTCCCCCTGCGCGGTGTAGAGGGCGACCGCGGTGGTGAGCGTGCGCGTCGCGCCGCGGATGTTGCCGCCCACGATCATCGCGGCGCCCACTTCGGCGACCACCTGGCCGAAGGCGGCGGTAATGACGGCGGCGAGGGCGAACCGGGCCTCGCGCGCCACCGCCCACGCGGTGCGCCATGTCCCGGCGCCGAGCGTCTCGGCGGTGCGACGGATGCGGGGGTCCACGCCCTGCACGGCCGCCGCCGAGAGCGCCGCGGCGATCGGGAAGGCGAGGATCACGTCGCCGATGACGATCGCCTGCCAAGTGTACAACCAGCCCAGACCGCCCAGCGGACCGCGGCGCGACAGCAGCGCGTAGAGCAGCAGACCGACGACGACGGTGGGGAAGGCGAGGGCGGTATTGACGACCGTGAGGGCGGCGCGGCGGCCCCAGAAGCGGCGACTCGCGAGCACGAATCCCAGCGGCATCCCGAGCGCGCACGCGATCACGGTGGCGACGACGGCGACCTTCACCGTCAGCAGCGCGATGCCGTAGACCTCGGGGTCGGCCGAGCTGATCAGATGGACGGCGCGGCGCAGCCCTTCGGCTAGAAAGTCCATCCCACGCCGAGGCTCACCCACGGATGGATGGTCCAGTCGGTTTCCGGCGCCAGCAGCGGCAGCACGCGAGTCCCGTCGTTCGACAGGGGCGTCTTGTAGTTGATCGGGTATCTCAGCTTCCAGAAGACGAGCCGCGCGTCCGCCTGCACGCTGACGCGCCGCCCGGGATACCAGCGCAGCCCCGCGCCCGGGGTGAAGGTGAACTTGGTCCCGAACTGGTAGCCGCTCGTGTCCCCGGGGAGGCGACTCCCGAACGCGAGCCCGAGCGACGTCGTGACGAACGGCGCGAAGCCGTGGAACGTTTTCGCCCCGGTCAGCGACAGCTGCAGCCCGAGGTCGGCGAGGATCACGTCGTCGTCGATCGGGCCGGACTTGCGGACCGAGTCGTCCTTGAACGGGTCTACGATGAGGCGGCTCGTCTGGCCGTAGGCGAGCCCGGCCGTGAACGACATGGATTTGCCCATCCACGCCTCGTAGCGCACGCCGAAGGTGACGCCGTCGGTGATGCTCACCGGGACGGTGCCGCGGTCGCCGCTCAGGTAGCCGAGCACGAGCCGCGGGCCGCTGCCGCGCCGGATGTCGTGATAGGGGGAGTGCCCGGGGTCGTGGCCGACTTGGCTGGACAGTCGGACCGTCGGACTGACGGACAGAACGATCGTCGTCCCGACAAGTACGGCTGCCCTCAGCCCACGCCCAACCGTCAGACTGTCCGACCGTCCGACCGTCATACGTCCCTCAGATCTTTTCCAGTCATTTCCTTCGGAATCTCCACCCCCAAAAGGTTCAAGATCGTGGGACCGACGTCGCGCAGCGAGCCGCCGTCGCGCAGGGGGCCGCGCGCGTCGTCACCGCCCACCAGTACCAGCGGCACCGGGTTGGTGGTGTGCGCCGTGTGCGGGCCGCCGGTCATGGGATCGATCATCAGCTCGCAGTTGCCGTGGTCGGCGGTGATGAGGAGGGTTGCGCCCGCCTTGTCCGCCGTCGCCAGCACCCGCCCCAGGCATGTGTCTACGGTTTCGACCGCCTTGACCGCCGCCGCTAGTACCCCCGAGTGGCCCACCATGTCCCCGTTCGCGTAGTTGCACAGGATGAAGTCGTGGGCGCCCTTCTCGATCGCCGCGCACAGCACGTCGGTGACACCGGGGGCGCTCATCTCGGGGCACTGGTCGTAGGTGGCGACGTTGCGCTGCGAGGGGACGAGCAGCCGCTCCTCCCCCTTGTAGGGGGCCTCGAGCCCGCCGTTGAAGAAGTAGGTCACGTGGGCGTACTTCTCGGTCTCGGCGGTACGGAACATCGTCTTGCCGCGGTCGGCGAGCACCTCCGCGACGATCTTGGCGAGCGCCATGGGGCCGAACGCCACCGGGAACGGAAAGGTCTCGTCGTACTGCGTCATCGTCACCAGCGACACCCGCGGCCGGTCCGTCACGTCGAACGCGTCGAAACCCTCCACGGCCAGCGCCCGCACCAGCTGGCGCATGCGGTCGGCCCGGAAGTTGACGCAGAAAACGCCGTCGCCGGTCTTGATGCGCGGTGTGCCGGTCACGACGCGCGGCTTCACGAACTCGTCGGTCTCCCCGGCGTCGTACGCCTGCTGGATCGCCGTGACGGCGTCCTGCGCTGGCGCGCCCACGCCGTGAACGATTGCGTCGTACGCCAGCTTGGTGCGTTCCCAGCGTTTGTCCCGGTCCATCGCGTAGTAGCGCCCGATCACCGTCGAAACGACCGCCTGCCCCCTCGCTGCGCTCGGGGCAGGCTCGCCTGACCGCCCCACCGCCTCGAGCAGATCCTGCACAAAGGCGAGCGCCGATTTCGGCGGCGTGTCCCGCCCGTCGAGGAAGGCGTGGATCGCGACGGAAACGCCGGCGCGACGCCCCAGCTCGACGGCGGCGAGCAGGTGCTGGTCGAGCGCGTGCACGCCGCCGGTCCCGATCAGGGCCAGCAGATGCAACGTGCCGTCGTGCCGTCGTGTGTCTTCGCACAACTTCACCAGCTCATCCAGGGCGTAGAACTCTCCCGAGGCGATGCTCTGGGAGATACGCACGATGTCCTGCGGCACGACGCGGCCCGCACCGAGGTTCAGGTGACCGACCTCGCTGTTGCCCATCTGCCCTTCGGGGAGTCCCACCGCCAGCCCCGACGCCTCGAGCAGCGTGCGCGGCGCCCGCTCCCAGAGGCGATGCCAGATAGGCGTCGCGCCGAGCTCGATGGCGTTGCCGTCCCGGCCGGGACGGAACCCCCAGCCGTCGAGGACGATCAGGACGACCGGGGTGCGCGCCCCACGTCGGGTGGTCATATTGAAGGGCATG